>ENA-OQDM01000010-OQDM01000010.1-human-gut-metagenome-genome-assembly--contig:-NODE-10-length-118254-cov-3.336790_pt1 | contig 118254 bp, 107 predicted proteins | sample MGYA00242772_ERZ504605 | MGnify/ENA primary metagenome ERZ504605 (study PRJEB26092, sample SAMD00036348) | human gut metagenome | host: Homo sapiens | study: EMG produced TPA metagenomics assembly of... | reverse complement strand
AGCCTGGATGAAGACATACGGGATCTGGTACTTGTCCAGCATTTCGTACAAGTTGATGTGGCGGCAGAGGATCTGGCTTTTGCTCGGCTCGATGATGAGCCGTCGATGGGCTTGTCGAGGAGTTCTTTTAAGACTTTTTCTTCTTTGGAGCGGCTGTTGCAGGTGTTCTTTAAGATAATGCTGTAGCCGTTTTCGCTCAGCACTCGATCCATTCCCTGGATGAGACGGGGGAAGATGTAGTCGGACAGGTAGGTGGTGGTGACGGCGATGTTTTTTGAATTATGACGCTGGATTACGCGCTCGGAGCAGAAGGTTCCTTTGCCGTGCTGGGCGGTGATATAGCCTTCATTTTCGAGAAGAGCGAGGGCCTTTCGGACAGTGTGGCGTGAGAGGGCGTATTCCCGGGTCAGTTCGTTTTCGGAGGGAAGCTTCTGGCCGGGTTTTATGGTTCCGGAGAGAATCTGCTCTTTTAGGGCTTCCATCAGGGTGTAGTATTTGGCTTTGCCGGTGGTTGGTTCCATGTGATTGGTGATTCCCCTTTCTGGAATTTATAATACAACTTGTACGGTTGTTGTAACAAGTTGTATTTTTGTTGTGGGAAAGGGACGCTCAGGAGTATCGGGAGAGCGGGTGGGTCCAATACCTTAATGAGTGGACGGGAACACTTTCTTGCGGATGGCCTCTTCGTAGACGGTGCATTCTTGAGGACAGTGCATTCGCGGGACGGGGTCACCTTTTAGGAAATGGTAGCGGATGTAATAGAGGGTATCGTCTTCGCCGCGTTCCGAGAGCATGCGCAGCAGAAATTCGAGCTGCGAGAGTGTCTCGGGATGGACGAACCAGAGGTGGCCGATTCCTTTTTTGAGATACTGGTACGGCGCCTGATCGGTATAAGCGTCTCCGAGGTAGACGCGGGACGCGCTGATGCGATCCATAATCATCTCGGCGACGTAACGGCGCGGCATTGGGACGCCTTTGATGATGGTGTCACAATTGATACCGTAATCAATCCAGTATTCAAAATGATGTTTGTTGCGCCCTTTATGGTGCATCCAGGATTTTGACATGCCGGTGTCTTCGCGCTCGGCGTTATTGGGACTCCGGTCGCCCTGATAGTATTTCATGCCGACCAGAAATTCCGTCGGCGAATATTTCGAGAGGTCGTGGGTCAGTCCCTGCCAGTACAGTCCTATTTTGAAGCAGTACCGCATGACCCACATTTTGTGTGTGGTAATGGTTTTAAAGTGCTGCCATGCTTTCATCATTCTGCCTCTTCTCCTGCTTTCCTGTTAAAATTATGATACTGCGCGGCGGCACGATGACCGTTTTTGCGCTGACTTTTTTCTGATTTTCTTCTGTCAGGAAGACTTCCGGTGTGTTGGTGTCGGCCGTCAGATACCAGACCTTCTGCTCCGGGAGGGACGGCAGTGCCAGCTCATGCGGATTCCAGTGCATGTTGTAGGCAATATAGAGGTCGTCGTCCTTGTTGCCGTCTTTATCCTGGAAATAGCTTCCGCAGTACATGACGCCGATAAAACGGCATGTGTTTTCCATCTGGGAGAACCAGGCTCTCTGGCTGTGGAAGGACATATCCGGGCAGCCGTAGGATTTGTAGTCGATGAGGCGCGGCTCGCGTTCGCCGTGCAGCGCCGGATGCGCCTTCCGGAAGGCGATTGCTGCTTTTACAAAGGCGGCAAACTCCGGATTCCGGGCGGCTGCTTTCCAGTCGATCCAGCCGGTTTTGTTGTCCTGGCACCAGGCGTTGTTGTTGCCCTTCTGGCTGTTGCCGAATTCATCGCCGCCGTAAATCAGCGGTGTTCCCTGGCTTGTCATCAGCATGAGAACGGCATTTTTCAGCTGGCGGAGACGCAGCGCGCGCACAGCCGGTTTCCGGGTCACGCCTTCTGCGCCGCAGTTCCAGGTCAGGTTTTCGTTGGAACCATCCATATTGTCTTCGCCATTGTCCAGATTGTGTTTCTGTTCGTAGGAAACGCTGTCATACAGGGTAAAACCGTCGTGATCCGCAAGATAATTGATCACACCGTGTGTCTCCGGGCTTCTTCTCAGATAATAGGTGAAGTCGGAAAGGCTGCCCTCATCGCCTTTTAAGAAGCGGCGGATATGGTACTGGTAGCCTGATTGTGTTCCCCTAAATTCCGGAACCACGGGCGTTTTCCCTGATAGATCCGTGCGCCGTCAAAACCGAGGAAAATCAGTTTCGTCTTCCGAAGGAGTGCATCTTTGGACGCTTCTTCTGCCAGCGATGCATCGCCGACCAGATGGAAACCGTCGATCTGGTAGCGGAGCTGCCAGTGGTGCAGAACCTGCAGGGCAAAACCAGAAGGCGTTCCCGGGGCAAAACAGAATTCCATCAGCATTCGATACCATTCTCATGCAGGGCATCGACCATCTCTGCGAACTCTGCGACGGCATCTGCGGATGCAGCATACGAAGCTTTCGGAGCAAAATACAGGGCCTTTGTGCCGTATCCCCAATAATTCACGCGCTTCTCTTCTGCCGGCGCCGGATATACATAGGCTGGCTCCGTAAGGGAGGTCCACTCAAAAAACTCGTAGGACGGCATCAGTTCTACTGCATTGATACCGAGTTCTTTTAAGTATGGAATTTTTTCGATCACGCCGCGGAACGTTCCCTTGTTCTTTACACGGGAGCTTCCGTCTTTGGTGAAACCGCGCACATGGAGCTTATACAGAATCGTCTCCTCATACGGCCGGTGCAGTGAGGTGGTGCGCATTACCGGGTACTCCGGGAGAAGGCAGCAGCAGGCGCCCTCTTCTTTTTCCATCGGTGCACCGAAGGTTTCTCTTCCTTCTACTGCTCCCGCATACGGATCCAAGCAGAAAGCTTCGTCCATCCGGTAGGCATACGAAAACTTTCCTACCGTCAGGCCTGTGATTTCCACGGAACTGATCACGCCAGTGCGCTCCTCTTCCGGAAGCGGCACGGTAAGAAACGGTTTCTGGTGACCTTTCCGGTACAGCAGAAGCTCTGCTTTTTTTCCATCTGATACTTCTACGGCAAAATTGTATCCGTCTTTCGTCGCCGATGCGCCCATTTTCTCCGGATTTCCCGGTAAAATTCGATATTTTCCTCTGTTTTTTGTCTGTATCATAATTCCCGCCCTTATTTTTTATAATTTGTTGCAATTGTCATACTATTAATGTAAATCATTTGAATAAAATTGTCAATTGACCAATGTTACCAATTGTTATACCTCTAAATCCAGTTCCACCGGGCAATGGTCGGAACCGAGAATTTCGGTATGGATTTTGGCATCTGCAACTGCATCTTTTAAGGACTCTGATACCATAAAGTAATCAAGCCGCCATCCTGCATTCCGCTGGCGTGCCTGGAAGCGGTATGACCACCAGGAATACGTCACGGTGTCCGGATACAGCATACGGAAGGAATCAACAAAGCCTTTTTCTTTGATCACAGCAAATTTTTCGCGCTCCTCTTTCGTAAAGCCGGCGTTTTTCTCATTTGCCTTTGCATTTTTGATATCCATCTCGGTCGCTGCGACGTTCAGATCTCCGCAGAAAATCACCGGTTTTTCCTGCTCCAGTCCTTTTAAGTAAGAAAGAAACGCATCCTCCCACTCCATCCGGTAGGCAAGGCGTTTTAATTCATCCTGTGAATTCGGTGTGTAGACGGTTACAACAAAGTATTCCGGAAACTCTGCCGTGATCACACGGCCTTCCATATCATGTTCTTCGATTCCGATACCATAGCGAACAGAAATCGGCTCCTCTTTGGTAAACAGGGCCGTGCCGGAATATCCTTTCTTTTCCGCATAATTCCAATACTGATGATAGCCGGGCAGCTCAAGGTCGATCTGTCCTTCCTGCAGCTTTGTCTCCTGCAGGCAGAAAATATCGGCATCTGCCGCCTCAAAGTATTCCTGAAAGCCTTTCTTCATGCAGGCTCTCAGTCCATTTACGTTCCAGGATATCATTTTTTTCATACGCAATTCATCTCCTTTTCCTTACAGTCTGTTCTCTGCGGTTTCTGTTGCAAAACGCTGGGAACCGACTTCCGTTTTCTTTTATTCCTCTTTCAGAACATACAGCACTTCCAGCGACGCATCCGACGGTCCGTGAAATTCGCAGCCGTCTGCTTTATACTGGCGCATCAGTTCCAACATTTCTCTGCTGTACCGCTCGCCCGGCAGATGAGCGGGATTCCCGGCGGATATGGGGCTGCCATCTCGGCTGCAATTCGTCCTTCCGCTTCTGCAAACGGAACGGCTTCCTTCTCCGCAAAATATGCCTCGCGCGGTGTCTTTACCATCTCCGGCAGGCTGCGGAACAGCCACTGCTTTTCTGTAAACTTCGTCCGCCCCGTCGTTTTCCCGCTCTCTGCTGCCGAAATTCCTGCCAGCGCATCGATCAGCCGTGTGATATCTTCCTCGCTGTTTGCCCAGGTAATAACGCAGACCACGTTCTCCTCGTCGGCAAGCTCTGTACTGACGCGGTATTCCTCGTACAGACGCACCTGCAGATCGTAGCCGGAAATACCAAGTTCTCTTGCCGAGAATACAAGACGCGTCAGGTCGATCTTCCATACGCCGCACGTTCCTTCCATCTCGGTCCCAAGAACTTCGATTCCTTTGATCTTTGCAAGCTCCTGCCGCGCCCTCTGGCCGAGTTCCAGCGCGCGTTCCATTCGCTCTTTTCCGTGCAGCGCCATCCCGCGCCGCGCCGCATCGAGGGATGCCATCAGAAGGTAGGACGGCGATGTACTCTGTACCATCTGCAGATTGGCGGCCACTCTTGCCTCATCGAGACGGCCAGAACCGAGTGATAAGAAGGAGCTCTGTGTAAAGGAACCCGCCGTTTTGTGGATACTCTGCGCGCAGGCATCCGCACCACTTTCCAGTGCGCCGAGAGGAAGCTGTTCGGAAAAATAGAGGTGCGATCCATGTGCTTCATCGACAAGAAGCGCTGCGTTGTGGCAGTGACAGATTTCTGCGATCGCCTGCAGATCACTGCAAAGACCGTAGTACGTCGGGCTGACCAGAAGTACGGCTTTCGCATCCGGCGTTTCCGCGAAGGCTTTTTCGATCGTCTCCGGCGTTACGCCGCCCCACATCTGCCATTTCGTGCTGTACTCCGGCATCACATAAACCGGTGTGGCTCCGCTTAAAATCAGGCCCATCAGCACCGATTTGTGCACGTTTCGCGGAACAATGATTTTTTCGCCCTCTTTCACAGACGAAAGCACCATCGCCTCGTTGCCGCATGTTGTGCCGTTGACAAGAAAAAAAGTTTTTTTTGCCTTCACGTTTCCGCCGCCAGTTTCTGCGCCTCTGCAATCACGCCCTCCGCGTGATGCAGATCGTCAAGCCCTTCTGCCTCCGAGAGGTCATACGCCGCAAGCGACGCTCCGTTTAACGTCTCATCCAGCCCGCGCTCAAACCGGTGTCCCGGAATACGGAAATAGGCCGGTGCTTCCTCCCGGAACTGTTGTAACGCCTCCACAAGAGGCATTCGATTCTGATCCATTCTGCTTTGTTTCCTTTCAAACGATTTCTGAATCTTTTTCTGAAGCGAAAGAATCCTCCCCGCACCGCTGTGCGGGAAGGACCCCCTTATCTGCATTTTTCTGTTTTATATGGTTTATTCTACCGGAGTAGTCCAGCCATATTTATCTTCCAGTTTACCCCACTGGATACCGGTCAGGGTATCGTACAGTTTCTGGGTCAGCTCACCGATCTTGAAGTCATTTACAACAACAGAATCGTCCTTGTATACAAATTCACCAACCGGAGATACAACTGCTGCTGTACCAGTACCAAATGCTTCTTCCAGTGTGCCGTCATGACCTGCTTTCATCAGATCGTCAACCGACAGATGTGTTTCGTTTACTTTATATCCCCAGTCTCTTAAGATATGGATCAGGGAATCACGGGTTACGCCCGGAAGAACAGTTCCTTCCAGCGGTGCGGTGTAGATTTCGCCGGCAATCTTGAACATGATGTTCATGGTTCCAACTTCCTCTACATATTTACGATGTACGCCGTCCAGCCACAGAACCTGGGTGCATCCCATCTTCTCTGCTTTTACCTGGCCTGCGATGGAACTTGCATAGTTACCGCCGCATTTTGTAAATCCTGTGCCACCTTTGACTGCACGAACATATTCATCCTCAACCAGGATCTTAACCGGGTTGATGCCCTCTGCATAGTATGCTCCAACCGGAGTGGTGATGATAACGAATTTGTAGGATTTTGCCATATGTACGCCAAGGCTTGCCTCAGTAGCGAACATGAACGGACGGATGTAAAGAGATGTACCTGGCTCAGACGGTACCCAGTCTTCCTGTGCTTTAACCAGTGCTTTGACAGCCTCTACAAACATCTCCTCCGGTACGCCCGGCATGCAGAGTCTCTCGTTGGATTTAATCATACGGCGTGCGTTCATTTCCGGACGGAACAGCTGGATCTTTCCTTCTGCTGTTCTGTAGGCTTTCAGTCCCTCGAACGTTTCCTGTGCATAGTGAAGTACCATGGTTGCAGGATCCATCGGGATTCCGCCGTACGGTACGATTGCTGCATCATGCCATCCCTGCTCTTTGTCCCAGTCCATGACAAACATATAGTCTGTAAAGTGTTTTCCGAATCCAAGATTTTTCTGATCCGGTTTTTCCTGTAAATGTTCTCTTTTTTCAAATCTGATATCCATTTTTGCCTCCCCGGCAGTTGAGGATAAGTTTGTTCAGCTGCCTGTATATTTAGATTCAATAGTGATAGTATAAAACTGTACCCGAAAACAGTCAATAGAAAATACGACTAATTTTTCATTTTTTCGTTCTTATTTATTGTATCTTTTCCGTATTTTCCTGTATCAGCCGCATTTTTTCTGCTTTCCCGGCACAGCCATTGTGTTTTTTTCTATTATCTGTTAGAATGGCAGACAAGAACCTGATAAGACTTGAACACGAAAAAGGAAGGTAATACAAATGAGTGAAGAATTATTCAACAGCGCATCCTGCAGCGGAGACTGCGCAGACTGCGGCAGCGACTGCCAGGATCTGGATCAGCCGACTGTTACCCTGACACTGGACGACGATACCGAAGTAAAATGTGCCGTACTGACCATTTTCCCAGCTCCGAACCAGAAAGAGTACATCGCTCTTCTGCCGCTCGATGAAAACGGCGAGAACGAAGACGGCGAAGTTTATCTGTATCGTTACTACGAAGAGAACGGCCAGCCGAACCTCGACAACATCGATTCCGATGAAGAGTACGAAATTGCAGCAGACGCATTCGACGAGCTGATGGATACCGAGCAGTTCAACGAGATGGAAGAAAATTCCACCGAAGAGTAAGAATCACAGACTTTGAAACGATTGCAGAACCCGGCGGGAGACCTTATTTTCCTGCCGGGTTTTTCTCTCTTTTTCTCTCAAATTCCCATTATTTCTTATTTGTACAGCTTTTCTGCATCTCTCTTTAAGATCTGTTTCTATTCTTTTACAGACGTATAATATATGTGAGTAGCAATTTTCATGCCGCTACATTACATAGGAATACGAGGTATCTTTTTATGAGAGATAAAGATGTGATACAGCACATTCAGGATTTATGCAAAGAGCGTTCCTGGACTTATTACCGTCTTGCAAAAGAGGCGGACATTCCCTATTCTACCTTAAATAATATGGTAAACCGCACCAATATTCCAACCATCCCTACCCTGCAGAAGCTCTGCGACGCTTTCGGCATCACACTTGCCGATTTCTTTCTCGACGAGCCGGATGCCCTGCAGCTTACCGAAGGACAGCAGGAAATCATTACGCTTTACAATAATCTTTCGCTGGAGAAAAAGAAAATCTTAAAAGCTTATATGAAAGGTCTTCTGATGGAAGTCTGACTTTTCCGGCATCATAAGTATCACAGATAAAGAAAGTTCCGTTTTTTGTTTTTCTAAAACAGAGGCGGAACTTTTTTTCTGTCGATAAACTTTTCTTAAATTTTTCTAAAGCCCGGGACTTTTCCCGTATTTCGTTGTAGAATAAAGGACAACTGTTCACATATTAATCACAGAAGGAGTTACCCTTTCATGCTACAGATTCAGCATATCAAAAAAGAATACCGGACCGGGACGCTGGTACAGAAAGCGCTCGACGATGTGTCCTTAAATTTGCGCGACAACGAGTTTGTCGCTATTTTAGGGCCGAGCGGTTCCGGAAAGACGACGCTTCTGAATATCATCGGCGGCCTCGACCGCTACGACAGCGGCGATCTGATCATCAACGGCATTTCCACGAAAAAGTATAAGGACCGCGACTGGGATTCCTACCGGAACCACACGATCGGCTTTGTCTTCCAGAGCTACAACCTGATCCCGCACCAGACCATCCTTGCAAACGTAGAGCTGGCGCTTACCATTTCCGGTGTTTCCAAAGAGGTGCGGCGCAAAAAAGCAATCGCGGCACTTGAAAAGGTCGGTCTTGGAAAACAGCTCCACAAGCGGCCGAGCCAGATGTCCGGCGGTCAGATGCAGCGTGTCGCCATCGCCCGCGCTCTTGTCAATGATCCGGAAATTCTGCTTGCCGATGAGCCGACCGGCGCGCTCGATTCCGACACCAGTATTCAGGTCATGGACCTGCTGCAGGAAGTTGCCAAAGAACGCCTTGTCGTCATGGTCACACACAATCCGGAGCTCGCCGAGCTTTACGCCAACCGGATCGTCACCCTGCGTGACGGTGTGATCTGCTCCGACACGAACCCGTTTGAGCCGGATTCCGAAACCCTGCTTCCGCCCAAACACAAAAACATGGGCAAATCGTCGATGTCCTTTCTGACGGCGCTCTCCTTAAGTTTTAATAACCTGCGCACCAAGAAAGCGCGGACCTTGCTCACCTCGTTTGCCGGCTCAATCGGCATCATCGGCATTGCACTGATTCTGGCACTCTCCTCTGGTGTCAACGAGTATATTCAGAATATGGAAGAGGAAACTCTCTCCGAATATCCTCTTCAGATCCAGAGCACCGGCTTTGACCTCACTTCGATGATGGTCGGCTCACAGAATGCCGGCAAAGACTCAAAAGATTCCGGCAAAAAGAATGAAATCAAAGTCCAGGAAGTCGTGACCAACATGTTCTCCACCATGAACTCCAACGATCTCGCTTCCCTGAAAAAGTACCTTGACGGCGGTGCGGACGGCATTTCCGACTACACAAATGCCATCGAATATTCCTACTCCGTCACGCCGCAGATCTACCGCGAAAACGGCGATTCCATCCGCCAGGTGCACCCGGACCAGTCGTTCCGCTCGCTCGGCCTTGGCGCAAGCTCCAACAGCATCATGTCATCCATGATGAGCACCAACGTCTTTTACGAGATGCCGGACACCGCTTCCCTGTACGAGAACCAGTACGACTTAAAAGCCGGACACTGGCCGGAAAACTATAACGAATGTGTGCTTGTCCTCACTTCCGACGGCGGAATGAGTGATTTTCTGCTCTACACCCTGGGGCTCCGCGATGCACTCGAGCTGGATGAGATGGTCCGCCAGTTTTTAAATGAAGAAACCGTCGAGACCCCTTCCTCCATCGGCACGTATTCCTACGATGATATCCTCGGCACCACGTTCCGTCTTGTGAACAGCGCCGACTGCTACGAATACGACAGTCAGTATCAGGTCTGGAAAGATAAAAGCGACAACGAAGACTATATGAAAAAGCTCGTTGCCAACGGCGAAAAGCTCACAATCACCGGTATTGTCCAGCCGTCCCCTGACTCTGCCGCCTCTGCCCTGACCGCCGGCATCAATTACCCGGCATCGCTGACCCGCCACGTTGTGGAGGAAGCAAAGAAATCCGAGATTGTGAAACAGCAGATGGCGGACTCCTCCATCGATGTCTTTACGAATCAGGAATTCGGCACCGTGGATCAGAACAGCGGTCTTGATATGGATTCCTTTATCACTGTCGATGAGGACAAGCTGCAGAACGCTTTCCAGTTCGACGATTCCGCACTCTCCGGTGCTTTTTCCGGTGATTCCATGAACCTTGATTTTTCCAGTGCCTTTGCGGACGCCGGAAGCAGCATGGATCTCGCGGGTGCGATTGACCTCAGTCAGATCTCTCTTAATTTCGACGGACTGCCGCAGCTTGATCTTGGCCAGATTTTATCCGGGCTTACTCTCAATGTCAGTGAAGACGGCATGCAGGAACTGGCTTCCAGCCTCATGGAGGGCTATCAGGGCTACGCCTCGGAGCACCCGGAGGCGGATTATTCCCATTTACAGGAGGATTTCGTCTCCTACATCAATTCCACGGAAGCACAGGAAATCCTGCGGCGCCACATCCAGACCATCATTGCAGGCGGCGGTGTTTCCATTACACAGGAACAGATCCAGGAACTCATTCAGCGGATCTTCAAAGGGTATCAGGCATACCTGATCAAGATGGGCTACACCGACCCGGAACAGTTTGATGCTTATCTTGCGGAGTATCTGCAGACCGAAGAAGCTGTTCAGATCATCAACGACTGGATTTCCGAGGTGATGCAGAACAACGGCAATATCGAAATTACATCCGACCAGCTCACTGCGCTTGCGACGGAGCTTTCCAACGGTTATCTCGCTTACGTGAAGGAGAACGGCCTGCCGGATCCGACGGAGATGGGCCAGCACTTTATCGCCTATCTGAACACGGCGGACGGCCAGCAGCGGCTGAACAGCGGTATCACAAAAAATCGTCGATCTCGACGGACTGCAGTCCCAGGTTTCTTCTGCGCTCACAAACTACATGGCAGGCGTTATGGGAAGCTACTCCGCTTCTGTCGCCTCGGTTCTGCAGACACAGATCACTTCCGCGATGGAACAGATGATGACGCAGATGGCCTCTGCAATTCAGTCCGAGATGGAGCGCGCCATGACGCAGGTCGGTAATTCTCTTCAGGATTCGATGGGCGATGCCATGAAGATTGACACCGATGCCTTTGCAAGTGCCTTCCAGATGAATATGACTGAGGATGATATGAAAGAGCTCTTCGCTTCTCTTAGTTCTTCCGGCTCTTCCACCTATGAGGGCAATCTGCAGAAACTGGGCTACGCTGATTTTGACGAACCTTCTTCGATCAGCATTTACCCGAAAAACTTTGAGAGCAAGGAACACGTTGTCTCCATCCTCGACGGTTACAATGACACGATGGAAAAAGAAGGCAAAAACGAGCAGGTAATCTCGTACACCGATATGGTCGGCACTCTGATGTCCTCCGTCACGGATATCGTCAACATCATCAGCTACGTGCTGATCGCTTTTGTCGGCATTTCCCTTGTGGTTTCCTCGATTATGATCGGCGTCATCACCTATATCAGTGTTCTGGAACGCAAGAAAGAGATCGGTATCCTGCGCGCGATCGGTGCTTCGAAACGCAATATTTCGCAGGTCTTCAATGCCGAAACCTTCATCATCGGACTCTGTGCAGGACTGATCGGCATCGGGCTCTCGCTGCTTCTGATGATTCCGGGCAACCTTCTGATCCACCATCTGGCGGATACGACGAAGGTCAGTGCTTCTCTTCCGCTCGTCCCGGCGCTTGTTCTGATTGCACTCAGCGTCGTTCTGACCCTGATCGGCGGTCTGATTCCGTCGAAGAAAGCGGCAAAAAGCGATCCGGTTACGGCACTCCGGACAGAATAATCTGATCCTAAAACACACTTTGCAAGTACGCAAAAAGCGGCCGGCAGAGGCTTTTCAAAAGTCCCGCCGGCCGCTTTTTTCTATCTTAAACTTTTATTTTTCTTCCAGAAAAAATCCATGCTCTGTCCGCACCAGTGTCGTCTCATAGAAGGTCTTTGCGAACTGCACCAGATAAGCAGTATCTTTGGCGCCTGCCGTCTCATACGGGGAATGCATCGCAAGCTGAGCCATTCCGATATCCACGCTTGTCACCGAGACAAGAGAGTTCAGAATTGCGCCGAGCGTGCTTCCGCCCGGAATGTCGGCGTGGTTTGCGAATACCTGGCACGGTACGCCGGCCTTCTCGCAAATCATCTTTGTTACGGCTTCCGAAACAGCATCGGTCGTGTATTTCTGGTTTGCACTCTGTTTGATGACAACGCCGCCGTTCATGTAGACGCGGCTCTTCGGATCGTATTTCTCCGCATGCGCCGGATGGAACGCATGTGCATTATCGGCAGAAACCATAAAGCTTCCCGCAAGATCTCTGTGGTAAGCGATCGTATCTTTTCCGCACGCTGCGTTGATGTGCTGCAGGGTCTCAGTCAGGAACGACGAATCTGCGCCCTGTTTGGTAAGGCTTCCGACTTCCTCGTTGTCAAAGATTGCGCAGACATTAACCTGACCTGTCGCTTTTGCGGCAAGGAATCCTTTTAAGGAACCGAATGCGCTCTGCAGATCGTCGAGGCGGCCGCTGGACAGAAATTCTTTGCTGGCGCCCCAGATAGAGCCCTCCACGCGGTTGTACAGATAAAGTTCCATCGAGAGGATGTCCTCTTTTGCCGTATCCGGCAGAAACAGCTCATAGAAATGATCTTTCGCTGTCTCATCACCGAGAATCGGGAGCATGTCGGTCTGCACACTGTATTTGATTCCGTTGTTGATGTCGCGGTTCAGATGAATCGGCAAATTCGGGATCGTCACCAGATCTCGTCCGGCATCAACCAGCACGGATTTCACGCTGTTTCCGTCACGTACCACCATGCGGCCCGCCAGGGAAAGCGGACGGTCAAACCATGGGGAACGGATCATTCCGCCGTAGCCCTCCACGTTCAGGCGGGTATAATGACCATCCGTCACGAATGGGTCCTCTCCCTTTACTTTAAACGTCGGACAGTCGCTGTGGCTTGCGATGATCTGGTAGCTGGAAAATGCGCTCTCCGGGATCTGGAACGCAATCACCGAGGATTCATTTCTCGTCACATAATATTTTCCGCCCGGAACGAGACTCCATTCTTTTGTCTCCTCCAGTTTTGTATATCCATTTTCGTTCAGCAGATCACTGGCTTCTTTTACCACATGAAACGGGCTTTTGCACCGCATGATAAAATCGAGCAGCTCCTGCGCTGTATTCAGGTATTCCATAGTTTTTCTCCTTTGCATATATTCAAACGCTTCTTCTATTTTATAAAATCCCGCTGTCTTTTTCAAGACCCAAAAACCTGTGGGAACTTACTGTATCACTCGCAATCATCGTTTCGAATCGGATATTCGCAATCCGCTTCGCTACTCGCACATAAAACCAGCCGCTGCTTCACAAAAAAATCCCGCACAGACAGATTTTTATTTTCTGTCGTGCGGGACTTACTTTTTCCGTTTTTTCTGCTATGCAGAAACCTGATTTCCGGTATACAACTGATAATATTTTCCTTTCTGTTCCATCAGCTGATCATGGGTACCGCGCTCAATAATTTGTCCCTGCTCAAGAACCATGATACAATCGGCGTTTCGTACGGTAGACAGACGATGTGCGATAACAAAGGTTGTTCTTCCGCTCATCAGCTTATCCATACCATCCTGAACAATGCGCTCGGTACGGGTATCAATGGAGCTTGTCGCCTCATCGAGAATCAGTACCGGCGGATCCGCAATGGCTGCACGCGCGATCGCAAGAAGCTGCCGCTGACCCTGGGACAGATTCGCACCGTCTCCGGTCAGCATTGTGTCATAGCCCTGCGGCAGACGCATAATGAACCCGTGCGCATTCGCCAGTTTTGCTGCTGCTACAACCTCATCCTCCGTCGCATCGAGCTTTCCGAAGGCAATATTTTCTCTTACCGTTCCCGTAAACAGATGTGTATCCTGCAAAACAATGCCAAGCGATCTTCTCAGATCGTCTTTTTTGATCTTTCCAATATTGATCTCATCGTAACGGATCTTACCTTTCTGAATATCATAAAAACGGTTGATCAGATTGGTAATGGTTGTTTTTCCGGCTCCGGTGGAACCGACAAACGCGATCTTCTGACCCGGCTCCGCAAACAGTGATACATCGTGCAGAACGATTTTATCCGGGTTATAGCCGAAATCAACATGTTCGAATACCACACGGCCCTGCAGCTCGCGGTAATCCACAGATCCATCTGCCTGGTGCGTATGCTTCCATGCCCATTTTCCGGTACGCTCTTTCGTCTCGGTGAGTTTTCCGTTTTCTTCCTTCGCATTGACAAGCGTTACATACCCCTCGTCCAGCTCCGGCTCTTCATCCATCAGGCGGAAAATACGTTCGGCTCCTGCAAGTGCCATAACGATTGCGTTCAACTGCTGGCTGACCTGGTTGATCGGCATGTTAAAACTCTTGTTGAAGGTCAGAAAGCTTGCCAGACCACCGAGCGTAAAGCCACCGACATTGCCAAGGGCAAGTGCACCGCCGACAATCGCACAGACAACATAGCTCATATTTCCAAGCTGTGCATTGATCGGTCCGATGACATTCGCAAACGCATTGGCATTGTAAGCACTCTCATACAGATTGTTATTAATTTCTTTGAATTTTTCGATATTCTCCTCTTCATGACAGAATACCTTGACAACCTTCTGGCCATCCATCATCTCTTCGATAAAGCCGTTGACTTTACCAAGATCCCTCTGCTGTTTTACAAAGAAATTTCCGGAAAATCCGGCCACCTTTTTTGTCACTCCCAGCATGATAGATACCATAACCAGCGTTGTAATCGTCAGCGGGATGTTCAGAATCAGCATACTGACAAAGACACTGACAATCGTGATTGCACTGTTGATGATCTGCGGGATACTCTGACTGATCATCTGGCGCAGAGTATCAATATCATTTGTATAAATCGACATAATATCGCCGTGCGCATGCGTATCAAAATATTTGATTGGCAGCTTTTCCATATTGCCGAACAGATCATTTCTCAGATTCCGCAGGGTTCCCTGGGACACATAAATCATGGTACGGTTCTGAATGAACGCAGCCACAATACCGATCCCGTAAAATCCGGCCACCCGCAAAATTGCGTGGAGCAGCGGGCCAAAATCCGGATCCGGCTGGGTCAGCATCGGCGTGATATAGCCGTCAATCAGCGTTTTCATAAACATCGTTCCCTGTACGTTTGCCAGGACGTTGACAAAAATCGCAATGACAACAGCGATGCAATGTACGGTATAATCCTTTAATGCATATTTCATAATTCTGGTAAAGATCTTCATCGGATTCTTGACCTGCGGTTTCACCCCTCTTGGAGGTCTTGCGCCCGGCCCCTTTACCTGCTGTACTCTCTCTGCCATTCCTTACTCACCTCTCTTTTCGTCAAAGTCTCCGCCGCCACCGGTCTGAGACTCATATACTTCCCGGTAAATTTCATTGGTTTTCAGTAATTCCTCATGGCTTCCAAAACCATTTACTTTTCCGTTCTCCATGACAATGATACGGTCTGCGTCCTGCACACTGGAAATACGCTGTGCAATGATCAGCTTTGTCGTTTCAGGAATCTCGGTCAGGAATGCCTTCCGGATTTTTGCATCGGTTGCGGTATCGACAGCACTTGTACTGTCATCCAGAATCAGCACCTTTGGTTTTTTCAGCAGCGCTCGTGCGATACAGAGGCGCTGTTTCTGGCCGCCGGATACGTTGGATCCGCCCTGCTCGATGTAGGTGTTGTAGCCCTCCGGCATCCGGTCGATAAATTCATCAGCGCAGGCAAGACGGCAGACACGCTTGCACTCTTCTTCCGAAGCATTTTTATCACCCCAGCGAAGATTGTCGAGAATGGTACCGGAAAACAGCACATTTTTCTGTAAAACAACGGCTACTTCATTTCGCAGAGTTTCCATATCGTAGGAACGGACATCCTTTCCGCCGACTTTGATGGAGCCTTCCGTGACATCGTACAGACGGCTGATCAGGTTGACAAGACTCGTCTTCGCACTTCCGGTTCCGCCGATGATACCGATGGTCTCACCGGATTTGATCGAAAGGTTGATATCCGAAAGAACCGGCTCGCCTGCTCCCTTTTTGTAGTTGAAGTAGACGTGATCGAAGGTAATGCTTCCGTCCGGAATATCAAAGTCCGGATTCTCCGGATTGTCGAGATCGCTCTTCTCATTCAGAACCTCGGTAATACGGCGCGCACTCGCAAGGCTCATCGTGATCATAACGAATACCATCGAAAGCATCATGAGGCTCATCAAAATGTTCATGCAGTAGGTCAGAAGGCTCATCAGCTCTCCTGTTGTCAGGCTGCTTCCGACGATCATCTTCGCACCGAGCCAGCTGATCAGAAGAATACAGCTGTAAACGGTAAGCTGCATCAGCGGCGCGTTGAAGGAAAGGTTTTCCTCTGCTTTACAGAAAATTTTGTAGATGTTCTCTGCTGCTTTGTGGAACTTACTTGTTTCATGATCCTCACGCACATACGCTTTTACTACGCGGATGGCGGATACGTTTTCCTGTACGCTCGCATTCAGCTCATCGTACTTCGGAAATGCCTGATCGAAATATTTCATCGCGGAACGCATGATCAAAAACAGACACGTTCCGAGGATAAGAATGGCTACCAGATAAACGCTTGCAAGACGTGCATTGATATAAAACGACATAATCATCGCGATAATCATGCTCGACGGTGCACGCATGCACATACGAAGAATCATCTGATAGGCATTCTGCAGGTTGGTGACGTCTGTCGTCAGGCGGGTGACAAGACCTGCGGTGCTGAATTTGTCGATATTCGAAAATGAATATTCCTGAATGTTTTCAAACATGGCCTGACGCAGATTTCTTGCAAATCCGGCAGACGCTTTTGCTCCATATTTTCCGCCCATGATACCGGCAAACAGACCGATGGCTGCTGCTGCCACCATGAACGCTCCCACCACGTAGATGTGATGGAGATCGCCTTTTTCTACACCATCATCGATAATGGATGCCATCATAAGAGGAATGATCATCTCCATGATAACTTCCAGAATCATGAAAAGCGGAGTGGCAATGGAGGCTTTTTTAAACTCTTTTACCTGTGCTCCAAGTGTTTTTAACATGATGTCTCTCCTAACATATTTTTTACATTGCTTTTGAGCTGGTCGATGACACGGTAGAAGGTATCGAGATCTTCTTTTGCAATTCCTTCAATTGTCTGTTCTTCCAGAATATCGATCATATCTTTCGTCTTCTCGTGAAGCTCTCTTCCGGTATCGGTCAGCACCAGTTTCTTCAGACGTGCATCATAGGGAACGGACTCCCGTCGGATGTAGCCCTTTTTCTCCATGAGCTTTAAAATATTCGTCACGGTGGACCGACAGATCTTAAACTCCGCCTCGATATCCTTCTGGAAAATATCTTTGTCTTCGTTCCGGCACAGATACCCTAAAATCCATCCGTGCATGGCGGTCAGTTCATCGACCCCCCGCTCTCTGGCGGCTGCCATCAGGTTCCGTGACATCATATTGTCCAGCGTCCGCAGTTCGTGGCCGATTTTTCTTTTTTTACAACACACGCTGCTTTTTTCCTCCTTTCCCCTTTGCTGCCGTCCCCATCTGTTCTTTATAAAACTGTTTGAACAAGGACTGTTCTATAAGCAACTGTTCTATAGATAACTGTTTCATATTAAACAGTTCGCTATAGAACATTCTAGGAGGTTTTGTGGGAAATGTCAACCTGTTTGCGTAAAAAAATTTGAAAAAAATGCTCCGGATAAAAGTTTTCCACTTTCCGCCCGGAGCATTCCGCTCGTTTATTCTTCGATTTTTCTTCTTAAATAGCTTCCCACCATATGGGAAAAGTTGCGGATGTCGCGCGCATATGCGAAATCCTTGCCGAAAATCTTCTGCTCCGCCATAAGCTCCGTCTCCTCGCCTACAAAGACCCCAAGCACCGAGACACCCTGCTGCCTAAGGCGCCGCACCTCAGTTGCCGTGTCATGCAGCGCATAGTCATCCCGGTACGGCTTTGGATTTCTCGCATTCGGCCGGTTCACCAGCACATCGTACGGCTTTCCGTCGCTTAAGAGGATCAGCAGCTTCCGGTCCTCCTGGCGTTTTAAAAGATCCATCCCCGCCGCCTTGACAGCAAGCCCGTCGCGGTTGTTTGATGATGTAATATACTCAAAAATATTGCTGTTCTTCTCCCGCGGATCGTCGTAATCGCGCATCCGGTGCAGAATCGTGTAATCCCAGAACGTACAGAAGCTCATCACGCGGAACGGGATGTGCAGGCGGCTTAAGGTCTCCGCCAGAATGTACGTCTGCAGTGTCACATTCTCCTGGCGCGGCCGCTGGGAACCGCTCGCATCCACGAGAATATCCACGACAAAATCCAGCGAATTCCGCCGCTGCTCCAGCCGGAACAGATCCGCATTCTGACTCCGTCCCACCTTCCACATCCGCGCGGGCTGTAAAATTCCGTGGTCTGCATCTGCAAACGACTGGTCCTCCTGCAGCAGCATCGCTTTTTTCAGTTCCTGATACAGCAGCGAAATGTTCTGCCGCACCGCGCGGTGCTGGTCGTAATAGGCATGAAGGTTTTTATCCTTCTGCTTCTGCGCGTAGGAGAGCTGATAATACTTTCCGACCGGATTTTTCAGCACACCCTCCGTGTAATAGAGGCTGCAGTCGCTGTGGATGCCGCGGCAGAGCTGGTAATTCCGGCTTTTCTCCTCACTCTCCGAGAGCCACGTTTTTCCGTAATTGCGCTGAATGTACTGATACATCCGTGCCAGCGCTTTCTCATCAACGACAACGACCTTTTTGGTATCGCTTCCCGCTGTTTTTTCTTTCTTCTCTTCCGCCTCTTTTGATGTGAAATTTGTCATATCAAGCGAAACTCGCTCCAGATATGTCTCGAGCCCGTCCTCGTACAGTTCCTCCGAAATGAAATCCTTCCAGGAATACTCGGTGAGCTCCTCGATCGTTACCGCAAGAACCGAGGCAAGATCACCGTGCTTTTTCACAAATGCGGGATCGACGACCTTATTGTACAGCTCGTCCGTCACCCGGATCAGTTCCATTGTATCCGCTGTTTCGGATGCGTGCTTCAGCAGCTCCATCCACTCCCGCGTTTTCCCCGAGTATGAAGGGCTTTTTTCCTCGTCCTCCTCTCTTCTTCCGCGCAGATACTCCAGTTTCAGGCGCCCTGTCTCATTTTTGGATAAAGATTCAAACGAGTGGTCCAGTATTTCCTCCGCTGCTCTCCTTCGAAAGCCCTTGACACCGGGGCGCTCGCTTTCGAGCCGCTTCGATACGGCCTCCTCCGTCACCAGCTGGGCGAGCATCATCAGTTCTCCCTCCGCTGCGCCGCTGTAAACCTTCTTCACCAGATACAGGCTGTAGGCTTCCCGATCAAAGTAACACGAAAAGGCACCCTGGCGGATCGTATCGTACAGCACCGTATCCGGCTCTTTCGCATACCGCTCCACGTCCGGGTTCAGCTTCAGCGTGTAGTCGCCGCTGACGGTCCAGACGAGATTGCGGATCCGGCTCTCCAGCTCCATCTCATGCGTTTTTAATGTTTCCTCTGTCACCATACGTATTTCCTCTAAAAAATATCCTGCGGCGTCCACTCTTCCGGAATCCGCGTGCGCACAACATCCCGCACGATCTCTTTTTCAAACAGGTCAAAGCATTTATTGACAATGCCGATCTGCACCGCAAGATACGGGGACAGCCCCTGGCGCATCGTACCGATCGCTCCGAACAGGCCGCGGAGGTCGAGCGCACGCGTGGTGATTTCCGCCTGTTTTGCCTTTTTCTGCAGATCGAGGTAAAGACCGGCCAGCGCATCGCGTGCCGCCGGTTTCAGATCCGGGAATTTTGACTGCATCAGATAAAACAGTGTCTCTTCCGTAAGCGACGGCATGTCAATCACCAGAAAGCGGGACACCAGCGCCTCGTTCAGCTCTCTCGTTCCCGCATAGCCGTAGTTCATCGTTCCGATCATCCGCGCCGCCGGGTGAAGCGGAATTTTATCGTAGCCCGGCACATCGATAATGCGGCGGTAGTCGAGCGCGGCGTGAAGAACACTGACTGCATCGTTTTTCGCCATGTTGATCTCATCGAGAATGCCAAAACCGCCTTCCTCTGCACAGCGGTAAATGCTGCCCTTCCGGAGTGTGACCTCCTGGTTCTGGAACGTATCGGTTCCGATCAGCTCGGCACTTCCTGTGTTTACATGGAAGGAAACGTTGTACGTCGGTCTTCCGAAAACATACGCCAGTGTCTCTGCCAGCACGTTTTTTCCCGTTGCCTTCTCGCCGGTCAGCAGCAGATTTTCGCCCTGCAGCAGCGCGGCAATTGCCATCTCCAGAATCTCTTTTCCAAAAAACGGGATTTCCGGCGTACTCATGCGGTTCTCTAAGCCCTCCGCCACCGGATAGCTCTCGCGGAATCTCCGCACGCTCTCAATTAACGCCCCGCTCACGCCCTGTTCCTGTAAAAATGAATCGTTCATCTTCTATTTTTTAATCCTCTCTGTCGTTAAAATATCTTTTTGCTTCTACCAGTATACGGGATCTGCCTTTTTTCTGCAAGACCTGTCGGACTTATAGTAATCCCCGAAAATAATGCAAAAAATTCGCGCTCTGCAGCACTGCCTTTTTTGCATTATTTTCGGGTCTTGCTATAGATTGAATTGAATTGAAACATAAAGACACCGGAAAACAGGCTTTATCCCGTTTCCCGGCGTCTTATTTCTGTCATTGATTCAGTTCATGCATCGCATTATCCGCGGATTCCGGAAAGAATTTCCTCTGTGGAAGCTTTTGCCTCCTCGTCCAGGTTCTCTTTCTTATAGTTCTCATATCTCTGTTTGTGATGCGGATTCTCTGCCCACAGCTCGTCTGCGGCTTTTTTCCACTCAGCAGCATACAGGTCACATTTTCCGCACAGATGCTCTGCGCTCTCCGGAGACTGCAGGTCGGTTGACTTCGCGCCGGTCTTCTCTACCATCTCACGCAGCAGTTCCGGATTTTCGAGCATCGGACATGGGCGCAGGTGGTTGCGGTTGAACGGCTGTCCATCGCGGTATGCCTGGAACAGCGGCTGCTGCAGTGCTTCGATCAGGGAAACTTCGTTGATGTTGGCGCCGGAGTAATGGATGAAAACACACGGCTCCACATCGCCGTTTGCATTGATATGGCAGTAGTTTCTTCCTCCTGCGATACAGCCTCCGACGAACTCACCGTCGTTCTGGAAGTCCATAACAAAGATCTGTTTGTCGCTCTTATCGGAACGGATCTCACGCAGTCTGTGATAGATATATTTTCTCTGCTCAACCGTCGGCATCAGCTCCGGTGCAGCGTCCATGCCGACCGGCATGAAGTGGAAATACCAGCTGTAACGGCATCCGTGCTCGATCAAAAGATCCAGGAACTCGTCACTTGTAACGGTCTCGAGGTTTGCTCTTGTGTAGCAGATGGAAGTACCAAAAAGCAGACCGTGTTTTTTCATCAGATCCATGGCTGCCAGAACTTTATCGAAAATACCCTCGCCGCGGCGTCCGTCGTTGACCTCCTCGAAGCCTTCCAGAGACAGGGAGAAGGAGATATTGCCGAGCTTCTGAACCGCCTCACAGAACTCCTCGTCGATCAGGGTTCCATTGGTGAAGCAGTGGAATTCACAGTCATGATGCTCTTCTGCCAGACGCAGGATGTCTTTTTTGCGCACAAGCGGTTCGCCGCCGGTGAACATGTAGAAGTAGGTTCCCAGCTCTTTTCCCTGGCTTATGATATCAGAAAGTTTCTCATAGGAAAGATTCAGCTTGTGGCCGTATTCTGCTGCCCAGCATCCGGTGCAGTGCAGGTTACAGGCACTTGTCGGGTCCATCAGCATCGTCCATGGGATGTTGCAGTTGTATTTTTCACGGTTCATACGGATCTGTTTCGTTCCGACGAAAGCTGCCTGGAATCCCAGGTTCAAAGCAGTCATTTTGATCACCTGCGGATCCAGCTCGTCCAGTCCGCGGTTGACATACTGTACCCATTTGTTGTCCGGATTCTGCAGCATGGTGCGGATGTTGTCGAAGGTTTTCTCCGCAAACATATTTCCGGTAAATTTCTGTACAAAATCCGTCAGATTCAACAGCGCTTTTGTTCTGTCGTCTCCGTGATTCACATATTTTAAAACACCATCGATCGCAGCGCCTGCAGCGGCTCTTTCTACTTTCATTTTTGCATCCATTGTTCACGATCTCCTTTGTAATAGTTTAATATTTTCGCCCGGAATTGATCTGGTTTTGAATACCACATCCTGGCTTTTTCCCATTATATTCTCCATATTTGGAAAATACAACCCAAAATTCCCTCGTTTTGGACACATCAAAAAAAGTGTCCCACAAGGGAACACTTTTTCCTGTTTTTCTCTTTCCGTTATATTTTACATTGCATTTTCAGATTCACACAAAGCATTTTCTAATTTTCGATCAGAACCGCGCGGATCGGTCCGCCGTACTGGTGTTTCTTTTTGACCGGAGCAGCCACAAGAAAATAATGACCCGAGGTCACTTTCTCCAGATTCAGATTTTCGACAATCACCGTACCTTTTTTCAGCAGCTGCTGATGAACATCATTCCCCGATGTCTCATTTCCGACAGTTTCCTGCTCCACACCGAGCAGCACCAATTTTTTCTCTGCCAGGTAATCTGCCCCATCGCGTGTAATCTGCGCATCGCCGCGGATCAGAAGACGTTCACAGTCCTCTTCCATGACCTCCTCGAGCACTTCTCTTGTCACTTTTCCCTCAAGCTCCGCCACCTGACAGATGCCAAGTGACCGATCGAGCGTCGTCTGCGCCGTTCCTTCCTCCGTCATCAGATGACGCGGCGCGTCCATTGCGGAAAACTGCTCTCCGGAAATGTCATATAATTTCATATTTTCCTATCCTCAAACCGGGAAACTCCCGTCTTTCTTTTTTCCAATATTTGCCGATACTGCCAGATTCTGCCGGCAGCCAAACCTTGTTTAGTATAGCCTATTTTCGGACGCTTTACAAGGCTCATTTCTGCAAAAATTCTGACTTTTATACAGCAATCCTATCTGCAATAAACAATTTGTCATTTTCACTCCCCTGGTGTATAATAGAAATATCCAAACGGTTACGCTATCTTTCAAAAGGGAGGGAAATCTTATGAAACTCCGGCTAAGCCCGTGGATCTGCGCCACAGCTTCGCCGGAGTTTTTTACACTCTTCTGGTTTACGGAATCAGACGGTGAATGTCTCTTGGAAACAGGGATGCGTTCCGCACATTTTCAAATCCGAGAAGCCGTGCCGTAAACCGCTCCAGCCCAAGACCGAGACCGCCGTGCGGAGGCATGCCGCAGCGGTGCATCATTAGATAGCTCTCAAACGCTTCCACATGCATGCCGCGGCTTTCGATCTTTTCCACCTGCTCCCGGTAATTGTGGATGCGCTGGCCGCCGGTCGTCACTTCAAGGCCGCGGAACAGAAGGTCAAAGCTTTCCGTCTCTGCCGGGTTTTCTCTGCTGTCCATCGCGTAGAACGGGCGCTTGGCGCTTGGATAATGTGTCACAAATACGAAGTCACTGCCTGTCGTTTTCTTCACGTATTCGCACAGCAGTTTTTCCTCCTCCGGTTCAAAGTCCAGTTTCTCCGAAAAGGCTCTTTTGTATACGCGGCTCACCAGCTCTTTCGCCTCGGAAAAACGGATTCTCGGAATCTCCGTGATCACCGGCACCTCTGCTTTTAAAAGCGAAAGCTCCGCTCCGCATGTCTCCTGCAGCCGTCCAAATGTGTACCGCAGCATTTCCTGCTCCATCGCCATGATGTCCTCAAAATTCTCGATATAGCCCATCTCAAAGTCCACGCTTGTATATTCGTTCAGATGACGCGCCGTGTCGTGCTTCTCCGCCCGGAAGACCGGTGCGATCTCGTAGACACGCTCGAAGACGCCGACCATCATCTGCTTGTAAAACTGCGGGCTCTGCGCCAGATATGCCTGTTCGCCGAAATACGACAAAGAGAAGATATTAGCTCCGCCCTCGGCTCCCGCCGCTACGAGCTTCGGTGTGTGGATTTCGGTGAAGTGCTGTCCATCCAGAAATTCGCGGAACGCCTGACAGATCTTTGCCTGGATCTGGAAAATCGCGCGCTCTTTTTCGTTGCGCAGCGTAATTGGGCGATAGTCCAGCAGGTTCTCGATGGAAGTGTTGACCCGCTTCTGGTTGATGACAACCGGCGGTACTTCTTCCGGCTCGGAGAGGATTTCCACGTCTAACAGATGCAGGTCATACCCGCTTCTGGAACGCTCTTCACGGATCACCTCCGCGGTAAACCGGACACACGCCTCTTCTTTTAATTCCTCCAATGCAAACCGGGCATACGCCGGCTCGTACACGCACTGTACCATCTGCCGTTTCGTCCGAAGCAGCACAAATGCAAATGAGCTCATTTTTCGGATTTTGTAAATGCTTCCATGCAGCCGCACGATTTCGCCGATGTGTGCTCCTAACTGCTCTGCTTCGAGTTCCTCTGTTTTTCTTACTTTTACGGTATTCATTTCTGTCTTCATAGTCTTTTCTGCCTTTCTGTTCTGATTTTTCTTTATCGCCGCAAAATCAGCAGAAAATCCATATGGACATAATCTGTATGTCCCATACGATCACAACCCTTCTCTGATGTAAATTTCAAGTCATTCCCGCATGGATAAAAAATGGCAAAGAAAAACCACACGGGGTATTTCTTTTTCTCCCAGTGTGGTTTCCCTTTGCCTTATCTTCCACACAGGTACAACACAATCAGCGCCTGTACCTGTGAAGTATAGTAGTCTTCACTTTGATACAAGCGCTATCAATCGTCGTCCCTGTGCATCTGTACGCTGTGCATCTCGTTCATCGTTGATAACCTCTGTTTCGTAGTTTTGTTGTATTATAATTCTGCGTTCCGGTTTTGTCAACCCTTATTTTCCGTAATTGATGATCACCACTTCCGCTTTCGTCCCGATCCGCATCGGCGGTCCCCAGAGACCCACGCCGGATGTGACGATGCTGTACATGTCTCCGACTTTCTTCATCCCGCAGGCATTCTCCCACATCAGGCCGGTAAGGATATTTCCTGGGAAGAGCTGTCCGTCATGCGTATGGCCGCCAAGATCAAGGTCTGCGCCTGCCTCTGCCAGCTCGGTCAGCTCCGACGGCTGGTGGTCAATCACAAAAACTGGAAGCGACTGGTCCAGTCCGGTAAGCAGTTCGGACGGCGTGTCGCGTGTCTCCTGCGTTTTGCGGATCCGGTCGGGATCTTTTCGGCCCGCCAGATAAAAGGCATCATCGATACAAACCACATCATCCTCCAGCAGATGAATCTTCGCGCGGTCCAGGAACTCACCGAACCGGCGGTCGGCGACGCGCTCCTCCTTCGTCTCAAACGTAAAGCCCGCGAGAATCTTCTCATCGAGATCGTGGTTGCCGTAGCAGGCGTACGTGCCGTACCGGCTCTTTAAGCCCGCCAGAAGATCCGCCACGCGGTCCGGCTCATAGATGGCATCGTACTCATTATCAAAAATATCCCCGGCAATCACAACGACATCCGGCTCCTCAGCGTTGATTTTTTCCACCATCTCTTCCATCTGATGACTGCCGATGCTGTACCCCAGATGAAGATCTGCGACGAGCGCAATTTTCAGATGTGCATCCTTTTTCGATGGAACCTCATATCGTGTCGTGTAAATATGGACTGCATGCACCATTCCATAGATGCACATTCCCGTCACAAAAAGGATCGCGCCAAGGCCGACCGCTTTCAATCCCATCGGAGAATACAGCCAAGTTTTCGTCAGTACCGTATGCGCAAAAATGAAGCGCAGCAGCACCAGAATCGCGGTGAAGCCAAGAAAATACAGATACATGCCGAGCCAGCAGTTGCTGATGACCTTTAAAATCCGGTGAACGGGATCTCTTTTGATCAGAAAGCTCGTCAGCAGGGAAAGTGCAAAAAATGCATACAGCACCAAAATGACACCCAGCACGGCCGGATGGCGGAACAGAGGATGCACCTCCTTCATCCACCGCAGCAGCCAGTAGGCGGTAAATACATTTGCCAGTATGTAGACCGGCGCAAGAAATATTGCAAGCATACGTATGTTTCCTCTCTTTTTCGATTCAAATACAGGGCAGGAAAAAGCGTGCCGAACGAAACGTTTCCGGCACGCTTTTTGCCAGGCATTCATCAGAGTTTTTTCTCTATGATATCAAACAGCTCACGTCTCCGCTTCCGCCAGCGCCAGCCATTTGCAAGTTTGTTGTAGAAATAGAACGAATCCACAAGCACCATGTTCAGGCGGCCGATCCGGTCTTTCGTCGTTCCGTTGTAATGTTCGCCGCCGCATTCGATCTGCGGGCACGTTTTTACGTAGGCGATCAGATCATCCTCACTTCTGATGGTATCCGGCAGCTCGGTGTACGCTTTTCCGATGCAGTCCAGCCGGTGCGCATCGCTTCCACCAAAGCCGGGCTTATTGAATTTCTCCGCCAGCCGTTTCGCTTTTGCGTTCGTCTCCGCGCTTTCACACGCATTGAAAATTTCAACAAAATCGAACTGCGGGAGAAGCTGGGCAATCCGCTGCTGATACTTTTTCTTCCGTTCATTCGTGCTGATCATGCTCATAAATTTTTCGCCGTACGGATGCGCCGGTCCTAAAATTCCGCCGTACGCATGGACGATCTTGACAAGGATCGATCCCGGCAGGCCGCGCAGCTCCAGAATTTTTAATTTTACGCCGAACGGCATAATCACAAGAATGTGGCCGCAGTCGCACGTATCGTACTCAACACCTTTTAATACCACAAAATCCTGGTGTGCTCTTCCCTTGATGGCATTCTTCCACTCGCGGTATCCGTCATAGGAATCGTGGTCGGATACCAACATTCCTCCAAATCCTTTTCGTTTCAGTGTTCGGATGTACTCCTCAATCATGACTTTTCCATCCATCGAACCCTCTTTTGTGTGGCAGTGCATATCAAATTTCATGCAAAACGCCTCCTTTTATCTTCCATGTTCGAAAACCATTTCGTTTTTCCTATTTTTCTGGAATCGTTTCGGATGGTTCCGCCGCGTTTTTGGCGCGGCAGAATCGATAGTTTGTACCATCTAACTTTATTTTACCACTTTTTCCACAAAAGAAAAAGAAATTTCTTCTGAAGATCTGGTAAATTTTCCTTAAAGAATGGAGTTTTTAGACAATTCCTGTTCTTTGTCCCTGTTTTTACCGTGTTCTTTTTGCTATGATAAAAACAGCTTATTTTACTTGATCGGAGGAACACATTATGAATTCACAGGACATCACCCGCGCACTGATCGACACAACAGTTGCACGCGCGATGGTGGAGATGGACGCAGATCCGAAACGCAGCGTCCGCAAGCTCTGCGATCTTGGCCGCCAATTTTCCCGCGGCCGCTTTCAGAATCAGATTTTTGCCATTTTTCAGGATCTTCTGCGCAACGATGAAAGCCCGTATTATCAGGCGATCGACTTTCTGCTGCGCAGCAACGATCCGGAAGCGCTTCGTCAGTTCGGCATCAACATCGGCTACAACAGTTTTACCTACGGTGCGCAGATTCTGCGCCAGAAGCAGAAAGAACTTTCCTTTGCTGTTCCCTGGGTTGTCAAGCTCCGTCTCGACAGCCGCATCCCGGACACTTACGATTCCTCGTTTTTTGCATCCGTGGTCAGAACCGGTCTGACATACGGCATCTACTCTTATCAGCTCCGCTCCATGGATCATCATGAGGATATGGAATCCTACCTTGCCGTTATCCAGTCGCATCCGGAATGCGCGTTTCTCTGGTTTCTTTCCGATACGCCGCTTACCGAAAAACAGCAGAAACTGCTTTTATCCTGCCCGAACCTGATGGTTTCTCTTCCAATTGATGCCCCCTCAACGGCTTCCATGGCAAAAGCCCTGCGCCGTCAGAAAACGCTGTTCGGTATGCACAAAGTCTATCAGGATGCAGATGCTGCCGCTTATCTGCTCTCTTTTGACCACCTGTATTCCCAGATGGAACAGAGTGTCTTTTTCTTTCTGGTCGCAGATGATTCGTGCTCAAAAGAAAGTATCCGGGCTGTTTCCGATGTTGTTCAACAGTACCGCTTCACCCCCATACAGCCATTCTTCCCGATCGAAGTGCAGGAAGACTCCCGCAAAATTGAGCAGATTATCACCGCCAATCCGGCGTATCTGCTGCTTCTGCCGGATCACATGGCCCGCACACTCGATACGCCCACCGTTTCCTTTGAAGAGTTGTCTCTTCGGAATATATTTTACCGTGAACTGCTCGCAGATGCATAAAAGTACAGCCAAAGCGGAATTTTATTTCTTTGGTTCCGCTTTGGCTGCTATTTTTTCTGATGATCTGCATATCACTTCTTTCAGTTCTTCGACAAACGTTTCCGGTTCCAGCTCGCTTTCCATGGAAAACCAGCGCAGAACCGCGGTCAGGAAGGCATCACAGAAGAACGTTACAAACAGTTTCTGATTCTGTACCTGAAAGAGATCCTGTACAAAAAACGCCATGACCGGCTCGAGCATCTCGTAAAAGTAATCCTTAAAACTGTTCTGCCCTTCGATCCTCAGGGCACTCTGGTAAAATGCTTTATTCTGATAGAAAATATTGCAGACCGCCACCAGCACATCCCATTCATTCTCAAAGTTCTTTCCGCCCATGTTTGTCAGAAAGTCCACATAAAAGATCCAGTTTACCAGATCGTATTTATCTTTAAAATGATAATAAAAGCTTTTCCGGTTCAGACCGCATTCCTCGCAGAGATCTGAAATACTGATTTTCGCAAAAGACTTGCATACCATCAATTTTTTCATTGCATCTGCAAGCGCACTCTTTGTACTGTTGGAATCCGCCATCTCTTCTCTCCCTCTCTTTTCGACCGTTTGTGCTATTATTCTACACCATCTTTTTCCTTTATGCAAGAAAAGCGCACCAGGAAAAGGCTGTATTTCCTTTTTCTGGCACGCTTTTTGCAATCATGCTTCTTCCGTTTTTCCATCTGCCTCCAGTGTGAACCAGAATGCCACACCGTTGTCGTAATTCTGGCAGCCGCACTGCTGCTGGAAGGAATCCATAATGGCTTTTACGATGGAAAGGCCGATGCCGCTTCCGCCGTATTCCCTTGTTCTCGCTTTGTCCACCTTGAAGAATTTCACCCATACCTTGTCGAGATCCTCCTCCGGGATCGGGTCCCCGGTATTGAAAACGGTTGTCTTTACGACATTCCCTTCTTTTTTGCAGCTGATCTCAATCGTGTGGTCGTAGTCCAGATGGTTGAGGGCATTCGTCAGATAGTTGGTGATAACCTCCTCGACTTTGAATTCATCGCCCCAGACATAGAGCGGGTCGCCGCCGGTAAAGAGCACTTTTGCCTCTTTCTGGCGGATCAGGATGTCGGAGGACTGCAGCACGCCTTTAATCACGGCGTTCAGATCGAACCGTTCCATATTGACCTGATCCTCACCGAACTCGAGTTGGTTCAGGTTCAGGAGTTTTTTGACCATCTCGTTCATCTTTGCCGCCTCGTCGATGATGACATCGCAGTAGAACTCGCGGCTTTCCTCGTCGTCGTTGATGTTGTCTTTCAGGCCTTCCGCATAACCCTGAATCAGAGCGATCGGGGTTTTCAGCTCATGTGTGACATTTGCGAGAAACTCGCGGCGCATTTCATCAATCTGCGTTTTTTTGTCAATATCTTTCTGCAGCTCAACGTTCGCACTTTTCAGCTCGGAAATCGCCTGCTCAAGCTGTTCGGACATGACATTGAAGTTGTTTCCAAGCTCGCCGATCTCGTCTTTTCCGCCGCTCACGTAGCGGGCATCGAAGTCAAGGGCTGCCATTTTTTCGAAATTTCGGTCAGCTCCTGCACCGGACGGACGATCTGGCGGGTGATGATCCAGATCACAATGGCACCGATGATGATGATCGGAATGCCGATAAAGAGGTAAAACTGGTTGGAAAGGCCGACCGCATCCGTGATGCTCTCCAGCGGGCATCTTGCAAAGTAGCAGTTTCCATTGTCAAACCAGCCGATGATCTGCAGATACTCGGCATCGGCGTGGCTGTCGTAGAATTTCTGGATCTGATAGTTGTCTTTGCTGTCAACGACTTTGGTATTTGCCTGCTCGTTTCCGCTGATCAGGCCGAAGATCAGGGTCTGGAGGCTCTGGCGGTCGGTTGCGTTGGAATAGACGAAGCTGCTGAGCTCCGGTCCGGTGATAATGACTTTCAGGTTGTTGGTAACGCAGAACTGCTCGAAGGTATCAGGGATATCGTCGCTGTCTCCGCCTGTCGCATTCAGTTTCTGAAAGCTCTCTGCCAGAATGTGTTCTTTATCCCGGATATAAAAGGACCCGAGAAAGAAGTAATTGATCAGGCCGATGATAAGCAGGGTAGCCGCCATGGTCGCAATAAAAGTGTAGGCAATTCGTTTTTTGACGGAGTGTTTTCTTCCCTTTTGTGGCATTTTCAAGTGAAACCGGTGCTTTTTCTCCGTCTGGTTTCCCATTGTCACACGAGAATCTTCTGCAGGTATCTCCATGGAAGTCTCATTTTGTTTTTCTGTTCCGTTCATGATTCGTCCGCCTCGAATTTATAGCCCATGCCCCAGATGGTCTTGATTAAATCGCCTTTGTCGCCCATTTTGCTGCGAAGTTTTTTGACGTGGGTGTCGATGGTGCGGGCGTCGCCGTAGTAGTCGTAGTTCCAGACGTTGTTCAGGATTTTTTCTCTGGAGAGGGCGATTCCCTGGTTTTCGAGGAAGTAGGTGAGGAGTTCGAATTCTTTATAGCTTAACTCCATTGGTTTTCCGTCAATGGATGCCATGTGGGCGGCTTTGTCGATGCGGATGCCGCCGGCTTCTAATACGTCGTCTTCGCCGGTTTTGCCGCTGCGGCGCAGGATGGCTTCGACGCGGGCGACGAGGATTTTCGGGGAGAATGGTTTTGAGATGTATTCGTCTACGCCGAGGTCAAAGCCGAGGAGTTCATCGCGTTCTTCGCTTTTGGCGGTGAGCATGATGATCGGGACTTTGGAGTTCTGGCGGATTTCGCGGCAGACCTGCCAGCCGTCCATTTTGGGCATCATGACGTCGAGGATGATGAGGGCGATGTCTTTCTGGGCGTAGAAGGTGTCTACGGCCTGTTCGCCGTCACCGGCTTCGATGACGTCGTATCCGGCTTTTACTAAAAAATCTTTGACAAGTTTGCGCATACGGCTTTCGTCGTCTACTACTAGGATTTTTAATTTGTCCATGATTGAAAGTCTCCTTTATTTGACGGACGGAAAAAAAACGGCTGCCCGCCCGCTCGTGCTTTTTCCTAATCTCGTTGTGTTTTTATGTTTGATATTTTTACCATTTTACTTTAACATGGGTTTATGTTTTTTCTGTGAAATGGGGTGAGTTTATTTTAACATATAGAAAGGGAGTTGGAAACTTCTATTTTTTGTATTGATTAAATTTGGGTATGAAAAAAGATCTCCTGGGGTTGGCAGGAGATCTTTTTTCATACGGGTTATTCTTCTTCGTCGAGATAGTATCTACCGTAGGCGTCGGCTGCTTTAATGGCGGCGAAGACGGTCTCCGGGGTTACTTCGAATGGCATGTTGTGGAGGGTGTCGGTCTCTGCGCATGCGGTTTTGGCTACTTCCATGAGCTGGTCGTCGGTTACGTTTCCGGCACCGAGTTCAGCCAAGGTGACTGGGAGACCGACTTCGATGCACCATAAGATGATGTCTTCGAGTTCATCGAGCGGTACGTTTTCCAGGACGAGCTGAGTCAGGGTTCCGAAGGCTACTTTTTCACCGTGGTACATGTGATGGCACTCTTCGAGTACGGTGAAGCCGTTGTGGATGGCGTGGGCTCCTGCGAGGCCTGCGCTTTCAAAACCGATTCCGGAAAGGAGGGTGTTGGCCTCGATGACTTTCTCGACTGCCGGGGTGCATACGCCGGCTTCAAGAGCGATTTTGGCTTTTACACCTTCTTCCATCAGAGTGTCAAAGCAGAGTTTCGCGAGTGCCATCGCTGCCTCGGTTGTTTTTCCACCGGCGCAGGAAGTAGCTCCGCTTCTCTGGCAGGCTCTTGCTTCAAAATAGGTGGCAAGTGCATCACCCATTCCGGCTACGGTCAGGCGGACTGGAGATTTTACGATGATGTCGGTGTCCATCAGAACCAGGTTCGGGTTTGCCGGAAGGAAGAGGTATTTCTCGAATACACCCTCTTCTGTGTATACAACAGACAGTGCGCTGCACGGTGCATCGGTCGATGCGATGGTCGGGCAGATGAATACTGGTTTTTCTGCGTAGTAGGCAACTGCTTTTGCGGTATCAAAAATTTTGCCTCCGCCGACACCGATGACCAGATCACAGCCTTTTTCTTTCACGATAGCAACCAGACGGTTGATCTCACTCTCACAGCACTCGCCGTTGAAATAATCAAAAACAACGTTGCAGTCGCTTCCCGCAAAGCTTTCTTCGATCATTGTTCCGATCCGTCTGTAGCCTCCCTGGCTGATCAGAACCAGTGCTTTCTTTCCGCATTTTGCAGCATATGTTCCGATGTTTTTCATTTCCCCTGCGCCCTGTAAATATTTGGAAGGGCTGATTAAAATTTTTGCCATTTCTCTTACGCTCCTTTTTTGTTTTTTGAACGTCATCCTCCGCTTCTGGCGTTTTCTGCGAAAAACGAGTTTACTGCAGAACTTGTCTTTATTATAATAACTGTGCTGTAAAATTGCAAGAATATTTCCATCCAAAAAGCACCCAGGAAGTTCACATATTTCCCGGGATTTTTCGGTTTATTCTGCCTGATCGTAAATGATTTTGCAACGCAGCAGTCCTGTGCGTCGTTTGGGTAGGTATACGGTGCAAACAGATAGACAACTGTCGGGGCATCGTAAAAAGCATTCTGGATTGTGCTGTCATCAGCGATGCTGTCGGCTTCGAGAATTTTGTCCAGTTCTTCCTTTTTGATCTGCTCCGGCTGGTAAAACGGGTGGAATGTCTGGCTTTGATTAAAGTAACCGCCCCTCTGATACGTTTTCACATAAATTGGCTAAGGGTTGGCTGTGTTGACGATCGCATCGGCATGAACTTTTGTGATGTCGTTTCGGATGATTTTAAATGGCATGGGGATCACCTTCTTTCGTGGGATTTATAGCTGTTTTAATTTATAAGTTGCAAACAGCGTATAATGGTATATTTACCATCCGCTCCTGCTCTTTATACTTCAATGTTGAAAATCGAACTGCTTCTTCCGGCTGGAACTTTTCGCAATATGTTTTAAGACTATGGGATCGAATGTTCTGTTCCGCCTTTACTTCAATCGGCACAATACTCTTTGCCTTCTGAATCAGAAAATCCTGCTCGAAAGTTGCTTTTTCATTTCCATAATAATATGGCGTATAAGGGGTATCTGAAATCAACTGCTGCAGAACGTACTGTTCTGTAAGCGCGCCTTTAAATTCAACAAAAATATCGTTCCCCTCCAATATGGATTCTGCTGGCAGTTCACTCATTGCTCCGAGCAGTCCTACATCCAGTACGAATAATTTATATGCATTCATATTTTTATACGCCTTCAGCGGCATATGAGGCTCATTTACCCGGTTGACTTTATATACTAATCCACAATCCAGAAGCCACTGAATTGCTATTTCAAATTCGCTGCTTCTGGCTCCTTTCTTTATCTGTCCAAAGAAAAATTTTTTATTCTCCTTCGCCAGCTGCATCGGAATAGAATCCCATACCATTCGTATTCTTGGGAGAACTTTTGCTTCAATATGCTTTCCAAAATCACCCTCATACTGCCGTACAATATCACTCTGTATCTGTCGTACTTCTGCATAATCTTTATTCAAGCGAAATGCATCTACAACTGCTGGCATGCCGCCTGTATAATAATAATTTTTCAGCCAGAACAAATATTTATCCGCAAAATTGTCAATTAAATTGTAATCCTTTGTTTCCAATGCACTTTCCAGCCCTTCTTCGTCCATAGCGCACAGGAATTCTCTAAAATTGAATGGATATAAATCCAGTAAATCTACTTTTCCCACCGGATAGGATATTCCCTCATGAAGCGCCACGCCAAGAAGTGAACCTGCTGCTATTACATGATATTCCGGTGCTTCTTCGCAAAAATATTTCAAAGATTCCAACGCTTTCGGTGCATTTTGAATTTCATCCAGAACAATCAATGTATTCTCTGGGGTGATCGTTACGCCTGATTCAATATTGAGGTTCATAATAATACGTTTTATATCGAAATCCGTATCGAAAACCGCCTGCATTCTCTGATTATTGTAAAAAGAAATGTAGGCGGTTTTTTCATAATATGTCTTACCAAATTCTTTCATTAACCACGTTTTACCAACCTGCCGGGCTCCCATTAAAATCAGTGGTTTTCTGTTACTTTTTTTCTTCCAGTCTAATAGTTTATCCATTGCAAATCGACGCATGCTGACCTTCCTCCATTTCTCTTTTTTATTATTTCACATTTTTCCCTGGTTATTCTTACTCTAATTTAACATTTTTCCCGACCTAATTCAATATAAAATTAACATTTTTCCCGACTTCACCGGAACAGAATCTGCTGTGAAACCTTCTCTTAAGACAAACATAATCTCTCCACGGAAAAATACGACGGCCAGCCACCGTCGTATTTTTCGTTATCGAATATTTTTATTTTTCTTCTCTGATCAGTCTGAGTCCGTCTTTTTCCAGCAGATACTCCTTCCCGCACACCTCTCCGATATACTTCCTGTCATGCGAAATGCTGATGATGGCGCCTGGAAATTCGCGGAGCATTTTTCTTATGACCGGTCCCGATAAGGGTGAAAAGTTTCGGGTTGGTTCATCCAGAATCAGCACATTGGCATTGCCAAGGCTCATTTTCAGAAGCAATACTTTTGCCTTCTGGCCGCCGGACAGTTCGCGGATGGGGTGATCCATCTCGTCTGCCGTGTACTTCAGCGACCCAAGATACGTTCGTATCTTCGTCCTCTCACTCTTCTCCCCGGTGGAATCCAGAAAATCGACCGGCGTCATGGAAAAATCCAGCTGATCCTCGTAGTTCTGCGGCATGTAATCTACGCGGAGATCCTCCCGTTCTTTCAGCTCTGCCGCAATCTTTTTCAGCAGTGTTGTCTTGCCTGCCCCGTTCGGGCCGACAATGCATATTTTTTCCGGTCCTCTTATCTTTAAGGTGATATTTTCCGCCAGAACCCGCTCCCCATCCGGCGTTTCCAGTTTCGGAAGCTGATATTCGATGACCGTTTTCCCGGCGGGCATGGCTGCCTCTGCTCCTCCAAGCTGGAAGTAAATCGCTTCCTCCTGCTCCGGCATTTCTGTCATGCGGGCATCTTCTTTTTCAAATCTGCGGTTCATCGCCTTTACGGTATGCATTTTGTCCTTCAGATTTTTCGCCACGGACGGTGCCTGACGGGAACAGTTGCTCAAGGCGTTCTGCACGCTCTGGTATACCTTTCGGTATTTCTCATCGCGCAGCGCTTTCTCTCTCCTGTCACTCTGCGCCTTCTGTTCCTGGCGCTCGAAATTCTGCAGGCGCTCCTCTACATACGTCCGATAGGGAAGTTTCGCAACCGTGTATCTCGATTTTGTCTTCCGCACAATCTGTTCAATATGAATGACCATATTTGCCGTGTTTTCAATCAGCGTTTCATCGTGCGAAATAAAAACAACAATATGCTCCCATTCGCGGATCAGTTTCTCCAGAAGTTCCAGTGTCGCAAGATCAATATCATTTGACGGCTCATCCAGCAGAAGGACCGTGACATCCTCCATGAGAAGACGCATCATCTGCGCTTTCACCTTCTCGCCGCCGGAAAGCTCACTCATCTGCTGATCCCGATAGAAAAACTCTTCCGTCAGACCAAATTTTCTTGCCAGCACCGCCAGATCCTTCGGTGTCTGATCCCAGAACTTTTCTTTTTCATAGAAATACTCATACACCGTCTTCGTTTTCTCCGCCTCCGGAAGTTCCTGCGGCAGATATCCAAGCCGCTCCTTTCCGATGATGCGCTCGCCTGTGGATTCGATGTAATCTTCCGTCAGTGCGGGATCGTACATCCACTTCAGCAGCGTCGATTTTCCGTTTCCCTCCTCTCCAATGATAACGGCCTTATCACCGTCATTCAGTACAAGCTGAAAATCTTCGAGAATCACCCGCAGATCTTTTTTATGTGTCAGTGTTAATTTTTTTATCTGCATCATACAGAAGTCCCCTTTGCTCCGGCAGCCTCTTTTCTGCTTTTTTACGCAAAACGAGCCTGCCCTGCGTACGCAAAACAGACCCGCAAAAAAATATCCCTGTTCTATTCTCATAAAAAAGGGAGATGATTCAGCGATTCTCGTCTTTAAGCGTACACGAAAAACAGGCCTGTTTTCCAGGCTGCCCGTTCTTTGTGTTTTTCTTAAAGTCGATTATCGCAGAAACATTCCCTCACCTTTACACCAATGGTGCTCTTTCTTTTTATTTTCTGTTCCCTATTATAGGACAACTTACAGATAAATGCAATCCGTTTTTTTACAAATTGAGAAGTTCCTCTGCCAGCGCCTGTGCATGTTCCAGATACCAGCCGTCTTCGTCCTCTTCTGCTTCCACAAACTCGATATACTCATTCAGCGTGGCCAGCTTCACATCCAGATTGAACTGTTCGCGTGAAATCTTTGTCTTTAACGCTTCATACATCCGATCCAGAAACAGCTCTTTCTGTGCATCGTTCATGTAGAACGGGAAAGTACTCCGTGTCTCGGTCGCATGTGCCAGGAATCTTGCAATGTCCAGAGAATACGGCATCATTCCACCAAATCCCCAGTCAATCATGACAACATTTTCGCCGTCATAGATCACATTCCACTGCAGGAAATCACCGTTTGACATCGTACATGGACAGATCAGCTGGCGGTCCAGGAACATCTGATACGCTTTCCGCAGAATTGGATCATCCACTACGGACGATGCTCGGCGCAGAACGCGTTTCCAGTATTCGACAAATCTCTGCTCCACTTCATTTTCCGGCGCTTTGTCCATCGACGGTGTCCAGAAATACGACTGAATTTTACTTAAGGTTTCTGCCGCTTTTTCTGTTGTCTCGTCCGTCATATCCCGCATGTCGTTTCCTTCTACATACTTCATGCAGATCCAGTCCGCATCCTCTGCCTGCCGCATGCCGACATACTGCGGTACGTGAAACTCTCCTTTTGACAGATACTGCACATAAATCTGCGCTTCTTTGCTGCCGGTTTTCTTCAGTGTATATTTTCCTGCATCTGTCTCGATCACATACACATCGTACTCCCGCACTTCATCTTCCGCCTCGCCCCACTGCTCGCAGATGCGGGAAACTGCTTTTACCGGTTCTCCGATGATTTCAAATGCCATTGTTTTGATTTCATCTGAATCTACTGATTTCTGAAAATTTCCTAACTCCATCTCTTTTGTCAAATCCTTCTCTTTTTCACATTATTCTACTACTATATCACATCTGTGACACTTTTGTCATTCTATCTTTCTGGCTTTTAAAAGCTTTGGAAAGTTTTTTCACAAAAAAGCAGGCGCACCAGACATTGCCGTCTGATGCGCCCGTATCTGTCAATTTTATGATCCAATCGAGTATTCCATCGATGCCACGCTTAAGATAACGGTTGCGCTTTCATCCCCTTCCGTAAAAGCCGTCAGCTGCAGAACCGTATCCTGCTCCCCCTGCCACTGATAAATCTGATTTCCGAGTCCAGTTGCAATTCCTCCGCCGTATAAAGAATTCAGTTCGTCTACTTCTTTCTGAATCCATGTATTGGCATCCTGTTCGATGTCAAAAGTAAAGGAAACCTGACTCAGCTGACCGTCCGAAAATTCCAGATCCATGTTAGATTCTGCATTTTCCAGGGAAAATTTTTCTTTGCTCTCGTATGTCTTTGTGCTGCTCTCATCACCCTGTCCCAGATCTTTTTCATCAAACTTCAGGAAGCTCTGTTTGAAAAGCTGTTCCGAATCCGTTCCCCATTCAAAATCCGCATACTGGAAAACCTGCTCCTCTGTACAGAGTTCCTTTAAATCCAGATCTCTGCTCTGTGATCCTCCTGCAGATGCGCAGCCCGCCAGCAAAAACAAAGGTAATAAAAAGATTGTCTGTCTTATCTTCATAAACTTCCCCCCTTCTGTTTCCTGATTTTTTAATTAATACTGAATATTCTATCGTTTCTTTATTTTTTCTGTAAATTTATGGTATCATACTTTATTCTGCTGCGCAATACTTTTATCATGTTTCTATTTGCATCAAAGGAATGGCCGCCTCATGATATGCATAGAAAAAGACCGGTAACCCGATCTTTTTCCATACACCTTTTATCCAATTACACTCGTGCCAAATGGCATAAACGAAAGCCTTGCCATCTTGAAAAACTGCCGTCCAAACGGAATTCCAACAATCGTAATACACCAGATGCATCCTGCAAAAATCCATGCAAGTCCGCCGAACATGCCTCCAAATATAAACCACAGAATATTTCCCAAAGTTCTCATATCCGCATCTCCCCTGACGCCATTCCAGACACTGCCAGCTATCCATTATTTTGTGAACAGTTTGCCGCATCGATCGCCAGCACCAGTAATAATGCCGGAATTTCATTGCTCGGATTATCATATTCGATGACATACATGTCACCCCAGCTCAGAAGTTTTTATGTACGTGGACGACTGCACTGCAGGCTTCATATACATCGTAATCCCATCCCATGAAGTCACCTTCTGCACGCCATCCCATGAAATCTACATCGTATTTGGGGCGGAACAGTGCAAAACGTTTTTCGATATGTCCCATTAACTGCCCGTTCCATTCAATTTCGAAAGTCGGAAGAAAGCAAAATAATTTCTGTTTGATAAACCCAATTTCATTATGCGCCGCATCGTACACATGCAGACGGTGTCCCAGCGAGATAAATTCATTTTTCACAAAATACTTTTGGTTCCCCTGCTCGTCATAGATATCATACGTGTCTGACCAGGAAAATACACGTTGTTTGATTAGTAACTGCATATCTGCTCCCCTTTTCATTTTTCTATCAGATAATCAACTTTTTTATGGAAAATTTTTCCTTTTCCCCTTAATTTTCGACCGCGATTTTGACCCCATTTTTTTCGGTCTGAAACAGTCTATAGCAAAACCTCCATATATCGCAGCACCTTTGGCTTCACACGAAGCTGATCTGCGTACTGCATCAGTCTGTGAATGTTCTTATCCTTGGATGCTGCATAGCGTTTCATAGCTTCTCCGACAATCTGTATATCACTGCCGCTGCCGCGCAGGATGTCACACAGCGTCCGTTCCAAATTGTAAACACGAATTGGATTGCCGGATGGGGATTTCATTTCAATTCTGCCAAGTTCATAGTTCTCCGGCACAACGCGCTTGACAATTAGATTTTCCCGTTTCAAGGATGAAGCATTGTAGCCTTTGGGAAAGGTCATCGTATATTTTGCCGGGGTACGATCCGAATAGCCCCGCAGATACAAAGCAGTATCGTGCGAATAAATTCCGCGCCCATACTTTCGCTGTAAAAGGTAGAAATCATCCTCCCATACGTCGCTCCACACATACAGGCCACGCCCGAAGCGGTATATCTCGCCGCTCTTGACAAACTTCTGTAAAACGCTGCGGTGCAGTCCGGCTTCTGTTACTTGCGCTGCGGTAATCGTACCGTCCTCTGACGCTTCTCGCAGTTCTTCGATTTTCTCCTTAACATTCATGTTTCTCACCCCTCTTTGACAATCACACATTATATTATATTGAAATAATGTGTGATTGTCAACTGTAAAGCGACGAACACACATTAAATTACGCAAAAATAATGTGTGATTGTCAGATACCAGGGAATTTCTAACATGTACTTAAGTAAAAAACAAAGAACGGCATAGCCGTTAAGCTATATCGTTCCTTGTTTCCATATTTTTTAAATTACCACCGCATTACTGGCGTTTTTTCTGCGGACGGTTTCTTCCAGCACACCGAAAAATCCTGCCACCAGCGCCATTAAAATGCCGGTCAAGGTCGCATCTCCTGTTTCTAGGCTTCCGGCTTTGGTGATAGTCGTACATTTTTCATTGTCATTCACAATGTTTCCAGTTCTTACGATTAGGACCGTAGTTCTTATGAAGCGGTTATGGCATAATCAATATATAGAAGCAAATGCAATTGATAAGTTACGGAATATATTGGGCTACAATGCGAAAGGTATCATGACGCATTATTCGGATGACAATGTGTTTTAAAGCCTGTATAAATCGGCACATGCATAGAACATAATGAAACAGCCTCACCCCTGAAAGTCCCGGTAGTGAGGCTGTATTCTTTTCCTTAATCTTTTTCTGTTAATTTCACCCGTTCTCCATTTGTCAGTTCTGATGTGCTTACGACCATCGGTTCGTCTACTTCTGATAAAAGTACCACGAAATCTGAATTTCTATTTGGAAAACATGTCACAGCTTTTTCTTCCAGAATATTTTCATACCCCCAGGCTCCCTTCTGACGCTTAATATAATAGACACACGTTTTTCCAAAGTCTCCTTCATGAATCGCCTGCCGTGTGATCACTTTTGGAAAAACATCTTCAGAAGTGATTTCGATTTTTCCCTCAACGTTTTCACCAATCGAATGTTTTTCATACAGATCTACCGTAAGCTCATACAAATCATCCTTTCGAATGACAGAACACACTTTTCCAACCAGAAGATCTCTGCCCTCCTGCAGCAAAGATTCCGGAACGTTATCATACATGCTGATATAGCCAATTGCCTGATCAGCTGCGCTTACTTCCAAATCAACTGGAAATTCATACTCAATGCTGCCTTCCTGTGCCTCCTCTGTCCAGACGGAAGGAAGCGTTTTGTTCTCTTCTTTGACCGACCAAAACGTTGCGGCAGTTAAAAACAGAAACCACAGAGCGATTAACCCTATACTTATTTTTTTGAACTTCATCGTACTTTCTTCCCCTCTACGCTTTCACACCGGACATACTGATTCCCTGTATCAAATAGTCCTGTCCCATTAAGAATATCAATAAAACTGGTACTGCGTAAAAAACGGACGCTGCATAAAAGATATCCGGCTGTTCCTCTAAAATCTGGCAAAGATACACGGATAACGGCTGCTGATATGGCTCTCTCAAAAAAATGACCGCCTGGTCTACAATATTCCAATTGTCAATAAAAATCAGGATTAATGCAGCAGCAATGGCTGAACTCAAATTAGGCTTTACAATGGAACGATAAATTCTGTATTCGCTGGCTCCGTCCAGTCTGGCTGCTTCTAACGTTTCCTGCGGAAAATCCTGTATCTGCTGACGAATCAGAAATACCCCCAATGGCTGAAACATTGCCGGAAGAATAATTGCCAAGGACGAATTTTGAATGCCCAGCCAATTCGCCACTAAATAATTTGGCACTAAAGTCAGCTGCAGCGGCATAAGCATGACAATCATGTAAAGATAGAACAAAATCTCCTTGTATTTCCACCTGCATTGCCAAAAGCCGTATGCGGCAAGCGGTGCAAGCAAAAGCTGTCCAATCAAAACCGGAATAGTAATAATCAGGGAATTCCACATCATCCGCAAATACAAAGGTCTCTTAAAGAGCAATATAAGATACTCTTCTGGAACTTGTACCGACTTTCCAGCCACAAACAACAACGGAATGACTGCCAAAATGACAGCTCCCATGCAGATCAGCTTTTCGAAAAAATTCGAATATCTCTTTTTCATAAAATCACCCACAAAAGATCTTTACAAATAATCCAGATTCTTCCTCTGGACCCGATAAATGATGCCCAGAAAGATTCCCAGTATGAGAAACATACACCATGCTGCAGCAGACAATTTCTGCATATTAAGTGACAAAAACTGGTTATTCATATAGTGCTGCAGCATATAAACATACGGTGATGGATAGGCCCCATACAGCATATAGATCTCTTTAAAAACCTTAAAAGAATTCACGATCGACATCAACAGCACAACTAACGTCGTTGGTTTTAATAAGATCCATGTAATATATTGGAATTCCTGCCGCCCTGTAGCTCCATCCAGCTGGCACTGCTCATGATAGATCTGCGGAATCCAGTTTATCCCGGACCAGAAAAGGACAATCGAAAAACTGATATTTTTCCACAGATACATCAGGATAATAATCAAAATGGCCCATCTGGAATTCTCAATATCGAACATGTTTTTTCCAAAAAGCTGTAAAAACCCATCCAGAAAACCATTTCTCTCAAACAAATATTTCCAGAAAGCAATCACCGTTCCAGATGGAACGATTAATGGGATCAGGAGCAGGATAAGAAGAATTCGACCTCTCCTCTGCTTTTTCAAAACCAGTACCAGAAGCAAAGCAATCGCCATTCCCAGCGGTATTGCAATCCCGCAAAAAATTCCGGTATTACGGAGTGCTGAAAGGAATAACTCATTTTCGAATAACAGTTTAAAGTTTTTAAGACCCACCCATTCCTTGTTCATCATGTTGTCAATCACTGCAAAATACAAGGACAGAAGAAACGGCACGATGTAAAAAGCCATGATCCCGATAAAACTTGGAAGGATAAAACACATATAAATAAAATTTCGTTTTTTCATTTCATATACCTGATTCCATGGATTAAGGACAGCTTCTACTCATTAACATAAAGCTCTGCTCTTTGCTGAAAAAGCTTCGCACATTCCTCTGGGGTGATTTTCTGCTCCATACATTCGTTTCGAATTTCAGTCAAAATACTGTCTAACTGTAAATCCCGAAAAGCTTTTGCAGAAACTTTTTCATTGTATGCTTCCCATTTTTCTGCTGTGTCGTCATCATTTTCCAATTGATACGCAACAAGCTGCCGTGTGTTTTCTTTGTTCAGCATACTGCCATAGGTAAAGAAATTTCTGTAGTAAGAATCACTGTTTGCATCTTCGAACTCAAATTGTTTCTGACCAATGCAGAATTTGATAAATTCCCATGCAAGCGCTTTATCTTTGCAGCCTGAACTCATGGAAAAGTCCTCACCAATTCTCAAGAAAGGAATTTTTCCATCCGTTGATTTCAACAGGATCGGTTTTGTTGCCGTATCGGTTTCTTCAAACATTCCGCTCGGAGAACCTTCGAGTAAATTTGTAAATGTATTCAGCAGGACACTCTTTCCGGAAAAGCTTTTAATATCCGTAAATGCATGGGTCGCATAGGATGGTTGATATTGATACAGTTCCTGCATTTTTCTCAGAAAATCCACATAATTTTCTGAATCAAAATTTACTTCTTCCTTCTTCAAATAAGCTCTGTCCTCTGTCATCGGCAGAAACACGTAAATATTGTTTTGTACATCAATCGTAAAATCATCATCTGCAATTGGCTTGGCCTGCTGATATAACTCATATAAATCATTGATATCCATTTCGTCCGGGACTTCATAATTCAGTTCATCCGTTATGTTTCTATTCAACCGAAGCATAACATAATAAAAACCTTCCGGAATTTGATACAGTTTTCCATCGACTTCTGCTGCTCGCAGGATATTATCGTAATAATCATCTCTGTTAAAATTAGGATCTGCATCAATATACTGATTTAAGTCCTCGAAATAGCCGCTGCCTTTCGTCTTAATTTCCGATGGTAAATACGTTGCATCATAAATATCCGCCCGTTGATCCGATGCAAGTTCTGTAAGCAAGGTATTTAAGCCTTCATTATACTGTTCATCCGTAACATCATTGTCAAAAACAACCTTTGTTTCAATTTTTACGCCTGGATGCTCCTTCATAAATAAATCAATCATATGCTGGGTCTGCGGCTCAATAAATAAGGTTCCATATGTAAGCGTTCCTTCCAAATCAGCTCCCTCTTCATAGACAGAAATATCATTTCTCACATCTTTTTCATCTTGGGACCCACTTTGTGTGCTTCCACAGGCACCAATCGCTGCTGCACATAGCATTCCAATTACCACGCAGGATACCTTTTTACCATATTTTCCGAGTTTTTTCATAGGCACTTTTCCTTTCAATTTTTCTCACCGCTTATATTTCTATATTTTATTATATACCCTCCGTTTCATTGACAATATGCTTATTTTTACTATATTTTCAGAATTATTTTTATTAGTTTTGCACATAAAAATGCCCTGACACTTTTTCCTTTTTGAAAAATAGCATCCGGGCATATCTCCTAATATTATCAAATCACTTTATTTCACTCTCTGATAATTTTATCTTCTAAACTCTTTTCCTTCTTTCTCCTGTATCATCCCTAACATTTTTTCAAAAGACTGTTCAAATCCCTCAGTATCCGCCTTTTTTTCGCTTCTTTGTCCTTCTGACACGATGATGCGGGTATTTTTTCACTTCGTTGTTTAAATAACGCTCCATGAGCATCTAATCGATATTCTTATTCGTGTACCATTTACCAGAATGATGAATCGCATAAGAACCTCTTCCCAACGCTATCGCCGTCACACCATAATCCTGCGATACGACAATATCGCCTTTATGACAGACACGGATCAGTTCATAATCCACAGCATCTGCTCCATCACCAACCACGACTATTTCGCTATAATCCGATATCAAATATCAAATCATGATTGGTATCGCACAACAGTGTTACCGGAACACAATGCTCTTTTGCAATTTTCTCAACCGTCTCAATTACCGGACAGGCATCTGCATCGACCAATATTTGCATTCTTCTGTTTCTCCTACTTTATGATTACCCAATTCGATTTTCTGTTTGTTCCATTTTGTACCAACACACCATTTTGCTGTAAAGAAACAAATATTCGTGAAACAGTTCTTTTGGACACACCGATCTGTTCCGCATAATACGCCTGGGTTGCAAATGGGTTCTTTTCTATAGCCTGTAACAGTTTTTCTATCTGAACCTGTTCCTTCGTTCGTGATATTTTAACGCCATCAATGCCATTTTTTATATCATTAACGCCATTTTTTGTTTTCTTGGCGTTGATTCTGGCGTTATTTGTATCGTTTTGTCCTCGATAGATATTGATACGCAAGTCAACTTCTCCACCAATAAACTCCGGTTCCTGTAGTCCAGCAGATTTTACCTTGTCTATAATTCTCGGAATCCCGCTTCCCCAATGTTCAATCAGATTCATATACGAAAAGGCATGTGCAAGGGCTTCATTCCTGATTTTGGAATAGCCTTCTTTCATACGCTCCAACGTTTGTCCCATCGGCAATTTCCCCGGCGATGTGATTTCCAGTCGGTTGTCATACACCGCAACCTGTATTGTACCATGATCCAGATAGCTGCGATGCACCACCGCGTTGATAATCAGCTCACGAATTGCATCCGGCGGGATTTCATAAATATCCTGACGGTAAATGCCGACAAGCGTAGCTCCCAGATGAATATTTCGCAGAACAAACTGAAATGCTTCCTCTATTTGTTCCCACAAAGGACCCGTATATTCCCTTCGATCAACAAAAACCGCTTTCGTTGTTCCCTTAAACACACCGCACTGAATGGCAACATGAAGCCCTCCACAGCCCGTTAAGATAGCATAAGCGTTAGAAGGGTAGTCTTTTCCATCACGTTCAATCAAAATACCCCAGGACCGAAGCTGCTGCTTTCCAACGTCTTTTACCGATGCTTTCTGCTCCTCATTATGGGCATTTTTGACTGCCTGCTCCTTCATCGCTTTACAAAGCGTATCAATTTCTTCTTCTGTAACACTCAGTCCAGTACATAACGCCTGATCAAAATAACGATTGCTTCCCTCAAGCATCAGCTCTTTGATCATATACTCGTCAGCAAGCCGGGTTGTTCCAGCAACACGGACATATACGCCTCTCTCTCGTCCAAGCGCTTTAATGTAATATGGCCGCTGTCTGCCTTCAGAAATTTCTGCCACAATAACCGTCTTGCCATCAACTGTCTGCAGCGTAATATCTGGAATAATTGCCGGTTCACAGCTATCCGAGACGGCATTGGCAATCGCATCCATCTTTTTGAATACATCTTCCTTGTCAAAGCCAACCACTTCTCGGGTTTTGTCCGCAATTCCAAAAATAATTTTTCCTCCGGTTCCATTTGCAAAGGCAACCACAGACTTCATATATTTGATGCTCTTTTCCGGCAGGTTCTCTTTGAATTCTACGTTTTTGGATTCTCCTGCAAGAATTTCTTCTATGGTCATAAATACACCTCGCTATCCGTGTTTATTTTAATAAATCAATGCTTAAAGTTCTCTTTATATCTGTTACCTTAACATATAATTCTCATTCAAGCAATGCAGTACTTTTAAAAATCGTAATTCATTTTTTCAAGTCTGTCAATTCTATTATTTTCCTTTTCTCGCGCATGATCAGATTCAATCATAGGGCGAAAAGTACAGAATCTATTAGTCCCTTACCAACTCAAAACATCCTTAAGCATTTGTTTTACCGCTTCAAAAGTTAACCTGCTGGATATTTTTTTATATTGTGAACAGAAATCTTTGTTATAAGGAGCCACCGTTTTTAAATAGTGCATATGCACTATTTTCTTACCGAGATGACGATCTTGATGAGGATGAATTTGAAGAAGGCTTTTACATTGACTTCTTTTAATCTATCGTCTGTTTGCCATGCCCGCCTTTGTGCGGGCTCTTTTTATCAAGAGTTCGACGGAAGTCGAACTTTCCTATTGTACAAAAAAGCAGGCACATCAAGTATCTCTACTTCATGTGCCTGCAGCACTTTGAAACGGTCTCTTTTACGTTCTTAACAATGCGAATAAAGATAAAGTTTGACAAAATTTCGAATTTTTCCTTTCTTTTTTGACCAAAATTCATGCGGTTTTAAACGGTCTGAAACGGTCTAAAGCGGCATTTTTGCCCTGTTTTTTCCATCAAAAATGTACAAAAAAACCGCTAAAACACTGGATTTTAGCGGTTTTTCAGGTATGGACCTGAGGGGAATCGAACCCCTGTCCGAAAGCCTATTCATTCAGGCATCTCCCATTACAGTCATTCTATTAAAGGTTCCCCCATCGGCACGCCGGATGACAGGCTTGCCGCTTCGGTAGCTTCATAAAATCTTCCATCTCCGCAAAGCTTTGGAAACGAAGTGCTCCGCATCTGTTTGATGCCAGGAGAATAGCCGCGGAAAACTATTCAGCTGACAACGCCGCACTTAGGCAGCGTACGCTACGTAATTATCGTCTGCGTTTAAATTTAGGTTCCAGGTTGATGACGCGGTCCCGGAGTCCACGAATGGCTTCCCAAACTTCAAAACCCCCGTCGAAACCAGTACAAGCCCGTGCTGGCTCTACAGACGCTTTTCTTTGATACGGGGACGCAAACAGATCGTCCCGGTGCAGTGAAAACTCTCTTTCAACTGCCGTATATTGTATTATAGTCTTTCCCCATACTTTTTGTCAAGGATTTTTAATACAGATTTTTAACTTTGAAATCTCTCTCCGCCTCACGTCTCTGATCCTTCTTTGCGATATCCTGCCGTTTATCATACAGTTTTTTACCGCGTGCCAGACCGATCTCGACTTTTACGAGGCTGCCTTTAAAATACACCTGCAGCGGAACGAGCGTGTAGCCTTTTTCCTTGATCTGCGCCTCAAGTTTGCGGATCTCATAGTCGTGCAGCAGCAGTTTCCGGATGCGCAGCGGGTCTTTATTGAATATGTTGCCCTTCTCGTACGGACTGATGTGCATGCCGTAGATGAATACCTCATCACGCTCAATGCGGATGAAGGACTCCTTGATGCTGCATTTTCCCATGCGGAGGGATTTTACCTCGGTACCGGCAAGGGAGATGCCGGCCTCGTATTTATCCTCGATAAAATAGTCATGATATGCCTTTTTATTGTTGGCAATCATTCGATTTCCTTTTTGTTTTGCCATAACTTTTTCCTCCAAGGATTTATTCTGTCTCGGTTTCTTTTTCTACATACGTAAAATCGATTGTCCGGTTGGCAGGCTCGGCGTTTCGGACACGGACACGCACCGGCTCACCAAGGCGGAATACTCTTCCGTGCTGCTCTCCGACCAGACGGTAATTTTCTTCATCGAAATTGTAATAATCGTCTTTGAGTGTCATAATGTGAACGAGTCCCTCGACGGTATTTGGCAGCTCTACATAGAAGCCCCAGCCGGTCACGCCGGAAATGACGCCGTCGTACTCTTCGCCGACATGCTCCAGCATATATTCGGCTTTCTTCAGTTTCACAGCCTCTCTTTCTGCCTCTGCAGCACGCTGCTCCATCGCACTCGACTGCTCCGCCACATGCTGCAAAATGGACGAATATTTGCCGATTCTGCCGCCCTTGTCGAGACGTCCCCGCAGATCATCCTTGATAATGCGGTGGATCTGCAGATCCGGGTAACGGCGGATTGGTGAGGTAAAATGGCAGTAATATGACGCTGCCAGTCCGAAGTGGCCGCTGCATTCCGGGGTATAAATGGCTCTTGCCATCGACCGGAGCAGCAGGCGGCTGATCAGCGGCTCTTCCGGGGTTCCCTCGATGCTGGTGAGAATCTTCTGCACCTCACCCGGCGTAATCTCATGGGAACGCTTTTCGACTTTGATGCCCTGTTCACGGATCAGCGTCAGCGTTGCCTCCATGCGGTCTCCGTCCGGCTTGTCATGCGTCCGGTATAAGAACGGGATTTCGCGTGTGCAGTATTCCTCTGCCACGGTCTCGTTCGCCATCAGCATGAAGTCCTCGATCATCCGTGTTGCCACGTTCGACGGATACGGGCGGATCTCCACCGGCGTCCCTTCTGCATCAAGAATTACTTTGCTCTCCGGGAATTCAAAATCAATTGCTCCGCGTTCTTTCCGACAGCTCCGGATCAGTGCAGACAGTTCCTGCATCTGGCGGAACATCGGAACCAGCTCATGATATTCCTCCAGCAGCTCCGGATGTGCTTCCGGCTCGGTCAGGATTGCATTGACGGCGGTGTAGGTCATGCGGCGGTCCACGCGGATCACCGTCTCAGCGATCTGATGGCCGATCACACGGCCTTTCTCGTTGATCGTCATAATACAGGAGAGTGCCAGGCGCTCCTGTCCTTCATTCAGGGAACAGATGCCGTTTGACAGACGCTTCGGCAGCATCGGAATAACGCGGTCCGGCAGATAGACACTGGTGCCGCGCTTTAACGCCTCACGGTCGAGGGCGGAATTTTCCTGCACATAGTTGCTCACATCAGCGATATGAACGCCAAGCGTCCACGTATCGCCCGCTTTTGTGACGGATACGGCGTCATCGAGGTCTTTGGCATCCTCGCCGTCGATTGTCACCATCTGCCAGCTTTTTAGATCGAGGCGGCCGTTGTAATCGTTTGGAATTACTTCCTCCGGGCATTTTTCTGCCTGTGTGATCACGCGTGCCGGGAACTCCTCCGGGATCTGGTAAGCGTCCACGACTGCCTGGATATCGACAGTCTGGATACGCGGCTTCTTCTCTGTGTCGCCGTCCTTTCCATTCTTTCTGCGGAATCGGTCATCGCGTCCTCTTCTGCCCTGCTCTCCGGCGCGGCGGTCTCTTTTTTCCCGTTTTTCCGTCGTTGTGGATGCACCGCGGCTCTTCTGGTAACGGCCGTCGGAGATCACATCGATTTTTCCTTCTTTTACCAGGATTTCCATAACCTCCGCAAGCTCCGACCGTTTTGCTTTCGGCACCTGCAGCAGCATGGCAATGTCTTTCAGACGCATCGGCTCATAGTTTTTCGAGCTTACGAGATCCATGAGCAGCGTCTTGCGGTTTTTCAGCAGTTTCGAACTTCTGGAACGCGGATGGCCCGCATGACCGCCATGGTTCCCGCTGTTCTGTCCTGCATGGGACGCCGCGCTGCCCTGCGGATATTTCCTCCGATCTTTTTTCTTCTTATTATCTTTCATCTATTATCTCCTCTTTGTAGAAAAAGACACCCTTACGCCTTCTCGTGGGAATAAGGATGTCTTTACTTTGCTAAAAATTCATGTTTAATACAACCGACAGTACAATAAACAGAACTGCCATGATTTTTGTTGCACGGATCAGAGTTCCTTCTGCAGAACGGCTTTTGTTTCTTCCCCAGTAAGTGTCTGAGATACCTGCGATAGCACCGAGACCCTGCTGTTTTCCTTCCTGCATCAATACAACAACGGTTAAAGCAATACAATCAATGACATAAATGACTGTCAAAATCGTTCTTAAAATTTCCACAATTACACCTCCTACGGCCAACTTATATTATTTTACCATAGCGGAAGAACGATTTCAACTGTTATTTGCCTATTTTAGCCGTTTTTCACCACTCTCTTACGCCGGTTCCCTTTTGCGGGAACGGATTCCGGTATTTCGCTTCCTCACCGAGGCGTTCCTCGATGCGGAGAAGCTCATTGTATTTCGCATTCCGCTCCGACCGGCACGGTGCTCCGGTTTTGATCTGGCCGGCGCCTGTCGCGACGGCAAGGTCTGCCAGAAAATCATCCTCTGTCTCTCCGGACCGGTGGGAAATGACGGCGCGGTACCCTGCTCTCTGCGCCATCTCCACCGCATCCAGCGCCTCAGAGAGCGTTCCGATCTGGTTTACCTTGATCAGAACCGCATTTGCCGTGCCAAGTGCAATGCCGCAGGAAAGCCTTCTTACATTCGTCACAAACAGATCATCCCCGACCAGCTGTACTCTGTTCCCGAGCGCTTCCGTCATCTGTTTCCAGCCTTCGAAATCGTCCTCGCACAGCCCGTCTTCGATGGATACGATCGGGTATTTTTCGATCAGTTCCTCATAGTAGGCAACCATTTCTGCGGTATCCCGAAATACTGTCTTTCCGCACTGACGGGATTCCCCGGGAAAGTAGTAGACGTTCCTGCTCTCCTCGTAGAGCTCGCTTGCCGCCGCATCGATCGCGATCATCACGTCGTTTCCGGGCGCATAGCCGGCTTTCTGGATCGCATTGACAATGAGCTGCAGTGCTTCATCGGAATCCTTTAAATCCGGCGCAAAGCCGCCCTCATCGCCGACAGAAGTCGAGTATCCCTTCTCCTTCAGGAGCTGCTTCAGCGTATGGTAAATCTCCGCGCACATGGAAAGACCCTCCCGGAATGAGGGAGCGCCGCACGGCATAATCATAAATTCCTGCAGATCGACGGTGTTGTCGGCATGACGGCCGCCGTTTAAAATATTCATCATCGGCACGGGCATACGGCTTGTGTGGCAGCCGCCCAGGTACTGGTACAGCGGCAGATGAATCGCATTTGCCGCCGCGCGCGCCACAGCAAGTGAGACACCGAGAATGGCGTTTGCCCCGAGGTTTTCTTTCGTTTCGGTTCCGTCTGCCTGGCACAGGATATGGTCGATCCGCTCCTGCTCGAGCGCATTCTCGCCGACAACGGCATCGGCCAGCACGGTATTGACCGCTTCTACAGCCTTTCTCACGCCCTGCCCCAGATAGCGCACTTCCTGATCTCTTTTTTCCAGTGCCTCAAATTTTCCTGTCGATGCCCCGGACGGCACCTGGGCACGCCCCATATGGCCTTCCAGTCCGAGAATCCCCTCCCCGACGGCCACTTCCACCTCTACGGTCGGATTTCCGCGCGAATCCAGAATTTCTCTTCCTGTCACGCTTCGAATTGGTAAATATCGAAACATAGTTTTCCCTCCTGTTTTGCTGCAAAGTGAACAGTAACCAAGTTTCTTCTCTGCGTTCACAGTATGACCGTGCTATGGGAAAAATATGTTGCTCTCTCTGTCGAAACCTCTTTTTTCCAGTCCTTATTCTTTTCAAACATAAAAAAACGCAATATGAAAGCCATCCGATTTTTCCATTTTCGGATGCTTTCATAAGTTAGAACTGTGCATTGGACTGAATCCTTTCTTTTTTGTTCTTTTGTTCTTTTGTTTCACTTTGGGGTACTTCGTTACGTTTTCTTGGGTCCATACCTTCGCTTTCTTAGTTTATGGGGTAATTCGTTATGTTCTCGGTGGTCCGTCCTCTCTTTCTGTTTTTTTTCTTCCGTTTTCTTTTGTTGACTTTACTATATCAGTTTTCTCACCGTTTGTCAACACTTTATTTTGATTTTTTATCTGTTTTCCATTTTTATTCTGTCTCTTATTGCGTAATTATTTTTATTTTCAGATTATTATAATAAAATATCCCTGCCGCACCCGTTTCAAAACGAATCCGGCAGGGACATTTTCACGATTTCTCTTTATTTCTTAATCAGCAGGGATTTTCCTGTCATTTCTTTTGGCTGCTCCATGCCCATCAGCTCGATCAGAGTCGGTGCGATGTCTGCCAGGCAGCCGCCCTCTCTTAACGTGTAGGATGGATCTGCATTAACCAGAATGAACGGAACCGGATTGGTGGTATGAGCGGTGTATGGCTCGCCGGTCTCATAGTCTACAAGCTGCTCTGCATTTCCGTGGTCCGCACAGATGAACATCTGGCCGTCAACCTCTTTTAATGCCTCCACTGCTTTGCCTACGCACTCATCAACAGCCTCAACTGCCTGGATTGCTGCGCTCTCAACACCGGTATGGCCAACCATATCCGGATTTGCAAAGTTGATGATGATAACATCATATTTCTGGGAACGAATAGCATCCGTCAGCTTGTCGCATACTTCGTAAGCACTCATCTCCGGCTTCAGGTCATAAGTAGCAACCTTCGGGGATTTTACAAGGATTCTATCCTCACCTTTATTTGGCTCCTCAACGCCGCCATTGAAGAAGAAGGTTACATGTGCATATTTCTCGGTCTCAGCAATACGTGCCTGAGTCATGTTATGTGCTGCCAGATACTCACCGAAGGTGTTGGTGATCTCTTCTTTTTTGAATGCAACGGATTTGTTCGGGATAGTCTCATCGTATTCCGTGAAGCATACGTAGGTCAGATCCAGACGTTTTTCTCTCTCGAATCCGGTGAACTCATCTGCACAGAATGCTCTTGTCAGCTCTCTTGCACGGTCCGGGCGGAAGTTGAAGAAAATTACAGAATCTTTATCCTGAATCGTTGCAACCGGTTTTCCGTCTTTTTTCAGAACGGTCGGCAGAACGAACTCATCGGTTTTTTCAGCATCATAGGAAGCCTGAACAGCCTCTGCTGCATCGGTTCCTTCTACGCCTTCCCCTTTTGTCAGAGCTTTGTAAGCCAGCTCGACACGATCCCAGCGGTTATCACGGTCCATTGCATAGTAACGGCCGGAGATCACGCCGATTTCGCCGACACCGATCTCATCCATTTTTGCCTGCAGCTGCTCAACATAGGATTTTCCGGATGCCGGAGGAGTGTCACGGCCATCCAGGAAGCAGTGTACATAAACTTTCTCGAGACCCTTACGTTTTGCCAGCTCCAGAAGTCCGAATACGTGGGTGATGTGGCTGTGAACACCGCCGTCAGAAAGAAGTCCGAACAGGTGCAGTGCGGAATTATTTGCTTTTGCATTTTCAACAGCCTTTACCAGCTCTTCATTCTCGAAGAAATCGCCGTCCTGGATTGCTTTCGTGATTCTGGTCAGCTCCTGATATACAACGCGGCCTGCGCCCATGTTCAGATGGCCTACCTCAGAGTTACCCATCTGTCCGTCCGGAAGACCTACAGCAAGTCCGCTGGCCTGTCCTTTTACGTACGGGCACTGGCTCATCAGCTGGTCCATAATCGGAGTTTTCGCTTCGCAGACAGCGTTATGCTCGCATTTGTCATTCAGTCCATATCCGTCAAGAATCATTAATACGGTTGGTTTTTTACTCATTGTGAATTCCCTTCTTTACTTAAATTTTGGGTAACAATACAGAGCCCCGTCTCGATTCCGCTTACGCTGCATCTCGATGTTGCTTTTCGCCATATGAAACTCCAGAAAAAGCGCTCCTTCATGCAAGCATGATTCGCGATTTTTCTTCCATTTCGCATGGCTCTGAATTGTTACATTTTGTTAGTATACCCGGATTGTCGAAGAAATCTCCTGGATCATCGACATTCCGCCTAAAATCTGCATGGCATCCTCAAAATGGCGCTCTTTGACCTCGTCCGTAATAACGACGATCTCGGCGTATTTTCCATTGACACGTTTCTGAAGCATCTGTGCAATCGAAACCTTGTTGTTTCCAAAGACAGAAGCTACCGATGCCAGCGTTCCATACCGATTTTCAATCTGCATGCGTACAAAATATTTCGACTTAATTTCGCCGACACGCTTGATCGGGCATTCCCGGTAGCATGTGCAGCCGATTCTGCCGCAGCAGTTCCATAAAATATTGCGCACAACATCGAAAATATCGCCCACAACGGCACTCGCAGTCGGAAGCTCTCCGGCACCTCGTCCGTAAAACATCGTATCCTGTACGGCATCGCCTGTCAGGAATACGGCATTGTAGGAATCATTGACAGTCGCAAGCGGATGATTGCTGTCGATCAGCATCGGATGAACGCGGGCTTCGATTCCTTCCGGGGTATCTTTTGCCACGCCGAGCAGCTTGATCGTGCATCCCATCTCTTTTGCGTACTCGATATCGGTCGCCGTGATTTTGGTAATGCCTTCGGTGTAAACATCTTCAAATGTCACTCTGGAGTTGAACGCTGCCGAAGCCAGGATTGCTACCTTGCGGCCGGCATCAAGACCTTCCACATCTGCGGTCGGGTCTGCTTCTGCATAGCCCATGTCCTGCGCCAGACGGAGCGCATCACCAAACTCCATGCCTTCCTGCGACATTTTTGTGAGAATGAAATTTGTGGTACCGTTGAAAATACCCATCAGCTCTGTGATATGATTGGCGGCAAGGCACTGTTTCACCGGACGGATGATCGGAATTCCTCCCGCCACGGATGCCTCATAGAGAAAATCTTTTCCGTTTCTCTTTGCTGTTGCAAGGATTTTTTTGCCCTCGGATGCCACCAGATCTTTATTTGCCGTTACAACATTCTTTCCAGCATCCAGGCAGGCAAGAATGTAATTCATGGCCGGCTGTTTTCCACCCATAACCTCAACAACAATCTCGATTTCCGGGTCATTGGCAATCTCCTCGAAGCTGGTGGTAATGATGGAGGGATCGTCAACCTTTGCAGCTGCTTTTTCCACATTGCGCACAAGAATTTTTTTCAGCTCTACACGTGCTCCCAGCTTCGGAAGCATTTCCTCCTGCTGGCTTTTCAGCACTTTATACACACCGGTACCGACAGTACCAAGACCCAGCATTCCGATTTTAATTACTCTTTCCTCTGCCATACTCATCTCTCTCTCTTATTTCAGGGATACGATGCATTCAATTTCCACTTTTGCTGCTTTCGGAAGAGCGGCAACTGCTACACAGGAACGAGCCGGTTTGGACTCACCAAAGAAAGCACCGTATACTTCATTTACCTTGGCAAAATCGTTCATATCGGTCAGGAAAATGGTTGTTTTCATCACTTTCGTGCGGTCAGTTCCTGCTGCTGTCATGATTGCGTCCAGATTCTTTAAAGAGAGGGTTGCCTGCTCTTCTACGGTTTCCGGGATCACGCTGCCATGCTCTACATCAAAGCCAAGCTGTCCGGAAATAAATAAAAGGCCGTTGTCTGCGACTGCCTGTACATAAGGTCCGATTGCTGCCGGTGCTTTTTCTGTATTAATGATTTCTCTTGCCATAATCATATTCTCCTTTATGCTTTCTTTCGCGTCGTCTGATTTGCCGCGTTTTTTCCCTCTATCATGCGGTTTTTCCGACACTTTTGTCGTTCCCATCATATCACATGTGGGAGATGTCCGCAAGTGCGAAAAAGCCGCTCCCGGACACAAGAAAAGTTCAGAATCGTTCATTTCACATATCCAAATTCTATTAATTCATGTATGAACGCACTCCGTCTAGGATATCTTTTGTGATATGTCGACATAACAGCAATCACTTGTTTCTTTGATAACTGTTCTGTAAGTTCGTCTGATTTTCTTAAAAAAGCCGGTAAATTCATTTGCCTTTTCCAATCAAATCATCAATCCTATTTCATTTTATCCGTCAATATCCATTTTCCTTTTCGATTAGACCCCTCACGGATAACTTTACCTTCATGCTGCATTTTTGTAAGCATACGCTTAATCGTTGCCGTAGAAACTGCAAGCGCTTTTGCTAATTCTTTCTGAGTCAGTTTCGGATTTTTATAAATCATTTCTGACAATTGAATTTCAAGGTCATCTTTGGGATCATGATTGGGGTCATTGGGATCTCGATCGAGGTCAACAGGCTCATGATTGAGATTATCGGGCTCACGATTGAGATCATTTGACCCATGATTGAGGTCATGATCTCGATTTTTGACCTCAATGACCTCATTCTGGCCGCGATAAAGATTGATGCGGAAAGCTACTTCCATATCAATAAATTCCGGTTCACGCAATCCGTATTCCTGCATAGCCTGCATAAGTTTCGGAATACCACTTCCCCATGCTTCCACAAGGTTCATATAGGCAAAAGCATTGGCAAGCGAACGATTTCGGATTTTTGAAAATCCTTCCTTCATCAACTCAATCGTTACGCCAGGAAGCAGTCCACCAGGAGATGTGATCTCCAAGCGATCATCATAAATTGCCACCTGAATATTAGAATTCTGAATGTAACTGCAATTCATAACTGCATTAACGATCAACTCACGGATACTATCCGGCGGCAGTTCATAAATATCCTGTCGATATACTCCTTCCAGCCGACATCCCATACGAATATTTCTAAGGACAAACTGCACCGCTTCCTCTACTTGCTTCCAAAGCGGTCCTTCATAATTACGTCGATCCAAAAAGACAGCTCGCGTCGTTCCCTTAAACACAGCGCACTGTATCATGGAACGGAGTCCACCTTGTCCCGTTAAATAAATATACGCATTTGTCGGATAGATTTTTTCATTCTCATCTTTTTTCAAAATTCCCCAACTGAGCAAAACATTTTTCGTTACATCTTTAACTGCTGATCGCTGAAGATTGGATTTGCAGTTGGCAATAGCAACTTCCTTCATTTGTTCACAGAGACTTTTAATATCTTCATCGGTCACTTCTATATCTCTGCGGATTATTGAATCAAAAGAGCGGGCATCGCATTCATAATATAATTCTCTTGACATATCACGGTCAGCAGGGCGTGTTGTTCCAGAAACTCGAATATATACGCCATTCTCCAGCCCCTCTGCCTTAATATAATATGGTTTCCGACGTCCCGTCCTGATTTCTGCAACAATTACAGGTTTATCATTTATATTTTGCAAATAAACATCCGGGATAATTGTAGGTTCACAACTGTCAGAAATAGCATTCGTAATCGCATCAATCTCCCGAAAAACTTTATCATCCGGAATGCCAACAACTTCTCTTGTTTTATCGTCAATACCAAATATAATCCTCCCACCTTTTCCGTTAGCGAAAGCAACAACCGTTTTCATATATTTCATGCTCTTGTCTGGACGTTGTACTTTGAATTCAACGTTCTTGGATTCTCCAGCAAGGATTTCTTCTATTGTCATCCGATCACCTCCATGATTAAGTTTTGTCCATGATGACTCTATTATTTTGCTTTTTGCTTCCAATGTGGTTCCATTCATTTATGACTATTTTCCGTATGGTGCTTCAGATTCTGCCGCCATCAACACTGTTTCCTAATCGCTCAGATCGTATGTCACGGCTTTATGCTCTGGCTCATTAAAGGAAGACGAACCACCGATACCGAAATATTTTTCAAAAAACGTTTTCAGTTTTTCAATGACTCTCTGTTTTTTCTTGGCTCTTCCGCCACCACCAAAATGAGAAATTGGCGGCATGATTTTATCTATATCCGTTCCCGCTGTTTTGATCTCTCCGTCCCGAAACGCATTCTCTATGAACTTTCGTGTGTCTTTCGGCTTCAATTTTTCTTCCGTAATAATTACATTAAGATCATAATCGCGCTGTTCCACAACAAATTCATGCCACTCATCCATAACATCGTCCACATCATTGATTCCTGCAATAAAGGTTTCAATAAGCTGTTTCTTGCTGCGCAGCTCCGGGCTGGCATCAATCGCTTTATTGATGGTTATCAGCACTTCCTTATCTTCACAGCGGGTATCATGATACTTCTTTACAAGCATCAGAATATAATCAATGTTGATTTCTACCTGCCGGATCAATTCAATTTCAAACACCACATCATCTGTAATATCCGTACTTTCCCGGCGTTTCCGTTTCCACTCGTCACGCAAATCCTGATAACGTCCAAGGTAGTCTTGCAAATTGCGCTCAGAAATCAGCTCATTCCCCTTAAATTCGTCAAAGGAAAGCAGAAGGTTTCTCATACGAAGAATAGCACCAAACAAAGCAATAAAATCCTTCTGGTTCTGCTCTCCGACAATCTGCGGTTCTGACAGCGGAAACTTATGATTCAATTCCTCCATCAGATCCACATACCCTGGCATTGGCTTACCATCTACGGATTCATATCCGTAATAGTAATCCTTAAAGCTCTGCAGCAAAACAAGGCCCCCGGCATTCTTATCCCCAAACAAGGAAATGGCACTATCTACTCGCTTCTGCAGATTTCTGAAACATACAATATTTCCAAAGGTCTTGATAGAATTCAGAATACGGTTTGTACGGGAAAACGCCTGTATCAGTCCGTGCATTTTCAGATTTTTATCTACCCACAGCGTATTCATAGTCGTCGCATCAAAACCGTTAAGAAACATATTGACTACGATCAGAATGTCCAATTCCTTATTCTTCATGCGAAGCGACACATCTTTATAATAATTCTGGAATTTATCACTTGAGGTATCGTAGTTCGTATGGAACATTTTGTTATAATCCTTGATTACTTCTTCCAGAAACTCTCTGGACGGCTGGTCGACAGATATAAAACAAGCATATCACGAAAACGTGAATTTTTCAATCCGCGCAAAAAATCACTCCGCTTCAAAACACAGAAACGAAGTGATTTCTTTTTGCACAAACTGGCACTCTCTATAGCTAAATCAAGGGTTATATGTTGCATAAAAAACAGCAAAACGCCACCAAACACCTCACCTTCAGCATTTCTGCCGAATTCACCGTGTTTGGTGACGTTTTAGCCCGTTTTATTGATTGATTTCGTACAAAATCAATTATTTATTGTAGTTTACGATAGCTCCGAAATCTGGTTTCAGGGATGCTCCGCCTACCAGACCGCCGTCGATGTTCTCCTGTGCGAACAGTTCCGGTGCGGTTTTTGCGTTTACAGAGCCGCCATACTGGATACGGATAGCTGCTGCTGTTGCATCATCATAGATTTCAGCGATGCACTCGCGGATGCCTTTGCAAACTTCCTCAGCCTGCTCTGTTGTAGCAGTTTTGCCGGTTCCGATTGCCCAGATTGGCTCGTAAGCGATAACGGCTGTTTTGGCCTGATCTGCTGTTACATTCAGGAATCCAACCTTTACCTGCTGACGAATGAAGTCCATCGTTACACCCTGCTCTCTCTGCTCCAGAGTTTCTCCGCAGCACATGATCGGGGTGATGCCGTGCTCGAAAGCTTTCAGCATTTTTTTGTTTACGGTCTCGCTTGTCTCTGCGAAGTATTCTCTTCTCTCAGAGTGGCCAAGTACAACGTATTTCACGCCAGCGTCTGTCAGCATAGCCGGGGAGATTTCGCCTGTGAAAGCACCTTTCTCCTCAAAATACATATTTTCAGCACCAATCTGGATGTTGGAGCCTTTTGCAGCCTCTACAACCGGGATGATATCGATGGCCGGTACGCAGAAAACAACGTCAACGTCGTCATTTGCCACCAGTGGTTTTAATGTATTAACTAACTCTACTGCCTCGCTCGGAGTCATGTTCATTTTCCAGTTTCCGGCGATAATTTTCTTTCTTGCCATGATCGTTTGATCTCCTTAGTTTTACTTATCTTTATTTGTCGTTTGCTGCTGCAACGCCCGGCAGTTCTTTTCCTTCCAGGAACTCCAGGGAAGCGCCGCCGCCAGTGGAAATATGAGTCATCTTATCGCCATATCCAAGCTGGTTTACAGCTGCTGCGGAATCTCCGCCGCCGATGATCGTAACTGCATCTGTTTCAGCCAGTGCTGCTGCAACTGCTTTGGTTCCTGCCGCGAATTTCGGCATCTCGAAGCATCCCATCGGTCCGTTCCATACAACGGTTTTAGCAGTTTTAACAGCATCAGCGAACAGTTTTGCAGTTTCCGGTCCGATATCCAGACCTTCCCAGCCATCCGGAATCTGTCCGGCCGGAACAACCTGTGTATTTGCGTCGTTTGAGAATGCATCTGCAACAACGTTGTCTACCGGAAGAAGCAGTTTCACGCCTTTTGCTGCTGCTTTTTCTTTCATTTTGTTTGCATAATCCAGATAATCCATCTCAAGCAGAGAATCACCAACGGTGCCGCCTGCTGCTTTTGCGAAGGTATAAGCCATACCACCGCCGATGATCAGGACATCAACTTTATCGATCAGGTTGTCGATAACAGAAATCTTGCTGGATACTTTGGATCCGCCAAGGATGGCAACAAACGGACGCTCCGGATTGTTGACAGCATTTCCAAGAAATGCGATCTCTTTCTCCATCAGGTAACCAACAACAGCAGTGTCAACATATTTGGTAACACCAACATTAGAGCAATGAGCACGATGTGCGGTTCCGAATGCATCGTTTACGAATACGTCACACAGGGAAGCCAGTTCTTTGCTGAACTCCTCACCGTTTTTGGTCTCTTCTGCACGGTAACGGGTGTTCTCCAGAAGGATTACATCTCCGTCTTTCATAGCCTCAACAGCTGCTTTTGCGTTCGGTCCTACAACCTCAGGATCTGCTGCAAATTTAACTTCCTGTCCGAGAAGCTCGGAAAGGCGAACTGCAACCGGTGCAAGAGAAAGCTCTGGTTTTGGTTCTCCTTTCGGTTTTCCAAGATGAGAGCAGAGAATTACTTTTCCGCCGTCAGCGATCAGTTTTTTGATGGTTGGAAGAGCTGCTACCAGACGGTTCTCATCTGTGATTTTTCCATCGATCAGCGGAACGTTGAAGTCGCATCTTACAAGGACTCTTTTTCCTTTTACGTTGATATCATCTACGGTTTTTTGTTTAACATGGGCGTTTCCCTCCATATATCCAACTGCATCTGCCGCGCCGTTTCTTTGTTTTTGCGGCATCGCGGTCCTTATTTAAAAATGCAGTTTATAATTTTTGCACACGGAAAAGGGCTGTTTTTGTGCCGTATTTTTCCGCCGCATTCGCAAAAAGGGCCCGGTCCTTAACAGACCGGACCCTTTGGGCTCTGAAATTTTGCCGTTCAGTTTGTTAAATTATGCTAACTCGCTGAAGTATTTGATGGTACGAACCATCTGGCTTGTGTAGGAGTTCTCGTTATCATACCAAGAAACAACCTGTACCTCTGTTGTTCCGTTGTCCAGCGGAAGAACCATGGTCTGAGTTGCATCGAACAGAGAACCATATCTCATACCAACGATGTCGCTGGATACGATTTCATCTGTGTTGTATCCGAAGGACTCGGTTGCAGATGCTTTCATTTTTGCGTTGATCTCGTCAACAGTTACAGTTCCTTCTACAACTGCTGTAAGGATTGTGGTAGAACCGGTTGGGGTTGGAACACGCTGTGCAGAACCGATCAGTTTGCCGTTCAGTTCCGGAATAACAAGGCCGATTGCTTTGCAGCACCGGTGCTGTTTGGAACGATGTTAACTGCAGCTGCACGGGATCTTCTCAGATCGCCTTTTCTCTGCGGTCCGTCCAGAGTCATCTGATCTCCAGTGTAAGCATGGATAGTAACCATGATACCGGATTTGATCGGAGCCAGTTCGTTCAGAGCTTTTGCCATAGGTGCAAGGCAGTTTGTGGTGCAGGATGCAGCGGAGATGATGTTATCGTCTGCTGTCAGGGTCTCATGGTTTACATTGTAAACGATGGTCGGAAGGTCGTTACCAGCCGGAGCGGAGATAACTACTTTACGAGCGCCTGCATTGATGTGTGCCTGAGCTTTTGCTTTGGAGGTGTAGAATCCGGAGCACTCCAGAACTACGTCTACGCCAAGCTCTCCCCATGGGCAGTTGTTAGCATCCGGGAAAGCATAGATTTTGATGTTTTTGCCATCTACTGTGATGGAATCTTCATCGGATGTTACGGTATCAGCCAGAGCATATTTTCCCTGAGAAGAGTCATATTTTAACAGATGAGCTAACATCTTCGGGGATGTTAAGTCGTTGATTGCTACTACTTCATAACCTTCTGCTCCAAACATCTGTCTGAATGCAAGACGTCCGATACGGCCAAAACCATTGATTGCTACTTTTACTGCCATGATTTTCAATTCCTCCTAAAAAGTGAATTTTAATTTTGAGTCTCTGTACTTTGTTAAAGAAACATCAACCTTATCTGTATAATACCTAATTTCGTCGGAAAATTCAAGTTCTATTTTCAAGAAAATACGAAATTATTTCTAAAATTTGTGAAGAAGCCGGATGCCAATCCGTATTTCTGCAAAATTTCGAAAGATCCGTCTATTGCAGAAAGAGCCGGAATCCAGCCTTTCTGGGGCTTTTTCCGGCTTTTCCTGCGTGTTTTCTATTGGATCGGCAGATATTCCGGCTTTTTCTCTTTAAACCGCACGTAGTACCGGAATCCGGCTTCCTGCGCGATAGCTGACGCGTCCGCGAAATGAAACGCTATATGTTCCGGTTTGTGGGCATCGGCACCGAAGGTGATCTTTTCGCCGCCCAGTTCCCGGTATCTTCTGATGACATCCGGCGTCGGATTCGGCACGCCAAGGCCTGCCTTGTAGCCGCCGGTGTTGATTTCCAGCGCGATATCGTACTGAATCAGCTCTTTTAAAATGGTATCGATCTCGTCCGCAAATGCGCGGTAGCTGTAATCTTTTCCTTTTCTCTGCAGTAGCGTACCACATAATCCAGATGACCAAGCGTCTGGAAATTGTGGAAGAACCGGATATTTTCTGCTGTAGCCCGAAAATACGCCCGGTACAGCTCTTCTGCTGTCCAGTCCAGGAAAGCATCCTCATAATAGGGGTCTTTTCCGTCAATGACATGCATGGAGCCGATCACATAGTCGAACGGCCACGCATTTACATACTCTTCCATCCGTTCTTTTAAGTGGAGCTGCAGTCCCAGTTCCACGCCGAATCGGATATCGATTTTGTCGCGGTATTTTTCCTGCAGTTCCCGGATTTTTGCCGCATATGCCGGTGTATCGAGCTGGAACTCGCCGGTACTGTAATCCATATCGTAGTGATCCGTCAGGCAGATTGCCGGAAGTCCCAGCTCGACTGCCCGTTTTACCATCTCTTCTGTTGGTGCTTCGCTGTCACTTGAAAAGAAACTGTGCATATGACAGTCCGCTATTTTCATCTTTCGGCCTCCGTAATCGTTCCGCCTCCGCCGACACAGCCGTCCACGTAGAAGACAACAGCCTGTCCCGGTGTCGGAGCACGCACGCCGTCCGGGAAGGTACAGGTAATCTCATCTTCCCCGGTCCGTTTGATCACGCACGGGGAGCCTTTGTGCCCGTACCGGATTTTTGCGGTGCAGGAGAGCTCTTCTCCAAGTTCCAGCGGCGGAATTGCCATATAGTTTACTTTGTTTGCTTTTACTACTTTTGCGAAAACCTCTTCATTTTCGCCGACCACAACCTCGTTCGTCTCCGGACGGATTTCCAGTACGAACACGCGGTGTCCCATCGGAAGGCCGAGTCCGCGGCGCTGTCCTACGGTGTAATGGGTAATCCCCTCATGGGTACCGAGGATTTCACCCTTTGTATTCACGAAATTGCCTTTCGGTGCCACGATTCCTGTCTCGTTCCGGATAAAGGAAGCGTAATCCTGATCCGGCACGAAGCAGATTTCCTGGGAATCCTTCTTTTTGCTACCGGAAGACCGATTTTTGCTGCAATCTCACGAATCTGATCTTTTGTGTAGTCTCCGACCGGCATCAGCGTATGCGAAAGCTGCTCCTGGGTCAGATTATACAGTGCATACGTCTGGTCTTTTGCCGCTGTTACCGAATTTGCAATCGCATACCGTCCATTGGCAAGCTGTTCGATTCTTGCATAATGTCCGGTCGCAATGTAGTCCGCTCCAATGGAAAGACTGCGCTGAAGCAACGCTTCCCATTTCACATAGCGGTTGCAGGCGATACACGGGTTCGGTGTTCTGCCGCAGAGATATTCGTTCGTGAAATAGTCCATGACGTTCTCACGGAACTCTTTTTTGAAGTTCATGACATAATACGGAATGTCCAGCACCTGTGCCACGCGCCTTGCATCATCAACAGCAGAAAGGCCGCAACAGCCCCCGTTTTCCTCCTGGACTGTCTCGGCCTCATCCTGCCAGATCTGCATGGTCACCCCGATGACATCGTATCCTGCTTTTTTCAGGAGATACGCTGCCACCGAGGAATCTACGCCGCCGGACATTCCAACGACTACTTTCTTTTTTCCCATACTTAGTATTCTTCCTCTTCCTCGCCCTCGCTGATATCAGACTTCGGTTTTGCAAGACCTTCGATCTTGATGTGGTGTTTCTCTGCGTAATCCCAGAGTGCAGCGTGAATTGCTTCTTCTGCAAGCAGAGAACAGTGAACTTTGACCGGCGGAAGTCCGTCGAGTGCTTCCATAACGGCTTTGTTGGTTACTTCCAGAGCTTCCTGGATGGTTTTTCCTTTTACCAGCTCGGTTGCCATACTGCTGGTTGCAACTGCGGCGCCGCAGCCGAGGTTTTGAATTTGCAGTCCTGAATGATTCCGTTATCGTCGATGTCAAGATACATTCTCATGATATCGCCGCATTTTGCATTTCCAACGGTACCTACACCGCTTGCGTTCTCAATTTCTCCTACATTTCTCGGATGCTGGAAATGATCCATTACTTTTTCACTGTACATTGTTATTCTTCCTCCTGAACTATTTCAAAGCAGTCCTCCTCCGGCACAGCTTTTACCTGAATTTTTCTGTACCGGCTTTCTGGATGGACTGTCTTATTTTTTTTAACTTATTTACCCTGCTGTTTTTGATTGTAATCCTCATACAGCGGGGACATGCTGCGCAGACGGTCTACGATCGCTTTGATCTGCTCTACAACGAAATCAACGTCCTCTTTTGTGATCTCCTCACTTAAAGTCAGACGTAAGGAACCGTGTGCTTTCTCGTGCGGCAGTCCGATGGCCAGCAGTACATGGGACGGATCCAGGGATCCGGAAGTACATGCAGAACCGCTGGATGCGCAGATACCTTTCATATCCAGCATGATCAGAAGGGACTCTCCCTCGATGAATTCAAAGCTGATGTTGCAGTTGTTCGGCAGACGTTTTACCGGATCGCCGTTCAGACGGCAGTTCGGAATCTCGGTTAAAATACGGTTGATCAGATAATCACGTACTTCGATTTCTTTTGCGGTACGCTCCGCCATAGTTCTTGCCGCACGCTCTGCCGCAACTCCATATCCTACGATGCCCGGTACATTTTCTGTTCCGGCACGGCGTTTTCTTTCCTGCGCACCGCCGTGTACGAAGGAGCGGATTTTCACACCCTTTCGGATGTAAAGGAAGCCGATTCCTTTCGGTCCGTTAATCTTATGACCGCTGGAACTGAGCATATCAATATTGCACTCATCCACATTGATCGGGATCTGGCCAAATGCCTGTACGGCATCTGTGTGGAATAAAATATTGTGTTCTTTTGCAATTCTTCCGATTTCCTTGATCGGCTGAATCGTTCCGATTTCGTTGTTTGCCGCCATAACGGAAATCAGAATGGTCTCAGGTGTGATGGCTGCTTCGAGTTCATCCAGATTGACAACGCCGTTCTCATCGACGCGATATAGGTGATTTTCGCACCGCGCTCTTTTTCCAGATACTCACAGGTATGAAGAATCGCATGATGCTCGATTTTTGTGGTAATGATGTGGTTTCCTTTATTTTTATATGCTTCAAAGGTAGCTTTTAACGCCCAGTTATCGGACTCGCTGCCGCCGGCTGTAAAATAAATTTCCTCCGGTTTTGCGCCGAGCACGTTTGCGATCTGCTCTCTTCCTTTGGTGATGGCTTCTTTGCTTTTTCCTGCAATTGCATAAATACTGGATGGATTTCCGTAGTATTCGCTGAAATAAGGAAGCATAGCCTCGACAACTTCCGGGGCTGTTTTTGTTGTTGCCGCATTGTCCAGATAAATCATTGTTGTTCACTCCTTGTCATTTCTATCGCTGTTTCTGTTTTTCTCTAATTGCCGGCTCTGCTGAACCAGCTCTCCGAGGCTGATGGAATCCACAGCGTTCGTAATTCCCTCATTGATCCTCTGCCACACAAAACGCGTGACGCAGAAATCGGCCGCATCGCAGCCGCCCAGGCCTTCATTGACCGAGCACGTGACTGCCTCGAGTCCGCCCTCCAGCACACGGAGAACATCTCCTACCGAAATGGAATCTGCCGGTTTTGCAAGTACATATCCACCGCCTGCTCCCCGCACACTCTCAATGAATCCGGCTTTTCGAAGCGGACGCACCAGCTGCTCCAGATAGCTCTCTGAGATATTCTGGCGTTCTGAAATGCTGGCAATGGACACTGCACCCTCTTCTTCGTGACTCGCCAGATCGATCATGGCACGCAGGCCATATCTTCCCTTGGTCGATAATTTCATTCCTGGTTCTCCTTTTTCCTGTGCTGTCGTTTTCCAATTCCGACAGTTTTAATCGGATTTATTTCTCACTCAGAATAGCACCTCTCACGGGGTTCTGTCAAGGAGTTTTTTCGCATATTTTAGACTATCTGCGCAATGCCGTGAAAGGAGTCTATCCCATGCTGAAAATCACAAGAAAGAACACGCTTCTTCTTGGCACACTGATCCTGACCGCGTCCGGGATCATCTGCAGAATTCTTGGATTTCTCTATAGAATATTCCTGTCGCGCCGGATCGGTGCGGAAGCCTTTGGTATCTACCAGCTCGCCACACCACTCTACGCACTGATGCTCTCCCTTGGCGCAGGCGGCATGCAGACGGTGCTCTCGCGCTTTGTCGCATCGTACCTTGCCAAAAAGGATTCCAGACGGGCAAAGATCTGTCTGGCGGCCGGATGCGGCATTGTAGTGATACTTTCCTTCTCCGCCTCCATCTTTCTCTTTTTCAGCGCGGATTTTATCGGAACACGGCTTCTTTTTGAGCCGCGGACGATTCTGCTCCTCCGGATTTTATCACTCGGCATTCTCCCCTCCGGGATCCACAACTGTCTCTCGGCATGGTATCTTGGCCAGAATCAGACGGCACTGCCTTCTTTTTGCCAGCTTTTGGAACAGTTCGTGCGCATGGGCGCTTCCTACCTTGCCTGGCTTTTCTGTCTTTCCACAAGCCTCCCCTCTGCCGCTGTCGCTGCATTCGGTACTGCCGCCGGCGAACTCTTTTCGTGTCTCTTTCTGATGGCCTGCCTGTCCGTCTCGCACAGCAGGTCCCCTCAGAAACACCGCCCGATTTCTGTTTTTTTCAAAGAAAAGACCCTCTGGTACGATACCTTCCGAGAGCTTGCCGTTTTGAATCTTCCGCTTACGCTGAACCGTATTCTTCTGAATGTCCTCCACAGCATTGAAAGTGCTCTGCTCCCCGGCTGTCTGGTCACCTTCGGTCTTTCCCGGAAAGCAGCGCTCTCGCAGTATGGCATTCTCACCGGTATGGCACTTCCTATGATCTTTTTTCCATCTGCCATCACCCACGCGGTGTCCGTCATGCTTCTGCCCGGCGTAGCAAAACAGCAGGCCGACGGTACGCCGGAGCAAATATCAGACACAATCCGTTATACAATTTCTTTCTGTGTGCTGCTTGGCACTTCCGCTGTTTTTGCCTTTTTCTTTTTCGGTCCGTGGCTTGGACGTTTCCTTTTTCAAAACGAAGAAGTCGGCGCTTTTCTGCGTATCCTTTCATTTTTAAGTCCTTTTCTCTATCTGGAAACGACACTTGGAAGCATTTTAAACGGCCTTGGAAAAACTTCTCTCGTTTTTTTCCAGAACCTTGCCGGAGATGTAATTCGTATTCTTGCAATTCTTTTTCTCGTCCCGGTTTTCGGTATCCGCGGCTATCTCTATGGTATTCTTGCAAGTGAACTTACCATTATGACAATGGCACTTTTGTTCCTGCATCGGGAATCTGCAAACGGATTTGCTGTTCATTGATACCTTTTTTCTATCTTTTTTAAGAGAAACAGAATTTTCGCCGAAAAAATATCGACAATCTTCGCGTTATGTATTATAATTTATAGATAGTTTGCGACGGGGCACACAAGAACGCTCCTCTGTCCGCAGCTAGAAAAGAAGTGCATCTAAGATAAAGGAGAACGAAAATGAGCCTTGAATTTGTAAGAAAACTTCCCACCCCAACAGAGATCCGGGAACAATATCCCTTAAGCGCCCGCGCAACCGAAATCAAAAAACAGCGTGACGCTGAAATCGCAAAAGTCTTTACCGGGGATTCCGATAAATTTCTTGTTATCGTAGGACCTTGCTCCGCAGACAACGAAGACGCTGTTCTGGAGTACAATCACCGTCTGGCAAAGGTTGCCGACAAAGTATCCGACAAACTGATCATCATCCCGCGTGTCTATACCAACAAACCGCGTACCACAGGTGAAGGCTACAAAGGTATCGTTCATCAGCCGGACCCGGAAGGAAAGCCGGACCTGCTGCACGGCCTGATCGCCATGCGTAAAATGCATATGCGTGTAGTAGAAGAGACTGATCTGACTTCTGCAGACGAAATGCTGTATCCGTCCAACTGGAGCTATCTGTCCGATATTCTCTCCTATGTTGCGGTCGGCGCACGTTCCGTAGAAAACCAGGAGCACCGTCTGACTGTTTCCGGCATCGACATTCCGGCCGGCATGAAAAACCCGACCAGCGGTGATCTTTCTGTTATGATCAACTCCGTCATTGCCGCACAGGGCTCCCACTCCTTTATTTACCGTACCTGGGAGGTAAAGACAAGCGGAAATCCGCTGGCGCACACCATTCTCCGCGGTGCGACCAACAAGCACGGCAACTCCGTGCCGAACTATCACTACGAGGACATTCAGCTTCTGCTGGAGAAATACAACGAAACACATCTCGTAAACCCGGCTACCATCATCGATGCCAACCATTCCAACTCCGGAAAGAAATACGAGCAGCAGATCCGTATCGTCAAAGACGTTCTGCACACAAGACGATGCAACAAGGATATCGAAAGTCTCGTAAAAGGTGTTATGATCGAAAGCTATCTGGAGCCTGGCAATCAGAAAATCGGATGCGGAAATCATGTCTATGGTAAATCCATCACTGACCCGTGCCTTGGCTGGGATCAGACCGAACGCCTGATTTATGATATCGCTGAGGAGTGCTAAATTTTCTCAACACCCTAAAAACATCAAAAACCTTCGCTGCAGTTTTTCACCAGTCTGCGGCGGAGGTTTTTCTATCGTTTTACTTTTCTGTTCCACCTTTACTTTCTCGGATGTGCCTTCCGGTACACATCCCTGATTTTATTCACACCAAGGTGGAGATACATCTGCGTCGTCGAAATATCGGCGTGTCCCATCATCTCCTGGACACTCTTTAAGTCCGCACCGTTTTGCAGCAGATGGGTTGCAAACGAATGGCGCAGGGTATGCGGCGTAATATCCGCCGTAATGCCTGCGGATTTCGCATAGGATTTCAGAATTTTCCAGAATCCCTGACGACTCATCGAACCTCCGGAGCAGTTGACAAACAATACATCATCCTCCCGTCCATGCATCAGGGCTGCGCGCGCACTCCCCAGATACTGCTCCAACGCCTTTTTCGCCGGTCCGCCGAACGGAACGATCCGCTCCTTTTCATCGCGGCAGGTGATGTAGCCCATCATAAGGTTGACATCCTGTATCTTCAAATGGATCAGCTCACTGACGCGGATACCGGTCGCATACAGCATTTCCAGCATTGCTTTGTCGCGGATCCCCTTTGGCGTGTCGGTTTTGGGCTGGCGAAGCAGCAGATCGACCTCTGCGATGGAAAGGATCTCCGGCATTTTCCGCTCAACCCTCGGTGGCTGCAGTGCTTTCGACGGGTCAGATACCATTTTTCCCTCCTGACATGCATATTGGCAAAACATATGAATCGCCGCAATGCTGCGCGAGATCGTTGCCGGGGAGAAGTGTTCCCGCTCCAGATATAATAAATAAGAATTTAAAACCGTTGCATTCATCTGCTCCGGTTTTTCTATTCCGTGCTCCTTCAAAAAAACTGCCAGCTTTCGAAGATCGCGCTGATAGGAGACTTCTGTATTTTTTGACGCTTTCTTTTCCGTCTGTAGATAGTCCGTAAATGACTGTATCGTTTCCTGCATAGCTTTTTTCCTTTTTGCTTTTTTCTCCCTCTCACTGCCCGATAAAGGGTAACAATGCTTTTAATTATATACACGTTTTTTCAAAAATGCAATTCCCTTTTCCGACCGTTTTTACAGGATTTTCGCAAGAAACCACGGATTGACATAACTCTCAAGCAGAATACCCCACAGAAGCAGGATCAGTGCAAAGAAGTAGCGCACGCCAAAGCAAAAATATTCCTTTTTCTGTATGCCGCCGGCAAGGTGATTCGTCTCTGCCATCCGGCTGCACGCAGCAGCCATCAGAAATAACGCGGCAAGGTAGAGGAAAATCTGCGGAAAAAGAGCCAGAAAAAGAATAAAAGACCTGCCATTCCGTTCTGCAGATAGGCAGCCGAGAGAAAGACGCCACACAGAAAACCATATGCCCAAACGGCAGCAGTGGCAAAATACGCACCGATTGCCGTCAATCCAAAGAGAAGTCCCGCAAATGCCGGTGCTAACCGTACCTTTAGAAGATAGGAAAAGCAGGCCTTTGCGGAAATTTTTCTTCCCAAAAACGCCTCCGCCTGAAAGAGGCGGACGCTATTTCCCTCCTTCATTCCCGTGTGGGATGCCGCAAACAGCAGCAGTACACCGAGGGTCATACCGGCCGCAAACCAGAGGGCAAAAAAACGAATATATGCATTCTCATCCCGTTCTCTCATTTGCTTTTTGCGCCTCCTTATTTTCTGCCTTACTGTCAATGTATTCACGGTTCATAGACAATATACGTAAAAGAAGTGCCTGCTCCGCAGACCCCCATCTGCGAATGGCACTTCTTTCCTCTTTTCAGGGTCCCCCAATGTCTCACGCACCGAAATGTCCGTTCATTTCAAACCCTGCTTTTTGTATATCCCCATAAGATATTTTTCACTTCTTTTATTTCACGACAAGATAGGTATCCAGATCATCGAACTGATCAAGGTAGCTGACTGCGCCCTCGTACATATTGGACTGCAGTACGATATTTACCGTGTTATAGATGCAGCGTTTCAGTTCTGCCATCGTCAGAGTTCCATCTGCAAGTTCTTTTTTGATGTTCTCGTGATCCTCCGGCAGACCCGGCATTACCATGTCATTTCCGGCTCTCATGCAGCCCGCTGCCGTACACTCGCCCTGGATCTGTACATTGGTGGTTGTCCAGTCGGTCATAATAGCTCCTGCAAATCCCCACTCATCTCTCGCTGCTTTCGTGCAGGTATCGTAGCAGTTTGCAGCGTGTACGCCGTTGATCAGGTTGTAGGATGTCATGATGGACATCGGCTGTGCATCTTTGACTGCGATCTCGAAGCCTTTCAGATAGATCTCACGCAGGGCACGCTCGGACAGGATGGAATCGGAGCCCATACGGTTATCCTCCTGATTGTTGCATGCGAAGTGTTTGATCGTGGTTCCGCAGCCCGGTACCTTCTGTACACCGAGCGTCATAGCAGCCGCCATCATACCGGCAAACAGCGGATCCTCGGAATAATATTCAAAGTTTCTTCCGCAGAGCGGATTTCTGTGGATGTTCATGCCAGGTGCCAGCCACAGTGTTACGTTGAACAGCTCCATCTCATGGCCGATCATCTCGCCGACTCTCTTGATCAGTTCTACATCCCAGCTCTGTGCCAGAAGTGTTCCAACCGGAATTGCGGTACAGAACTGATAATAGGTTGTTCCGCGTTTTTCCTGCGGTTTGCTGAAGAATCCGCCTTCCAGGGCCGCCAGGAAATCGCTCGCTACGATCTCTCCGTTGTCTACCTGGTATTCTCTCTTCAGACGAAGACCTGCAGGTCCGTCGACCAGAGCAATCGTGGTTACATTCCACGGCTCCTCCGAAGCACACGGGGATGTCTCCGCTGCTGCTCCCGGAACAGAAATTCCTGCGGAGCCAAGCGCGTTGCCCTGTGCTCTTCCCGGATCACCGGTTGCAAGGAGTGCCAGCTGATCCACAGAAAGGGATTCCACAATCTTTCCTGCTTTTCCAGGAAGCTCTTCCGGTACCGGCTGGTAATCTACTTTCTCAGTTGGGATCTCAGATGCTTTAAGCTCGATCACGCTCATTCTCTTTTCTTTTACTTCCTTCTGCCATGCAGCCTCTCTTGCCTGAACTTTTTCTGCATCAGGAACAATCTCATTCAATTCCTCTTTCAGCGGGCAGATATTTTCACACGCTGTCATGACTGCTTTCTCGTCCAGCTCCAGCGCGCCGGAGAGAACAGATGTATTCAGATCATTTCCAATCCAGATACCATACATGCCCGGCTCCAGAATCCAGGATGCGCTTTCCTCCTCATAGGAAGTCAGCTGATACAGCGGGAAGGTGATGGTCATGGTCTGGGATCCTTCGGAGCCAGCAGTTTTGTTTTTCCAAAGCCTGCCAGACGGCGGAACTCTTTCACCAGTCTGCCCTGCGGGCAGGAAGCGTAGATCTGTACAACTTCTTTTCCTGCATAAGTATCGCCGGTGTTGGTGACGGTAACAGTCACGCTTACTTTCGGATTCATCATACCGCGGCCGCTTACTTTGATGTCATCGGTTCTGATCTCGAAATCGGTGTAGGACATACCGTAACCGAAGGAGTAACGGACTGGTACTTCAAAGGTATCGAAGTAACGGTATCCAACGAAGATACCCTCTTCGTATTTTTCTTTCATGAGGTCGCCGCTCTTGTAGCTGTAAACCTCTGCACCCGGATAATCATAGTAATCTTTTGCCCAGGTATCTGTCATTTTTCCGGATGGGGTTACATCGCCGCTTACAACATCAGCAAATGCATTTCCGCCTTCCTGGCCTGCCTGTACGTACTGTAAAATAGAGCGGATATTGTCAAATTCTTCTACGAATGCCAGATCCATCAGGCCGCCGGTGTTGATAACAAGAACAACGTTTTTATAGCATCTGGAAACCTGTGCCAGAATAGCTTTCTCTTCTTTGGAGATGAAGTAGTCACCCTCCGTATCAAAACGGTCTTTGTTCTCTCCTGCGATACGTGCCAGAACGAAGAATGCGGTGTCTGCACCGTCGGCTGCTGCTTTCTCTTCATCGATTGGGTTTCCGGATGGCATAAAGAACGGGGTTGCAGAGTACGCATCAAAGAATTTTGTGTCGTCTCCGTTCAATTTTGTGAAAATCTCATTTTTCCAGTCCAGTCTTGCCTGTACGTAGAGTTTATCGTAATCCTCCAGCCATTCACTGCTTGTTACGTCGTAGCCTGCATTTTTCATGCCCTGGAAAATATTAACGCTGTCACGCTCATTGACATCGCCGGAACCGGTGCCTCCTTTGATGGTGCGGATCGCACCTGCTCCGTAAAGACCTACCTTGCTGCCCTTTGCCAGCGGCAGGAAATGATCTTTGTTTTCCAGAAGAACGAATCCCTCTGCTGCTGCCTCGCGGGCAAGTTTGCGGTGATCTGTTTCACGCTGGGTTACTTCCGGAGATGTAGTTCCGTTAAAGGTTCTTACCTTTGCTTTCATGTCTTTGTTCCTCCCAAACTTTGTTTCGTGCTAATGTCTCCATTATCTTCCCTTTTTCGTGTAACTTCTAGTTCCTTTCTTGTCCTTTCTCTGGTTGATATTGATATTTCGCCCAATTTCTGGTACAATATTCTTATCTTTTTTGATTATAATTGACGTATATTTCTATCACATCCTGGAGGTACTTATGGAATCCTGCTTTTACGAAACAATACACGAAACCGATCTGCTGCACGTCCGTTTTGAGCTGCAGGATGCGCCCGCTTTTGTTTTTCCGGCGCACTGGCACGAATATGTGGAAATTCTCTATCTGATCAGGGGACAGTTTTCCGCGATTGTCCAGGCAACGGAGTATCGGTTAAACGAGGGCGATCTGATTATCATCAACTCCGGCGACCTCCATATGACGCGCTCCAACACCTGTACATATCTTCTGCTGCAGATTTCCGCAAGCCAGATGCGCCAATATCTGCCGGACTTTGATACGATGCGTTTCGACACGATCATTCCCTACTCGGAACAGCCGGCTCCGCTCCGCGCACTGCTCTCGGAGATGAACGAGATCCGGCAGAATCCTTCCGATTCATACCAGCTTCTCTTTACCTCACGACTGTACGAATTTCTGTACCATCTCTGCCGGTCGTATTCCCACCAGATCCCTTCGGCATCCCTCACGGGTTCACAGCGCGATCTGCAGCGCGTGACACACGTTATGAACTGGGTGAAAGTGCATTACCCGGAACCGTTAAGCCTCGAAACAGCCGCGGATTCCCTGGCGCTCTCGAAAGAGTATTTCTGCCGGCTCTTTAAAAAGTATACCGGACAGACCTTTCTCGAATATCTGAACGATGTGCGCACGATGCACCTGTACGAAGATTTACAGAATTCCGACGAAACGATCACGGTACTGATGGAGAAAAACGGGCTGTCGAATTACAAAATTTTTATGCGGACCTTCAAAAAGCTGTATGGCTCTACACCTCAGAAAATGCGCTCGAACCGGATACGGCACGTATAAATTCTTTTGAAACTTACTGTTCTTATACACACTGAAAAGGCTGTGGAACATGATTGCTCATGTCCACAGCCTCTTTTTGATTTCGTTATTAAATTGTTTCGTAGAAAGTCTTTTATTTCGCGTAATCCGTTACACGGCTCTCGCGGATAACATTGACCTTGATCTGTCCCGGGTATTCCAGTTCAGCTTCGATCTGTTTCGAGATATCCCTTGCGAGCAGTACCATTTCAGAATCGGATACCTGCTCAGGAACAACCATGATGCGGACTTCTCTACCAGCCTGAATAGCAAAAGATTTTTCGACACCCTTGAACGAATTCGTGATGTCTTCCAACTGTTTTAATCTGTTGGTATATGTTTCGAGTGTTTCTCTTCTTGCACCCGGTCTTGCTGCGGAAATTGCATCCGCTGCCTGAACGATACATGCAATCAGAGACTGGGGCTCTACATCCCCGTGATGTGATTCTACTGTGTTGATCACAATCTGAGATTCTTTGTACTTTTTGCAGAGATCTGCACCGATCTGAATGTGAGATCCTTCTACCTCATGGTCGATGGATTTACCGATATCATGAAGCAGTCCGGCACGTTTTGCCATGCGGACATCGCATCCTACCTCTCCTGCGAGGAGACCGGAAAGCTGTGCTACCTCGATCGAATGCTTTAATGCATTCTGTCCGTAGCTGGAACGGAATTTCATTCTTCCAAGGAGACGGATCAGCTCCGGATGAAGTCCGTGTACACCGACTTCCAGTGCGGCTGCCTCGCCTTCCTCGCGAATATTCTGTTCTACTTCTTTGCGGGCCTTTTCTACCATCTCTTCGATGCGGGCCGGATGGATTCTTCCGTCTACGATCAGTTTTTCCAGAGCAATTCTTGCCACCTCACGGCGAATCGGATCGAATGAGGAAAGAACGACTGCTTCCGGTGTATCGTCGATGATCAGGTCAACGCCTGTCATGGTTTCGAGTGTACGGATGTTTCGTCCTTCACGGCCGATGATGCGGCCTTTCATTTCATCGCTCGGAAGCTGTACCACGGAGATGGTACTCTCAGATACGTGATCGACAGCACATTTCTGAATAGCTGTTACCACATACTCTTTTGCCTTACGGCCTGCTTCCTCTTTTGCTCTGCTCTCCAGCTCTTTGTAGAGCTTTGCTGTGTCGATTTTTACTTCGTCTTCCACAGATTTTAACAGATACTCTTTTGCTTCCTCGGAGGTAAAACCGGAAATTCTTTCCAGTTCCTGTACTCCTTTTTCGTGTAGACCGTCTACTTCCTTTTCTTTCTTTCTGACGCTTGCCTCTTTTGCTGCAATTTCGTTTTCACGACGCTCCAATACGTCCGCTTTTTTATCTACAGATTCTTCTTTCGATAAAACGCGCTTCTCATATTTCTGCAGTTCCGCTCTGCGCTCTCGGGTCTCTTTTTCTACTTCATTCTTCGTACGAAGAGACTCCTCCTTCGCCTCCAGCAGGGCTTCCCGTTTCTTAGTTTCGGCAGTTTTCAGTGCTTCATCTATGATGTTTCTCGCCTTTTCTTCCGCTGTGCCAATTTTCTCAGCATCCTGCTTGATTTTATTGTCCACAGCAATTTTCCTGGTAACAGGAACCGCAATAAGCAGCGTGACTACTACAGCAATGAATACCAGCAGAATTGTAATACCTGTACCCATTACCGGAGCACCTCCTTATTTAGTTTTCATTGCACATTTACAACACTACAATTTTATACTGTTTTCACAAATTTGTCAATGTTTTAAAAATATTCATGTAATTTATTGCACATAATTTCGCGGCATGTGGCGGAATCGCCGGGAATATTCAGGATTCTTCGTCAGCGGAATCTTGGTATTCTTCCAGTGCCCGACGGATTTCGGAACTGCCGAATCCCTTCCGCGTCAGAAAACCGGCGGCACGGCGGTACTCTTTTTCATCCAGCCGGTGCGGCGTGCCGAGCTTTGCGAAGGCGGCACTTTTTGCAAGTTCATACTCATCGCGGGCATCCTCCTGCTCTTCCAGGACGGATTCCACCAGTTCCCGGTCCACGCCTTTCTGTGCCAGCGCATAGAGGACTGCCTTTTTCCCTTTTTTCGCACCGCTGCCCGCAAGATACTGCTCCACGTATGCGCGGTCGTCGATATAGTGAAAGCTCTCCACGTACGAGACAGCCTCTTCAATGGCTCTCTCGGGATAGCCGTCTTTTCGTAACTTATCTTCCAGCTCTTTTTTCGTCCGCATCTGTCTGAGCAGCAGATACATCGCGCGGTGTTTGGCCCTTTTAGTCAGCACTTCCCCTGCCAGCTTTTCGTAAACCTCATCGGGAAGCTCCTCCTGCTCTTTGATGCGGGAAGCGCGGATTTCCCCGTTATAAAGAACCAGATCCTCTCCGTCATCGAAGAGGATCCGTGATTTCTTTTTATTCAGAGGACGAATCTCTGTCACAAACATTTATTCGTCGTCTCCTTCGGTTTCCGGAACTGCTGCTGTTTCTTCTGTGCCTTCCGGCGCTTCTTCCTTGATCAGGCCGTAAGCCACGCGCACTTTGTGCTCGATCTCATCCATGATTTCCGGATGCTCGCGCAGGTATGCTTTCGCATTTTCGCGTCCCTGGCCGATCTTGTCGCCGCCGTATGCGAACCATGCGCCGCTCTTCTGTACGATGCCGACGGAAGCTGCCAGATCCAGAACGTCTCCTTCTTTGGAGATTCCTTTTCCGAACATGATATCAAATTCTGCCTCGCGGAACGGCGGAGCTACTTTGTTTTTCACGACTTTGATTCTGGTACGGTTTCCGACCATCTCTCCGCCCTGCTTTAAGGCTTCAATTCTTCTGACATCGAGACGGATGGAAGAATAGAATTTCAGTGCACGACCGCCGGTTGTGGTCTCCGGATTTCCGAACATGACACCGACTTTTTCACGCAGCTGGTTGATAAAGATAACAATACAATTGGATTTGCTGATCGCTGCAGTCAGTTTCCGGAGTGCCTGAGACATCAGACGCGCCTGCAGTCCGACGTGGGAATCTCCCATGTCGCCGTCGATCTCGGCTTTTGGAACGAGGGCTGCAACAGAGTCCACGATGATGATGTCTACCGCACCGGAACGGACCATCGTCTCGGTGATCTCAAGTGCCTGCTCGCCGTTGTCCGGCTGTGAGATATAAAGGTTTTCAATATCAACACCGATGTTTTTGGCATAGGCCGGATCGAGCGCATGCTCTGCATCGATGAAGCCGGCGATTCCGCCGCGTTTCTGTACTTCGGCTACCATGTGGAGCGCTACGGTTGTTTTACCGGAAGACTCCGGTCCATATACCTCAATAATTCTTCCCTTCGGCACACCGCCAAGACCGAGTGCGATATCCAGGCTTAAAGAGCCGGTCGGGATGGTTTCCACGTTCATGTTTGCTGCGGAATCTCCGAGCTTCATGACAGCTCCTTTTCCGTACTGTTTTTCAATCTGTCCAAGTGCGGCATCGAGTGCACGCAGTTTATCTTCGTTATTATTTCCCATACTGAATATTCTCCTTACCACGCGAACGTCCGTTCGCTTCTGTATACATACTATTACAAATCTGCTTTGTTGTCAACTGTTTTTCTTGTGTCTTTTTTCAGCTCCCAAATCCTCTGCACCGGAGCTGCTTCGAATATATCCTTATGCACAAGTGTAGCATATTCCACTCTCCTGCTGCAACCCAAAAATACTGCAAAAAAATCCCGAAACGGCTTTTCTTTCCTCTTCTGCCATTTCGGGATTTTTTTCTTATTTTTCAGAATGCAGACCAGCTTATCCGATCAGCCAGTTGTACATTTCCTCGTACTGTTTTGCGGAATTCGCCCAGGAGAAATCCTGTACCATTGCGCGGTCGATCATCTTGTTCCACTCGCGTTTTTTGTCGTAATAGATGCGCTCTGCGTACCGCACGGTACCCATCATCTCATGCGCATTGTAGTTTGTGAAGCTGAATCCAGTTCCTGTTCCCTCGTACTCATTGTACGGCTCTACGGTGTCTTTGAGGCCGCCGGTCTCGCGGACGATCGGAAGGGTTCCGTAGCGGAGGCTCATGAGCTGGGAGAGTCCGCATGGCTCAAACAGGGACGGCATCAAGAAGGCATCGCAGGATGCATAGATCTTGTGTGACATTGCATCGGAATAGTAGATGTTTGCCGAAACCTTCTTGTCGTATTTCCATGCGAAGTGGCGGAACATGTTCTCGTAGCGCTCCTCGCCGGTTCCAAGGATCACAAACTGTACGGCATCCTGGCACATCTCATCCATCATATAGCTGATGAGGTCGAAGCCCTTCTGATCGGTCAGCCGGGATACGATACCGATCATCATCGTCTTCGGATTGACCTCGAGTCCTAACTCCTCCTGCAGTGCCAGTTTATTTTTCACTTTCTCTTTACGGAAGTTCTTTACATTGAAATTCTTTGCAATCTGAGCGTCTGTCTCCGGGTTCCACTCATTGTAGTCGAGTCCGTTTACAATACCGCGCAGATCGTTTGCTCTTGCACACATCAGACCGTCGAGTCCTTCGCCATAGAACGGGGTCTGAATCTCCTGCGCGTATGTATTGCTGACGGTGGTGATCGCATCTGCGTAAACCAGACCGCCCTTCAAGTAGCTGGCATCGTGTTTGAACTCCAGCTTATCCGGTGTGAAGTAGTAGTCGGAAAGGCCGGTAATGCTCTGAATCGTCTTGCGGTCCCAGATGCCCTGGAATTTCAGGTTGTGGATCGTCATGACGGTTTTGATTCCCCGATAGAATTCATCTGCCTGGAAACGCTCGTGCAGGTAAACCGGAACGAGACCGGTCTGCCAGTCGTGGCAGTGGATGAGATCCGGGCGGAAGCCGATGGTCGGTAAAATGGAAAGCGCTGCTTTACTGAAGTAAGCAAATTTTTCCAGATCCCACGGCATGCCCGCATATGGAGTGCTTCCTCCGAAATGCTCCTCGTTGTCGATAAAGTAGAATTTGATGCCTTCATATTCCATCTCGAAAATGCCGACATACTGCTGTCTCCAGTTCAGATCCATGTAGAAGTTTGTCACATACTGCATCTGATTTCTAAACTGTTCTTTGATTCCTGCGTATTTTGGAATCACCACGCGCACATCAAAATACTCTTTCGGGAAGTATTTCGGCAGAGAACCTACTACATCCGCCAGACCGCCTGTTTTGATGAACGGTACACACTCTGAAGCCACGAACAAAATATTTTTCATGAAAAGAATCCTCCTGTAATTTCATGCTGATTATCGCATCTTTGTTTTTCTGTAATTCCTTCCTTTTTGTCACGATCCTATGAAACGCGAAAGGATAATCAACGTCCTGTCTGTATTATACCGTACTTTGTCCAGAAAAAAAAGTCTAAACTTCTGTAATTTCTCCGTTTGTTCGGATTTTTTTGTTACTTTTTACTGATTTTTCAGTTCAAGACGTATTTTATCTGCAATTAATGCAATAAATTCAGAATTTGTCGGTTTACCCTTGCGGTTGTTCACGGTATAGCCGAACAGCTCGTCGATTGTGTCCATTTTGCCGCGGCTCCAGGCCACTTCAATCGCATGGCGGATGGCACGCTCGACACGACTTGACGTTGTCTGGTGGCGTTTCGCGATGGTCGGATAGAGAATCTTGGTAATGGAATTGAGCATTTCCGTGTCCTCTACGGAAAGCAGAATCGCATCGCGCAGGTACTGGTATCCTTTGATATGGGCAGGAACGCCGATCTCGTGGATCATATTTGTCACATCGATTTCCAGACTGTTTTCCGGCGGACAGATCGGCTCTTTTCCGGGGTTTGTAAAATTTCTTGGATGGTATCTTCTTACTGCTGTCATTCCTTTTGTTGCTTTGATCCGGTTCAGAAGAGTTTCGTTGTCGAACGGTTTTAAGACGTAATAGTAAGCGCCGAGCCGGAACGCATCTTCGGTGATCCTCTCCTCTCCTACGGCGGAGACAACGATAAAGGCAGGTCTTTTTTTCAGATTTTTATCCTCATTGACTTTCTCCATTACAGTCAGACCATCCATCTTCGGCATGAAAATGTCAAGCAGTACGACGTCCGGTTCTTTGTCGCGGATGATACTGTAGATATCATTTCCGTTTCCGGTCTGCCCGATCAGTTCAAGCGTGTCATCCTGTTTTATGACGTTCCCAAGCATTTCCTGCATGCGTTCGTTATCATCCGCGATGGCAATGTTGATCTTTTCCATAAAGCTCTCCTTTGCAAAAACTCATAGTCTTTCCGGAATTTCACTGCATCCGTTTTCTTCTGAACTTTTTCCAATCACACAGACATTATAATTTTATTTTTTCGCATTTTCAATATATTTCCCGTAATTTTTTGAAAATTCGATCGACATTTTCCGTAAAAATTCGGAAGTTTGTAACAATTTCAACCAAATTAACGCATATTTTTCAGTTCCGTGCAAGCATATTTTCCGCAAAGACACCGTAGCCTTTTTCTGGATGGTTTACGAAAACATGGGTAATGGCGCCGATCAGCCTTCCGTTCTGGAGCACCGGCGAGCCGGAATTTCCCTGTACGATGCCGCCGGTTTTCTGTAGCAGCCGTTGATCGGTAATTTCGAGCACAAAATTTTTGTTCGTATTCTCGCTTCCAAGATCGATTTCTGTAATCTCCGCCTCATACTCTTCTACTGTATTGTCCACGCACATCCGCACGGTGGCCGGGCCCGTCTCGATCTCCTGCCGATAGGCAATTTCCGTCACGGTAAGCGGCAGTGCACTGCTTTTTTCCCTGTCCAGAACGCCGTGGATACCGTAGATGGTATTCTCCGCCACTGATCCGATACGGTTCTTTTCTTCGTAATGGATCACACCCTGCAGTTCACCCGGTACACCCGCTTTTCCCGGGATCACAGACAGAATCTGTGTCAGATACAGTTCTCCGCCGTTCAATTGGAGCATTTTTCCGGTATCGACATCACTGATTCCATGGCCGAGCGCTGCAAAGGTTCCATCCGGTTCCACGAAAGTCAGTGTTCCGATTCCCTGCATATTGTCGCGGACCCAGGCCCCGAGGCGGCAGGTGCCGTCCTGGCTTTTCTGCGGTGTCACCTGCACCTCGATCGTTTCCCCGTCCCGAAGCAGGGAAAGACACACCGGGGAACCGTTTGATACTTTTACTGCATCAATCAGCTCCTGCTTGCTGCGGATGCTCTGTCCGTTTACTTTTGTGATATAGTCGCCTTCCCGCAGAATATTTTCTGACGGACGGCTGACGGTTCCGTCGGACGAACGGATTTCGGCTGTACGGATCACCATCACACCGTCGGTCTCCATATAGATACCGACCGGCGCGCCGCAGACGGCAACTTTCGGCCGTTCTTCCTGGATCACACGGATCTTTTTCAGCGGGATCCCGGCGGCGGAACATTCTACAACCGTTTCACCCGTTTCTCCGAATTCGTTTTTTTCTGCTTCCTTCGTATCTTCCGAAATTGTCAGAAGCGGATGTTTCGTGAGCGGCTGAAACGGGCTTTCGCTGTTCTCATCCACATACATCGTATCCGGCAGGGATTCGCGCATGGCATCGTAGCCAAGAAGAACAGCGAGGATCAGAAACAGCGCCGCCAGCGCAAGCAGGACTCTTCGGTATTTTTGTTTTCTCGTCATTTGCATTCCCATCCTTTCCGCCGCAGGGCAGAACTGCGGCATTTCTTTGTTTTCGCGGCGGTCGTCAAGTTCTCGTGCAGGCACGGACTTTGACTCGCCGCCCGCGAAAAAGAGGGAAACCACGCTTTGTTTTGTGATTTCCCTCTTAGTATGCGGACTTCTCTTTATTTGAGTCTTGCAGATTTTTGTACCTGTGCCAATTCCTTCATCTCGCTGGCATTTGCCAGAACAGAATCCGTAATTTTCGCGCCGCCAAGCATTCTTGCCAGTTCTCTGACAGAATCTTCCTCGGATAATGGATGGATCGATGTGACGGTCTCGTTTTCTTCGACGTTTTTTTCGATTTCAAAATGAGAATCTGCCATCGCTGCGATCTGCGGCAGATGGGTGATGCAGATGACCTGATGGCGCTGCCCGATCTGTGCCATTTTTTCGGAAACCTTCTGCGCCGTCCTTCCGCTGATTCCGGTGTCGATTTCATCGAAAATCAGGGTTTCTGTCTCGTCGCGGTCGGCAAGAATCGTCTTGATTGCAAGCATGATTCGCGACAATTCACCGCCGGAAACAACTTTCGCCAGCGGACGGATCGCTTCGCCCGGGTTTGTGGAGATTAAGAACTCCACAGCATCGGTTCCGTTTTCGGTGTAGCTTTTTGTCTTTTCAAATGAAATTTCAAATGCGACATGCAGGAAATTCAGGTCGCGCAGACCTTCGATAATCTGTGTTTCGAGCCGTTTTGCATAGTTTCTGCGGATTTTGGACAGATTATGTGCGGCCGCATCCAGTTTCTGCTCCGTTTTCTGTAACTGCTCCTGCAGTGCGGCGCGGCAGCTCTCAAAATTTTCCAGTTTTTCCAGTTTTTTCTGCTGTTCTTCGCGGTATGCGGCGATCTCTTCCATCGTCTTTCCATACTTTGCTTTCAGGCGGTTGATCTCATCGAGCCGTTTTTCCGTCTCGTAATACTCTTCTTCGGAAAAGGTCAGTTCGGAAAGATATGCGGAAATTTCGCGGTTGAAATCATTCAGCAGTCCGTCAATATCGGAAAGGGTCTGCGACGGACCGGAAAGTGCATCGTCGTACACCGCGGCCTGCTGCAGCTCCCGGATTGCGCGGCCGACCTGCTCCCCGGCGCTGTTCTCTGCACCGTAGCCGGTGATCGCATATACCGTCTGCAGAGATTCCGCGATCTTTTTCGCATGGCCCATTTTCCGGTACGCAGTTTCCAACGCTTCGTCCTCGCCCTCTTTTAGCTCTGCCTGATCAATCTCGTTGATTTCAAACGTAAGAAATGCTGCCTCCCGCTTTCTTGCCTCCTCGTCGAGTTCGTACGCCGAGAGCTCCTTTCGGACATTCTTCCACTCCTGGTACAGCGCCCGGACCTCTCCTTTTGCCGTGGCCGCCTCGGTTCCCGCAAACGCGTCAAGAATCGCGATCTGCCGGTCCGGATAGAGCAGCGACTGGTGCTCATGCTGGCCGTGGATGTCGAGCAGCAGGGACGCAAGAGCTTTTACCTGCGAGATATTGCATGCCTCGCCATTGATGCGGCAGACGCTGCGGGATCCGGTGATCTTTCTGGAAATAATCACCTGTCCCTCCTCCGCCTCGAGATCCATCTCTTTTAACAGCTCCAGCACATGCGGATTTTCGGTTTCAAAGACCAGTTCCACCAGCGCGCTTGTCTCTCCCGTCCGGATCATCTCGCGGGATATCTTCTTTCCAAGCGCCGCGTTGATCGAACCGATCAGGATGGATTTTCCGGCTCCGGTTTCTCCGGTCAGTATATTCAGGCCCGGACCGAACTCCACTTCCGCTTCGTCGATCAGGGCCAGATTTTTTACGTGTAAGTTTGTGAGCATTCTTTTCCTCCGGTGTCACACCTGCTGTCATCTTTTTGTCTCTTTTTGCAGAGACGTGCGTTCTTTAGAACTCTTCGCCCGTCTCCTCCATGCCGTCCACCATTTTTTTCAGTCGTTCTGCTGCCACAAGCGCCGCATCATCGTCTCTTGCCACGCAGAGAATCGTATCGTCTCCGCCGATGCAGCCGACAATTTCATTCCAGTTCATCTCATCGAAAGCCGCTGCCGCCGCCATCGCCATTCCAGACACGGTTTTGATGACCAGAATATTTTTGGCAAGATCAACAGAAATAAACGCGTCTTTTAACACGCGCGCATAGCGGCTCCCAACCTCGGACGGTGCGTTCTGCAGAACCGCATAGCGGCTTCCGCCGTTCTCTTTTGGTACTTTTGTGAGCTTCAGCTGGCGGATATCCCTCGAAATCGTCGCCTGCGTTACGGCAAAGCCGCTCTCCTCCAGCTTCTTTGCCAGCTCCTCCTGTGTTTCAATATCATATTGGTTAATTAATTTGATAATCTGTGCATGTCTCGCGATTTTCATTTCAAGCATCCTTCCCCAGTAACTATATCTTAAATGTTTGCCATTTTCTTTCTTAATGTCTCCAGAAAACTGATGTTGCTGATTTTCACAATCAGAGTATCCCGTCTGGCCTTTTTGATCACGATCCGGTCGCCGGTTTTCATCGGAACGCGGGTGTCGCCGTCAAAATATGCCATGCCCTGTTCAATGCCGCCGTCTCTCGAAGGCCCGAGCTCCACCTCGATCACATCCTCTGCCGGAAAGACAATGCTTCTCGTATTCAGGGTGTGCGGGGCAAGCGGTGTCATCAGCATCAGGCTGGCTGACGGTGAGATGATCGGGCCGCCCGCGGAGAGGCTGTAGCCGGTCGAACCGGTCGGCGTTGCGATGATGATGCCATCGGCGCTGTAGGAATTTAAAAACTCCCCGTTAACGTAATTGTCGAACCGGACGACACGCAGGTTTCCCTCACGGGTGATCGTAATGTCGTTGAGTGCCGTGTCCTCCGCAATCAGCTTTCCGTCCCGGTAAATCGATCCGCAGAGCATCATGCGGTGCTCAATCGTATACTCATCCGCCATCAGATGATCCAGCGCCGGATAAAGCGTGTCACGGTCGATTTCCGCAAGATAGCCGAGCGTTCCCAGATTGATGCCGAGCAGTGGAATCTGTAAATCCACCACGTCGCCTGCTGCCTGCAGAAGCGTGCCGTCACCACCGAGCACCAGAATGCCGTCGATATCTGACGGAACCTTCGCCGGATCCGTATAATGGTATTTTTCCCCTTTTTCGCTGTTATCGCAGAGAAGACACGTTTTTCCGCGCTCCTCCAGATATTGCCTGATCTGGTCTGTCACGGTAAGGTCCGGGTCTTTTGCTCTGTTTGTGATCAGGTAAAATCGCTCCATATCATGCTCCTTAACCCTTTTATTTATCCAGTGTATCGTGTGCGCTCTTTACAACGGCGTCTACATCGACATTGGTCTCTTCCTCTGTCACGCCGTCCGGCAGCCGGACAAGGTGAACGAGATACTCGATATTTCCCTCCGGTCCTTTGATCGGAGAAAATTCCAGATGGCGCACGCCGAAGGAAATGCTTTTCGCATAGGAAATGACCATCTCAATGACTTCTTTGTGTACAGCCGGATCACGGACAACACCTTTTTTGCCGACTTTTTCGCGTCCTGCCTCAAACTGCGGCTTGATCAGAGCTGCAATTTCGCCGTTCTCTTCCATCAGATTCCGGACCGGAAGCAGCACCTTGGTCAGGGAGATAAACGATACGTCGATCGATACGAAGGACGGTCTCTCCTCGATATCCTCCGGCACGACGTAACGGATGTTCGTGCGCTCCATACAGACAACGCGCGGATCGTTCCGCAGCTTCCAGTCGAGCTGGCCGTGGCCGACATCCACGGAATATACCTTGACGGCGCCGTTCTGCAGCATACAGTCGGTAAAGCCGCCGGTGGATGCTCCGACATCCATGCAGACCTTTCCATCCAGGGTAAGGTTAAAGTTTTTCATTGCTTTCTCTAATTTTAAGCCGCCGCGGCTCACATACGGCAGTGGTTTTCCTTTTAAGACAATCTCCACTTCTTCCGGGAACATGGAACCGGCTTTATCCTCCCGCTCATTGTCCACCAGAACTTCTCCTGCCATAATCATGGCTTTCGCTTTTTCCCGCGATGTGGCAAGGCCCCGTTCTACCAGTAATACATCTAATCGTTTTTTCATCTTTCTTCCTGCCCCTGTTTTCTGTAGTATTCCTCAATTCTGCCGCAGATATCTTCCGGCGTAAAGCCGACCTGTTTCATCTGGTATGATACACTTCCGTGCGGAATAAAGCGGTCCGGCAGTGCAATGATCTCCACGCCGAACGGAAGGTCTTCTTCCTCGGCAAAAGCAAGGACGCGCTCTCCAAAGCCGCCGTCTTTTACATTTTCCTCGAGTGTTACGACAAGCTCATACGTATCGGCAAAGCTTCGAAGAAGTTCTTCATCGATTGGTTTGACGAACCGCGCATTCACAAGCGCCGCATCCATATCCATCCGCTCTTTTAACTGTTTCTGCACTTCTTCTGCCATTTTTACCATACTGCCGACGGCAAGAAGTGCAACACGGCTTCCCTCATGGATCACTTCTGATTTTCCGAGGCAGATGGGCGCACGGAACTCTTTTAATCCCGTATACGCTTCCCCTCTCGGGTAGCGCACCGCGATCGGGCCGTCGTAATCGACCGCAAATTTGATCATATCCGAAAGCTCCCAGAGGTTCTTCGGTGCAAGAATTGTCATATTCGGCATCGAACCCAGATAGGAAAGGTCGAAAATGCCGTGGTGTGTCTCCCCGTCGTAGCCCACAAGACCGGCGCGGTCAATCGCAAAGACGACATGGAGATTCTGCATACAGACGTCATGCATGATCTGATCGTACGCCCGCTGCAGGAATGAAGAATAAATCGCAACGACAGGCGTAATGCCGCCGAGTGACAGTGCCGCTGCAAATGTCACCGCGTGCTCTTCTGCGATTCCCACATCGAAACAGCGGTCCGGGAACATGTTGGAGAAGCGTTTCAGTCCGACACCGGTCATCATCGCCGCCGTGACTGCCGCAACATCCTTTCTTCGATCTCCCATTTTCCGCATGACTGTGGAAAAGACATCCGTGTACGTCGGATTGGATTTTCCAACCGGCAATCCTGTTTTCACATCGAACGGACCCGCACCGTGGAATCTTGCCGGGTGGCGCATCGCCGGCTCATAGCCGCGGCCCTTCTGTGTCAGGACATGCACCAGAATCGGTCCTTCAAACCGTTTTGCTTCCTGGAAGGTCTTGATCAGCTGCGGAATGTTGTGGCCGTCCACAGGACCTAAATACGTAAGTCCCATATCCTCAAACAGCATGCCCGGAATGATGATCTGTTTGATGCTGCTTTTCGTCTTCCGCATCGCATCCACCATGCCAGGTCCGATGCCCGGAATGCGGTTCAATGCCTTTGTGACGTCCATCTTGAAATCCGTGTACGCCGATGCCGTCCGAAGGCCGGACAGGTACGATGACATACCGCCGACATTCTCGGTGATCGACATTTCGTTGTCATTTAAAACGATAATAAAATTCGATTTCAGGCTGGCCGCATTGTTCAGCGCCTCGTACGCCATGCCGCCGGTCAGCGCACCATCTCCGATGATCGAAACAACGGAATAATTTTCTTTTTTCAGTTCCCGTGCACGCACATAGCCGACGCCTGCGGAAATCGAGGTCGAGCTGTGGCCGGTGTCAAATACATCGCAGTCACTCTCGCTCCGCTTCGGGAATCCGCTGATGCCGCCTTCCCGGCGCAGCGTTTCAAACCCGTCTTTCCGCCCGGTCAGAATCTTGTGCGTGTAGGACTGGTGTCCCACATCCCAGATCAGCTTGTCTTTTGGAAGATCGAAGACGCGGTGCATCGCAATCGTCAGTTCCACGACACCAAGATTGGACGCCAGATGGCCGCCGGTTTTACTCAAAGACTCGATAATAAATTCCCGGATTTCCTCTGCAAGCGCCGGAAGCTGGTCCGCCGGAATCTTCTTAATATCGTTTGGTTTCTGTATTTTTTCTAACATGAAATCATCCCTTACTTTTTTCTGGAAGTCAGAGATTCAAACAGCTCTTCCAGAAATATTTTATCTCCCGGACAGGACAGATTTTTCAGTTCGTCTACGGCCTCTTTCGTGAGCCGTTTTACCTCCTGCTCCGCCCCGTCTGTGCCAAACATCGTCACATACGTTGTTTTTTCATTCTTTTCATCACTGAAAACCGGCTTTCCAAGCTCCTCCATCGTGGATGTGACATCCAGGATGTCGTCCCGGATCTGGAACGCGATTCCGACTTTGGAGGCAATCCGGCAGAGCGCGTCAAGATCATCGTCGTTTGCTCCTGCAAGTGCCGCACCTGCCATCATGGCAGCCTCTAAAAGCGCCGAAGTCTTGTTCTCGTAAATGTAGTCCAGCATCTCACGGTCGATGGCGAAATGGCCGGCTTTTTCATTCATCACGTCAACACTCTGACCGCCCAACATGCCGGAAATTCCGGTTTTCTGACAGAGAATGCCAAAAGCACGCACTACGCGGTCGGTGTGCTCCTCCAGTGGAAAGGCTTTCCAGGCTGTCTCGTATGCATAGTTTAAAAGGGCGTCTCCTGCCAGCACGCCGACGGCCTCCCCGAAGACGACATGGGTCGTTTTTCTGCCGCGGCGGTAATCGTCGTTGTCGATCGCAGGGAGATCATCGTGGATCAGGGAATGGGTGTGAATCATCTCCATGGCTGCCATAAATGGTTTTACAGCCTCCCCGGTTCCGCCGAACAGACGGAAACTCTCCTGCAAAAGCAGCGGACGAAGCCTCTTTCCGCCCGCTGTCATACTGTAATTCATGGCTTTTGCCAGTTCCTTTGCAAAGCCTTCCTCTTTCGGCAGGTAAGCGGCAATGATACTTTCCGCTTCCCGCGTTTTTTCTTCGAGTACCGCTTTAAAATTCTCTGAATGTTCCATCCTCATTCATCTGGAGCATTTTTTTCTCGACGCGGTCAATTTTCTGACTGCATTCATTCAAAAGCTCCATTCCCTCCTTGTATAAACGAAAGGAGTCTTCCAGGCTGACATCGCTGCTCTCCAGCGTTTCGAGCATCTGATCCAGTTTTCCAAATGCTGCTTCCAGTGTCTCACCGGAAGGGGTTCCTTCTTCTTTTCTCTCTTCTGCTTCCATATTTCCCATGTTTTCTCGATTCTCTGCTTTTTCACGATTGTTCCATCCAGGATACGGCCGATGTCTTCTCTGCGCGCGCTGTGATCTTTCCGTCTGATACACAGATTTCGAGCAGATCACCTTCTTTGACATCCTGCACCGAAGTGATGGCTTTTCCTTCTTTTTCCACGTAGGAATAGCCCTGGTTCAGCTTGTCCAGCGGGGACAGACCCTTCATCGCCTGAATGTAAAGGGCAAGGCGGTGGCGCGCTTCTTTGAGCTTTTCTTCCATCGCATCTGTATACCGACGCTCCAGCTCGGCGTGGCGTGCTCTCTGGTCACGGATCTTATTTTCCGGTCCGAGATACTTCCACTTTGTCTCGTACTGCAGAAGGCGGCTTCTCGCTCTCTGCGTCTGGTTTGCCATCGCATGGTTCATGCGGCTTTTATAATTTTCCAGTGTGTTGAGTACCGCGCGGACATCAGCGACCGCCAGCTCCGCCGCTGCGGACGGGGTCGGGGCGCGCAGATCTGCCACGAAATCGATGATCGTTGTGTCGGTCTCATGGCCGACGGCGGAGATCACCGGCGTATGGCAGGAAAAAACGGCACGCGCTACTTTTTCCTCATTGAACGCCCAAAGATCCTCGATCGAACCGCCTCCGCGGCCCACGATCAGCACATCCAGATTCAGTACGTCCAGACGGCGTATGCCCTCCACGATGCTGTCCGCCGCTCCCTCTCCCTGCACCAGGGCCGGGTAGAGGATGATCTGGACAAAGGGATTCCGGCGGAGTGCAATGTTTTTGATATCCTGCACAGCAGCTCCCGTCGGTGCTGTGACAACGCCGATTTTCTTTACATACGCAGGAATCGGCTGCTTGTACTCCGGGGCAAACATGCCCATCTCTTCCAGTTCTGCTTTTAGGGCCAGATACTTTTCGTATAAAAGGCCGGCGCCCTCTTTTGTGATCTCTTTTGCATAGATCTGATACTTTCCGTCCCGCTCATAGACGCTGATGCTGCCGCCGACAATCACGTTATCGCCGTCCCGCATCGGGAAAGCAAGGCCGCGCCGCGAACCGGCGAACATGACACAGGAAATGGTTCCTTCCGCATCTTTTAAGGAAAAATAGATGTGGCCGGACGGATGGTATTTACAGTTGCTTACTTCTCCGCTGACGTAAATCCGGCGGAGCATATAGTCCTGGTCAAAGATGTTTTTGATGTATGAATTGACCTGGCCTACGGTGTAAACATTCTGATTTTTATTTCTCATCTTCTTCTCTTGCCAGTTTTCCAAGAATACCGTTGATAAAGGACGGAGACTGGTCTCTGCCGAAGCGTTTTGCCAGCTCAACGGCCTCGTTGATGGCTACACCGACCGGAACGTCCTCGTCGAATTTCATCTCGTAAACGGCAAGACGCAGGATCGCCAGGTCTACTTTTCCCATACGGGTCGTTTTCCAGCCCTCGGAAGTACGGTTCAACATCTCGTCGATTTCCGGGATGTGCTCGGTCACATGATGGTATTTCTCTTCCATATAGGTCTGATCTTTTTCGCTTACGGTTACTTCTTCATCCTCGTCGTTGTCGTCAGAGTACGTAAAGTAAAGAGACATCTGCTGCGGCATCTCCTCTTTCTCCTGGAACTCTGCGGTATAGAGAAGTTTAAAAATATTTTCGCGAAGTTTGCTTCTGTTCATTGTCTGTTTTAATTCCTTCCTGTATAGTTAATTAACTATTTTTCTTCCATTTCATCTGGCTCTGAATAGTTAACAAGAACCGCGGGGTTGTAAGGGGTCGCCTTATTCCCTCGCGGTTCGTTGTTTTTTATTTCGTCTGTTCCATATTCACGCCTGCAATGGCTACATTGACATCGGAAACTTCCAGGCCTGTCATATTCTCGATCGCTGTTTTTACTTTTTCCTGTACGTTTTTGCAGGTTGCCGGAATCTCGTATCCATATTTGAGATTGAGGGCAAGATCCACGCAGACAACGCCGTCGAGTACATCAACTTTGACACCCTTGGAAAGATTTTTCATGCCAAGCTTGCTGACTAATTCGTTGGTAATATTTCCGGCCATGGAGGCTACCCCGTCCACTTCCGTTGCCGCAAGTCCTGCGATAATAGCTACCACCTCGTCTGCAATCTGCACGGTTCCGATTCCTTCGTCATCATATATCGTATAAGTGTTTCTTTTCTGAATTTTTGCCTCTGCCATCTTAAAGAACCTCCTCCTTGGCTGACTTTCCTTTATTATACCAAAAGTTTTCCGAAAATAAAAGTTTTTTTTATTCTTCTTCCTGTGCCGCGCACCACTCGCGTGCTGCCGGCGTGTTGGCAAGGCCGCCCTGGCCGGTTTCGCGCAGACTCGGATGCATCTGGTCGCCGACTTCCCGCATCGCATCGATCACCTGATCCGGCGGAATGCGGCTTATGATTCCCGCAAGTGCCATGTCCGCCGCAGAAAGTGCATTCACGGAACCGATCACATTCCGCTTGACGCACGGGACCTCGACAAGACCGCCGACCGGGTCACACACGAGACCGAGCAGGTTCTTTAATGCCATCGCTGCCGCATGCGTGATCTGGGACGGAGTGCCGCCGCCAAGTGCGGTCAGTGTGCCTGCCGCCATCGCGCTTGCTGTTCCGATTTCGGCCTGGCAGCCGCCGGAAGCGCCCGCAATGTAGGCCCGCGCCGCAACGACCTGGCCGATACCGGCTGCCGTGTAGAGCGCACGCACGATCTGCTCATCCGCTGTCCCCTTCTCTTTCTGGTAATTCACGAGCACAGCCGGAAGCACACCGCACGCTCCTGCGGTCGGTGCTGCAACGATCCGCTTCATGCAGGCGTTTGACTCACCCATCGCAAGTGCAGATGCCATAACTTTTCCGACAAACGGTCCGCAGAGCGTGTTCCCGCTCTCGACATACGCGCGCATCGTCTTTCCGGCGCCGCCCACAAGACCGCTTCTCGACTGCAGCGAACCGTCATAATTCCGTTCAGCGCCTTTCATGGCTTCCCACATGCCGCGCATCGTCTCAATGGACTCTTCGCGGCTTACATTTCTCTCATTCATATCGTCCAGAAGGATGACTTCATCAAACGGCAGGTCTTTTTCCTGGCACTCTCGGACAATTTCTTCCAGTGAATTATAAGACATCGTCCTCTTCTCCTTCCGTTACGTTGATGTATGTTACCTTTACAATGCCCTCAAGATGCTCCAGCCATTCCAGCGACTCTTTGGGAAGCGGCTGATCCATCTCCACGACCATGACGGCCGATCCGCCTCTCTTGTCGCGGTAGAGGGACATATTCGCAATGTTGACTGACTTATGTGCCAGCATCGACGTAACCTCGGCTACGTGGCCCGGCTGGTCCAGATTGTGGACGATCAGGGTCGGAATCTCGCAGCTGCAGTTGACATCCAGCCCGTCGAGGCGGTTGATCATGATACGGCCGCCGCCAAGGGAGCACGCCTGCACCTCGAGCGTCCGGCCGCTCTTTCCCTTTACTTCCAGAACGACGCTGTTCGGATGGGCACTCGTCAGATTGGCGATGCCGAATGAATAGGAAAGACTCATCTTCCGGGCAATTTCAAAGCTGTCCGGAATCCGCTCGTCATCCGGCCGCATGCCGAGAAGACCCGCGACGAGACCGCGGTCCGTTCCATGGCCCTTTCCCGTTGCGGCAAAGGAACCGTACATCAGTATTTTTGCTTCCACCGGCTGTTCCCCGAGAAGTTTCTGCGTCATCCATCCAATCCGCACTGCCCCCGCTGTGTGCGAACTCGACGGACCGACCATCACAGGGCCCAGAATATCGAATAAGTTCATTCCTTCTCCTTTTTAAGCGGCATCCCGCTCTTTTGTTCTTAGTTTTTGCTGAATTCGGTCAGCACAAGGTCTTTGTTTCGATCCTGTACCATGCCGACACTCCACGGATTGACAAAGAGAAGCAGCGGATTTCCCTTGAGGTCCATGACCTTCTTCATATCGGATGTACCCTGAATACGGTCCAGGTTGATCTCCTCTTTGTTTGCGATCCAGCGGATGTGCTCATACGGCAGGTTCTCCAGACGGATATCCACGTTGTACTCGTTCTCCAGACGGTATTTTAAAACGTCAAACTGCAGGACGCCGACAACGCCGACGATGATCTCCTCCATGCCGCCTTTGTACTCCTGGAAAATCTGGATCGCACCTTCCTGTGCAATCTGGGAAATTCCCTTGACGAACTGTTTTCTCTTCATCGTATCGAGCTGGCGCACTCTTGCAAAATGCTCCGGCGCGAAGGTCGGAATTCCCTCGTATGCGAATTTTTTGCCCGGCATACAGATCGTATCTCCGATGGAGAAGATGCCCGGGTCAAATACACCGATGATATCGCCGGCGTATGCTTCATCAACAATATGACGGTCACTCGCCATCATCTGCTGCGGCTGGGAAAGACGCATTTTCTTTCCTCCCTGCACATGGAAGACTTCCATTCCGGCATCGAATTTGCCGGAGCAGATGCGCATGAATGCGATACGGTCACGGTGTGCTTTGTTCATGTTTGCCTGGATTTTAAAGACAAACGCAGAGAAATCCTCTTTGACCGGATCGATCACGCCGCAGTCTGCCGTACGCGGAAGCGGCGGCATCGTCATCGTGAGGAAGTGCTGCAGAAAAGTCTCCACACCAAAGTTGGTGAGCGCAGATCCGAAGAATACCGGGGAGAGCTCTCCCTTGCTGACAAGCTCCTGGTCAAACTCTGCACTTGCGCCGTCGAGCAGCTCGATCTCATCCATGAGCTGTTCTTTCTGGTCCTCATCGACCACATCGAGAAGATGCGGATCGTCGATATCAATTTCTTCCTCGATACCTTCCTTCGTTCCCTTCATTGTATCGGAGAAGGTAAGGACTTTCTTTTTGTCACGGTCGTAAACACCGCGGAATTTCTTTCCGGAACCGATCGGCCAGTTGATCGGGCAGGTTGCAATGCCGAGCTCTTTTTCGATCTCGTCGAGCAGCTCGAAGGTATCGTTCGCATCGCGGTCCATCTTGTTGATGAAGGTAAAGATCGGGATGTGGCGCATGACACAGACTTTAAACAGCTTTCTGGTCTGTGCCTCGACACCCTTCGATGCATCGATAACCATGACGGCGGAATCGGCTGCCATCAGGGTACGGTACGTATCCTCCGAGAAGTCCTGGTGTCCCGGGGTATCCAGAATGTTGATGCAGTAGCCGTCGTAATTGAACTGCAGAACGGAAGAGGTAACGGAAATACCACGCTCTTTCTCGATCTCCATCCAGTCGGATACGGCATGGCGCGCAGTCGCTTTTCCTTTTACGGAACCGGCGAGATTGATCGCTCCTCCGTACAGCAGGAATTTCTCAGTCAGTGTGGTTTTACCGGCATCCGGGTGGGAAATGATGGCAAAGGTACGCCGTCTTTCAATTTCTTTTGTATAATCAGGCACAGTTTTATCTCCTTTGGAATATAAAATCTTATTTACTATGTTTTCCATGTTTATGCTTTTTAGACATACTAATTTATTCTATTATATGCCACCGTTCCTGTCAATCGTTATCTTGACAGTTCATTCATAATCGAAGCATAAATCTTCTGACTCCGGTTTTCCCAGTTGCTGCAGATCTTTTTGGCCGCCTCCTCGGACGGAACCGTCACGACAATCTCAAAAATAGTCGTCTTCCGCTCTCTTGCCTGACAGCGGACCTCGTAATCATCTCCCGCGGTCTTGTAGTAATCGGCCACAACGGACGCTTTTTTCCGCAGTTCATAGGAGTGTTCCTTCATATAGCGGTCGATTTCCTCCCGGATTTCCGGAGAGATCTCGTTTTCGAAGAAGGAAAGCGTCTTGCTGCCCTCCTCAGTCATGTGGTAGTACGAGGTGTTGCGCACTTTCTCGATCTCGATCAGCTTTGTATCCTGCAGCTCGCTTAACGCCTCCTGGAGATGAAAGTAGTTCGTGTACTCTTTTTCCAGGATAAAATCCGAAATCTGTGTATTTGACAGCGGAAAATTCACATTCTGCAGCATGTAGAGAATAATCAGTTTGTATAACGTAAAGGATGATTCAATCACGGTGTGTTTCCTCCTTTTTCTTCGTCCAGAAGCTGTCCCTGATACGCATGTTCTTCTTTCATGCGGTGATGCAGCTCATTTAAGACGGCGCGTTTTGCCTGGCTCCATGTTGGTGCAATCAGAAGATCCCCGGGGCCGTCTCCCGTCACACGGTGGATCACAAGATCGGGACGGAGGCGCCGCAGGCAGTCGATGACAAGGGTAAGATACGCATCCTGCTCCAGCACCTCAAATTTTCCGGCCGCGTAGTCCGCCGCAAGATCCGTGTTTTTCAGCACATGAAGCAGCTGAAGCTTGATGCCGGAAATGGAAAGTCCATTCAGGTAATCCATTGTTGCAAAGACTTCTTCCTGTCCCTCCCCCGGCAGACCGAGGATCGTGTGGACAATCACGGGAATCCCCCGCCTGTGCAGCTCGTTTACTGCCCGTTCAAAACAGGAAAGCGGGTAGCCCCTTCGGATATACTGTGCCGTTTTTTCATGCATCGTCTGCAGTCCCAGCTCCACCCAGACCGGTTTGATCCGGTTCAGCTCTTCTAACAGAGAAAGAACCTCTTCCCCTAAGCAGTCCGGTCTCGTTCCGATCGAAAGGACCACGACCTCCTCGTCCGAAATTGCCTCCCGGAAAATTTTTTCCAGATATTCCACCGGCGCGTACGTGTTCGTATACGCCTGGAAATAAGCGATGAACTTATGCACCGGCCGCTTTTGCTGCAGGAGGGATTTCTGCTCCCGGATCTGTTCCGGGATGGATTTGTTTCTGTCCCCGGCAAAATCACCGGAGCCGCCCGCACTGCAGAAAATGCAGCCCCGGTCACCGCAGGTGCCGTCCCGGTTCGGACACGTCATCCCGCCGTCGAGCGAGAGCTTGTACACTTTTTCCCCGAACGTCTTTTTCAGATAGGCGTCCAGCGAATAATACGGCTTTCCAAGCCAGTCTGTCATGATTTCTTCCCCTTTTATTCGATGTCTTTTCCAATTTTTTTGAAGTTTTCCCGGATCTTCTGCTCATAGCCGTTCGTTCCAAGATGAAGGAAACGGCTTCCTAAGATCTCGTCCGGCAGATACTGCTGCTCGACGTAGTGATTCGGGTAATCATGTGCATACTGATAGCCTTGACCGTGGCCGAGTTTGGCAGAACCTTTGTAATGGGCGTCCTGCAGATGCGGCGGAACCGACGTCCGCACACTTCCGACCGTCTTCATCGCCGCAAAGACTGCCTCGCACGAAGAATTACTCTTCGGTGCACAGGCAACATACGTGGCTGCCTCCGCCAGAATAATCTGCGCCTCCGGCATGCCGACGCGTTCCACGGCAAGGGACGCGGAAACTGCTACATTTAAGGCATTCGGATCGGCAAGGCCGACATCCTCCGCCGCGCAGATCATGATGCGGCGGGCGATAAACTTGATATCCTCCCCGGCATACAGCATTTTGGCCAGATAAAAGACCGCCGCATCCGGGTCAGAACCACGCATGCTTTTAATAAATGCAGAGATCGTATCGTAATGCTGATCGCCCGTCTTGTCGTACCGCACGACGCGCTTCTGGATGCACTCCGATGCCGTTTCGAGATCGATATGGATTTTTCCGTCCGCCTGACGTTCCGTTGAGAGGACGCCCAGCTCGATTGCATTTAAGGCCGCTCTCGCGTCACCGCCTGCGATGTCGGCAAGGAACTCTTTTGCATCCGCATCGAGCACAACGTTGTACGTCCCGAGCCCCTTTACCGGGTCCGTCACCGCGCGCTCCAGCAGTTTTTCGATGTCCTCTTTTTCGAGCGGCTTTAATTCAAAGATAATGGAACGCGAAATCAGCGCCCCGTTGACCTCGAAATACGGGTTTTCCGTCGTCGCGCCAATCAGAACGAGTGTGCCGTCCTCCACAAACGGAAGCAGATAATCCTGTTGCCCCTTGTTGAAGCGGTGGATCTCGTCGACAAAAAGAATCGTCTTTTTGCCGTACATGCCGATCCGCTGCTGCGCTTCTTTTACGACTTCTTCCATATCCTTTTTGCCGGCTGTCGTGGCATTCAGCTGGGTAAACTCTGCGCTTGTCGTGTTGGCGATGACGCGGGCAAGCGTCGTTTTTCCCGTTCCCGGAGGGCCGTAGAAAATGACGGAGCCGAGTTTATCCGCCTTGATCGCACGGTACAACAGCTTTCCAGGGCCGATGATGTGCTCCTGTCCAACCACCTCGTCCAGCGTTGTCGGGCGCATGCGCGATGCGAGGGGGGACTCTTTTTCCATTGTGGTTTCTTTCATATAATCAAACAAATCCATGTATTTTTCACCCCATTTTTCTTCCTGCCATTTATCTTATCACATTTTGGCGGGTATCCTCAACCCCTTAATCTCGGATTCTCCGCAACTATGTTCGATGGAATCCGCGGAAGCTATTCTTCAATCAGCTCACGCACCGTCACAAACGTGTATCCCTCTTCTTTTAATTCTTTTACGATCCGCCGCAGCGCTTCCACCGTCGCGCGGTAGCCGTCATGCATGAGAATAATGCTGCCATCCTTCACATTCGGAAGCACCGCGCTGCAGATCGACGCGGTGTTCTGGCTCTCCCAGTCGCGGGAATCCACATCCCAGAGTACCGGGATCATCGTCACTGCAAGGTCCAGCCCCTCTCTCCATTCCCCGAACGGCGGACGGATATAGACGGGATATTCCCCTGTGATCTCGTAGATTGCATTGCTTGTTTTCACGACCTCCTCCCTCGCTTCCTCTTCTGATACTTTCGTAAGCTGAACATGATGAAACGTATGATTTCCGATCAGATGGCCTTCCGCATGCATCCGGCGGACGATTTCTTCGTTTCCGGCAAGACACTGCCCCTGCAGAAAAAACGTTGCCGGAATTTCATTTTCTTTTAAAATTTCAAGCACCTCCGGCGTATAGCACGCATTCGGCCCGTCATCAAATGTCAGCGCCGCACGGCGGGGCACACTTTTTTCTGCTTCCGCCGCTGTCTCTTTCGCGCCTTCTCTTTCACACCGTGCCAGCTCTGCAAACAGAATAGCCGCCATCATCACAGCCAGAAGCGGCAGAGGAACGTGCCGCACTTTTCGGAATCTCCGCATGGTCTGCCCTTCGCACTTTCTTCTGCATTCCCTGTATTATATGAAAAACAGGAGAAAAGATGCCGCACCCGGCGGTTCTTTTCTCCTGTTTTTGTTCTTTATGTATCCTGTACCTGAAGAATATACGTACCGGACGCAGTATCCTGGTAAACGATATCTCCGATGGACTGCAGCAGCGATTCGTTCAGCGCATCGCCATATTTCTCCTTTTCTTTGCTTCCCACAAAAATGTAGGTCACATGATACTGCTCCAGCAGGCGCAGCACTTCATTCGTATCGGTCGAGGTGTACATCTGTTTCACATCCTCGGCGCGGACATTTTAAGTCTGCGGGATCCCCTCTCCAGAGCCATTCATGGACATACCATCCAAGCACGGTCGGAAGACCGGTCATTGCGGAAACGCGCTCGTAATCGCTGTAGCTGTCGCCGTTCGCCTCAAGCACAACCGGCTGTCCTTCTATTGTTTCATCCAGCCAGCGGATGGCACCTGCGTCCTCGGAAAAGACATTTTCCAGATACGCTGTCGCATCGAGTCCGCGGTACTCGGACAGATCGAAAATATTTCCGAACCAGGAGTACACGCTCGTTCCAAAATAGCCGAAGGTCCATAAAAGCAGTACCAGCCCGATTCCGCCGAACACCTGCAGAATCCGCTCTTTTTTCCAGAGCAGGAACCGCGTGATGATGTAGCTCATGCAGATCCCAAACAGGATAAATGCCTGATACGTCAGCTTGAACATCGTGTTGGAGCGCGCATACGATTCTTCGTAGATATCGCGCACATAGACGAGCTCCGGAATGATGATAAGGCCGATGGCACAGAGGCCTAAAATACCGATCACCATATCGCTCACCGCAATCTCTCTCCAGAAATTACAGAAGGCAGAAACTTTTTTTGGCTTTTCCGCCGTTTCTTTTTCGCCCGGCTCCGGTTTTTTCTCTCCCAGAATCAGGGCAACGGCCTGCTCTTCCACCTCTTCCTGCGTCTTTCCATCGGCAAGTACAATCTGTCCCTGCCGCTCCATGCCCGGAAGATGACAGTTTTTCCGCCATGCTAGCAGAACGGCTGCGATAAACAGCACAACGAGCACCGTCGGAAGGCCCCAGAGAATCGTCAGCTGATACAGCATCGAATGGTGCCTGGCAATGCCGACACCGGAAACCATCGTCTCAAACTTCATTGTAAACGGAAGGGCGACAACTGTTCCAATTGCAAAAACTTCTGCAGCCTGCAGGAGAACCGTTCCGATCGTCTCTTTCGCCCGCGCATGATACCGGTACAGCGCACCGTACAGAGAGAAGCCTGCAATCACGACGAAATAGATAACAAAATCCCAGTAGTTGGACCAGTGGAACACACCGATCAGAAAGCCCGCCGCGATGATCTGCGGCTGAAGCAGAACGTCTTTTAACGACCATTTCCACTCTTTTTCCGGATCACGGCAGGTATTTTTCACGTAGGAATATAAAAGGCCCAGCACCAGCAGGACGAACATGACATTCACCACATGGGCATGCAGGTCGCCGAGCACAAAGGAATACGATGGAAACTCATGAATCGTGCGGTCATTTTCCACAAGCGGGTCATACCCGATATAGCGGGTCGAACTCGGGAACCAGTAAGCCGATTCGTTCAGTCCCAGCCACTGGCGGATGCAGCCGTAAATCACATAGTGCATATTTCCGGCAAGGGAAACGGCGCCTCCCGAAAGAAGACCGCCAAGCACCGGTGCAATCTGGCTTTTATTGCCGCCCTCTTTCCGGATGCGGTGGCACGCACGCGACTCTGCCAGATGGTAGGTGATCGAAAACGGCAGAACAAACGCGAACGATGCCACCATCGTACGCATCAGATGGTACGTCTGCTTTACATCCGTGAAGGTAATCTTCGTCAGAAATACGGCATAGAACTGGCCGCCGTAATAGTAGTTAATACCGCTTCCGCTGTACCAGAGATCCTCTGCCGGAACGGCGGTGCTGCGCATCATGGCCTTCATAAAACCATAATCCATGAATTTTTCGGTTCCGTGTGCCTCCGGGTGAAAGCCCGCAAGATAGGTCCAGAGAAGGAAAAAGGCGAAAAACAACACTTCTTCCATCATCAGGAAGTCGATTTCCGGCGCATGGACGCGTACCTTAAAACATCCGAAAATCCAAGAAGCCAGGATCAGTACACCGACTGTGATCAGGCAGACCGGTGCGGTAAACGGAACCAGTCCGAAGCTTCCAAGAGCAAATACAGCAAAACCGGAAACAACGATGCCAAGCACTTTAGAAAACATCCATCCCCGGTCATGAAACCGCGGAAACAGCGCTGCGGCAGCCGGATAAAATCCAATACCGAGCACCAGGGTCATAAGCCACCACTTCAGGAACGAAACGTTGTCCGTTCCAAGAAGCGGCGTTGTGGCCAGCACAAGCAACACCAGCAGAATGCCGGAAACTGTCGTCTTTTTGCTCATCTTTAATTATCTTCCTCTGTCATTGTATAGACATGACGTTTTCTTGCCATCTCATCGCTTGCAAGATACTCGTCGTAGGTGGTCATCTTATCGATCAGCGCGCCGTTCGGAAGGATCTCCATGATACGGTTTGCTGTAGTCTGTACAAACTGATGGTCGTGGCAGGTGAACAGCAGCACGCCCGGGAATTTGATCAGACCGTTGTTCAGTGCAGTGATGGACTCCATATCCAGATGGTTGGTCGGCTCGTCAAGAACGAGAACGTTTGCACCGGAAATCATCATCTTGGAGAGCAGGCAGCGCACTTTCTCTCCTCCGGAAAGGACTCTGACACGTTTCACGCCGTCCTCACCGGCAAAAAGCATTCTTCCGAGGAATCCGCGGACATACGTTACGTCCTTGATCTCGGAATACTGGGTCAGCCAGTCTGCGATCGTCAGGTCGCAGTCGAATTCTGCGGTGTTGTCCTTCGGGAAGTAAGCCTGTGTAGTGGTTACGCCCCATTTGTAGTAACCGGAATCCGGCTCTTCTTCTCCGGTCAGAATCTTGAACAGCATGGTGATCGCCTGCTCGTTGCTTCCGACGAAAGCAACTTTATCTTCTCTTCCGAGGGTGAAGCTTAAGTTATCCAGGATTTTCACGCCGTCTACGGTTTTGGTCAGTCCCTCTACCTGCAGAACGTCGTTTCCGATCTCACGGTTCGGACGGAAATCGATGTAAGGATATTTCCGGCTGGACGGTTTGATATCGTCGAGCTGGATTTTCTCCAGGGCTTTCTTACGGGAAGTAGCCTGTTTACTCTTCGATGCGTTGGCGCTGAATCTAGAGATGAAGTCCTGTAACTCTTTGATCTTCTCCTCTTTCTTCTTGTTCGCCTCTTTCATCTGTTTTACCAGCAGCTGGCTGGACTCAAACCAGAAGTCGTAGTTTCCGGCATAGAGCTGGATTTTTCCGTAATCTATATCTGCGATCTGGGTGCAGACTTTATTCAGGAAGTAACGGTCGTGGGATACGACGATAACGGTATTCTCGAAGTTGATCAGGAACTCCTCAAGCCACTCGATCGCATCGAGGTCCAGGTGGTTGGTCGGCTCGTCGAGAAGAAGGATGTCCGGGTTTCCGAACAGGGCTCTTGCAAGAAGAACTTTGACCTTCTGGCTGCCGGTCAGGTCTGCCATCTGTGCGTAGTGCAGTTCCGGCTCAATGCCAAGGCCGTTTAAGAGCTGCTCTGCATCGGTCTCTGCCTCCCAGCCGTTCATCTCTGCAAACTCACCCTCGAGCTCGCTCGCTTTGATACCGTCCTCATCGGTGAGTCTTCTTTTGCGTACAGCGCCTCTTTCTCTTTCATGATCTCATAGAGACGGGCATTTCCCATGATAACGGTGTCGAGTACCGGATAGCTGTCGTATTTGAAGTGGTCCTGCTCGAGGAAGGAAAGACGCTGGCCCGGTGTGATGGTTACGTCTCCGTTTGTCGGTTCAAGCTGGCCGGACAAGATTTTCAGAAAGGTTGATTTTCCCGCTCCGTTGGCACCGATCATGCCGTAGCAGTTTCCCTCGGTGAATTTGATATTGACATCTTCAAACAACGCTTTTTTTCCGACACGAAGTGTCACATTATTTGCTGCAATCATACTTTTTAAAACCTCATTTTCTTATTCTTAATTGTAAACGTGAAGTTACCGCCGGGGTTTCCCGGTCATACGGAGTATAGTCTACCATAGGTTTCCGTTTTCTGGCAAGTAGGGAAAGCCCTTATTCTTCGTCTTTTTCACCGGAAATTGTAAAAAAGCTGTCATCCCGGTCTTTTTTGTCGATCAGTTCATTGTACTGCAGGCATTCATACTGCCGTTCGTACTCGAGATCCTCCTCCGGCGCATCGCTGTCGTTCCAGCGGTACCAGGTTCCGTCACTTGCTAAAAAGCCGAGGTGATTGAGCGCCGGCATCTTCTCGCGCAGGTCAAGCAGATACTCGTTGTACGGCGTCAGTTCCAGGCCGGTAAGGCTTAACGCATAGCTTGAGAGATAATTTGTGCTGATCCAGACATTGCTCTCGGATTTCATGCTGTAGTTGGTCCAGATGAAGAACGGGGTTCCATAGAACTTCTCCTGATCCTCGACCGAAAGATTCTGATAGGCGTCTCCGGCAATCCATGTTTCAAACGCATCCGGCAGTTTCGGGGAATGATCGCCGAACATAATGATCATCGTCGGCTCGTCCACCTGCTGGAAATACCGGATCAGATAGGAAATTGCCTCATCGGAAAGCTTTAACAGGGAGAAATACTGATCGGCCTCATCACTGTCGTAGCCGTTGCAGTTGATATCCGCCTGGAAATAACGGTTCGTGTAGCCGCTGTGGTTCTGCATCGTCACATCAAAGAGGAAGAACGGGCTGCCCGGCTCCTTGTTCTCGTAGGTTTCCACGATCTTCTCATAGTTCGCCTGATCGCTGATCATGCCGCGGTACCGCTTGGCCGTATCGGAGAACTGATCAATCGAGATGAAATCATCAAAATCAAGGAAACGGTATGCCGTGCTCCGCTTCCAGTTTGTCGCCTTGTTCGGATGCATCGCAATTGCCTGATAACCCTGGTCTTTTAACGTCGTGACAAGGGAATACTGGCTGTGCGTAAAGTAGCTGACGTACGGCACCATGCCCGGGAACCGCTTGCAGGAGTTTCCGGTCAGGAACTCATACTCCGTTTTTGCTGTTCCGCCGCCCTTGGTACACGTCAGCGTGTGCCCTTTGATGATATTTTCGGTCAGCGAGTCGAGGAACGGCATGTAGCTCTCGCTCGTCTGCGGATCGCCGACGGAACGGTAGTCAAACCACGACTCGTTCATGATCGCGATGATGTTGACGGGTGTCACGCTATCCGCATTATCTTTTCGAAGATCTTCTGTTTTCGTCTCTTTCTCGCTCGTATCGGCAATCGCTGTCACTTCGTCTTTCGAATAGCCGTCCGGCGGTGTCAGGCGCATGTATTTGGCGACCGCGGTAAAACCGACTGTCGTTCCGTACTGGCGGTATGTCTTCGCCGGATTCCAGAGGTCACTGATGACACCGAACTCGGCGTTCCAGTTCAGATTCATGTACGCCAGGTATGTTCCGAGCGTCAGCGCAGCAGCAGCCACGCGGAGCAGAATTTTATTTCTCGTTTTCCGTGCAAAACGGTATTCCCGGCTCTGCAGCCAGAGGCGCACAACGAGCATCATCGTGATAAACGAAGTCACGATTTCACCTGTGATCTCGAATTTGTAGCCGCCGACTACGTCCGCCGCCGTCGCAATGCTGTACAGGTCGATGAGCTGGAACGCTTCTCCGCGGAACAGATAAACATAGTAGAATACCAGACTCATGCAGAAATAAAAGATGTTCATGAAAATCATCGCGCGGCGGATGGAGTTCAGAAAGAGGGAAACGAGAATGGAAAGTACGAAAATGACACCGATATTCAACAACGCATAATACCATTTCATCTCCCGGAACTGGCTGTTTGTGACAAATTCCAGTGTGGCAAACAGATAGGCTGCGTTTGCCAGCATCAGAATCGGCTGTTTCCATCCCACATAGCGCGGTTTTGATTTCTGGTCCGGCTTTGCAGCAAACCGGCAGAAACTGACAACTGTCGTCAGTATGATACACGCCAGCAGGCATGGGAACAGAAAGTGAATACTCCACTCCCGGTCTGCCGCCGTCGTATCCAGCAGCGGGCGCGCCAGAAACAGCAGCACCGCCAGCACGCCGAAATACAAAACAAGAAACGCGCACCGGGCGCGCTCCTTTTGATTCTCTTTTAATCTCTGATAAAACTTCTGCATCGAAACTTTATGCTCCTTTTATAAACAAGAATTATAATCCTTCCGTAAACGGCTCGTCCGCCGGATAGCCGCCGCCTAATTTTTGCATACAGCGCTGGATGGAATCTTTTGAATTTCCCCAGTCCTTATCCTTGTTGCGGTAATCGAATTTGTCAGTAAACCATGTTACCTCTTCCTGCAGCCGCTGGTAATTTTCTTTCATGATTTTGAACAGAGTCGGGTAAAATTCCGCTTTCTGTTTATCATTCAGCTTTTTCTCCGCCGTTTCTACCAGATCCGCAAAATGCGGCAGACAGAAGCCTTTTCCCTCGCGGAACAGTCTTGCAAACTCCTCGTCTTTTTTGTAGAGATCAAAGAACGTATCAAGATAGCGGTTATAGTTTGCCTTGAAGTGATCGCAGACGTAGCACGAATGCGTCTTCTCATCAATCCACTGGCCGATCGCAGTCTCACGGCCCTGTTTGTCGAGGGATGTCTTCTGCATCCGCTTGAACACCGAGGATTTTCCCGGTGCAAACAGATCCATCTGTGCGGCAAGCTCCTGGTTCAGTTTTTTCAGATGGGTGGATAAAATCAGACCGCTTCCGAGACGGTTTCCGTAATCGTACATCATTTTATAGTGGTGGCGGCAGAATCCCATCGCGTCTGTTTCCGCACGCACATCATCCTCCATATAGGATGCGCCGGAACCGAGCGCAAACGAAATCGCATGCTGCTCTGCTTCCCGCTCCAGATAGCAGAACGGGCACTCATCTTCCGCCTTGAATGCATCCATCAGCGGAATGGTATGGATCGACTCTTTCATATGCAAAAACCTCCGATTTTATTTGTTGGTGCTTTCTACAGCATACACAAAAACCTCTCATTTGTCAAAAGAACTCTTTTTCCTGTTTTCCTATTATTCTGATGGATAATTTCTATATTTTGCACAATTTACATGTGCATTATAAAAATTTAAAGTTGTTTCTTTTTGGTATTTAATCGTTTAAGATAAATATTATATAAGTCTTTGTATCACTCTGTTCAGAAAGGAGCCATAGCAATGGGAGAACGTCATACGGAGGAGATGCGCCTCCTCGGTCTTACCATCGCTTTTTATCGCAGAGCACGCGGATTAACGCAAAGTGAGCTTGCCGAAGCTGTCCAGATCAGCCGTACACATATGAGCAACATCGAAGCGCCAAACAGTCATACCTCTCTGTCTCTAAACAAGCTGATGGATATTGCGGAAGCACTCGAAATTCCGCTGAAAACATTATTTGATTTCAAACGGTAAGCCCGGAAAGCTTTCCGTTTTTTATAGCAGATTTTTACAGCAACCCCCCGCAGCCGGTGTGCGCCCGGTGCGGGGGGCTTTTTCTCTCTTATTTTCCCGAAAAATCCGGAGTTCCGTCAAGATTATACGGGGTCACCTGGTATACATAGTAGTTCAGCCAGTTCGTGTACAGATTGTTCGCATGTGACCGCCATAAAAGCACTGGTTTTGTATTTGGATCGTCGTTTTTATAATAGTTCTTCGGAATCTCAATCGGGAGTCCTTTGTCTTTATCGCGGTGGTACTCGCCGTCGAGCGTCATACGGTCGTACTCCGGATGACCCATCACAAAAATCTTTCTTCCCTCTTCCGCCATGCCAAGATAGAATCCGGCTTCGTCGGACTCTGCGAGAATCGTGACATCTTTGCAGGCACGGATATCGTCGATCGGTACTTCTGTGTGGCGGGAATGCGGTGCCAAAAACTCGTCATCGAAGCCTCGCACAAGCGGGATCTTGCGGTTGTTGACTTTGTGCCAGAACAGCCCGAATTTCTTCTCCGGAAGCATCCGTTTCTTCAGTCCGTAGAAATGATACAGACTCGCCTGGGCTCCCCAGCAGAGGAACATCGTGGAGGTAACGTGTGTGTTCGTCCAGTCCATGATCTTTGTCAGTTCATCCCAGTAGTCAACTTCTTCAAATTCCATCTGCTCGACCGGTGCACCGGTGATGATCATACCGTCGTAATAATTTTTCCGCACATCCTCAAATTTCACATAGAACGTGTTCAGATGGCTGGTCGATGTATTTTTCGCCTCGTGGCTTGCCACCATCAGAAAGGTGACATCAACCTGCAGGGAGGTGTTGGAAAGGGAGCGCAGAAGCTGCAACTCGGTATCTTCTTTGAGCGGCATCAGATTCAGGATCATAATCTTCAGCGGACGGATGTCCTGATGAACCGCTCTTGTCTCGTCCATGACGAATATATTTTCGCTTTCGAGTATTTCTTTTACAGGTAAATCTGCCTGAACTTTAACCGGCATATTCTTTTTCCTCGTTTCTATTCTTCTTGATCTGCCGCGCTTTTCTCTGCGCAGACAGGCGGTTTGCTTTTTCCGGCAGGAATTTCTGCCGTCTGTTTCCGATTATAGCAGATTCCCGCGCGGGATGCAAACCGCCTTTGCAGATATTTCGTTATTCTTCTGTCATCTTCAGAAATTCCTCTTCTGAGATCACCGGCACGCCGAGTTCGCGCGCTTTCCGGTTTTTGGAGGAACTGGATGTCGTGTCGTTGTTGATCAGATAGCTCGTCTTTCCCGTTACACTTCCGGTGGCTTTTCCGCCGAGCTCCTCGATTCTTGCCTTTAATGCATTCCGGTTCGGGAAATGTTCCACACTTCCGGTGATAACGAAGGTAAGACCGGCTAATTTCTGTTCTTCCTGGCTTGCCTGCGGCTTCTCAATCGTCAGATACGACAGAAGGCGCTCAAGGCGTTCTTTATTTTCCTCATCCGCAAAGTAATCCACGATGCTTTTTGCAATCACTTCTCCGACACCGTCGATCTGCGCGAAATCCTCCGCCGATGCATTCCGGATCCGGTCGAGATCGAAATCGAAGGCTTTGCAGATCATTCTCGCGTTTGCAAGACCGATATTTAAGATGCCAAGTCCGAAAATCAGACGGGGCAGCGTTGTGTTTTTCGCGCGCTCGATGCTGTCGATCAGATTCTGGTATGATTTTTCACCGAAACCGTCCATCTCCACAATCTCGTCGCGGTAGCGGTCGAGACGGAAAATATCGGCAAACTCACGGATGAAGCCGTGGCCCACGAATTTTTCGAGCGTTGCCTCCGACATGCCGTCGATGTTCATCGCGTCGCGGCTTACAAACAGGGTGAATGCCTTCATGAATTTTGCCGGGCACTCCGGATTCGTACAGTAGAGGGTCTCGACATTATTCATCATCTGAATCCGGGTGGCACCGCCGCAGGCAGGACACGTTTCCGGAATATCGCGCACGCCGCTTCTCGTCAGATTCTCTGAGATCTGTGGAATGATCATGTTTGCTTTGTAGACAAGGATTTTATCACCCACACCGAGATCCAGCGAACGCATGATACTGATGTTGTGGACGCTTGCGCGGGAAACCGAAGTTCCTTCCAGCTCGACCGGCTCAAAAACCGCAACCGGATTGATGAGACCGGTTCTCGACGGGCTCCACTCAATTTCAAGCAGAGTGGTCTCCTTCTGTTCATCCGCCCATTTGAAGGCGAAAGCGTTCCGCGGGAATTTCGCGGTTGTGCCAAGTGATTCTCCGTAGGCGATATCGTCATACAACGCGACAAGGCCATCGGACGGAAAATCGTTTGTCTCGATTTTCGTGGAGAAATATTGCATCGCCTCGTCGAGGTTATCTTTGGTGACAACCTTGTATTCCACCACCTCGAAGCCCTGCTCTTTCAGCCACTCCATCTGACGGATTCTGGAATTTTCGAAATCCTGTTCCGGAGCGCTCACAAGCGCAAATGCCATAAAATGAACGTGGCGTTTTGCCGTAATCTCATTGTTCAGCTGGCGCACAGAACCGCTGCAGAGGTTCCTCGGATTCTTGTATTTCGCATCGACATCCTCAATCTCCTCGTTGATCTTCTCAAAATCGGAATAGCGGATGATCGCCTCGCCTCGCAGAACCAGCTCTCCCTGGTACGGGATTTTTAAGGGAATATTTTCAAACACTTTTGCATTGTTCGTGACAACCTCTCCGATCACGCCGTTTCCACGGGTGACGGCCTTTGCGAGGGTACCGCCGCGGTACGTCAGAACGACGGTCAGACCGTCCATCTTCCAGGATAGCAGCGTTTTGTGATCCCCGATGAAGCTGCGGAGCACTTCCACATCTTTCGTTTTATCAAGGGAAAGCATCGGCGACTCGTGCGCTTCTTTCGGCAGTTCGTCCATCGCCTCGTAGCCGACTTTTGTGGTCGGGCTTCCGGCGAGTGTTACGCCTGTTTTTTCCTCTAATACCTGCAGTTCGTCATACAGCGTGTCGTACTCCAGGTTGCTCATGATCTCCCGGTCTTCCTGGTAATAGGCTTTTGCCGCTTCGTTCAGCTTTTTGACCAGTTCCTTCATCCGTTCTGTCTCGTTCATCGCTTTTCCTCCCCGATCTGCTTTTTCAGTTCTGCTAATTCTTTTTCCGTTAAAGGGCGGTACTCCCCTGTTTTCAGGTCTTTCAAGTGAATATTCATGATCCGCACACGTTTCAGCTTTGTGACACGATATCCTAATGCTTCGCACATCCGCCGGATCTGACGGTTCAGCCCTTGCGTCAGAATAATCGTAAAGCTGCGCTCTCCCGTTTTCTGGATCCGGCACGGGCGCGTCACGGTATCGAGAATCGGCACGCCGGATGCCATTTTTTTCAGAAATTCCGGTGTAGTCTCTTTGTTTACCTCGACCTGGTATTCTTTTTCGTGGCGGTTTCTGGCACGCATGATACCATTTACAATCGCACCGTCGTTCGTCATCAGAAGGAGGCCTCAGAATCTTTATCGAGTCTTCCCACCGGATAAATCCGCACCGGGTAGGACAGATAATCGATGACGTTGTTTTTCTCCCGTTTTTCCGCAGTACAGACGATGCCGCGCGGTTTGTTGAAGGCGAGATAGACTTTTTTCTCCTCCGGGACAACGGTTTTGCCTTTCACAACAACAACGTCGCCAGGCTCCACCTGCATGCCGGTTTCCGCGCGTTTTCCGTTTATAGTAATCTCGCCCGCTTCTGTCAGACGGTCCGCCTCCCGCCGCGAGCAGACGCCCGCATCACTTAAGTATTTGTTTAAGCGCATGGTTTTATCCTTCCAAAAAAGCAGTTTCATAAAAACCAGAAACTGCTTTTTTTGTTTTGTATTATTCTATTGTTCCTACTGAATGCTCTCTACATATGCTCTCAGGGAAGCATCTGCATCGAGTGCATTCTGATAATCGTTCTGAACCTGTTCGATCAGATTTTTGACTTCTTCGTTTTCGAGCGCCGCTTTCATAGCCTCGGTTACGGCCGCATCGCTGTCGGTATCATCCATGATTTTCAGGCTGCCGTCTTCTGTCGTGTAGAGATAATACTCCGAAAGCATCGGCAGGGTCTGGTTGATTCCCAGATATTTGCATCTGCTGCTGACAAACGCGATGTACGTTCCGTCATTTGGACCGCTGATCGTGTAGGCCTTTACATCTCCGTATGACTCCACATCGCTTTCTGCCTCAATCTGCGCCTGCTCCTCCGCGGTCAGATTATCTGTTACTGCAAAAAGACCGTTGATATTCCTTGCACCGAGCGCGGTGTAATACTGCTCCAGCACGGTGCTTACTTCCGGGACATTGTCCGCGGCAAAGGAGACAGCCGTATTATCGGTATTCTCTGTATTACTGGTATCGTCTGCCGCTTCCGGCTCACTTGTCGGCTCAGCCTCTGCATCCGGCGCGCTGGCAGTATCGGTACTGGAAGCATCTGCACTGGAATCATTCGCGGAATCCGAAACGTCCGATGAAATGCCTGTGCTGTCCTCAGAATCTGCTTTGCTGTCTGCTTTTACCTGTGTCTTTTTATCCGGCACATTGTTTCCGGTGCTGCTGCTTGTTACGGTTCCGCCGCTCGATTTTCCATCGTTTTTTGGTGACACCAGATGAACGATGAGAAGAACCGCTGCCACAATCAGGAGAATTGCTCCGATCAGAAGCATGTAGCGCAGATTATCGGAAATCCATTCCCGGATTTTATCTTTTGTTGTCATTGGTTTTGCCATATTTTTCCTCCTTCATCAAAACTGATCCGCCGGATCAGTTATTGATATGCTCAGTAAGCAAAAAAACCTCTACTTCACACCGAAGCAGGGGCTTTCCTTATCCTGCGCCGGTCCTGCCCGCCGCAGCATGCCATGTAGCAAAAACGCGTCTGGAGGGATTCGAACCCCCGACACACGGTACCGGAAACCGTTGCTCTATCCCCTGAGCTACAGACGCTGATGTGATCTGTTTTCTCAACCACACTATGATAGTTTACCACAGACTCCTGCAATTGTAAAGTATTTTTCCCACCCAGCCGCCCATTTTTTTCTTAAATTATTCGCAGACTATTCTGCCACACAGCTTACGTTTCTTCCTCACACAGCGTCAGTTCCCCGCTTTCCCGGTGGTAATAATAAACGTGATCAGACAGAATCTCCTGCGGCTTGACCGTCTTTTCATTCACGTCCCGTACCATGTCGGAAAGACACTCCTCCGGGAACACATCATAATCCGGAATCACCATGCACTCGTGGATACTGCTCGGAATCACATAAAGACTTGCCTCAAAGCGCTGCGAAAGACTCTCCAGCACGCCGGGATAGCACATGCAGATTGCACCCAGCTTTCCTCTGCGGTTGCTGACCAGGTAAAACTGTTCCGCCAGCGGACCAAGCTCGAACCGGGGAAATGTTACTCCGTACTCCTCTTTCAAATACACCATAAGGCTGTCTGTGCGCACCGGCAGATCCCGCAGGGTGTTCTCCCAGGCACGGGCATCCAGCTCCTCCGCCGAAATTCCCCACAGCTCCCGGTGCGTCTCGTGGATCAGAATTGTCGCATCCGGCACGCGGTTTCCCCGCATCTGGTAATAGTACACGACCGCGAGATCGAGAAATTTTCTGTGCGGAACTTCGGAGAGCAGCGTACGGTTTTTCTCCGCATGAATGAGCTCGCAGTAGATCTGCGGCGCAGCATTTTTCCAGTTGGTAAAAAAGGCAGCTTTCTCCGGTCTTCTCGCCTCCGCTTCCACCTTCCGGTACTGCTCCAGTACCTTTTCTGCAATCTGAGAAAGCGGCACGCCCTGCAGACAGCATTCATACAGAAGCTCCACGTAGATCGTCGGTGCAATCCAGTCCTTCTTTCTGCTGATGACAAACGCCTCTTTTTCGATACCGTTCAGCTTCTGCACCGATTCTACCTTCACCTCAAAATCATCGCCGGCTTTTCTTTTCAGCAGCGCGGCAAGCTGCTCTTTGAACATCTGATAGTCCATTTTTTCCCACCTTTCCTGTTTGATTGCCTTTTGTATTTTTGCTTTACGGAACAAAAAAGCTCCGGAAAACACAACTTAAAAACCTCTGTACAGATCTGTATATGCCAGAGATTCGTTGGTTCGCGGAACTTCGAACGATGAGAAAAACGGGCCCGGGCTGCTTCCGACAGCCTTTATCAGCCATTTTTCAGACGAATATTCTATTTATTTAGAAAACCGTGTCCGCCACAAAGAAAGTTGTGACGGACAACGGCGGGAACAGTCTTACTTATACACGGGACAGATATTCACCTGTTCTGGTATCAATTTTGATTTTGTCTCCCTGGTTTACGAACAGCGGAACGCTTACGGTAGCACCAGTCTCAACGGTAGCCGGTTTGGAAGCACCCTGTGCGGTATCTCCCTTGAAGCCTGGCTCAGTCTCGGTGATCTCAAGCTCTACAAACAGAGGCGGTTCGATTGCGAATACATTTCCGTTGTAGGAACATACTTTAACCATTTCGTTTTCTTTTACAAATTTCAGAGCATCTCCGATGGTCTCTTCGTTCAGAGCGATCTGCTCATAGTTTTCTACGTTCATGAAGTAGAATAAATCACCATCGCTGTACAGATACTGCATGTCTACACGCTCGATACGAGCCTGCGGGAATTTCTCAGTCGGACGGAAGGTACGCTCTACCACACCACCGTTGATGACATTTTTTAATTTTGTTCTTACGAATGCAGCTCCTTTACCAGGTTTTACATGCTGAAATTCAAGAATCTGAACGACCTGACCATCGATCTCGAGGGTAACGCCGTTTCTAAAATCTCCTGCTGAAATCATTCTGATTTTTCCTCCTTAACATAGTACGATGCGCCAAATGCGCACCATAGGCTTATCTTATAATATAATATTTTTCCCGATTTTTCAACTGTTTTTTTTCGTAATCCTGCCGCGGGCCAGATCACGCTCATAAAAGAACAGTACAATGTGCTCCAGATACCGTTTCAGAACGATCTGAATTTCCTCTTTCGGATTGATCGGCTCGGTCAGAATATTGTAAAGTCCGGTCCGTTTTGCACCGTACACATCGGTGAAAAGCTGATCCCCGACAAAGACCGCCTGCTCCTCTTTGATCCCCATTCTCCGGCATGCTCCTGGTAGTTTTTCACCGAAGGCTTGTGCGCATTTTCGATATAGATAGAACCGACCGCATCGGCAAACGGAGCCACACGCGGTTTCTGATTGTTGGAAAGCAGACAGGTGGAAAAACCAGTCTCCCGAAGAGACGCAAAGAACGCAGCCGCCTCCTTCGTTGCCGGCGCACCGTGCGGAACAAGCGTATTATCGATATCAAAAATCACGCCCCGGTATCCTTTCCGGTACAGATCCGCGTAATCGATCGTATAGGCACTTTTTTCTCTCCGGTCCGGGTAAAACATCCGCATCAGTATAGTTCCCCGGTTCTTCTGGTTTTTTCCACTCATCTTCTTTCTCCAATCCTCTTTTCGTTTATACAGTAACTTTATTCTTCTTTCAGAAACTCCTGCAGAGCCTCAAAATTTGCTTTCATCTGGTCATAGCCGTGCTGGTAAAATTCCCGCAGCTTCTCCTCGTCCTTTTCGAGACGCGATACCGCCGGTATCTCCGGGCGGATCACAAAGACGGAGCCTTCTTCTTCCCATTTTTCGATGCATTCGAGCACCTGGTTATAATGTTTCGCGCGGTTTACAAGCGCACGCACGAGATTCGGGTATTTGCGGAATGCCGCCACATACAGCTCCCAGCCTCTCGTTCCCTCTTTTTTTCGGTAACCGAAATTCCGTGTCAGAATAATGACATTTTTTCGGTGTCCCGTCTTTAAGGAACGGATAATCGGGATCGAATCGGCAACACCGCCGTCGACGTACTCGTTTCCGTCGATCTCCACCATCGGGCAGGCGATCGGCATGCTCGATGATGCACGGCCAATTGCAAGCAGACGTTCTTTATTTTCGCGGTCATCCAGATATTCCGCGCGTCCCGTCTCACAGTTTGTCACAACCAGCTCACACGTCTGCGGCGATGCAAAATACGTATCAAAATCAAATGGAAAAATCTCATACGGATACCGTTCGAACACCATATCCATGTCGAGCAGTGCTTTTTTCTCAACGATTGTCTTGATATTCTTATTGACGTAGCGGTTTTTCTCATCCGTGACAATCATACAGTCCCTCGTTCTGCCAATCTGGCGCGATACATAGTCCAGCGCATTGCAGGCTCCGGCGGAAACGCCAATCACATGAGGGATATAATACTCCTGCTCCATCAGAAAGTCCAGCGCTCCTGCTGTAAAGACGCCGCGATTGGCCCCTCCTTCCAGTATGACTGCTCCGGATTTTGTTATGCTGTAATTTTTTGTCTCATTCATTCTCCTGCACTCTCCTATTTTTCACAATGACACATTACTTCCTGCACAGAGCAATGCCGGAGCAGATCGGAAAATCCCGACACGCTCCGGCCCTTCTGCCTGTTTTATCTGTTTTCCAGCGGAACATAGTCCACTTCATCTTTGACACTCTTGTACGCCGGGCGGATGATCTTGTCGGTGTTGATCAGTTCCTCCATCCGGTGTGCACTCCAGCCGACGATACGCGCGCAGGCGAACATCGGGGTGTAGAGCTCCAGCGGAAGATCCAGCATGCTGTAAACGAAGCCGCTGTAGAAGTCGACGTTTGCGGATACACCTTTGTAAATATGGCGCTCCTCGCCGATGATCTTCGGAGCCAGTTCCTCGACCATAGCGTACAGCCGGTAATCTTTCTCTCTGTGTTTTTCTTTTGCCAGCTGCTCAACGAAGCTCTTAAAGATGCGCGCACGCGGGTCGGAAATGGAGTAAACCGCATGGCCCATACCGTAAATCAGACCTTTCTGGTCGAACGCCTCTTTGTGCAGCAGCTTTCTTAAGTAATTCGATACTTCTTCCTCATCCGTCCAGTCTTTGACGTGTGACTTCATATCGTCGAACATCCGCACAACCTTGATGTTTGCACCGCCGTGCTTCGGTCCCTTTAAGGAGCCGAGCGCCGCTGCAATTGCGGAGTACGTATCGGTTCCGGAAGAAGAAACAACATGTGTTGTAAAGGTCGAGTTGTTACCGCCGCCGTGCTCCATGTGGAGAACGAGGGCAAGATCGAGGATCTTCGCCTCCAGCGGAGTGTACTTCTGATCCGGTCGGAGCATCAGAAGAATATTTTCTGCAGTCGAAAGCTTCTTCGACGGGTTGTGGATATATAAACTTTTTCCCTTGATATAATGGTTGTACGCCTGATAGCCATAGACGGACAGCATCGGGAAAACAGAAATCAGGTTAATGCACTGGCGAAGCACATTCGGAAGGGAGGTATCATCTGCGTGGTTGTCGTACGCGTACAGGGTCAGAACGCTTCGGGACAGAGTGTTCATCATGTCCTTGGTCGGCGCTTTCATAACAACGTCACGCACAAAGTTCTTCGGCAGGGACTGCTGCTGTTTTAAGATTGTCTTAAAATGATTGAGCTGCTCTTCATTCGGCAGATTTCCAAATAAGAGCAGATACGCAACTTCTTCGAATCCCATACGGTTTTCACTTAAAAAGCCCTGGGTCAGTTTTTCCACGTTGATGCCGCGGTAGTACAGACGTCCGTCACACGGCGTTTTGACGCCGTCAATGATATCCGAAGACACAACGTTTGAAATCTGTGTCAGTCCCGCAAGGACGCCAACGCCGTTGATATCGCGCAGTCCGCGTTTTACATCGTATTGCCCATACAGCGAAACATCCATTTTGGAGTTATCCAGACAGATGTTTGTCAGTTCCTCTATTTCCGGTGTTACTTTCATGCTAAAAGCCATATGCATTCCCCTTTCTCTTCTCTCTTTTTACTTACTTTCACTCATTATAGCATTAAACCAGGGGATTCGTATACTGAAATTTTTATAAACATTCGGAAAATTTTCGTAAGATTTTGTCTCACAAAAGGTATCAGGCTTCTGTTTTACATGCATCGAAGGCTTGATCCAGTGCGTCCAGGAAGTCTCCCATCACGTAATACAGCGTCTCAAACCGCAGATAATCGAGGACGTTTTCATCCCACATAAACTTCAGCACCGGCGGGAATTCCTCATCGGACTCCCAGAACTGGAAGACGAGCGGCAGAAACGGAAAGACATGAAAAACAAAAGCAGCGTCTCCCGGGGAATATGGTTTTCCGCTAAGGGAAACGCATGCTTTTTTCAGCTGTTCCACATGCCCGTCATACCGTGCGGCGCGGCTGTCGTGAACGCCGGACGCAATCGTGCGGCCTTTGATCGTTCCCTTTAAGGAATTGGTGCGCGCATACGTGCCGGCGAGCACAATCTCCTTCTTTCCGCAGCAGAGCAGGTCGAAAATCGTCAGTGTCTCATTGAAACTGCCCTGGTGCACATGAAGAAAATGGTCTTTTGAGCCCTCTACAACGCCGGTATGGCGGTTCACTCTCCACTCCTCAAAAAGGTACGGCACATAGAAATAATCGTCATCAAAGGCAAAGCCATACTTCCCTTCGATCTCCTTCTGATCGTACGTCAGAAAGCGCTCCTGCATCTGATCGCGCATTTTAATATAGTTCGACACTTCCATTTTTTGCCTCCCGCTATTTGTCGAGCATCTTTTTCAGCTCGTCCATGAACGTGTTGACATCCTTGAACTCGCGGTAAATCGACGCAAAACGGACGTACGCCACCTGATCCAGGTCTTTTAAGTAATGCATGACCTTCTCTCCGATCACAGAGCTTGGAATCTCGCGTTCCTCGCCGTTGAAAAGCTCCGTCTCCACCTTGTTGACCATCTCGTTGATCTTCTCGGCGGACACCGGCCGTTTGTGGCAGGCGCGCAGGATGCCGGTCTCGATTTTCGAGCGGTCATACTGCTCGCGGTTCATATCTTTTTTGATGACGATCAAAGGGATCGTCTCCACTTTTTCGTATGTCGTAAAGCGTCTGCCGCAGACATCGCACATCCGGCGGCGGCGGATCGCATTGCTGTCTTCAATCGGGCGTGAATCCACAACCCGGGTATTATCCTGATTACAAAATGGACATCTCATATCTTTCGTCCTCGTTTCTAAATAAGTATTTCGGAAAGTTTTCTACTTTTACAGTATACGCATTTTTCCGTGAAATTCAAGTCAACTGCAGCAACATTTTCGCATATGTTTTTCCATAGGAATCTGTAAAAAGGAGCACCGCATGCGCGTTGTAGATCTCCGCCAGAAAGAAGTTATCAATATCTGTACCTGCAAAACGCTCGGCTGTCCGATTGATGTGGAATTCAATCCAAAAACGGGACATCTTACCGGACTCGTTCTTCCGGGTCCTGTGAAATTCTGCGGCTTTTTCTGCCACGGCGAGGATTTTGTGATCCCATGGGACCGCATCTGCCAGATCGGCAACGATATCATTCTTGTCGAAATTCCGGAAAAAGAGAAAAAGCAGCCCTGATCAACGGATATGAAAACCGAATTCCGATTCCAGCGGAATCTTCGTCCATTTTGCATCCGTGATTTCGATGTAGCTGGAGGTGCGGATCCTTTTGATCATCTCCGTGATCGTCTCCTCATCACCCTGCACCTCCATCTCCACCGTCTCATCCCAGCAGTTTCTCACCCAGCCGGTCAGTCCGAGCTGGTAGGCAGCATAATACGCCCGGTAACGGAACCCCACGCCCTGCACCTGGCCGTAGAAAATCACATGGTACCGGATTTCTTCTTTTTCGTCTCTTCTGTCTCGTTTCTCTGTCTCGTTCATATTTCTCTGCCTCCCAACAGTCATTGCCTAAAATTCGTCTGCCGTCGCACAGTACAGCGGAAGCGGGAACCAGTCGGATGGAATTGTTCTTCCAGATTTCAGATGGAACCTTGCTTCCCTTACTTGCCAGCG
>ENA-OQDM01000009-OQDM01000009.1-human-gut-metagenome-genome-assembly--contig:-NODE-9-length-118351-cov-3.435910_pt1 | contig 118351 bp, 120 predicted proteins | sample MGYA00242772_ERZ504605 | MGnify/ENA primary metagenome ERZ504605 (study PRJEB26092, sample SAMD00036348) | human gut metagenome | host: Homo sapiens | study: EMG produced TPA metagenomics assembly of... | reverse complement strand
TGGTCTTTTACATATATACATATTATGCCGTATAAGCTTTTTTACTTTTTCACCGCTTTATAAGCCTTGGAAATTTCCGAGAGCTTTTTATCGAATTCCTCACCGCAAAATTCCTTAAGGCATTTAATGCGATAAGTCGAAAACAGATTGTCGTTTCCGCTTACATCCTCACGACTGACAATATAAACATAGTCTCCTGCGATAAACGCCCCTGTCTTGCCGGGTTCTATGGCAGAAACGCTGTCAAAAAAGCCGTCCGGATACGAGGCGTCGTTTTTTCCTATTACAACGGTATCGGAATCGGTGTTAACGTTTTCGAGAGCCGCTCCGACCTCGTCTATGCTCGCACCGTCGTTAACAGCACCCGCATACTGCGTAAAATTCTGCAAAAGTGCCTGCTTTTCAAGCTCATCGGTATCGCTTCCCGACGGGAGATAGCCCGTTACGGCCTTAAAGGCAATAAAATTCTCGGAAAAATACGAACGCAGTTCATCGTCGGTAACAGGCTCGTCGCCGTTTTCCGAATAATAATCCGCCATTACGGCATCCTTGTATTTTTTGCTCTCTTCAATTTTCTGGAGATCCTGCTTGGACACTCCGATGGTATTGTAGTATACGGAAAAGACGTGCCAATAATTATTGACATTTTGCGAAATCTCGTTTTTGTCCTCGGACGAAAGCGAGAGAGCACGGTTTTTAAATTCCGAATTTACAGCAACATAGGTTGCGACATCGGACAGCGCGGCGTCGGAAAGCTCTTGCTGCGACTTGTCCTCATCGGAATTCTTTTCTATATCATAATAGTAATTATAAACGCCCTCGGAAACGGGTACGCCGTTCACCGAAACGGAGCTTTTTTTATTGCACGACGAAAACGCCAATGTCGCCGTAAGAACTGTTATAAGCAAAATTACAGCTTTTTTCAATCGCCGAACCTCCGTTAAATCAGATATTGGTATCATTGTGTGCTTTGAGATATTCGTCGAGAAGCTGCCTTTTGAGCTTTTCCTCTTCTTTTTCTCTCATAAGCCTTGCGCGAACCTCTTTTTTATTTTTACCGATAACGCCGTTCCTGTAAAACGCCACGGCGAACATCCCCACAAGTGCTCCGCTTGCGGCACATATAAAGTCGCCCATTGTGTCTATAAGGCCGTAATCCGTTGTCGGCGAAGAGCACTGGAGCGAAAGCCCGTAGAGATGGTCCATGGTAAATTCGTATATCTCCCAGCCGACGTCAATGCCGAGTGAGAAGCAAAGGCCGAACATCGCCGCGAGAGCCGGAGAAAGCTTTGAATAATTTTTCTCCTGCATAAGCACCGCAAAATCATAGCCGAACCACGCCGAGATAAAGCCGGAGCAGGTGTGCGTTACTATGTCGAAGCTGCCGAAATCGGTTCTGTTATTAAGAGTAGAGCCTATTACAACGCAAACAAACATGAATACGTTGAGCATTGTCTGATTTTCGTAGCCGATTCTTATAATAAACGATCTGCCGCCGAATACCTGGAAATAGTCCCAAAGATGCGTAAAAAGAATGGCAAATATCGCTTCGAGAAATTCCACCACGGAGCCGTGGAAAATACCGTAAATTCCCCAAAGCATCAAAGCGACGCGAATTAAAAGCCAAAGTATTCTGTGGCTCTGAGGCAAATAGCCGGGATAATTTTTCATCAACCAAAAGTCCTTTACTTAAATCTTGCTATCATACCCATGCTTGCGGAGCCGCTACTGAGGTATTTTGAGCCTATCAGGTCGCCGTTGTCGGAGTATGTGGAGCCACAGGCTATTATCTGACCGTCGGAGAGCACGCATACGCCGCCGAACGAGTCGTCACGACTGCCGCCGTAGCTCTGTATGCTCTTGAGCGAGCCGCCGTTAGAGAAGGTCACAACGAGAGCATCCGAGCCTCCGCGGTTTCCTACCGCCTTGAGGTCACGGTTGCTTGAGCACGAGCTTCCCACCGCAACATAACCGTCGTTAGTAGCTTCTATGGCATTGAATTCCTCATCGAAATAGCCCTTTACGGCAGTATGCCAGCCGAATGAGCCGTCACCGTTATATTTCACGACTACCGCGTCAAAGGAGCCTGCGTTGCCGAGTGACGCAAGGTCGCCGTCCGAAGAATTGCTCTTTCCCGCTATAACGCATCCGCCGTCATTGGCGGGCGTTACCGACACAAAATTGTCTATGCCGCTGCCGCCGTACTGCTTGACCCACAGCGTATCGCCGCCGGAGCTGAGCTTTACTACGCCTGCATCGGCTCTGCCGCGGCTTCGGAACAAAGCGCCCGACTGGAACGCTCCGACCGCATATATGCTGCCGTCGGAGGCGGTCTTTACATCGTTGAAGGTGTCGCCGTTTCCGCCGAAGGAGCGAACGAAAATCACGTCGCCGGACGAAGAGTATTTTACAATGATTGCCTTAGAAGAGCCTACGGCGCCGGCATCCGACGCGTTACCGTCAGATGAAAACGTAATGCCTGCCGCTATATATGAGCCGTCCGGAGAAGCGCTGACGGAATAAAAGCCGTCCGTTTTGCTTCCGCCGAAGGAGCGTATCCATTGTATATCACCCGAGGAATTTAACTTGTATATAACAGCGTCGTAATCGCCGTAGCTCTGCACGCCGAGATCGGTGGATTTTGAGTAGCCTACCGCTATTATATTGCCCGAAGAATCGGTGTCGACGGACGACAATATTATTCCGTTATTTGACGGGAGATATTTCTGCCATTGCAGCCTGCCGTTCTTGTCATATTTAATCACGACAGCTGCCGGAGTGCTCTTAACCGAAAGATTTTTAAGGCTGCCGTCATCGGAATTTGCCTGAACCACGGCAACAAAGCCTCCGTCGGGAGTTTTGGCGGTATCGTTAAACGAATCATTACCGCTTCCGCCGTAGCTTGAGCCCCAGTTTGCGCTGTTGTCGCCCGGCGTTGCGGGAGAGGTTGTATAGGTCATGGTGTATGTGACCGTTTCGCCGCCCGGCTTTGTAACGATATTCCCATTTCCGTCGGTTACGGGAAGCTCGGTGACGACGGGTCCGCCCGTGGTAGGCGGCACGATTATCATTGTGGTCTGCACTTCGCCGCGCGCATTGGTAACCGCCTTGCCGTTCTCGTCCGTAACGGGGATACCGACTTCCTTTGAAATATAGACAACAGAGGTCTTTACATTACCGTCCTCATCATAGACAAGCTCGCCGTTTTCGTTTGTTACATCAACTATGGTGGTATCAAGCACAACGGTTACCGCCTCGCCGTTTTCGTCGGTTATCGGCACGCCGTTTTCATCCGTGACTACCACAACCTCGCCGTTGCCGGAATTTGCGATGTTCTTTTTGCAAGCCGACATTACGCAAAATACGGCAAGCAGCATAACGATGGCAGCTATGACTATCTTTTTATTTGAATTCATCGTTTTAAACCTCCGTGTCAGATGAAGCACTTCAAAAACACATAAACATATACGTTTGTATTGTATCATATTGCATAAGCTTTTTCAATTCAAAAATCATAATATTTGTTACAATATTATGTAATTAAATACTATACATTATCCGAACATTATGATATAATACGATACTGTATAATTAGGTTTTTTATGCAGTACGGTGTCCGCTGCGGCAACGCTGCAAAAATCTCGGAAGGATGTATAAATCAATGGCTTACAGAACACACAACTGCAACGAGCTTACCTTTGACGATTTAAACAAAACCGTCAGCCTTGCAGGATGGGTAGACACCATTCGCGATCACGGCGGAGTAGCATTCATCGACCTTCGTGACCAATACGGCGTTACCCAAATAGTAATAAACAACGACGAGCTTTTAGAGGGCGTAAAAAAAGAAAGCGTTATCTCGGTTACGGGAAAAGTCGTAAAACGCGACGAGGACACCGTTAACAAAAAGATTGCCACGGGCGAGCTTGAGGTGCGTGTAAACGAGGTCGAAATTCTCGGCCCATGCTCCGAAACACTCCCCTTTGACGTTGAGACCTCAACCGACACAAGAGAGGACGTAAGACTGACATACCGTTTCCTCGACCTTAGGAACAAAAAGGTTCACGACAATATTCTGTTCCGTTCCGAGGTAGTAAGCTATCTCCGCAAGAAAATGGAGAGCCTCGGCTTCCCGGAAATAAACACGCCCATACTCACCTGCTCTTCTCCTGAGGGCGCAAGAGACTATATAATTCCCTCAAGAAAGCACGAGGGCAAATTCTATGCTCTGCCGCAGGCTCCGCAGCAATTTAAGCAGCTGCTTATGGCTTCGGGCTTCGACAAATATTTCCAGATAGCTCCCTGCTTCCGCGACGAGGACGCAAGAGCCGACCGTTCACCGGGAGAGTTCTATCAGCTTGACTTTGAAATGGCCTTTGCCACGCAAGAGGATGTTTTCGCCGTAGCCGAAGAGGTTCTCTATGACACATTCACAAAATTCGGAGGCGGCAAAAAGGTAAGCCCCGCTCCGTTCAGAAAAATACCGTTTGAAGAGGCAATGCTTAAATACGGCACCGATAAGCCGGATCTTCGCAATCCGCTTGAGATTTGCGACCTCACCGAGCTTTTCTCGGACGTTGACTTTAAGCCCTTCAAGGGCAAACCCGTCAGAGGAATCGTGGCTCCCGGCTGCGGCAAAAAGAGCAAAGGCTTCTTTGAAAAGCTCCTCGAATATGCTCTCTCGATAGGAATGAAGGGGCTCGGTTACCTTACCGTGCTTCCGGACGGCTCCTTCAAGGGTCCTATTGACAAATTCCTCGTTCCCGAAAAGAAGGCGGAGCTTAACAGCATGCTCAACCTCAAGACTGACGACACGCTCTTCTTTATAAGCGACAACATCAAGGTTGTAAATCTTCTTGCCGGTCAGATAAGAACGGCCCTCGGCGAGAGACTTGAAATTATCGACAAGGACCGTTTCGATATGTGCTTCATAACAGACTTCCCGATGTATGAAAAGACGGACGAGGGCAAGCTCGACTTCACTCACAATCCGTTTTCAATGCCTCAGGGCGGTATGGACGCTCTCGAAAATCAGGATCCGCTGACAATAAAGGCTTATCAGTACGATATAGTCTGCAACGGTGTTGAGTTGTCCTCGGGCGCGGTCAGAAACCATCGTCCCGACATTATGATAAAAGCATTTGAGCTCGCAGGCTACACAGCCGATGAGGTCGAAAAGCGTTTCGGAGCACTGTTCCGCGCATTCCACTACGGAGCACCGCCTCACGCAGGTATGGCTCCCGGTGTTGACAGAATGATAATGCTCTTAAAGGACGAGGAAAATATCAGAGAGGTCATAGCTTTCCCGATGAATTCAAACGCTCAAGATCTTCTTCTCGGTGCGCCCAATACCGTTTCGGAGCAGCAACTGCGCGAGGTTCACATAAAGCTTCGCCGCCCCGTGCCCGAAAAATAACCGACAACCGACATACTAATCGAAAGAAAGTGATCTTATGACGATAGACAGAAGCCTTGTAGAATACCTCGAAAAGCTCGGCAGAATACACCTGAGCGAGGAAGAGCGCTCCGCTTCGGAAAAGGATTTGCAGAGCATACTCTCATACATTGACACTCTCAATGAACTTGACACGGACGGTGTTGAGCCGGCTTCCCACTCTTTCCCGGTTGCAAACGTAATGCGTGACGACACAGTTACAAACGGCGCCGATACGGAAAATATTTTGAAAAATGCTCCGCAAAGTCGCGACGGCTGCTTTGTCGTTCATAAAACGGTTGAGTGAGGTAAACTATGAATATTTGCGAAATGACGGCTCTTGAAATATCAAATGCCGTAAAAATAAAGAAATTTCCGTAAAGGACGCAGTTGACGCATTTTTTGCGGCAATAGACGAATACGACGGAAAATATCACTGCTATAACACCCTCTGCAAAAAAGAGGCTTATGAAAGAGCCGAGGAAGTGCAAAAGGGAATTGACAGCGGTAAATATAACGGCAGGCTCGCAGGCGTACCGATAGGCATTAAAGATAACATCTGCACTAAGGACATTCTTACAACCTGCTCCTCCAAGATACTCGAAAACTTCATTCCCACATACAATGCAACGGTTGTAAACCGTCTGAATGACGAGGGAATGGTAATAATAGGCAAGCTCAATATGGACGAATTCGCCATGGGCAGCACAACCGAAACCTCGGCAACGGGAGTCACACATAACCCGTGGGACACAGACAAGGTTCCGGGCGGAAGCTCGGGCGGTGCGGCGGCCGCGGTGGCAGCAAGACTCTCTCCCGTGGCTCTCGGCTCCGACACCGGCGGCTCTATCCGTCAGCCCTGCTCTTTCTGCGGCGTTTCAGCCTCAAGCCGACTTACGGTGCGGTTTCGCGTTACGGGCTTGTAGCCTATGCGTCGTCTCTCGACCAGATAGGCCCTATGGGTAAAACGGTTGACGACTGCGCCGCTCTTTTTTCCGTAATCCAGGGCAAGGACGAAAAAGACGGCACCTCCATGGTCTATCCGAAATTTGACTTTGATAAAGCCGTCAAAGGCGACGTCGGCGGCAAAAAAATCGGTATTCCCGAAGATTATCTCGGCGAGGGCATTTCGCCCGACGTAAAGGACGCGGTTCTTGCCGCTGCCGATATCTTCCGTGCAAACGGTGCTTCGGTTGAAACCTTTAAGATGCCGATAGTAAAATATGCAATACCCGCATATTACATTATTGCCTGTGCGGAGGCGTGCTCAAACCTCTCGAGATATGACGGCATAAAATACGGCTATTCAAGCCCCAACGCCGACACGCTTATGGAGACATACGTGAAAACGCGTTCGGAGGGCTTCGGCATGGAGGTTAAGCGTCGCATAATGCTCGGCAACTTCGTTTTAAGCTCCGGCTATTATGACGCATACTACAATAAGGCTCTTAAGGCTAAAAAGCTTATACAAAACGCCTTTTACGACGCCTTCAAAAAATATGATATGCTCTTAGGCCCCGTAGCTCCCACTACGGCGCTTAAAATAGGTGAAAGCCTTTCCGACCCGCTTAAAATGTACCTCGGCGACATATACACGGTTATGATAAACATAGCCGGTATGCCGTCAATGTCCGTCCCCTGCGGATTTGACAAAGACAATATGCCGATAGGTATGCAGATTATAGGCAAGCCGTTTGAAGAGGCGGAAATTATGAGTGCCGCAAAGGCATTTGAAAATGTCACCGACTTTCACAATAAGCTGCCGGATTTAGGCTAAGGAGGTAAAGCTTTATGGAATGGGAAATAGTTATGGGACTTGAAGTCCACACGGAGCTTGCCACCGAGACTAAAATCTTCTGCGGCTGTTCCACCGAGTTCGGCGGTGAGCCGAACACTCACGTTTGCGAAATTTGCTCCGGTATGCCCGGAACACTTCCGCTTCTCAACAAAAGAGTTGTGGAGTTTGCCGTGAGAACCGGCATAGCAACAAACTGCACGATTACTCAAAATAACAAATTCGACCGAAAAAACTATTTTTACCCCGATCTGCCGAAAGCATATCAGATATCGCAGCTTTATCTGCCTATCTGCCGCAACGGTTTTATAGAGGTCAAGGATAAGGACGGCAATTCCAAAAAGATAGGAATTCACGAAATTCATATGGAGGAGGATGCAGGCAAGCTCGTCCACGATGAATTTGAGGACTGTACTCTTGTAGACTACAACCGCTGCGGCGTGCCGCTGCTTGAAATTGTTTCGGAGCCGGATTTCAGAAGTGCCGAGGAGGTGCTCTCGTATCTTACGGAGCTGCGTTCGATTCTTCAGTACATCGGCGTTTCGGACTGCAAGATGCAGGAGGGCTCTTTAAGAGCGGACGTGAACCTTTCGGTTCGCCCAAAGGGACAAAAGGAATTCGGAACACGTACCGAGATGAAAAACCTCAACTCCTTCAGAGCAATAGCGAGAGCTATCGAGTATGAGGCCGAAAGACAAATCGAGCTTCTTGAGGACGGCGAAAAGGTAATGCAGGAAACGCGCCGTTGGGATGATAACAAGGGATATAGCTATGCAATGCGTTCCAAGGAGGACGCTCAGGATTATAAATACTTCCCCGAGCCCGACCTTCCGCCGATTGAAATCTCGGACGAATATATAGAAAATGTCAAAAACACTCTGCCCGAGCTTCCGGAAGCAAAAAAAGCTCGCTATATGTCACAGTTCGGTCTTCCCGAATACGACACCGGAATCATAACCTCGGACGTAAATCTCGTAAAGCTCTTTGAGCATACCGTTGAAATCTGCAATTCGCCTAAGGATGCGGCAAACTGGATAATGGGCGAGCTTATGAAAATGCTCAATGACACCGGCACCCTGTCAGAAAATATGTCGTTTAATCCCGATTCGCTCGGCAAACTCATAAATATGATAAAGGCCGGTAAAATCAACCGCGGCACGGCAAAATCGGTATTCGAAAAAATATTCACCGAGGATGTCGATCCCGAAAAATATGTTGAAGAAAACAATCTCGGTCTTGTCACCGACCTTTCGGCTATTCGCCCCGTAATTGAGCAGGTAATAGCCGACAACGAAAAGAGCGTAAGCGAGTATAAATCAGGCAAAACCCAGGCAATGGGTTACATCATGGGTCAGGCAATGCGCGCTCTCAAGGGCAAGGCACCGGCTCAAGAGGTTCAAAAAATACTCAAGGAAATTTTAGGCTGATGAATACCAAATATCTTTTTCTTGACATAGACGGCACGCTCGTAGGTTTTGACGGCGTTATGCCCTCATCGGCTGTGACGGCGCTAAAAAAAGCTCACGAAAACGGCCACAAGCTCATAATCTGCACCGGCAGACAGCTCTCGCAGGTTTATCCGTGGCTTTTAAAGGAGATTCCCTTTGACGGCTTGATTTTATCGGGCGGAGCTATGGTTATAAATGACGGCAAAGTGGCAGCTCATCACTTTATAAGTCAAAGCAGTCTCAAAAAGCTGACCGACTACTTCGAGAACAGCAACACCGCATATTATCTGCAAACTCAGAATTTTCTCGTATCCAAAAAATGGTGCGTCGACCGCACGCTTTCGCTCTTTAATAAGCTTGGTTACACCAAGGAGGATTTGCTGACGCTCTTCGGTGAAACGATAATCGATGATAACGCCGGAGACAGGAGCGATATTGAAAAGCTGATATATTACGATTCGGGTGTTGATTTTTCCGAGCTGCAAAAGAATATAGGCGATGAATTCTACATTGTCGGATACAGCTTCGGCAATCTCGGCAATACAAGCGGGGAGATTGCGGAGCGCGGAGTCAACAAAGCCAGCGGAATTAAAGAATATCTCGATTGCTGCGGCGGAAACATAAACGACGCATTCGCATTCGGCGACGCGGAAAACGATATCGAAATGTTTAAGAGCGTAAACACGGGCATCGCAATGGGGAATGCCTGTGACGAGCTCAAACACTTGGCCTCGTATATAACCGCCGATATCACGGATGACGGTCTATACAAAGCGTTTAAGCATTTCGGCCTGATTTGAATTTTAATTATGAAGCAAAAAAGCACGTTTGAGTTATTGCTCAAACGTGCTTTTAATGTTTATTTGTTATCTTCCGAGATACGGCATGGGATTAGTTCGTCTGCCGTTTACATAGACCTCAAAGTGAAGATGCGGTCCGGTTACGTTACCCGAGGAGCCTATATTCGCAATAGGCTGACCTGCCGAAACCTTTTGACCGACACGCACCTTAAACGAACCGGGTAGGGTGTGCGCATAGAGCGTTGAAAGGCCGTTGCCGTGATTTATGACAATATAATAGCCCCAGCTCGGATGATATGTTGCCGTGGTTACGGTTCCCGAAGCCGCTGCTACTATTGTAAGACCGGTACTTCCGCCGCCCGGCTTTACTATATCTATACCGCCGTGACGTCTTGCCCCGCCGTAGCCCGAAGAAACGGACGTTGCGCCTATTGCCGGCCAAACGAATCTGCCGCCTGTTGTAATGACCTTGCCGCCTGAGCTGCCTTTTCCGGTGATCGGTGCCTTTGTGCCTATCTGTATAACCTCGTTTACAGGCTCCGAAAGAGTCACTCTTGAAACCTCTTTCGATGAAACACGAGTACCATCAATATAGGTTACAAGCTCCGTAACCTGCTGAACTCCGTTCACACCCTTTGTTGTAACCTTTTTTGTGCCTGTATAGAGATTGGCATTATTTACGTTTGTGCTTGTATAGGCTATTGCTTCATTATGAGTTTCGGTCTTTGTGACCTGCACTCTGACATAGTTTACCTCACTCGAAACAAGCAGCTTGTCGCCGGAACGAATCGTCTCGGAAAGACCGGGATTCAGCTGCATCAATTCGGAAACGGTGAGCCCGTTTGCGGAAGCGATTCCCGAAACGGTATCTCCGTCCTTTACCGTGTAATACACCGCTTCGCTCTTTTTTGATTTGAGCTTGGCGGATAGCTTTTCCGCGTCCCAAACCGTGGCCTCATTATCGGGATAAAGCCCCTGCTCATATGTTATGTTTTCAACGAAGCTCTTTGCCGCGTTGGGGTCGTCTATTTTATAATCGCTGAGTATCTTATCGAAAACGCTTGTAGCGTCCGTCTCATTTTTAACGGCGCACAAGAAATCGCCGTTAATATATATGCCACAGGCATTGGTGATATTGCTGTCTGAATTTTCTATGAGCTTATCGCACATTGACGAGGAGTCGGTAAGGTCGGTCTTATTTACGACCTTGAGCTGATACTGCGCAGGCTTAATAAGCTCCTGCTCCTTACCGGAGGCAGACGCAGCGGTTTTGAGCCTTGTTTTGGCCTGCTGCTCGGCGTCGAGATATTCCGACTCGTTTTTGGCGTAGCCTATTACGGAGCCGTTATATTTTATCTCAAGAGCGAGCGTGGCTTTGTTCCAATAGCCTATCGTGGAGCAAAGCACACCGAGGCAAATAATCGGGACAAGCAGATTTACAGCAAAAGTAAACACTATGCCATGCCTTGAGAATGCCTTCTTTATATAAATACGCAGCTTCGCTTCGGCGGATTTTCTATCTGTATGGATAAGGGAATTTAAGCCTGAGCTGACTCTTTTTATATCTGCCATAAGGAGCTTGAATTCCGCGCTTACGGTTTTGAAGGTCTTGAGTATAAATTTGTCAATCACAAGAAACACGGCAAAAAATACCGCTCCGACTGTTTTTACGGGACGCGAAAGCCCCCTCGACAACCATTTTCCGAATTTCATAAATCCGGAGCCTGCCGTAAAACCTATGTGATATATTAAGTTGTAAAGCTTTTCAAAAACATAACAGCCTCACAATAAAATAGTAAAAGTTATTTTACCATACAATGCGACAAATTTCAACCTTACGCTTTTACATACCCGTTGCCGAACATCTTATCTATTTGGCGTTTTATTCCTTTGTGCTCCGGCAAAAGCAAACCGCCGTCTGTCGCAATTATCATTTGAGCACTCTTTTGCGCCTCGTTAAGCATTCCGGTGTCTGTCAGAATATCCGCAATCCGCAGCGACGGCAATCCGTGCTGCTTTGAACCGAAGAAGTCTCCGGGGCCACGCATTTTAAGGTCCTCATCCGCTATTAAAAAGCCGTCGGTAGTCTTGCACATTATATCAAATCTGCGTTTTGCCTCATCGTTTTGTGCATCCGACACCAAAATACACGTGGATGGCGCGCTTCCCCTGCCGACTCTGCCGCGAAGCTGATGAAGCTGCGAGAGTCCGAATCGCTCGGCGTTTTCGATGACCATAACCACGGCATTCGGCACGTCCACACCTACCTCGATAACCACGGTGGACACAAGAAGCTGTATTTTGCCGCTCTCAAAATCGCGCATTATATTGTCCTTTTCCTTTGGCTTCATTTGACCGTGCAAAAGTCCGAGCCTATAACCCCTGAATGCGGTATTTTGTAAAAGCTTGTAATACTCCTGTGCAGGTATCAGGTCGCTGTCGCCCTCCTCGACAAGCGGACAGACGATATATGCCTGAAAGCCCCTGTCAAGATGCTTCTTTATGAATTTGTATATTCTCTCATGCAGAGCCTGAGACACACAATATGTCTCGGTTTTTTGCCTGCCCGGCGGCAACTCGTCGAGCACCGACACCGAAAGGTCGCCGTAAATTATGAGTCCGAGCGTTCTCGGTATGGGCGTAGCCGACATAACGAGAATGTTTGGATTTTCTCCCTTTTGGGAAAGCGACGCCCGCTGTGCCACACCAAACCTGTGCTGCTCATCGGTGACGGCTAATCCGAGGCGGCTAAACTCAACGTCGCCCTGTATAATCGCGTGCGTTCCTATGACAAGCTTCGCAGAACCGTCGCGCAACTCTTTTTTTATTTCTCTCTTTTCCTTAGCCGTGCTGCTTCCGGTCAGAAGCACAATCTTTATATCTGTACCGTCAAAGATTTTTGAAAGAGTTCTGTAGTGCTGCTCGGCAAGAACCTCCGTAGGTGCCATAAATGCGCTCTGCATACCGTTTTTTGCCGCGTTATATATAAGTGCCGCCGCCACAAGAGTTTTACCTGAGCCGACGTCGCCCTGAAGCAGACGGTTCATCGGCTCACCCGATTTCATATCGGACAGTGCCTCAAAGACCGCTCTTTTTTGCGCTCTTGTCGGAGAAAACGGCAGACGGTGATAAAAATCTTCAGTACAGTCATTTTTGATAACCATCTCGGTTTTTTCTTCACCCGTTCGTTCCTTGATGGATAAAAGTCCCAGCTGCAATATGAAAAGCTCGTCGAAAATAAGCCTTTTTCTCGCCCTGTCAAGTGACTCAAAGCTTTCCGGAAAATGGATGTTGCGTATTGCATAATCAAGAGAGCAAAGATCGTTTTTCTCAAGTATTTCGGACGGCATAAAATCAGGTATCTCTTTGTAGCCTTTTAATGCCTGCATTGTGCATTTTTCCGTGAGTTTTGAACTCACATCAGCCGTTTGCGGATAAACGGGACGTATTCTGTCCTTATCCTCTCCTTTTGAAATCAAAGGCGATACCATTTGCCTTATGCCGTGCTTATCTACTGTGATTTTGCCGAAAAAGAGATACTCTTCGCCCTCCTTCAGCATACTGTCAATAAACTTGTTGTTAAAAAAGACAAGATTTAATATGCCTATGCCGTCCGTAACGCTTGTTTTTGAAAGCAGCCTGCCTCCGGGTATTCTTATCTTAGAGGGAGTGTAGCTGACAACGGCACGGATACAGCATTCCGTATCAACCGGAGCTTCCCTTATGGGGACAACGCGGCTCCAATCCTCATACGCGCGCGGATAAAAGCGCAAAAGGGCGCCGACCGTATCGACGCCGAGCTTTGAAAATGCCTCGGCACGAGCAGGTCCGACACCCTTTAAATATTGTATTTCGGTTGAAAAGTCCATTATGAACACATCCGAGAATTGTTTTTGAAAACGTCCTGTTATTCGACGGACGAAATGAAGTAGTAGACCGGCTGACCGCCGTTAATGACATTTACCTCAACATTGGGGAAACGCTCCTGAAGCCGCGCCGAAAGGACATTTGCCGAGTTTTCGTCGGCGTCCTCACCGTAAAATACGGTTATAAGCGAGCCGCCGAATTTCTTGACAAGACGGCGTGTAACTCTGTATGCGGCGTTTACAAGGTCATCCTCCACAAGGGTTATTTTGCCGTCCTCCATGCCGAGGTACTGACCCTCCTTGATTTTTTGTCCGCCGAACACGCTGTCACGTGCGGCAAACGTGACCTGAGCCGTATGAACGCTCTCGGCCGCCTTCGCCATATTCAAATGGTTTTCCTCGCTTGAAAGGCTCTCGTCAAAATTGAGCATTGCGGTAATGCCTTGCGGAACAGTCTTTGTTGCGACAACACTGACGCCCCTGTCAGCAAGATTTACGGTTTGCTCCGCCGCCATTATAATATTTTTATTGTTCGGCAAAACAAAAACGTGCTTTGCCGGAGTTGACTCAACGGCATTTAAAATATCATCGGTACTCGGATTCATGGTCTGACCGCCCGAAACAACTACATCACAGCCAAGCTCCTTAAAGAGCTCTGCCATACCGTCACCTGCCGCAACTGCGACAAAGCCGTAATCTTTGGTCGGCTGTACTCTATTGATTTCGGTATCACGACTTAAATTTTCTTCTTTGTTGTCCTTTTTGGCATCCATACCGACATCGGCATTCGCGTGCTGATAACGCATATTGTCTATTTTTATATTTATGAGCGGACCTATTTTAAGAGCGGCCTGAATTACATTGCCGGGTTCGTTTGAATGGACGTGAACCTTTACTATATCGTCGTCGTCAACCACAACAACGCAGTCGCCTATCGACTCAAGATATGCCTTTAATTTGAGCGGTGTGCTCTCCGGATTTTTCGATTTGGTTATGAGGAACTCACTGCAATAACCGTATTTGATGTCTCCCGAAGCCGCCGCCACGACGGATTTGCTTTCCTCGGCATTGCTCTTTGCGGGCGAGGCATCGTCATTGCTTTCTATAAACTTGCCCTCGTTTATATAGCCTCTGATACCGTCGAGTATATAGAGAAATCCCTGGCCGCCGGCATCTACCACGCCTGCTTCTTTGAGAACGGGCAAAAGCTCAGGTGTTTCGGCAAGAGCCTCCTGCGCCGCGCGGTAAGCCTCGTCGAGAACAGCGCCGCAGTCATCTAAGGCGAGTGCCTCCGCCGCTGCCGCCGCCTTGCGTACAACAGTTAAAATAGTACCCTCGGTGGGCTTCATAACAGCCTTATAAGCCGACTCCTTGCCGAGAGTGAGGGCTGCGGCAAGGTCTTTGCCGCCTACCTCCTTTTTACCCTTGAAGCCGTTTGAAATACCTCTGAAAACGAGCGATAATATAACGCCCGAATTTCCTCGCGCGCCCCTCAAAAGAGCTGCGGCGGTTTTAGCCGCGACGATACTCAAATCCTCGTCATCGCTTACCACCTGAAGCTCCCTGACTGCCGCCGAGGAGGTCATTGACATATTTGTTCCGGTATCGCCGTCCGGTACCGGAAATACGTTGAGCGCGTCAACGTCCTTTCTGTGATTCAGTATATTGTTAGCGCCGGAAATGAAAGCGCGTTTAAACTGCTTACCTGTTAACAAAACTTGTACACTCCTATTATTCTTTCATTCCGTCAACAAACACATTGACTTTTTTCACGCCGAGACCCGTTGACTGCTCGACGGTATATCTGACCTTGTTTGTTATTGAATCCACTATGGTTCCGATATTAACGCCGTAAGTCACGATTATGTGAAGATCTATTATTAAATCGCCGCCGTCGGCACGCACGCCGACGCCCTTATCCGGATATTCTTACGTTTAAAAAGAAGCGACCGAAGCCCCTGTGACGCGCCGCTGTTAGCCATACCCGCAACGCCGAAGCACGAGGTTACGGTTTGACCGATAAGCTCCGAAAAATAATGCTGATGTATCTCAATAACGCCGAGATAATTTTCAATTTTAATCATACATCGGTTTATATTGCAAAAGCGCAATATTCTCCTTTCCTGTGATGTTGTTATTATATACCATAAACCGCACAAATACAATATTGTATCCGAACAGCGGCTCAGCTTAAGCTCCAGCTGCAAATCCCCGCATAGAGATGGTCGGAGGAATACGAGAAATCCGGCTTTAGGCCCTTTTTATACGCCGCAAAGCCGCTCCTGTAACAAACGGGAACAAACGGCATATCGTTTAAGAAGCTGTCAAGGAACTCTGAAAGCCCTATGCTGCCCTCGCAAAAGGCTTCGTAATCGGTAACCGCACGCAACGAGAAATCTATACCCTTTGACGCAGACCCCTTTTCCGAAAAGAACGGGCGCAAATCAAGATTTTCGGTAAGCTTGATTTCTCCTAAATACAGGTCAAAATCACCGGAAGCGATTTTCTGGTTGTATTTATCAAGCGGAACGGCATCAACTGTCACGGAAAAGCCTATGCTTCTGAGGCTTTCGGCTATGCTGTTCGCCGCCGCCGCGCGGAAGCTGTTTTCGCTGTTCACAAGAAGCGACACCTTAAGGTTCTGAGAGCCGTTTGTAAGAGAACCGTCCTTTGCATATTTATTATATCCTGTTTTTGTCAGTATGGACTTTGCCTTGTCGGCATTTGCGCTCTCGGCGAAATTGATGTTTGTAATTCCCGAAAGTTCTGAAAACGCAGGATTGAACAGAAGCGGAGCTGCTGTTGCATAGCCCTGATACGACGACGAAGCAATGTCTTTTTTATCTATTGCGTAATATATTGCGGTTCTGACGGCGGACGATGAAAGAACGTCCTTTGAGTCGTTAATACCGAGATAAACAAGGTTGTTCATATTGACCGTACTGCTGTCAACGGAGACATGGCGGTAAACGCTGTCGCTCATATCCTTGAAGAGAAAGTTCACATTGCCTATTTCGAGAGCATTTTCGGCATAGGTGAAATTTTCTATTTCATAAAGCTTTATCTCGGGTATATTTACGCTGCCGCCGTAATTTTCATTCTTGGAAAACACCCCGTCGCTGTACACATAAGGGCCGCTGCCTATCGGTATATTTTCCGTCTTATCGGCTGTGCCGTTTTTTACAACGGGAAAACTGAGTGCATTCAGCACATACGGGTCCGGTGAAGAGAGCGTAAACGTAACAGCTCCGCCGGACGCCTTTGCCGACTGAATATTAGACAGTAGCTGCCCGTAGCGCGACGACGCCTTTGCCTTATTGAACGAATATACGACGTCCTGCGGCGAAACGGACGAACCATCCGAAAAGCGCGCACCTGAGAGTGTAACGGTAACCGAAGTTCCGCTAATATCACCCTTTTCGGCTATCACATTTTCGGGCGTATAGTCTGCCTTGACCTTAAAAAGCGGGTCGTAGGCTAAATCCGTAAGGCTTATATTTTCCGTGCCGACGGCAAAAAAAGGATTCAGCGAATCATTATTGGAATACGGCAAAATAAGGTCATTTGCCGATGAGGCAGTACTGTCGCCCGAGGCGGCAGAGCCGGTCTGCTCATCCGAGCCGCCGTTGCCGTTATCCTTGCGGCAGGCCGAAAAAATACATACCGCAGAAAGCAAAAGGCATATTGCAGAAAATATTTTCTTTTTCACTGTCGCACTCTCCTTTTAAAGCGATATTCTCTGAATCCGAACGGTTTTTGCCGTGTCACGTCTTACGGTGAATATAACACCGTCAAGCACGGCTTCACCGTCGGGATTTTGAAAGCGCACCGGCAAATTGGTTTTCATCTTTTCTATCGCAAGCTCGGGGGTAACGCCCAATACGGACATTTTAGGCCCGGTCATACCTACATCGGTTATATATCCCGTACCGTGCGGCAATATTTGCTCGTCTGCCGTTGGCACATGGGTGTGAGTTCCAAACACAGCCGAAGCCCTTCCGTCAAGATAAAAGCCCATAGCGCGCTTTTCGGCAGTCGCCTCTGCATGGAAATCGACAATTATTATATCGGTTTCTCTTTTCAGCTTCTCCAATACACGGTCTATACATATAAAGGGATTTTCGAGCGGCTCCATAAACACCGTGCCGCAGAGATTTACCACGCCTACCCTGTATGCGCCCCTGTCAACTATCGTATAGCCTCTGCCGGGAGCCTCTTTTCCGTAGTTTGCGGGCCTTAAAAGAAACTCGTTTCTCTCAAGCTCGTCATATATTTCACGACGTCTGAAGGTGTGGTTGCCGCCAGTTACAACATCCGCGCCGCTCGTAAAAATATCATCGGCGGACATCGGCAATATGCCGTTCCCGACAGCGGAATTTTCGCCGTTTACCACCGTCACGTCTATATTATTTTCTCTTTTAAATTTCGGTAAACAATTCCTCAGCTTTTCGCAGCCCGACGCCGATACGACATCGCCCACGGCGAGGATGTTTATTGTATTTGACATAATGCACCGTTTCTGTTTGTTTTTTCGAAAAGCTAAGCCCCGATAACACTCAAAGTTTTTCTCTTTAAGGCATCAGGGCTTAAAAATTATTTCGCGTAATCGACAGTCCTGTTTTCGCGTATGATGTTGACCTTTATCTGACCGGGATATTCAAGCTCATCCTCAATCTTTTTGACAACTTCGCGCGCAACAAGTGCCATCTGATCGTCACTTATAACTTCGGGCTTAACCATTATGCGAATCTCACGGCCTGCCTGAATTGCAAATGACTTCTCAACGCCCTCAAACGACGTTGCTATTTCTTCGAGTTTTTCAAGACGCTTGATGTAGTTCTGAACATTTTCACGTCTTGCGCCGGGTCTTGCGGCTGAAATTGCGTCCGCCGCCTGAACGAGACAAGCAACAACCGTCTTTGCCTCCACATCGCCGTGGTGAGCCTGAATTGCATGTACTACATTCTCGTTTTCCTTATATTTTCTTGCGTATTCAACGCCCAAATCGACATGTGAGCCTTCAAATTCACGGTCAAGCGCCTTGCCTATATCGTGAAGAAGTCCCGCTCTTTTAGCCGTTTTAACATCGGCACCGAGCTCTGCCGCCATAAGCCCCGCTATGTAGGAAACCTCAAGCGAATGATTAAGCACATTCTGGCCGTAGCTTGTGCGGTATTTTAATTTTCCGAGTATCTTGACAAGCTCCGGATGTATGCCGTTTACACCTGCGTCAACTACTGCGCGTTCACCGGTCTGACGTATGGTCTGCTCAACCTCGCGCTTTGATTTTTCGTACATCTCCTCAATGCGTGCGGGATGTATTCTGCCGTCGGAAATAAGCTTTTCGATAGTGAGTCTTGCTATTTCGCGACGAACCGGTTCAAAACTTGAAACGGTTATGGCTTCCGGTGTGTCGTCGATTATAAGGTCAACACCGGTTATTGTTTCAAGTGTACGTATGTTTCTGCCCTCGCGGCCGATTATACGGCCCTTCATCTCGTCATTGGGAAGAGTAACCACCGAAACCGTGGCTTCTGCAGCCTGATCAGCGGCACAGCGCTGTATTGCGGTAGAGATTATCTCACGCGCAAGAGCGTCCTGCTCGTCCTTGGTTCTCTGCTCAAAGTCCATAATTTTAACGGCCTTGTCGTGAGTGAGCTCCTCATCGAGATTTTGCAAAAGCAAGGTCTTAGCCTGTTCCTTTGTATAGCCCGAAATTTTTTCGAGCATATCGAACTGGCTCTTTTTAATTTTTTCAACCTCTTCGAGTTTTTTATCGGCTGTTTTGACCTTTTCGTTTAAAGCTTCTTCTTTTGCTTCAAGAGCCTCTGTCTTTTTATCGAGAGACTCCTCTTTTTGAATTATTCTGCGTTCCTGCCGCTGAACCTCCGCTCTGCGCTCTCTGTTTTCCTTTTCAGCCTCGGATCTCAACGAATGGATTTCGTCCTTTGCTTCCAAAATCGCTTCTCTCTTTTTATTTTCCGCTGTCTGAACAGCCTGATTTACGATTCTGGTAGCTTCCTCCGTAGCCGAGCCTATGGCAGACTCCGCCACCTTTTTACGGTGTACCTCGCCGAGTACAAATCCGACGACTCCGAAAACAACTGCAGCTGCGACTGCGGCTATTATAGCTATCGTTACAGGATTCAAAAAGTTCTGCACCTCCTTTTGGTTTTTAGTTTTCCGATTATCATGCTTGAAAATAAGAAAATTTATTGGTTTTTGACAGTGTAACGGTATCATTTGTAATACTGTTCGCATTTTAATACACTATCTAAGATATTTTATATCTTTTTATATAATAAGTCAAGAAAAAGCGGACCGTTAGGCACAAAAACTGTCGATATATAAGATACAAAAGACGCGCCGCAAAGGCTCACAGCCGTTGCGACGCGCCAAACACGATTTAAATTTTTAACGTATAGCCGAAACCGAATTACGCGAGCTTGAGATCCTCCCAAAGCTTTGAAAGAAGATCAAGCGTATCCTGGTCAAGATTGTGGAAGAACTGCGTTTTCACTTCCTGCTTGGGGTAGAGCACCTCGTTATCCTTATTCACATACCTGTCATCGCTGAGAACAGCCGTAACGGGGCAGAGATAGCCGAGATAATTGGCGTTGTGGAGTGCTACCTCGGGCTCGCACATATAATTTATAAACAGCTCAGCAGCCTTTTTGTTTTCAGAGCTTGACGGGATGCACATTACGTCAACAAATTTATTTGTTCCCTCCTTGGGGTAAACAAATGCAAGATCGTCATTTTCCTGCTTCATAGTGAGGTAATCTCCTGCGTAATACGGAGCCATGGCGCTTCGCCCGCCTCCATCTTATTAAATACCTCATCCATAACGTACGACTGAATCAGCGGCTTTTGCTCCTTGAGCTTTTCCTCCGCAGCGCGCCACTCATCGGGATTCGTCGAGTTTACATCGTAGCCGAGTAGATACTGCGACACGCCGAATGCGTCGCGTGAATTGTTGAATGTGAGAATTTCGCCGGAATATTTCGGATCCCACATAACGCTCCAGCTGTCGGGCGTTTCGGAAACCATGGTCGTATTATAGATAAGTCCGACCATACCGCCCGTGTAAGCTACGGTATACTCGTTGTTTTCGTCAAAGAAAAGGTTTTTGTATTCGTCGCCGATGCCCTCGTAATTGGTTATCACCGAATAGTCAAGCTTCTGTAAGAGCCCCTCGTTCTTTAAACGCTCTGCCATATAATCCGACGGAATTATAACGTCGTAATTTACTCCGCCGCTCTTGAGCTTTGCATAAAGGTCCTCGTTACTGTCGTACATATTATAGTTGACCTTTATTCCCGTGAGCTTTTCAAATTCGGAGATGACGTCAACGCTTCCGCCCTCGCCGTCGGAAATGTACTCACCCCAGTTATATACATTTATTTCGGTACCTTTAAGCTCCTCGATATTATAATTTCCGAGAAGAGCGGCCGTATCAAGCTTTTCGGTTTTAAGCGAGCAGCCCGAAAGCATAAGTATTCCCGCAAGCAAGGTCAATGTTAATACAACAGAAATTATCTTTTTCATTTTTCACGTTCCTTTCTCAACCCTCTGAGCCTTTGGCTCTTTTACGTTCCTTCTTTTCGCTGCGCGCCTGAAGCACATTCATAAGAATCATAAGCACAAGCACCGATACAAATATCAGCGTCGATAACGCATACATATCGGGTTTTACCTTCTTCTTTGTCATTGAGAAAATGACTATCGGAAGAGTCTGGAATTTTGCGCCGCTTACAAAATAGCTGATTATGAAGTCGTCAAGCGAAAGCGTAAAGGCCATTATAAAGCCGGTTATTATACCGGACTTGATATTGGGAAGCACAACCTTGAAAAACGCGGAGGTCGGTGTGCAGCCGAGGTCCTGCGCCGCCTCCGAGAGATGGCGGTCGGTCTGTCGAAGCTTAGGCAATACGGAAAGTATGACATAAGGCAAATTAAACGTGACGTGAGCTATTAAAAGCGTGGGGAAGCCCAAAACGCTGCTCGACGACACTATTTTGCCGGCAAATACAAAAAGGAGCATCATCGAAACACCCGTAACTATTTCCGGATTCATCATAGGTACGTTTGTAACGGTCATAACGGCACTTCTCAGCCACCGTTTTTTCATCGCATTTATTCCGACTGCCGCCACCGTTCCGATAATAATCGAAATAAGAGCGGAGGTAACGGCTAAAACAAGTGTGTTACGAAGAGCCGTAAGAGCCGTGGCGTTACGGAACATTTCGACATACCATTTCAGCGAAAAACCCGACATAACGCTTGTACTGTTTGAGGCGTTAAACGAGAACACCACCATAACGAGCATCGGGGCATAAAGAAATAACATTATAAGAGCGATGTATATTTTTTTGAGAGCTTTCATATTATCATCGCCCCCTCTTCATTATCGGCAAAGCGATTCATAATAAGCATACATACTATTATGAGAAGCATCAGCACAAGTGAGAGCGACGCTCCGAGATTATAGTTGTACGCTGACTGGAACTGCATTTCAATGGAGTCTCCGATAAGCAGGAATTTTCCGCCGCCGAGCTTTTGGCTGATATAAAAGGTACTTACCGACGGGACGAACACCATTGTTATACCGGAGACAACGCCGGGCAGGCTTAGCGGAAAGATGACCTTTTTAAGCACCTGGAACTTACCTGCTCCGAGATCCTGTGCCGCTTCAACAAGGCTTTTATCAAGCTTTGACATAACGGAGTATATCGGCAGCACCATATACGGCAAAAAGTTATATACCATTCCGAGGATTACCGCGCCCGGAGTGTTGATAAGCTGCGCCGTTGGCAGCCCCACAGCCTTTAAAAGCGAATTTATAAGGCCTGTATTTGAGAGAATCGTTATCCACGAATATGTGCGGATAAGGAAATTCATCCACATGGGGAGCATTATGAGCATCATTATGGTTCGCTGAGTGTTCGCACGGCTCTTTGCCATAATATACGCGAGCGGATATGCAAGAATAAGGCAAATGACCGTAGCCAAAACCGCATACCACGCAGATCTGCCGAAGATGGCTCCGTAGGATGAGAGCGCCTTGATATTGTCAAGGGTAAATGCGCCGCTGCGGTCGGTAAAAGCGTAGTAGATTACCATTATAAGCGGAGCCAAGATAAAAAGCACCGCCCATATCATATACGGAGCGTTTATGAGCTTTAAGGTGAGAGAAGACTTTTTCATGGCTTACTCTCCAATCTCGGAGACTTCGTCTTCATCCGTAAGCTCTGCATTGGGGTCGGAAAGCTCGTCAAATTCTTCGCTGAACGAGCTGTAATCGCCGTAAAGACCCGAATATTCGCTCTTTTTCATTATCTGAATTTCATCCGGCTTTATCGAAATACCTATACGGTCGCCGACTTCGGCTTTTTCGGTGGTCTGTATCATCCACTTAAAGCCTTTAATGTCAACGATTATTTCATAGTGAACGCCCTTAAACGTAACAGAGGTAACGTCGCCGGAGAGCATACCGTCCCCGGGCGGCACCATATCTATATCCTCCGGTCGCACAACTACATCTACGGGTTCGTTAAGGCCGAAGCCCTTATCGACGCAGCGGCAGCGCATACCCTGGAATTCGACGTTGTAGTCGGAGAGCATAACACCGTCCACAATATTGCTTTCGCCTATGAAATCCGCAACAAAAGCGTTCTGCGGTTCATTGTAAATATCGGTGGGCGAGCCTATCTGCTGAATAACGCCGCCGTCCATAACCACTATGGTATCGGACATGGAGAGCGCTTCCTCCTGGTCGTGCGTTACATATATAAACGTTATGCCGAGCCGCTGCTGTATGGCTTTGAGCTCGCTTTGCATATCCTTGCGAAGCTTTAAGTCAAGTGCTCCGAGCGGTTCGTCGAGAAGCAATACGCGCGGTTTAACGGCAAGTGCACGCGCAATAGCGACGCGCTGCTGCTGACCTCCGGAAAGCGAAGAAACATTGCGTTTTTCAAATCCCTTGAGGTTTACGAGCGAGAGCATCTCTTCAACGATTTTTTTAATTTCACTTTTTGACTTCTTCTGAAGCTTTAAACCGAAGGCGATATTGTCCGCAACGTTAAGGTTGGGGAACAGTGCATAACGCTGAAAAATGGTGTTCACCTGTCGTTTATGAGCAGGAACACCATTTATTTTTTTACCTTCGAAAATGACATCGCCGCTGTCCGGAGAGAGAAACCCGGCTATTATACGAAGTGTCGTCGTTTTACCGCAGCCCGAGGGTCCGAGTAAGGTGACAAATTCGCCGTCGTGTATCTCGAGACTCACATCTTTTAGTATAGGCTGGTCGTCAAAGCTTATTGAAATGTTCTTAAGATCAATTATTACTGCTTTGTTTTCCAATTATGCAGCCCCTTTCCAACCGATAGATATTGTTGGGAAGTACAAAAGTATGCACTCCCTAATTGGTATGAGATAAATATAATTTGAAAATCATAAAAAGTCAATGTTTTTATCGAAAAACGGCGGAATATATTTTCCCGACGATACCGCCGAAGCCGAAACGAGCAAAAATGTGTGCTTCGCCGCATTTTCGGGGCATAAAAAAAGTAAGCGGGGAAAATATCCTCGCTTACCTTTATTTCTTTAAATTATTCCTGTGCGGGAGCGCCTACCGGGCATGTATCTGCACAAGTACCACAGTCAATGCACTTATCTGCATCTATTTCATACTTGCCGTCGCCTTCGCTGATAGCCTCAACCGGACACTCAGCAGCACAAGCGCCGCATGAAATGCAGTCATCCGAAATCTTATATGCCATTTTACATGACCTCCTTTATTATGTTTAAACACATTGTAACATATATTTTTTGAATTTCAATACCATATTTGATAATGTAAAAAATTTTTTATCAGTCTTTGCTTTTTGCAAAAACAGCCTTGAGATTTGCGCCCTTTAAAATGAATATTTCGCGGAAAAGCATAACCGAGAGAAAAGAAATAGTACCGCCCATAAGCACGTCGCTGAAGAAGTGAGCGCCGACAACTATTCTGCTTACGGCAACAATTCCCGTGAACAATATCGGGCATATCCAAAGGGCGGCTCTTTTGCCCTTACTCTTTATACCGAGAGAATCCGCGAGCATTATAAGCCCGTAGCTCATTCCCGCGGCGCAGGTGTGACCGCTCGGGAAAGACTTGCACGCGTCTGTCGTGCCGAAGAGCGTCATCATTTGCGCCTTATCCATCTGACCGTTTCTCACATACCATCTTGTGAAATTCGCAAATCCGCCTATTGAAGCACCGCCGGCGGTATTCATAGCGCGGTAACGCATACGGCCGAACGGGATTTTAACTATCGCAACCACGGCATTTGCGAGTATTACGGTGCAAATCATTGCAAACGCAAAGTTTATAAGCTTTTTTATGGATTCATCGGAGAAATTCTTTACGGCAAGGGTTCCGAACAGCATAAAAAGCGCCGCCAAAAACAGCGCAATCCCCGACAAAAAAGCTGAGCCCTTGTAGCTCTCCGCATTCAGGTGTTGTAAAAGATAGCCCACGGTCTCACTTAAAAATGCGTAATATGCCGCAGTACCCGCTATGACGCCTATAACTTCAACAATATCCTTTATCGGGCGTTTTTTCCAAAATCTGCGAACACCCCAAAAGAGTATCTGTATACTGAATGCAAGCATAAAATATACAGGTGCACTGCCGACGCTCTCAAATGTGGCACCGAACGGGTCGTTAGTGTAATACGAATGTGACGCCAAAGCATGCCGCGTCAGGATATCGCTCACCTGCAAATCGGTAAACGTAGCGGTTAAAAGAAGTCCGCCGAACAAAACTACAAACAGCAATATTGAAATCAGGGTTTTGGATTTTTTTGTCATTTCATGTACCCCTTTCGGATAGATATTTTACATAAATTTTACCATAAATCAACATTCAAGGCAATTAAAATTTTTATCCTGCCGTATGGTTTGACAATGCATTTTGCGTATGCTAAACTCTTCCTAAAAAATTAACGGAGAGATAAATGAAAACACTTTACATATCGGATATGGACGGAACGCTCCTGAATGACGGCGGGAAAGTAAGCCGCCGCAGCGTCGAAATAATAAATGAGCTTATAAAAAAAGGTATGCTGTTTACCGTGCTACCGCAAGAAGCGCAATGTCTGCCGCAGAGCTTTTGAAGGATATTGACATATCCGTGCCGGCGGTGCTTATGAACGGTGTGTTTCTGTTTGATTTAAAGAACAAAAAAGCGGTTGCCTACCACGAGATACCGAAGGACGCCTTTTTTGCGATAACGGAAATATTTGTGCGAAGGAACAAATCGCCGTTTGTCTTTTTCTACGGTGACGACGGAAAATTCACAATAGAATACACTGATTTCAAATTGCCCATTCACCGTGATTTTTACGAAAAAAGGAAGGGTAAATTCTTCGGCGAATTTAAAAAAAGTCTCCGAATACGAGATTTTAGACGATATGCACCCCGTTTTTATAAGTCTTTCCGACGGATATGACGAACTGAAGCCCATCTATGACGCGGCGCAAAAAACAAACGGAGTCACCTGTTCTTTTTACGCCGACACATACACCCCATACTGGTTTCTCGAAATATACAGCAGTAAGGCGAGTAAGGCTAACGGCGCACAGGAGGTTATGGCTCTGGTCGGCGCGGACAAAATCGCGGCGTTCGGCGACAACAGAAACGATATACTTCTGTTTTCGCTGGCGGACAGAAAATACGCCGTCAAAAATGCTGTCCCGGAGCTTCGGCAGATTGCCGATGAAGTCATAGGGGAAAACAATGATGACGGCGTAGCTGAATTTTTGAAAAAGGATTTTAAGGCATAATATGTTTTAAAATCGGTATTTTTTTGATGACGAACGACAGTGCGGCGCATATAATATATGCTATAAACGGCATAAACACCGAATAATACACGGGATGCTCCGCAAAAACAGTCACCTTGTCAAATGCATACAAAACGAGCATATGCGTAACATATATTCCGAGGCTGAGCGACGACAGGGCTCTTATGAATTTTTCCGGAATAACCCTGAAAAGCCGCTCCCATTTGATATATTTCGCTGCCGTAAACACGGCGGCGGACATAGGCAGGCAGGCTATCGACGTATAGTCCATAAACAAAGTGTCGGTTTCCCCGCTTTTTTTGCTGACAATATATGTTCCGAAAAACATCAGAGCGGCTCCGAAAATACCCGACATATAAATAAGTATACGCGCCTTTTTGGTATAATCCTTGTTTTTTATAAGCCAGCCCATAAAGACAAATACCACATAGCCCGTTACTATAACCGGAGTCAGTCCACCGTATACGGGAATTACAAATCTGTTGACGAGCGGCAAGACCGAATTGAACACAAAGCCGAGAACGCACACATACTCTATGATTTTGATGTTTTTCTTATCCGCGGCGAGCGAAAACAGCGGCAGGCACATATATACGGCAAAAATGCAATAGAAAAACCAAAATACATAATTTGCCTCGTTATTGAATATCGCAAGGAAAAGCCCCTTTGCGCTCATGGGCGCGGTTGCCTGTTTTAACACAAACGGGCGTACCCAGTAAAGCAGCGACCAAAAAAGAAACGGTGCAAGTGTTCTTGCGGCACGTTTTTTAAAGAACGTCTTTGTATCGTATTTTTTGCGGTAATCAAGTAAATTTGCACCGGTTATCATAAAAAACACGGGCACGGCAAAATGAGCTACGGTCTGCAAAAACATATATATGAACCAAAGGCGTGTTTTCTGATAATAAAAAACTCCGCCGGAGCAATGCAGCACCACAACGGCAAAACAAGACAGAATATTGAGAATATCGATATAATAAAGCCTTTTTGGGCTGTTTGTTCCATCGGCAGGCAATTTACCGCTCCCCATTTTATCAACTCCTTTTGATGTTTATATCATAAGTTACTTTGACCGTTTTGTCAATTACGCGCGCATAAAAAGGGTTTGACAACAACGCCGCTAAATGGTATTATAAACAGCGGAAATTAAAAATCTATACTTTATCGCTTCTCGGTAATACGAGGCTTTGATTTTTAATATCATATGTTTTGTGCGGCAAATCGGCAGATACTGTGTCCGATAATGCGCCCACGCCGAAAACGTTAAAATCGCAGAAATGCGTTTTTATATTTGCGGAACAAGCCGAAAGTAAGATTTATCTGAAAGTAAGCTCCGCCTCGGATATCCTCGCCGTGTAAAATTCAGAGGACAAAATTTAATATGCGGGTATGGCGGAATTGGCAGACGCGCAAGATTCAGGTTCTTGTGGAGGCAACTCTGTACAGGTTCAAGTCCTGCTACCCGCACCACGTCGGAGCAAAGATCGCTTTGCTCCGCTTTTCTTTGTATGAAAAATATCCGCTTACAAACTGCTGACGTATTTATACCGTTTCGCGAAAGATTATATTTTATTCATCGTAACATTGCCATAAGAAATGACAACATAATCTTTTTATAGACAAAACTCGCATTCTTATGTATAATCTTATCGTTGCATTCTCTGTAAGGTTCGCCTTGCCGATGTCAAGTTAAATCAAAATTGCGGCAAAACGGTGCCTGCAAGCATCCGATGCCCGAAAGGTGATGAATTTCAAAATGAAAAAATCAAAAGAAATCGAACCTCTCTCACAATATACGGAGAGCTCCGATACTGCGGTCGTTCCCGAAAATCGTCTTGCAGGAACGGTAGGTGCGCTCCTTTTTTCACTTGCGGGAGGAGTAGTGTATTTTCTGCTGTACCAAGTAGGCTATATTGCCGCAATAAGCGGACTGATAGGAGTTATATGTGCGTTTAAAGGATATGAGGTTTTCGCTAAAAAGCTCAGCAAATTCGGCTGCATAATTTCCGTGGTTATGGCTTTGCTTGTGATAATTCTCGCTTGGTACTGCTGTCTTGCAAAGGATGTTTACAGTGCCTATCAGTCGTGGTTTGCCGACGGCGAGATAGATTTTACGCTCACCTTTGCCGAGTCGTTGAGAAATGCTTACAGGTTTCTCAGTGAGCCCGAAATCTCCAAATCATATGTGACCGACCTGATAATCGGCATATTACTGTGTGCACTCGGCGCAGTCAGGCCTATTATAAATATTGTAAAAGGCAATAAAAACAAAGTTGCCGAGGACAAAAACAAGCCCGCTTTTCAGGCTGAAAAATACAACGCTCCGGAAGAAAAGTCAAATGCGTATATGCCTCAAAGTATGCGTGCGGCAAGTTCCGAGAAGCCGCAGGATAAAAACGGCGATATGTAACCCTCGAAGCATTTAAAATTATATATTACGAATACGAAAAGCCGAAACGCAGCAGTAAATTTTACTTCTCAGTTTCGGCTTTTGTTTTTGTCAGAGGACGTTTCTTGAAACCGTCTTAATAACATTCTCTTTGTTTTGCTCATTATTCTTTAAGTTCTGTTGTTAAACCGGGATTTTTAACACATAAACTCGGTCTTGACTATCCTACTAAATCGGTAGTATAATAGGGATATATTTTGAAACGGAGGATATGTTATGATTTCAACAAAAGGGCGCTACGCTTTGCGCGTTATGATAGATATAGGTCGCCACCAAAATGCCGCACCGGTCTCTGTTAAAGATATATCCTCAAGGCAGGATATATCGGTGAAATATCTTGAACAGGTGGTTTCAATTCTGAGTAAGGCCGGCCTTATACGCAGCTTTCGCGGCAATGCCGGCGGATACAAGCTCAATGTTGACCCCGAAAAATGCACGGCGGGAGACATTCTCAGAGTCTGCGAGGGTTCGCTGTCGCCCGTTGCCTGTTTACAGAACGAAAACAACTATTGCGAGCGCAGCTCATACTGTGAGACACTTGATTTTTGGCGCGGCTTTTACGATGTTATCAACAAATATGCCGACAGCGTCACTATTCAGGATTTAATCGACAAGGCAGTAGGCGCAAACGGCTCTTACTGCATCTGATAAAAATAAATTCGAAACAACCCATATACGGCATCGCAGACAGCACGCTGCCTGTTGCGCAAAAATACTTATTATAATACAAAGGCGGAAATTATGCTGAATCAGTTTTCACGTACCGAGCTGCTTCTCGGAAAAGAAGCCATGGAAAAGCTGCAAAATTCGCGCGTTGCCGTATTCGGCATAGGCGGCGTCGGCGGCTACACCGTGGAGGCGCTTGCAAGATCGGGCATTGGTAAATTAGACCTTATAGACGATGACAAGGTCTGCCTTACGAATATAAACCGTCAGATAATCGCAACGCGTTCAACAATAGGAAAATATAAGGTCGAGGTTGCCGAAGAACGCATCAAGGACATAAATCCGGACTGCGAGGTTACAACGCATCGGAAGTTTTACACTCCGGAAACGTCGGCGGAATTTGATTTTTCACAGTACGACTATGTTGTTGACGCCATAGATACCGTATCGGGCAAAATCGAGCTTGTTATGCAGGCGCAAAAGAGCCAAACTCCCATAATCTGCTCAATGGGTGCCGGCAACAAGATGGACCCGACTGCATTTGAGGTGACTGATATTTATAAGACTTCGGTCTGTCCGCTTGCGAGAGTTATGCGATACGAGCTGAAAAAACGCGGAGTTAAAAAACTCAAGGTAGTTTATTCAAAGGAAAAGCCGCTTGTACCAATTGAGGATACGGCGATAAGCTGCCGCGAGCACTGCATTTGCCCTCCCGATACGGCGAGAAAAAGCACGCAAAGACGCGCTATCCCCGGCAGTAACGCTTTTGTTCCGTCGGTAGTCGGGCTGATAATAGCAGGTGAAGTCATAAAAGATTTGACGAATTACAGGGCAAAATAAAGACACAAAAGGGTGTTTGAATATGACAAGAGACGAAGCATACGCGCTCCTTACGGAATACAACAAGGAGCCGTTTCACCTTGAGCACGCCGAGACGGTTGAAAAAACAATGATGTATTTTGCCGACAAGCTCGGCTACGGCGACGACAGGGATTTTTGGGGAATCGTAGGTCTTTTGCATGACCTTGACTTTGAAATGTATCCCGAAGAGCACTGCATAAAGGAACAGGAAATAATGCGCGAAAGAGGCATTGACGAAAAGATAATTCACGCAACGGCAAGCCACGGGTACGGCATAACGGTAGACATTAAGCCGGAACACGAGATGGAAAAGGTCCTTTATGCGGTAGATGAGCTTACGGGGCTTATAGGAGCCGTTGTAAAAATGCGCCCATCGCACAGCGTACAGGATCTTGAGCTTAAATCCGTGAAGAAAAAATTCAAGGCGAAGAATTTTGCCGCCGGCTGCTCTCGCGAGGTCATACAGCGCGGTGCAGATATGCTCGGTATTTCGCTTGATGAGCTGATACAAAATACGATTGACGCCTTAAAGTCATTTCAGGACTGAAAGCATTAAAAATGTAATAATCAAAGCTTAGTTATTTTTTAACTAAAGGCGGCTATAAAAATACGGTGGGAACTAAATTTAAGCTCCCACCGATTTTTTATTTTATGCAAAGGATTGTCGCCGCCATCGTAAACTGAGCGGCATAATATAAGATATGATTTAAGAATATGTTAAACTTTGTATTCTTGTTTTCGGCAAAGTACATACCCGAAAGCACGGCGTCGGACAGAGTAAAGAGAATACCGCCTACAGCCATAACAACCCAAACCTTTTCAAATCCGGTGGCAATTGCCGCTATGATAGCCGAAACCATAGTCAACGCCAGGAAGAAGGTATAGAGAAATACAATGAATTTAAACTTACCGAAATGATTTTTCATAAGCTTTTCGGTCAATATATTGCCGAGCGCTATAAGAAGCGATACACCTATCGAAACAGCAAGTGTTTTGCCGGTAAATCTGTAACTTTTATAAATCGCCACGTTAAAACAGATGTGACCTAAAAGGAATGAGATAAAGCCGGAATAAAGATATGAATCCTTATCCTGCAAATAAATCCATTTCAAGTCAAGCCAAATATCGCCGACCATTCCGAGTATGAGTCCAAACGCCACCCAAAGGCCGAATTGAAGATTGTCGCGGTTTGCGCTGGTTGCGGCAAAAGCGGTTGAAATAAAACAGAGACTCGCCGCCGCCTTGGCATACAGTGCGGAAATTCCGCCCTTTTTAACACGCAAGAACAAAAATATACCTGTCATAACAATGCCGATTGCCAAAAGCACCCAATATAATGTCCAGCTCATAGTTATCCCCCAAATTTATTTTCTGTTTAATCAATGAGCAGATTATATAATATTTCAACAATAATTGCAATAGCTTAGGCTGTTTTTTTGTTAAATAAAAGACAATTTCCCGACAACGCTTTTAGTCTCGCCATCGTGCAGGACAAAAACCGCAAGCTCTTTTTATCGCGGAGGCAATTCATTGTACATTGCCTCAAAAAGCGCGGCTTCCATAATACGCTCCTTTGTATCTCCCGTCATAAATTCACTTCCAAATAGTAGTAACCGTTCGGTTACCCGTCAAGGCTTTTTGGGGAAAATTTAAAACACAGCGAACCGAACGCAAAATCCTTTTCTCGGTCTATACAAAGAAGCCGTTATGGTATCGCTATATAAAAAAGCCACGGAAAACCGTTGATTTCCCGTGGCTTTTGAAGTATTTGATTGAAAAATCGTAACCGATTATCTCTTTGAGAACTGCGGTGCGCGACGAGCGCCTTTGAGACCGTATTTCTTTCTCCTCTTTCATTCTCGGGTCACGAGTCAAGAAGCCGGCCTTCTTGAGTGCCGGACGAAGATTTTCGTCGTACTGAAGAAGAGCTCTTGAAAGGCCGTGGCGAATTGCGCCTGCCTGGCCTGTTACACCGCCGCCCTGAACATTGCAGACGATGTCGAATTTGTCAGCTGTGCCGGTGAGAGCGAGAGGCTGACGAACTATAAGTTTAAGTGTTTCAAGGCCGAAATAATCGTCGATATCACGATTGTTTATCGTTATTTTGCCTGAGCCTGCATAAACGCGAACTCTTGCAACCGACTTCTTTCTTCTGCCTGTGCCGTAAAAATAAGGATTAGTCTCGTACATTTATTTTTGCCTCCCTTTCTCAGAATTCTTTAACTTCGGGCTTCTGAGCCTCATGTGTGTGTTCGCCGTCTTTGAAGATACGAAGTCTTGTAAGCTGCTTTCTGCCGAGTGAGTTATCGGGAAGCATACCCTTAACTGCCTTTTCAAGAGCAAATTCGGGCTTTTCAGCCATAAGGGTCTTATACTGAATCTTCTTCATGTTACCGATATAACCGGTGTGATGATAGTAGATTTTCTTTTCAAGCTTGTTGCCTGTAAGAACTATTTTGCCGGCGTTGATTACGATTACGTGATCGCCGCAGTCAGCATGAGGAGCAAATGTCGGCTTGTGCTTGCCGCGAAGAAGCGTAGCAGCCTCTGCAGCAACGGAACCGAGGGTTTTGCCGTCAGCATCAAGAACATACCAATTACGGCTGATGTCGGCAGCCTTAGGCATATAAGTTGACATAAAACATAACCTCCGAATAATTATTTCTTTTTTATTGCCCGAATATATTATCACGAAGAAACGATTTCGTCAACACCGTTTTTTCAATATTTTAACGATTATATGATTTATCTCTCGTTTTCTCGCATTTTCTCTTGTTTTCTGCTATATTGCTTATTTATTATTTTTGAGTCTTTGCCTATCGTAAAGGCTCTTTCGGACAAAAGCGAGGCGGCGTTTTTCATACAATGCTCAAGGCTTATACCGTTTTCCTTTATTTTATGTATTTCGCATACTCCGAGTTTCTCGGCGGAAATATCGTTTTCGACGTCGCCGCTCAAAAGGATACACGGAACGCCGAATTTTCCGGCTATGTCCGAGACCCTCTTAGGAAGCTTGCCGAATAGGGTTTGCCTGTCCGTCTTGCCCTCGCCTGTTATAACCGCATCGGAGCGACGTATTTTATCCTCAAGCGATGCAGCCCTTGCCAGCACATCAAATCCGCTTTGAAGCTCACAGTTCAAAAAGGCGGATAATCCACCGCCGATGCCGCCCGCAGCTCCGGCTCCCGGAAGATTTATAATCTTTTTGCCGGACGCTTTTTCAAAAATCTCTCCCATATTTCGTAAGCCGTCATCCAAAAGCTCCACATCGTTCTTCGAGGCTCCCTTTTGCGGAGAAAAAACATAAGCCGCTCCGTTTTCTCCGCACAGAGGATTTGTGACGTCACACGCGAGAGTGAACTTTATATCCTTGAACCTTTCAAAATTCTCGGTTCGCCGTATTTTCTTAACTCTTATCATATTTTGACCGTCGGGCAAAACCTCAACGCCGTCCTCCGAAAAGAACCGCATACCGAGGGCATACAAAATGCCCGTCCCCGCGTCCGTGGTAGCACTGCCGCCGAGTCCGAGAATTATATGTTTTGCCCCATGCTCCGCAGCGTCGCAAATCAGTTCTCCGCTTCCCAATGACGACACCTTCACGGCGTCGCGCTCGCTGCTCTTGAGAAGCGTCAGCCCACTTGCCGAGGCTATATCAATTACAGCGGTACCGTCGGGCAAAACGGTGTATTCCGCCGTGATTTCACGAAGCAGAGGGTCGTGCACCGCCGCTTTTCGAATCTGCCCTCCGAGTATATCGTAAAAACAGCGAGAGGTCCCCTCTCCGCCGTCGGCAAACGGCAGAGAAAGCACCTCAAAATTTTTGTTACACCGAAGAAGTCCGTCTTTAACCGCGGCGCAAGCATCCTTTGACGTAAGACTCCCTTTAAAAGAGTCGCAAACAACAGCTATCTTCATAATCAGAACACCATATATCCGAATATTTCCTTGAGCGTATCGAGCGGCGACTGACCATCGGCAATCTTTACCGCGATGTGCTTTTTGCCGTAATCCATTATAGACACTCTGCCGCGCATCATGGAGGACAGGTTCAAAACCGTATTTGTATCTATATCGTTCACATAAAGGATAACGGAATTGCCCTTTTGCCCTATTTCGTATATACCCTTTGCGGCGGCGGTATTACGAAGAAGCGAAACATCGATAAGACCCTGAACCGACTGCGGGATTTCACCGAATCGGTCGCGGAGCTCATCCTTAACGTCCTCTGCATCTTCGGTATTTTTAATGTCCGCAATTCTGCGATAGACCGCAAGCCTCTGAGGAATGCTCTTGATGTAATTATCGGGAATGTGAGCGTCTATCTGCATATCTATGAGACACTCCTTCTTACGCGGAATCGGCTTTTCGCCCTTTTCCTCCTCCACGGCTTCACCGAGAAGCTGCAAGTACATATCGTAGCCCACCGCCTCCATATGGCCATGCTGCTGCGCACCGAGGACGTTGCCCGCTCCGCGGATTTCAAGGTCACGCATGGCAATCTTAAAGCCGGAGCCGAATTCGGTATATTCCCTTATTGCCGAAAGTCGTCTGTTCGCTATTTCCGACAATTCCTTGCCACGCTTAAACGTGAAATATGCCGACGCTCTGCGTGTGCTCCTGCCGACTCTTCCGCGTATCTGATGAAGCTGAGCGAGTCCGAGCCTGTCGGCGTCCTCGATAATCAGCGTATTGCAATTCGGAACATCGACGCCCGTCTCGATGATGGTGGTGCAAACGAGTATGTCTATGTCGCCCTCAAGCAAGTCACGCCAGATTTCAGACAGCTCCTCCTCGCCCATTCGGCCGTGCGCCACGGCTATACGAGCCGACGGCATCATTTCCTTTATCTTAGCCGCCGTGCTGTCGATTGATTCGACACGGTTGTGGAGATAATATACCTGACCGCCTCTGCGAAGTTCCTTCTCCATGGCCTCGCAGAGAATTCCCATATCATGCTCTATAACATATGTCTGAACGGGGTATCTGTCCTGCGGAGCCTCCTCTATTACGGACATATCGCGTATGCCGGTCATAGCCATATTAAGCGTTCTCGGAATAGGCGTCGCCGACAAGGTCAAAACATCAACCGTTGGGAACAGCTCCTTAAGCTTCTCCTTTTGAGCCACGCCGAAGCGCTGCTCCTCATCGACTATTAAAAGGCCGAGGTCCTTAAATTTTACATCTTTTGAAACAAGACGGTGCGTGCCTACGATTATGTCAAGCGAGCCGCGCTTCAAATTTTTAAGTATTTTCTCCTGCTCCTTAGGAGTTCTGAAGCGTGACAGCATCTCTATCTCGACAGGGAAACCGTCAAATCTTTTAAGTATGGTACGGTAATGCTGATACGCGAGAATTGTTGTGGGAACAAGTATCGCGCATTGCTTACCGTCTGCCGCGCATTTAAAAGCCGCACGAAGCGCGACCTCGGTTTTTCCGAAGCCGACGTCGCCGCAGAGAAGTCTGTCCATGGGATAAGGCTTTTCCATATCGCCCTTTATTTCATCGATTGCTCTGAGCTGATCGGACGTCTCGTCATATTCAAACCGCCGTTCGAAATCGCTCTGCATATCTATATCCGGAGAAAATGCATAGCCGGGACTGTTTTGCCTTTTTGAATACAGGGCTATGAGCTGATCCGCCATATCCTTGACTGCGGCACGAACCTTATTTCTCGTTTTTTCCCAATCCTTGCCGCCGATTTTATTCAGCTTTACTGTTCTGCCGTCGTCCTCGTGAGGGCCTATATATTTTGAGACAAGGTCAAGCTGCGTTACCGGGACATACAGAACGTCGCCCTTTGCATACTTGATTTTGATATAATCCTTGGTTATTTTGCCGACCTCAAGCTTATTGATGCCGTCAAACACGCCTATACCGTGGAGCGAATGAACAACGTAGTCGCCCTTTTTAAGCTCATCAAGCGAGTGGAGGCTCTGTCCCTTTTTAAATCCGCTCCTGCTTTTTCTTTTTTTGGACGCAACGGCGTTTCTGCCATAGGTAAAGGCATAAAATTTTTCGTGCGGATAGCCGAAGCCGCCCGAGAGCGCACCGGGCAAAACCGAAACTCTGCCACGCGGAAATTCGGCAGGCTCGAGCGGAAAATAAAGTGCCGGAACATCCTCGTTTTCGAGATCCTCAGCAAGGTTTTTTGCAGCCTTTTCCGTTCCTCCCATTACTACAACCGTCGAGTCCTTTTGAACAAGCGGAGACAAATCGTCCAAGAGTATGTCGAGCTTTCCGTTCCATACGGGAAGTGTTGACGCCGTAAATGTTACAAGGTCGCGTACCGGTACGTCAAACGAACCGCGCGCAAAATCGTCGAGAAAAACAGTATCCTTTTTTTCATATTCGCGTGTAAGCTCCGGGAAGGTCATCGTAAACTCGTCGAGTCCGCGGCAAAGCTCGCCGTCCTCAAGGAGATATTTGATATCCTCGTTTTGGAGCTTTATTGCGGTGTTTGCCTTCTCCTTGACTCCGGCACTCTCGCAAACAATAAGCAAAAGCGAATCGGCATAGCTTAAAATTGTCGCATTCTCTTCGTAAGCGAGCGGAAGATACTTATCGGCAGAGCTTAAGCTCACGCCGTTTTTGAGCCTGTCTATATCCTTTTGCAGCATTTCGCGAGCCTTTTTGGCTCCCTTACCCTTTACGGTATCATAAAATGCGGTAATCTTTTTCATTAAGTCGTCGCCGCCCGAAAAGACTATCTCGGTTGACGGCATAAGCGTCAGCTTATCAACATTATCGGTTCTTCGCTGAGACATTATGTCGAAATGAGCCATGGTGTCAACGGTATCGCCCCAAAACTCTATTCTGACGGGATTTTGGTCGTCTGGCGAAAACAGGTCGAGTATTCCTCCGCGCACGGAAAACTGACCTACTCCCTCCACCATATCGGCTCTCGTATAGCCTGCGGAAAGAAGCACACTCGTTATGTCGCCGAGCTTAATATCCTCGCCTCGCCTTATCGTAAGCGAATGCTTTTTTAAGTCCTCGGGCGGAATAGTCCTCTGAACCGCCGCCTCTGCGGAGCAAACCACTATATCGGCGGTGCCGTTTAAAATATTTGTGAGCGCATTTATACGGCGCTGTTCATATTCATGGGAACGATTTTCCGCCGAGGTAAACGAAAAATCCCTCGCCGGATACAGAAACGAATTCTTGCCGAAAACACGCAAGTCCTCGCAAAGCTTCGTCGCAGCCGCTTCGTCGGGCATAATGACAAGAGCCCTGCGATCTAAATTACCGCAGAGCGAATTTATAATATGAGCCTTATGGATTCCCGAAACGCCGAGAACTCCGACAGGCAGATTTTTGCTTTTTACCGCCTTTTCGAGCGTCTTATATTCGGGCGAGGTCTTTAAGACCTCAGCAAATGCTGACATATTAAATTAAAGCTCCTTCAGGAATTATATTTGTTCATGGCTTCGTCTGTTTTGCCGTCCAGAATAAGCTCCACCGCACAGCAGGCATTATCAAGTGCCTTTTTAAGCTCCGGTGCCTCGTCCTTTTTGTACTCGGAGAGAACCCATGCGGCAAGGTCGTAATCGGGATGAGGCTTTTTGCCGCAGCCGATTTTGACTCTCGGAAAATTTTGGCTGCCTATACAGGATATTATACTCTTTATACCGTTATGACCGCCGTCTGAGCCCTTGCGGCGTATTCTCAGTCTGCCTACGTCAAGCGATATATCGTCAAAAATCACAATGATTTTTTCCGGAGGTATCTTATAAAAATCTGCCGCGGCCTTTACAGCCTCTCCGCTTAAATTCATATAGGTCTGCGGCTTCATTACAATGCAACGGTGCGAGTTTATAACCGTATCGGCTATAACCGCCTTAAACTTGAGTTTATTTATTTTAAAACCGTGCTTTTCGGCAAGAAAGTCAACGCACAAAAACCCCGAATTATGACGTGTCAGGGTATATTTTTTCTCGGGGTTACCGAGCCCTGCCACTAAAAATTCGGGTGCGCCGACAGCTTCCGTTTTTTTGAATCTGCCTAACATTATTGTGTTTACCTGTCCTTATTTATCTTTTAGGCACCAGCCTATCTTATTAACCTGACGCGCTCTTGCTATACCGAGCGAATCGCCGGGAACGTCCTCTGTTATTGTGGAGCCTGCCGCGGTATATGCGCCGTCACCGACCGTCACGGGAGCTACAAGATTTGTGTTGCAGCCTATAAACGCATCGTCGCCTATGGTGGTTCTGAATTTCGCCTTGCCTGTATAGTTGACCGTTACCGTTCCGCAGCCGAAGTTTACCCTCTTACCCACGTCGCTGTCGCCTACATACGTAAGGTGCGAAACCTTTGTGCCGGTATCTATATTGGAATTTTTCACCTCGACGAAGTTGCCGAGATGCACCTTTTCGCCTATCACCGAATTGGGCCTTATGTGAACAAACGGACCTATATTTACGCCGCTCATTATCCTTGCGTCAAAGCTTTGAACGCTGTTTAAATACGCATCATCGCCGACAGTTGTATTATGAAGAAGCGTATTGGGCCCTACGGTGCAGTTTTTGCCTATCGTTACGTTTCCGCGTAAAATCGTGCCGGGCAAAATAAGCGTACCCTCGCCGATTTTTACGTTCGGGGAAATCATAACTCCGTCAAAGCACGGGATATTCACACCGCAGTCAAGCTGATGCTCTATCTCACTTAAGCGAACAGTCTCGCTGATTTCGTGAAGTGAGCGCATATCATAGACGGCACTCGTTTCGCATCTGCAATCGGTTTGGAACCGTGTTTTTTTATCACAGGCGCGAAAAAGCTCCTCGGCAGAGCGCGATGCGCCGTTTTTAATGAGTGTCATGAGTTTTTTTGAAGAGAACACATACGCTCCGGTCACGTCCTCACCATTAGGCTGTCTTGAAAAGACGGCGGCCGCCTCATTTCCCTCGTTCACGCAGAGAGAAAGCGCGTTTTTAAGAGAGCTGCCGCTCATAAGCGGTACATTTCCATAGAGAACATATACATAGTCAAATTCATCTGCAAAGCCGTCGGCTGCAAGCAGAAAATCGCTGTCATTTTCAGCATCCGGCGATACAAACACCCGGCTGTCGCCCTTTATTGCTTCAACACCGGAGCTGTCACTTTCAATTATAATTGCCGTTTTTTCCGCATCAGCCTTTTCGGCATATGACTTCACATACGAAATGAGCGGCAAAGACAAAGCCTCACACATATAAATGGGTTTTTCGCGTTTTTTATTATCTGCGGCTATAATCAGCGCACCTGTTTTAAGAGCCATAAGAGCACTCTCCCGAATATATTTGTATTCTGCCGCCGTATCTGCCGATACCTCTGCAGCAACAATATTATTGTATCACAAAATGTCTTTTCTTACAATAAAAACATCCGCCTCATTGCACACAACAAATCAACACTCCGGCCCGACTTGTTAGTTTTTACCAATATATGCAGTTTAATTTTGTAGTGTTTTTTCGAAAAAGCTCTTTCTTTTTTATTTTCTTCTGATATATTATACACAGGAAGGATCCTAAAACCAATTTTAAAAAAGGAGAGATAATCCATGGATTTCAGTTCTATCTTTGAAACAATCAAGGGCTTCTTCGAGGCTAACGTGCTTCCGACTCTTAAGCCTATTATCGACGCTATAATGGGTCTCATCGGCGGCATCATCGGCGGCAAATAATCAAGCCACTCGACAAGCGGTGTAATTTCGGTTACACCGCTTGATTTTTTATAAGGATTTGTTATGAAGCACTTTAAAATCTCATTATGTATATTGCTGATGCTCGCGTGTCTTTGCTCCTGCGGCAAAAAAAAGCAGGAGGATTATACCACACCTGCCGTCTCATATCCCGAAACAACCGTTCCCATCGAAACGACAACAAAAAAGGTTGAAAAAACCACGGCCGAATCCACGAAGCCTCAAAGCACGGCTCCCGCCGCAGTCAGCACGGAAACAACGGAATACGAAGCACAATACGGCGATTCGCAGCTTGACTTCGATACGGACAACAAATTTGTTGACGCCGTAGTCGCGAAATACGGAATTGACCGCGAAGGTCTTATAACCGCATATTCGGTAAAGGGCAGAGACAGTAACTACGTCTGGCAATTTAACGGTAGCCGAGACGAAAACGGCAAGCTCATAAGAAACGCCGACACGCTTAAATACGTTTATTACGTAAACGCCGATTGCTCCAAGGTAAGCCGTACCGGCGGCTATACGGGAAATGACGGTTGTACCTTAAAGGACGGACTGACGGTATTTTTACTTACACAAAAGGTTCTGATACCTAATTTGCAGGAGCAGATAGACCGAAACTCATAATTACAATATAAAAATATGTCGGACTGTAAAAAGCACGTTTTTACAGTCCGATTTTTTGTACGTATTTCAAAAAACTCTGACGGAGATTTTAAGACGCTGTTTTTTTGTCTCTCCGATTTGCCGCAAAACACAAACCGTCCCTTGTGCCGCACCGATATTATCTCGTCCTCTTTCGGTATATATGATGAATTGACGGTCATTTTGCCGTTTACAAATATAAGTTTTTGCATAAAAAGCCGCTGTGACTCGCTGCGCGATAGTTTATAAACCGCGGCAACCATCGCGTCAAGCCGCAGAGACGGCACCGTAACCGTCCGCTCCTCCGGCAAGGCTCCGACAGAGTCCGGAGGAGATAAGGTCATCTCACATCGCACCGTGGTGTGCTTGACCCTATCAAGATTGTCGAGCACAAAGCGTGCAACCTTTTTTTCGCAAAAAACGTATCCGCAATTATCATCCGTGAGAATATCGCCTATTGTCTCTCTCTTGATGCCGAGCCCCATAAGCGTACCGAGAAAATCACGGTGAGCGAGCTCGTCGGCAAACTTTTTTGCCACCGGTGAAATTTTCACCCACACAAAATCGCATTCGGCTGCTTTTTCCTCCTCACTCTTTTCGCCGAAAAGAGCCGCACGACGCTCGGCAAGTGGATAGCCGCCGTAAAGATACACCCTTGAAAACAGCTGTGCAGATGCTAAAGTGCTTTGCTCGTCAAGCGTTAAAAAATCGGAGCTTACGGTTCTTCGCTGCTCGACGGCGCGCAGCGACAGCTCCGCGAAGCGCTTCTTCAGTTTGTTTTCGTCATTGTCCAAAATCCGAACGTCTCCTTTAAATCTAAATATATCGATAATATAATATCAAAACACAAGTCGCGTGTAAAGTACCGTTAAAAAAGGGACGAGCCGCCATTACGGCGGCTCGTCCCTTAAGCGAGGAAACCAAAATTTCGTTATTGTTGAGTAATAATGCGTCAGATAAGCGAACGATAGAGTTCTGCAATCTCTTCAACGCTTGTATCGCGGGGGTTACCGGGACGGCAGGCATCCGCATACGCAGACTCCGAGAGGAACTGTATATCCTCTTCTTTAACGATTTCTTTAAGGTCTGCGGGAATACCTACATCGGAAGCAAGGCGTTTTACTGCATCAACAGCAGCCTTTCTGTACTCCTCCTGAGTCATATCGTCCGTACCCTTTACGCCCATAGCCTTTGCTATATCTCTGTATTTTTCGCCGGTAGCCGGAGCGTTATATTCCATAACAGTCGGAAGAATAATTGCATTTGCAACACCGTGAGGTGTGTCGTAAAGCGCGCCGAGCGGATGAGCCATAGAGTGAACTATGCCGAGGCCGACATTTGAGAAGCCCATTCCGGCTATGTACTGACCGAGAGCCATTTCCTCTCTGCCCTCGGGGGTATTTTCAACAGCACCTCGAAGAGCGCGAGAAATTATTTCGATTGCCTTTAAATGGAACATATCGGAAAGCTCCCAAGCGCCCTTTGTGATGTAGCCCTCAATAGCGTGTGTAAGAGCGTCCATACCGGTTGCGGCAGTAAGCCCCTTTGGCATACTCGACATCATATCCGGGTCAACAAAAGCAACTACCGGGATATCGTGAACATCGACGCACACCATTTTTCTGTTTTTCTCGGCGTCGGTTATAACATAGTTTATGGTAACCTCAGCGGCTGTGCCTGCGGTTGTGGGAACGGCAAAAATCGGAACAGCCTTATTCTTCGTGGGAGCCACGCCCTCAAGGCTTCTGATATCTGAAAATTCGGGATTCGCAACAACTATGCCAATCGCCTTAGAGGTATCCATTGAGGAGCCGCCGCCGATTGCGATAAGATAATCGGCGCCCGAAGCCTTAAATGCCTCAACGCCGTGCTGACAGTTTTCTATTGTGGGATTAGCCTTGATGTCAGAGTATATCTCATAGTCAAGTCCGGCTTTATCAAGAACATCCGTAACCTTTTTGGTAACTCCGAATTTAAGAAGATCGGGGTCCGAACAAATAAAAGCCTTTTTAAAGCCTCTGCCCTTTGCCTCGTCGGCAATGCTCTCTATTGCGCCCTTGCCGTGATAAGAAGTCTCATTAAGAACAAATCTGTTAGCCATAACTTATTCCTCCGTATTCAATAAAATAAATTTAACGGCAACGTGGGTAAACGTTTAACCATCTACGTTAAAATTTTAACAACCGTTTTTTGAAAAATCAATAGGCAATACTCACAAATAATCAAAAAAATTTTTGACACTTAAAAGACCTGCCCTCGCCGCAAAGCGAAAACAGGTCTTGGAATCATAAAACCATATAAGACTTACGAGCCGGAAACTATCCAGCCTATGCCGTATGTCACGGTGGTCATTATAAGCCCGGCTATAAGTACGCCGAGGGCGATTATCGGAAATGCCTTTTTAGGAGGTATTTCCAAAAGCGACGCCATAAGCGCGCCCGTCCAGCCGCCGGTTCCGGGAAGCGGAATCGCAACGAACAGCAAAAGCCCCCACTGCTTACCGCGGTTTATTTTATCTCGATTCTTTTCGGCTTTTGCTTCAAAGTGCTTTATTATTTTGTCAAAGCCCTTTATCTTTCTCAGCCACTCGAATATCTTTTTGATGAACAAAAGGATAAACGGTATCGGCACAAGATTCCCGAGATACGAGATGATGAATGCCTGAAGCATATTCATATTGAGCAGTCTTGCGGCTATCATACCGCCGCGGTTCTCAAGAATCGGGAACAGCGAAATTATAAACACCGTAAGCCATGACGGTATGGTATCTCCGAACAGATGCACCATTTTTTCCGCGAGATTTTCTGTCGCGGACAGCGTCATAAAGTACTGCGAAAATGTAGATAGCATATAATTCTCCTTATAATCAGATAGAGTGCTCCGTCAAATAAGCCTTTGCTTTTTTGAGAATAGCCTTGTCGTTTTCATAATTAAGGGTCTTATAAGCATTATCATAGCTTAACCAAATGTAGTCCTCAATTTCCTCCGGCTGAATAACGGTTCTTGTGTCTTTTGTGGAGGCGATATAAATTATAACCGTTTTTTCTATTCTGCCCTGAATCGTATACTCCGAACGGCTCTTAAATTCCGGAAGAATGGCTATATGAAGCCCGGTTTCCTCAAGGACCTCGCGTCTTGCGGTATCCTCGTTGCTCTCGCCCTCTTCGACATGGCCTTTGGGGAAGCCCCAATTTGCGCTGCGCTTGTTTTTGATAAGCAAAAATCTTCTTTCGCCCGCTATTTCCCGGTAAACTATCGCGCCGCAGCTGCGCTCATAAAGACAATCTACCGAATAGGAACCTTTTTTGTACATAAACGCGAGTGCGTCACGCACATCATTTACTATAAATTTTTTACTCTTTGGCGACACAACAATAATTACACCTTTTGTCTTAGGTATTTTAACGGTGGCTATTACCCTGCCGTCAAAATTTCTTACGGGGTGATTTATGCCCATAATAAAGGCGCCCTTTACGGGAGAGTGCGGCTCAAGCCCGCTTTCGACGGTACCGTAATTAAGGCGGTACTGCGTCTTGCTGTTGCCGTCAAAGAATCCTATGGGTCTTGTGACCCTCACTTTGACAAACCTTCCCAGCATCGTGGTTCTCCTTAGAAAAATCTGAAAATATTATACAGGTTTTTTTTGCTTGTTTCAAGACAAATTTAAACATTAAGTCTCAAATCACGCCTCAATGTTTAAATTGACATTAAAAATTACTTTTTTGTAATAAAATTTTAATCAAAAGGGATTGTGAAAAGCCGCGATTTACGATAAAATATACTCAATGTATATAAGCTGTTGTGTGAAAGGGTGTCAATTATGGCAGATGACAAGAAATTCGGCAATAACGATTTTGAGGATATTTACAGTTCTTCCGAAAAGAACGGTTACGAGGATATATACAGCGACAGCGAGGAAGAGGGACGTGCAGTCTCTTCCGACAAGAAGGGCGATGACGATTTCGAGGACTTCTTCACGGGGAGAAACGACAAAGCAGACAACGAAGATTCCGAAAACGAGACTCCCGTTCCGCGCCACAGAGAGATAAACACAAGCCCAGAGGTCAAACCTTACAGCTACAACTATAACAGAGCCGCAAATTCAAGAGCCAAAAAGGTTTCCGACGAGCACGGCTTTACCGATATTTCAAGCGGCAGGCAGCCGAGAGAAAAAAAGCCTCACCGACACAGCGCAGGCAAGATAATCGGTATAGTCATATTGATTTTACTGGTGCTCTGCGCCGCCTTTGCCGCAGTTACATACCATCAGGCAAAAAAGCTGCTCGGCGAGGTCAACTACTCTCCGCTTCAGGAGAATGAATACATAGATTCTTCAAAGCTCGCACATTCGGATTCGGTACGCAACATTCTCCTGATAGGCGTTGACGCGCGCGAGGGGGAAAGCTCAGACAGCACAAGGTCCGACACCATGATGATTCTTTCCATTGACGAAAAGAACAAGCAGTTAAAGCTCACCTCCATTCTTCGCGACACATATGTTGAAATTCCGGGCTGGAAGTGGAACAAGATAAACGCGGCGCAGAGCCACGGCGGCAGGCAGCTGCTTGTAGACACAATAGAATACAATTTCAAAGTGGATATAGATAACTATATGCTTGTGAACTTTGATATGTTTACCACTATAATCGACGAGCTCGGCGGCGTAGATGTTGAAGTAACCGAAAAAGAGGCAAACTACATAAACGCGCGTTACAATATGACTCAGGCCGAAAAAGACGCTTTTCCCGGAACCACAAACGCCGGTGTAAATCACTTCAGCGGTATGCAGGCTCTTTGGTACAGCCGTATGCGCTATCTCGACAGCGACTTCTACCGCACACAGCGTCAGCGCAAGGTCATTTCGGCAATTATAGATAAGGCAAAATCAAATCCGACGGCACTCTATTCGATAGCTGAAAAGGTTATGCCGATGATTGAAACGGATCTTACCACGGACGAGCTTGTAAATCTCGCAAAGGGCTCCGTAAAATATATGAAATACGATCTTGCTCAGATGCAGGTTCCGATTGACGGAAGCTGGAAGAGCGTTAAAAAATCAGCCGGCAACGTGCTCTCGATAGATTTGGATAAAAACATTTCGGCAATGCGCACATTCATATACGAAAAGGCGGACACCTCAAATAACGAGACTACAACGGAGAATTCCAAAAAGAAATAATTTTTCAGGAGATACAATATGAAAAAAGCTGAATTATCACTTGCCGGCGAATTTAAAGTAGGCAAGGTTGACGACAGAATCTTCGGTTCGTTCATAGAACACCTCGGCAGAGCCGTTTACGGCGGGATATATGAGCCAAATCACCCCTGTGCCGACGAAGACGGGTTCAGAAAAGACGTTATCGACGAGGTTAAAAAGCTTCGCGTACCGATAGTGCGCTACCCCGGCGGAAACTTTGTTTCCGGATACAGGTGGGAGGACGGTGTGGGTCCCGTAAGCGAAAGGCCGAAAAGGCTTGAGCTCGCCTGGGGCGTTACGGAGCCCAATCTCTTCGGCACGGATGAATTTATGAAGTGGTGCAAAAAGGCGGACACAGCTTGTATGATGGCCGTAAACCTCGGCCTGCGCGGAGCCGACGACGCAAGAAATCTTGTTGAATACTGCAATCACCCGTCCGGCTCATATTACAGCGATATGCGACGTAAAAACGGTGCCGAAAGCCCTTACGGTATAAAGCTGTGGTGCCTCGGTAACGAAATGGATGGCGGTTGGCAGCTCGGCCACAAGGAAGCGAAGGAATATGCTTTTTTGGCGGATCAGGCATCAAAGGCAATGAAACTCACGGATGACTCAATCGAAACCGTAATTTGCGGCAGCTCCAACGACCATATGAAAACCTCGGCAAGTGGGAGGATACCTGCCTCGACATAGCCTACGACAGCGTGGATTACATATCGCTTCATCAATACTACGACAACAAGCTCGGCGACACGCAGAGCTTCCTCGCTAAGAGCATGGCTATGGACGAATTCATAAAAACGGTAATTTGTATATGCGATTCCGTAAAGGGCAGAAAGCATTCAAAGCACACCGTCAATCTCTCCTTTGACGAGTGGAACGTTTGGTTCCACTCAAACGATGACGAGGTAGAGAAGTGGAGCACCGCTCCGCACCAGCTTGAAGACGTATACACCTTTGAGGACGCACTTTTGGTCGGGCTTATGCTGATAACCCTGTTAAAGCATGCCGACAGGGTTAAGGTCGCGTGTCTTGCACAGCTTGTAAACGTCATAGCTCCCATTATGACGGAAAACGGCGGCGGAATTTTTGAGCAGACTATATTCTATCCGTTTATGCACGCGTCAAATTACGGCAGAGGAACCGTTTTACTCTCAAACACAGTATGCGGCAAGCACGACACAAGAGAGTTTACCGATGTTCCGGACGTGGACTCCGTGGCGGTTTTAAGTGACGACGGCAACGCTCTTACCGTATTTGCGGTAAACAGAGACCCGAGCGAAAGCTATGATATGTGCATAAAGCTTTTAGATCTTGAAGACTTTTCGGGCAAGGAGCATATTGAAATGTGCGGCTTTGACAAAAACGCGGTCAACGGATTCGACAAAATAAACGTCTTCCCCGTAAGCGGAGAAATCCCCACGGTTGACGGCAAGACGGCACACGCCGTTTTAAAGCCGTTTTCATGGAATGTTATAAGATTTTATAAAAACAAATAATAAAAAGGATTGAGAATTATGGCAAAATGTCCCAAGTGCGGAGCAAAGCTTCATTGGTACGACTTCCGTGCCGAATGTAAGCACTGCGGAGTTAATATTCCCAACTACAAATGGGAAGAGAGGCTTGAAAATGACGCCGATACGGCCGAGACATCATTCGCAAAGCTCCATTACAAAATGAGCAACTTCAAATACGGCACGGTAGGCTCTCCGCTTATGATAGTGCGCCTTGTTTTTACTCTTTTGCCGCTTGTGGCTCTTGTTGTGCCGCTTGTAAAAATCACACTCTGCTTCCCGTTTTACGAAAAAACGGAGAGTGTTTCATTTCTCACGTTTATACTTAACTATTTGACTGAATTTGATATAAAGGCTTCGCTCTCGCTGATGCACGGCGAGGCGCTCGGCGGTGTTTTTGCAAAAATGTTTCTCGGCGTGGGATTTGCATTTTTGGCCGTCGCGCTCGGAGTTGTAAATTTCTTCGTTGTGCTTATAGCGTCAATGTCACTCAGCAGCAAAGCCGACACGGTATTAAACATCCTCAGCACCGTTTTTTGGAGTCTTTCGGCATACTTTGTTTACGCCTTTTTAAATGCCGCGGCCGAAACAAGCGTAAACATAATCACAGGCTCGGTATCCCCGTTCTTTGCGGTAGGAATAGCATTGTTCCTCGCAAATGTCATAATCAATATTGCGGTGTCCAAAAAATTTAAAAACAAAAAAGCCACAGATCCGTCTATGGAGGAAGCCATAGAGAAAGAGCTTCGTGAGCTCCGTGAAAAAGACAGCGAGCCGGTAGCCGAATAAAGTCTTAAAAGCATGTCCCCCTCATACATTTAGTATGAGGGGGTGTTTTTTTTGAAATATATAATTTTGACTAAGAGAGGGCTTACAGCGATAACCGCTGTCACATTATCCGCGCTGCTTATCGTATTCGAAATCTGCGGCAGAAAAAGCGCACTCAGCTCTGCCGCTGCCGAGGAGAGCAAACGGCTTCTGCCCATCTACTGCGTTGAGACGGACGAAAAAAAGGTCGCAGTCACCTTTGACGCTGCTTGGGGAGCCGACGACACGGAAAGGCTCATAGAAATTTTAAAAAATCACAATGCCAAGGCTACGTTTTTCGTCGTCGGGGAATGGGCGGAAAAATATCCCGACAGCGTAAAGGCGTTTTATGCCTCCGGACACGAGATAGGAAATCACTCTGCATCGCACAATATGTATTCGAGTCTTACGGAGAGTGAAATCATAAAAGACATAACGCTCTGTAACGAAGCGGTAAAAAAAGCCATAGGAGTTACACCCGTTCTTTTGCGCGCTCCGTCGGGTGATTATACAAATGACACGATAACCGCGGCGACAAAGCTCAATATGAAAACAATACAATGGTCCGTCGATTCGCTTGACTGGAAGGGACTTGACACCGATGAAATAGTAAAGCGCGTAACGGATAAGACCGAGTGCGGTTCAATTATACTCTTTCACAACGATATAAAAAACACGCCCGACGCGCTCGACCGAATTCTCACGGAACTTGAAAAAAAAGGCTATTCGTTTGTTACGGTAAGCGAGCTTATATACGACGGCGATTACAAAATAGATTCCGCCGGCAAGCAAATCAAAAATGCCGCCGCGAATTGAACGCTCCGCCGTATAAAAAATTCGATTGGAAATTTTATCCGAAAAATACATTTTTACTTGTCTCTTTACCGTATAAAGAATTTATAACTGCGCAAAATATAATATCATCTTACGGGAGGTGACATTATGGAAAATAAGGGTGTAAAATGCGATGTATGCGAATGCGTACACAACACCGCCGGCTGCGGCTGCGACAGAAGCGTTATTGAGGTAACTCATGACTGCTCATGCACAAATCAGCAGATTCAGGACCCGCATTTCTGCAAGAGCTACGAAAAGAAATAAGCACGGGAATTAAAGAAAAAAGGAGCCGTAAAAACCACTGTTTTTACAGTTCCTTTTTTATTATCGGTCAAAGCTTTTTTAAATCAGCGTTTTTGTTGTTTGACGATGCGGCGCAAGCGGCACAATTGCCGGAGCAGCCTATACACTTGCCTTTTTTGCGGCGCCTGACTATAAAGACCGTTGCCGCCGCAACAGCCGCCGCCAAAATGCAGATAATCACAATGTCGGCGGTATTCATACAAAAAGGCCTCCGACGCTGTAAACTATAAATGACGCTATGTACGCGACGGCGCACTGCATAAATACAACGCCGACTGTTTTAACGCGCGAGCCGAGTTCCTTTTTAATGGTGGCAACAGCCGCAACGCACGGTGTATACAAAAGGGTAAACACAAGGAAGCTGACAGCCGAAAGCCCCGTAAACAGGCTCGGAAGAACCGAGCCGAGCTGCGCCGTGCCCGTATTCATAAGAACAGACAGCGTACTTACAACGGCTTCTTTTGCGGTAAAGCCCGATATAAGCGCCGTTACGGCTCGCCAATCACCGAAGCCGAGCGGCTTAAATATCGGTGCTATAAATTTACCTATCATGGCGAGCAGGCTGTCCGCGCTGTCGTCCACAACATTGAGTCTTGTATCAAACGACTGTAAGAACCAAATTATTATCGTCGCAATAAATATTATGGTGAATGCTCTCTGCAGGAAATCACGCGCCTTTTCCCAAAGCAGTAAAAAGACGCTTTTCGGCGATGGCATACGGTAATTCGGGAGCTCCATTACAAACGGTACGGGTTCGCCGCGGAAGGCCGTCCTTTTTAATATCAGCGCAACAATTATGCCGAGAAGTATACCCGTGGCATAAAGTCCTATCATAACAAGCGCGCGGTATTTTGTAAAAAATGCCGCCGTAAACACGGCATATATCGGTATTTTTGCGGAACAGCTCATATACGGAGTCAAAAGAATAGTCATTTTGCGGTCACGGTCTGACGAGAGAGTCCTCGTCGCCATTATCGCAGGTACGGAGCAGCCGAAGCCTATGAGCATCGGAACAAAGCTTCTGCCCGAAAGGCCTATTTTTCTGAGAAGCTTATCCATAACGAAAGCGACGCGCGCCATATAGCCCGTGTCTTCGAGAATTGACAGGAAGAAAAACAGCGTAACTATTATAGGCAAAAAGCTCAAAACGCTTCCGACTCCGGCGAATATACCGTCAATAATAAGGCTGTGTACTATGGGATTTATGCCGTATGCGGTAAGCCCCCTGTCGCATATGTCCGTCAGCGCGTCAATTCCGAGTGACAGCAGATCCGAAAGGCGCGAGCCTATTACGTTAAAGGTGAGCCAAAATACAAGGAACATTACGCCGAAAAACACCGGCAGCGCCGTGTATTTTCCCGTGAGTATTTTATCTATTTTCACGCTTCGTTTATGTTCTCGGCTTTCACGGCACTTAACCACCGACTCGGAAACCGCCTTTTCGATAAACGTATATCGCATATCGGCAAGAGCCGCATTACGGTCAAGACCGGTATCATGCTCCATTTCCACAACGCTGTGCTCAATAAGCTCTCGTTCGTTTTTATCAAGCTCAAGCTTGTCGGCAAAATATTCGTCGCCCTCTATGAGCTTTGTGGAGCAAAATCTCGGAGGGACCGAGATGTTTCGCGCATGATCCTCTATCACGTGGGCTACCGAGTGAATGCAGCGGTGTACGGGGCCGTCTGAGCAAAAATCTATTCTTTTCGGCAAAATACGATTTTTTGCGACATATACCATTTTATCCGCAAGCTCCGAAACACCTCGTTTTTTGCGGCACTTATCGGAATTACCGGTATGCCGAGGCTCTCGCTGAGCTTTTTGACATTGACCGTTCCGCCGTTTGCCCTGACTTCGTCCATCATATTCAGTGCCAGCACCATAGGCAGGTTCAGCTCCAAAAGCTGCAAGGTCAGATAGAGATTACGCTCAATATTTGTGGCGTCAACTATATTGATTATCCCGTCGGGCTTGCCGTCGAGTATAAAGTCTCGCGAAACTATCTCCTCTTGTGTATACGGTCTTATCGAATAGATACCGGGAAGGTCGACAACGGAGCAGTTTTTTGCCCCCTTTATGCTTCCCATTTTTTGGTCAACCGTAACGCCCGGAAAATTTCCGACGTGCTGATTTGAGCCTGTCAACGCATTAAAAAGTGTTGTTTTACCGCAGTTTTGATTTCCTGCAAGTGCAAATATCATTTATTATCCTTGACCTTTCCGAATTAAAAGCTTTATGCTTTTTCTACCTCTATAAGCTTCGCGTCTGCCTTCCTGAGCGTCAATTCATATCCCCTGACCCTTATTTCTATCGGGTCGCCCATGGGCGCGGTCTTTTGAAGAGTGACGGCCGTATGCGGAATAAGCCCCATATCAAGGAATCGCAGTCTCAGCGCACCCTCGCCGCCAACCGTTTTGATTACGGCCGTTTCGCCGTTTTTCAACATATCAAGAGTCATTTTGATCCTCCGCAGTGTGTTAGTTTTGACTAACTTCGACATTATAACAGTTTGTTTATTTTTATATTTTAATTATATAATGTTAGCACAGCCGCACTTTTGTTGTCAACTGTTTAATATATATTTACCATGTTAAACAGTTGACGGCTGTATACATGCTATTCAGCCATCCGAGCACCCATAAAAAATTATAAATCGGTTTAGGTGAAACAACAAACGGTATAATTTTAAAACTGTTTGAAAAACTATAAAAAGTAACAAAGTTTTAAGGAGCAAAATTTATGAAAGCGACAGGAATAGTGCGTAGAATAGACTAATGCGTTATAATAGGACAAGGTCAGAAAGCCGCATAAACACTGGGGTTTCGCTGATTTCGTCCAAGCTATCGGCAGAAAATTCACGGCGGTCAAGGCCACTTAATTCGAAAGAGAGGTGAGAGAAGGAAAGCCAACTGATGGCAACCGAAGATGTGTCTGTTAGGACAGCCCTACCACTAAAAGGAGTCAAGAGGATAGTTTCTCTTGGCTCTTTTTGTTTACAGAAATTTTGAAATGGCAATAATGTCAATAATATCAGAATTGGAGGAATGAATGATGAAGCAAGGTGTTTTGGTTTATGATGAGAGGTCAGGTCGGATGGATATTCGTTTCGGTTTAGAGGAATATTACGGAGGCCTGCACTGCGGCACTACTATGGATGTCCTTGTTCAGAACCGATGGATTCCCACCAGAATCGAGATGGCAGATGACTGGTACTTGGTTGGGATCAAAACGAATATCCTGTCCGGGCTGAGAGTCCGGATCTAATCTGTATTCAGTTACTTGAATATAAGAAGATTTGGACAGTGTGGATGAACAAAAAGAAAATTGGCATTTTTAATGCAATTACTTATTGAACCGTTCTAAAAAGGATTAAAGGGAATGGTGCAGAGCAACTGCTTACAAATTGTAAGCAACTAAAAAATGGTAGTTACAAACGGGAAAAATGGCTTACTGATGTATCAGTAATATCCATTGTATACCAATCAGATGAAGCGGCTTCTTTGTTATAAAGAAGTCGCTTTTTTTGTAGAGAGTCCAGAAAGGAGGAAATTCATATGAAATGCCTGCTCAAATACCAGTGGGTCAAGTTGCTTAGAGCCCACTTGCCACAGGGCAAGGGGGTAATGGGCTACTGGGCCAGACTGGCGGCACGAGCGGCATTTCGTAAAGGGGAGGCGCATTACTGCGGATATGCCAATCCGGTATCAGCCGGTATGTGGTCCGGTGGGATCGTTGGCCTCAAGAACATTCTCGGAGTAAAGAGCAAAACTGTGGCTTTACAGATTTTGGACGACTTAAAGCGCTTGGGCTATATTGAATACACGCTGAATCCCTCAACAAAGAAACTGGAATACTTTATCAAAGATTGGGTGCTTCAGTGTTCCGGCGCTGGTTGCATGAACGGCGCTGTATATACCACAGAAGGCTATGGTTTTCTCTGCCTTCCCCGTAATATTACACAGCGGTTGACAGAGAATCAATATCAGTTTGAAGAAGCGGACGCATGGCTGGATCTCTGGTGCCACACGGTTTGGCAGGATCCACGCAATGCGTTTTCTTTTTGGGCGCCGGCTATTCAGTATGGCTCCTATGGCGCCGCATTAACCTTGGAAACCTTGGGACAGCGCTGGGGTTGGGAAAAGACAAAGGTATGGAGATTTTTTCAAAAGCATGGGGATGTCTTCGCTCTGTACCGTCTGCCCGGCTCTTTCGGCTGCCTCATTTTTAATAAACTGTATCCCACAGGTGCAGAGGTTTCAATGCCGGTACCTGCGGACATTGAACGCATAATCGGTAAAATGCGCATAATAGCGGGGAATACACATATTGCAGGAACAGACCATGTCCGGCTTAATAAGATGATCCTTTGGTTCAGCCGACAGATCATCGCGCAGGATGGCAAAGATGTGTTGGAAACTGAGGCGCAAGACCGCGTTGCACTTTCTACCCCCATATTACGCGCGTATCTTTCTCTGTGTTGGAATTGTAAGAATTGTAGCTATGACTGCGGGAATGTAGATATATTCCCTGTATTGTTAAAAACCATACGAGGGCCTTGTGCCCCAATTTTTGAACAAGCAAAGGAGAATTTCCATGAGCAAACAGAACGAAACCAGCGCCAAGGCGCTTTACGAACAGCAGGAACAGAAGATTTCCACCCAGTCCGATGCTTTCATCCGTCTATTGACGCAAAGAGGCATTCTGGAGGATCACCAGATTGACGATGATCGTATCCGGCAGGCGCAGAAGGAGAAAAAGCGCAATATGTATCACAACACACAACTGCTTCTGGAACACTATCGGAATATCGCCTGGGCACTGGAGTGCTTCCCAGACACCATAGCGGAAGAACTTGATCAGCCCTTTGAGGGGCTGGATTTTTTGTTGGAGAAGATGGATGTGGAGATGGGCATGGGAAACAAGAAACTGGAAAGCCGGCTGGAGAGTGTTCGCAAATCCCGTTTGCTGTTAGATCGGGTCAATGAAGCTTTAAGCGTTTTGAAGAAAAAACCTGACAACGGTGCAAAAATGTACGAACTCATCTATCTGACCTATCTTGCTCCAGATAAATTGTGCCATACGGACCTCCTATATCGGTTGGACATCTCATCCCGACACTATTACCGTCTTCGCCAGCAGGCCATCACCATTCTGTCTATTCGCCTGTGGTCTGCTCCGGCCAGCGAAGTAGATTCCTGGCTGGAGGTGCTGACCCTGCTGGAAAATCTATGAGTGAAAATGAAAAGGCACAAAAATGGCGGAAAATTGGCAAGGCGTGCGCCGATGACATGGAAACGAAAAAAAGCTATACTGATATTGTCCAATAGTGGGCCGGGCGGAAAACGCTGTTTCTGAAAGCAATCACACTTTCAAGGAACGGCGTTTTTTACTGTCCGGAGAACAAAAAACAGGAGGTAAAGACATGTCAAAGCAACTTCTTTCCGCTAAGCACCGTCTTCATGGAACTTATTGGTCCATGGTGGGTATTGCCAGCGCCATGATTTTGTCGCTGCAGCCGGTAATGGCGGAAACCATTTGGGATCGATTTTCCACTATCATGCAGGACATCTATGGACAGCTTGTTGCCATCAGTACCATAGTGGCGGTAACTGTTGCAGCAATTGCATTGATTGTCCGGATGGTTTCCCGTAATCAGCGGGCGGTGGATGAGGCAACCAGCTGGTTGAAGCGCATCGTTATAACCTGGATTGTCCTGAACACTCTGGCTTTATCGTGGCGTACCTGCAGCCCCTCATTGCCGGTGGACAATATACCCAGCCCTAAGAAGAACCACAGAACAACAGAACGGAGGTGAGAGGTTATCTTAGATTGGATTTTTGAAGGGATTATTTCATGGGTAGCCAGCATAGCCTCCCAGCTGATGGATGCCGTATCCGGATTATTTCTGAATGCGCTGGGAACGGACATGGTCACCATGGAGGAATACTTTCCCTTTGTCTCAAAGGCATTTGATGTGATGCAGTATACTGCATGGGCAATTTTGTTTCTCATCACGGTCTGGCAGCTTTTTCGGGTTTTTGGCGGACCGATAACGGAAGCGGAAGAACCGTGGCAGCTTGTTGCCCGCAGCGCGCTGTTTGCGCTGCTCATTGGCTTGCAAAGCCAATCTTCACTATAGCGCTGGATATTGCCAGAGCACCGTATACAGCTCTTATGGATCTTACCATGACAGCGGAGGATTTCACTTTTGCAGGGTTGGAACAGGTTTTGACCAATGGTTTGACTACCATTGTGGCAGCTATCTCGATTGTTGGCGCCATTCTGGTTCTGATTCTGGAAATATCTCTGGGTTGGAACTACTTCAAGCTCCTGCTGGAAACGGTTGAGAGATACATTGTGGTGGGTGTTCTGTGCTACACAAGCCCATTGGCTTATGCAATGGGCGGTTCCAAAGCAACCAATCAGGTATTCAAAAGCTGGTGCAGGATGGTGGGCTCTCAGCTCCTTTTGCTGGTACTCAATGTCTGGTTCCTCCGGGCATTCAACAGCTCTGTGGGCCAGTTTATCGGAAATGGAGGAGCCTTGTCTACCGGACAGGGTTCCATCTTCCTTTGGCTTTTCTGTGCGCTTGCTTTCTTAAAAACCGCGCAGAAATTTGACAGCTATTTGGCGGCATTGGGCCTGAACGTGGCGCAGACTGGCTCCAGTATGGGCATGGAAATCATGATGGCGGCGCGTGTACTCAGTGGTATGGGAGGCTCTGCAAAAAGTGCCGGCAGCATTTTCCGCAGCGGAAGTTCGACTGCAACTGCTGGCGGCTCTGCCGCAACTGGATTTGCTGCGGGGTTTGCCAGCAAGTTCAGAGGCAACAGTTATGTGAGAGATGCTGTTGTAGAAGGCGGCACCCGTATGGGGATGGGTGGAAGCGTTGGTTTTGTGGGCCGGGTTTTTGGCGGAATGGCCGCAAGGAATGGAGCAACGCTCACAGCGGAATCGGTGGCCTCGGTGGCTGCAAAATCAGAAGCGGTTTCCGGCACCATCGCTGGGGATATTGCAGACCGCAGCCTTGGAAATTATATGCCGCAAACGGCCGGCCACAAACTGAAAAATACGCAGATCACCGGCGGGCACATCAGTACCACGGCCACTGGGCCGGATGGAAAGTCCAGCAATGTCGAAATGTACAGTACTTCCCAGTTTGAAAAGCCTTCAGTTCCTCATTCCGTGGTGACAGCTGCGGACGGAAGCTCTTGGTATCAGGTTGCCAGTGGCGAAGGCCGGGGCGCTTTTTACGATGTGCCGGAATTCACTGGCAGTTCAGAAGAGGCAGCACAAGTTGCTGCCACATTCCCGGGGGTGGCTGAAGGCACAAGCTTACGGACGGTGGGTGATGGCGTGATCGAAGCGACTGGTGAAAACGGCAATGCCTTTGGTACAACAGTGCCTATTATGACGAACCGGATGCACCTCATGCGATTATGCAGTCGTCCAGCGGCGTAGATTGGTATGCTATGCAGCAGCAGGCAGAAGCCCCTGCTTTTGAGCAGGGTGAAGCAGCAACCGCCTACAACCGGGCCGCTTTTCAGGAATTTATGCCAGGCTATGAACATCAGGTATCTCATGTGGATGGTTCTCATCGTGAGGATGGGCACTTTGAAGTACGCCATGCGGATGGCTCTGGTACTGCGTTTTATGATACGGCACGATATGCCGCACCCCATGGGGATTATCAGGTCTACGAGGATTCTCAGGGCCAGCAATGGTATGCTCTTCGCGGAGAGGCGGCAGTGGAACGCAAACCGGTTTACGAAAATGGGAAACCAGTCTATGATGGAGAAAGCGTCAAGACGGTTTCTGTGGAAACGGTGCGTTACAAGAGTACCCCCAGCCGGTTCGGCGAACCTAAACAGCGTGGAGACATTGATATTGCTCCACCTAAAAAGAAAAGATAAGACAAAAGTCGTAAGACCGGGAAACATCCATTTTCCCGGTCTTTACTTTTTCTGCTTATAAATGGGTTTTTTCGAGGAGGTGAATACATGGCGGAGCCAGATAAGCGGCAGGTTGGTGAAGGTTCTGACAATTACGGTGAGGCCGCAAAACAAATGGCGAATGCCGCCAAGCAGGTTGGAAAAGAAAGCGCAAAACAGGCAGCTGCGGCGGGAACCAAAGCAGTTGCCAATGCCTCTGCCGCAGTTGTCCAGGCAAGTGTAGAAGGTGGGAAAGCAGCAGCGCAGATTGCTGCCGGTACAGCGGCAGGCGGCCCCTGGGGAGCCATTTTGTCGGCAGCATGGGCGCTTCGCCACACACTATTTAAAGTTTTAGTCTGCATTTGCCTGTTCTTTCTACTTATTATTGTTATGATTGTATCTTTACCCTCCATCATCCTCAACAGTGTGTTTGGTCTGGACGGTACACCGGTGGACATGGAAAATCCTGTTACTATACAGCAATCTTACGATGATATGGCAGCGTCTATTTCTACTGTCGTACAGGATGGTTACACACTCTCACTGGAAAAAGTCGAACAAATTATTGCGGATGGCGGCTATGACTATGATCTTTCAATGGAATCACTCATCAACTATGCCCAGAGTTCTTCAGGCTATGATGTCAGCTACATATTGGCTGCTTACTCTGCTTCACTAGGGCAAAAAAGTACCAGCGAGGCGGATATGCTATCGAAGCTGGATGCTGTAGCCGATGACATGTTTCCTGTCACTTCTGCAGAAAAAGAAGTGGAGCTTACGGTGCCGTTGACTTACAGTACCTATCGGGAGGTCACGGTAACGGTTGTAACATCCAGAAGTCAAACGGGAACCATCAATGGAGTGCCTCAATACCGTTATACCACGGAGTCCAGGACGTATTATGAACCGGATGGCACAGTGACGACTACAGAACCGGTAACGGTACCTGCTTTCAATGAGGTAACTGTTTCCGTGCCGGTTTACAGCGAGGGAAGCATTTCTGGGATGAAGGACGCCACGTACTATACGGCAGCCGGAGAAGAAACGCTGACGCCGGATACAGAGATCATCAAATATGTGGAGTGCACGATCCATCCCTTTGATCAAAGCGTCATTCTGGATGCTTTTTCCATAGATCCAAGTGCTATTTACGATCAGTTTCAAATTACCTACCGTGAGGCCATTCAGAATATGGCTAATGCACTGAAAATGACGCTGTATGGAACGCTTGGCAGTGGAGATACAGTGGCGCTGACGGATGCGGAGCTGATTGCCTTTGTCAACCAGCAAAATTGTAATGCTACGCGAAAGCATATTTTAACCACTGCCTTGTCGCTGGTAGGAAAAGTTCCTTATTTCTGGGGTGGCAAATCCGCCGCCGGATGGAATGATGAGTGGAACACACCAAAGCTGGTTACTGCATCAGGGTCTAGTACCTCTGGAACAATACGGCCTTATGGTCTGGACTGTTCCGGTTTCACAGATTGGGTATATAAAACCGCGTTGGGAGTGTCTCTTTACGAAGGCACTTGGAACCAATGGGATAACACCTACGCCATCACTGAGTCGGAATTACTCCCCGGTGATTTAGGTTTTATGGCAGAACCCGGCACGGTTCCGGTCAACCATGTGTTGATTTATGCTGGTAAAGGAGAAAACGGAGAACAGATGTGGGTTCACTGCGCCAGTGGCACTGGTGTGGTACTCAACTCACCGGACTATGTAACCCAGTACCGACGCCCCTCTAATGTGGACTTTGAGGCTTCAGTTCCTTCAATATCAACGGGAACTGGCACTCGCCGGGGAAATCCGGCTGTTGCAGAAATTGCTCTATCACAGGTGGGTAATGTTGGTGGTGAAATCTACTGGCGTTGGTATGGATTCAATAGCAGGGTCGAATGGTGCGCATGCTTTGTTTCCTGGTGTTATGCCCAGGCAGGCGCCACTGAGCCCAAATTTTCTGGATGTACATCCGGCGGTATGGGCTGGTTTCAGTCTCATGGACAGTGGGCAGATCGGAATTACACGGATATTGCGCCTGGTGACGCTATTTTCTTTGATTGGGATGGCTCCGGCGATGCGGACCATGTAGGCATTGTTGTGGGCGTGGAAAATGGAACCGTATATACAGTTGAAGGAAATAGTTCGGGCGACATGTGCCGTTATAACAGCTATCCACTTGGCAGTTCGGTTATCCGTGGTTATGGGCTGATGCTCTGGAATTAACAAGGAAGGTGTGAAAATGGAAGAAAAAGAATACAACAATGTTTACGCCATACCAGCAAACTATACGGATTCAGGAAAACTATTGGGCGGTATGATAGATACCAGAAACGCGATAGAAACAGTCTTACTTCTGGTACTGTTGGGGTACCCGGAACTTTTCCTGATTCCCATGCCCGGAACCATACGAATTGTGGTCATGACAGTGACATTGCTGCCTTTGGCAGTGATTTCGGTGATGGGTGTGGATGGCGGTTCGTTGTTCCAGTATCTCGGACACATTGTTCGTTCTGGATTCATCGGCGAAAACTGCATTTCAGGAGGATAGGATATCACTATGACCAGGCGCAAATTAAAAAGACAAGGAAGAAAAAGCGAAAAGCTTGAATTTGTGCAGGACTATCTCCCTATCAAGGATTTGAAAAACGGCATCATTGAAACAGCGGACGGCCGGTACATCAAAATTCTGGAGGTAGACCCTATCAATTTTACACTTCGCTCCGATGAGGAGCAGTTTAATATTATTTCCAGCTTTGCAAGCTGGTTGAAAATATCGCCCATGCGGCTCCAGTTCAAATCCATAACCCGTAAAGCTGATTCAGATAGGCACATTGCTATGGTTCGGAAAGAACTGGAACAGGAAGGGAATCCTCAGTGCCGTGAAATGGGTGAGGATTATATCAAGTTGATTAAGGATGTCGGCAGTCGGGAAGCGCTCACAAGGCGCTTCTTTTTAATTTTCCAATATGAGGCGGTGGGCCGGAACGAAAATGGAGACTACGCCAAAATTTATGGGATGCTTCAGACAGCGGAACAGAACGCCAGGGCATATTTTTCCCAGTGTGGCAACAGTATTGTGCAGCCCAAAGACCCGGACGAAGCAACAGCAGAAATTCTATATATGTTCTTCAACCGCCGTTCCTGTGTGGACGAGCCTTTTGCCTCCCGTGTAGACCGGGTTGTGATAGATACCATGGCAGCCAGGAAAAAGGTAATTGGCGTGGATCCGGTTCCGCATATCCGAATGGCCCATTTTCTGGCACCCAGAGGGATTGACCTCACACACCGTAATTACATCATCATGGATGGGCTTTACTACTCCTTTTTATATATCCGCGCCAACGGATTCCCAAATAGGGTGCGGGCCGGTTGGATGTCTTCCCTTATCAATGCTGGTGAAGGAATCGATGTGGATGTCCATCTGCGCAGGGAAAACCGCAGCAAAACCATCGACAAGGTGGCACAGCGGATCCGGCTCAACAGGACCAAACTCAAAGGGATGCAGGATACCAGCACTGACTATGAGGAACTGGCCAACTCCATCCAGGCAGGCTATTTTATCAAATCCGGTATTGCCAACTACAATGAGGATTTGTTTTACATGAGCGTCTTTGTGACGGTATCGGCCAAAAGTTACGAGGAACTGATGTGGCGTAAGCAGCAGATGACCGATTTGCTCAAATCCATGGATATGTATGTGAGCGACTGCAGTTTCCAACAGGAGGCGGCGCTTCAGTCGGTGATGCCATTTCTGAAAATTCATCCGCAGCTGGAGAAAAAGGCACAGCGCAATGTGCTTACCAGTGGGGCGGCCTCTACTTATATGTTCACCAGCTTTGAGATGTCGGATGATACAGGCGTCCTGCTGGGGGTAAACCGGCACAATAATTCCCTGTGCGTGGTGGATCTGTTCAATACTAAGATGCACAAAAACGCCAACCTGAATCTGCTTGGAACCTCCGGTGCCGGAAAAACCTTCACCATGCAATTGTTGGCGCTTCGAATGCGGATGCGCGGGATTCAGTGCTTTATTTTAGCGCCTATCAAAGGACATGAGTTTCGTCGGGCCTGCAACAAAATTGGTGGAGAGTTCATTAAAATTGCCGCCGGCTCCCCTCACTGCATCAATGTAATGGAAATCCGGCACACCATTTCCCCGGAGATGGAACTCATTGATGAGGTGGACTATGCTGAGATGGATTCCATGCTGGCAAGGAAAATTCAGCAGCTGATGACCTTTTTCGGTCTATTGGTGCCGGATATGTCCAATGAGGAAGAACAAATGTTGGATGAAGCACTTATCAAGACCTACGCGGATTTCGGGATTACCCATGACAATGCCTCTGTCTATGAGGATATGGAGGCGTCCCCGCCGAAAATGAAAAAGATGCCGATACTTGGTGATCTGCATAAACACCTGCAGGAAAACCCAATGACGGCAAGGCTGGCAGCCATTGTCAGCCGGTTTGTGACGGGTTCTGCTCAGAGTTTTAATCAAGAAACAAATGTAAATCTGGATAATAAATACATTGTTCTGGATCTGTCAGAACTGAAGGGAAAGCTCCTGCCAGTGGGGATGTTTATCGCGCTGGATTATGTATGGGACAGGATCAAATCGGACCGTACCAAGCGCAAGGCCATTTTCATTGATGAAATCTGGCAGCTTATCGGCGCCAATTCCAATCGAATGGCAGCAGAGTTCTGTTTGGAGATTTTCAAAGTCATACGAGGTTTTGGCGGCGCGGCTGTTTCTGCTACACAGGACCTTTCAGATTTCTTTAGTCTGGAGGACGGACGGTATGGCAGAGCCATCATCAACAACTCGAAGAATAAGATTATTCTGAATCTGGAGCCGGATGAAGCGGAGCATGTGCAGGAAACTCTCAAGCTCACTCGGACGGAGGTGCGGGCCATTACCCAGTTTGAGCGCGGGGAGGCTCTCATCAGCTCCAACAACAATAAGGTTCCGGTAGTCATTAAGGCTTCTCAGATTGAGAAAGAAATGATTACCACGGACAGGGCCGAACTGGAGGCTATCCTTCGGGAACGGCAAAAAGAGAAAACGCATTCTGCTTAAAATGCGTTTTCCAAACAAAATACGCATAATCAGGAGGTGAATAGAATGCTGTTGAACGATGAGCAATATGTAATCAAATGGCTGTCCCAGTATGGAGCACTGCCTAAAACACAGGTGCTGCGGTTGCTGCGGGATAAGTCACCGGATACAGCGGAAAAAATTATCCGTAACCTCAAACGGGAACAGCGGATCGCCGATGTAGGTGATGGGTATTATCTGGGGCTGGACCATCTGTGCAAGCCAGACCAGCGTGTTATCCTTGCGGTCTGGGTGTTGCTGAAATTTATCGACTATGTGGACCCTATGGCGCATTACCCGGCCACCTATCCCGCGCAGATTTTCTTTTTGAAGGAAAATGTGGGATACGAAGTTGTTGTACTGTACGATGGGGAGCAGCATTTAACCAAACTACTGCAGCCGCAGGATGAGGAAACAAAATATATTTTGGTACTCCCCCATATTCGGATGGCTTCCCAGCTGATACTGCCAAATGCCCCCTGCCTGTTTTCAACGGTAGAATTTCATGGCGAAGAGGAACCAGAGGTCTTGTTTTATTCTGAGGAGGTGTCACAGCGTGGAAATTCCCCAATCTTTTGCCCAGACGCTGGCTAAGCTGGAGAGCCAGGTAAAGAAAATGAATATGTCACTTTCGAATACGAGACAACTTTTCGAATACGGTAACATGGAATTAACCTATGAAGTGGCACTGCGTGTAGCAGACATTGCAGAGCGCACAGTACTACTGGCCCGGGCACTGCCAGCCTACACCGGACATCCTTTGGCAGCCCATGAAGTAGAAAATCTTATACAGATCAATATACCTGTAGAAATCGGGTTTACGGCTGAAGGCTGGTTTTCTGTGCGGTTGCCTCTGCTTCTTCCCAAAAAGGAAGATGGATCGGCGGATTATATCCGTTCCTTTCTCTATGCTGCCATGAGAAACTTCTTCCGGGGGAAGACGCCGGTACGGTATCATGACTGCGTACTGGTTTACCGGCATGTTTACTCCAGACAGAGGCCGGAACGACAGCAACGTGACCATGATAATATCGAAATCAATATGGTTTCCGATATTATTGCACTTTATACCATGGAAGACGACGGAGCCTCTCTTTGTTGTCATTACTACTGCAGTGCAGCCGGAGAGACAGAACGGACAGAGGTTTATGTGGTGCCGGAGGAAGCATTCATCCAGTGGCTGAAAGCAGAAAACGAGATGCCGGAGAAAGGAGTGATGCTTTATGATAACCGACCATGAGCCTGTACAAAAGGTATGTCAAAATGCCATAGTTTTCCCATCGGAAAACGTCACAGGTTTCCGATGGGAGAAAAAGCCGGTAACACCAGGGGTTCCTGGTTATTTTACTTGGGTAAAATCCGACAAAGAGAGCAGTCCTGTTGTCGGAAAGTTCCTTCGTTCAAGGGTGTGAAGCAATGCTGACGCTGCGGCCCGGCAGTCAGGCGCATCGGCTTGTTTCGATTCTTTCGGTGGCAGGTGAATTTCCCATTCGGGCCCTTCACCTTCTGGGGAAAGAACGGGTACTGCGTGACCTCGTCCGGCGGTTGACGGTATCTCAGCGAATACGAAATCCCAGTACTGGCGAGTATCTGGAATCAAAGCTCTTACAGTTGACTGGGAAGGGGGCCTCGAAATCCATTCGATTTTATAAAGGCGCTCTTCCCATACTGGAATGGCTTCATCCAGACGCATACCGGTACTACATGGAATCTTTCTGGGAACATCGTTTTCCAGGCGACCAGGCTCATCGGGATCGGAACCATCGGGTGGCGGAAGCTCTGGCGCTTTGTGCGGGGGCCGGTGTGGAGATATTTCCATATCGTTTGCCTAAACTGCAGATGCGGGAGATACGACTGACTGTTTCCTCTACTCCCTCGCTGTATTTGGCCAGGGACCTCAAGAAAATCAACCCGGCGGAACAGAATAAGACGATGTTCACCCGTATGGTCGGAACATTGTTCTACCCAGGCGGCTGCCATGCGGTTTACAATACGCGCAGCGCGGCCATGCGATGGAGCGGTATGGGTGAGTTTAAAGCTCTTCATAGCCTGATTGAGGTTGCCCGCATGAATGCCAATCTTCAACGGGTAGATACAGCCATTTTACTGGGTGAGTCTGCTGAAACAGCGATTTCTACCCTGATGGAGTCTGAGCGAAGCCGCCGTCCGGAATTTCGTTTCGATGGGATTTACCGGCATGTGTATTTTATCCCGATGGATGAAATTGGGAGCCGACGTTTGCGGCTTCTGACACTGCCAGACTGGAATGAAAAACTGCTGGATCTGCTGTTTGATCCTGACAGCAGATCTTATGGCAAAGGGATCATAGAATACGACGCCCTTGTGGATGGCGTTATGGTTTTCTCGCATCTGGATGGCGATCTTGCCAGACTGCTTCGTTTCCGCGAAGCCGCATATGCTCAGGCCGATAGGCTTGAGGTGCTGTGCTTCCCGGACCAGGTGCCCCTCCTCCGGGAATATCTGGACCCACCTATCAAATTAAAGACCATCGACATGAACTCGGTGGAGGAAGCGTTGGGTCTGAGTGGGAGGAGTGTCTTTGAATGACAAAACAAGAAAAATCGGTATTGTGATGGCCGCCATATTGGGCCTTGCTGCACTGCTGTATTTAGGCGGGCTACTTGGTCAGCTGATGGAAAATTACGCAGCATGGCAAAGCGCAGGCGGGATGGCCGGACAGGCCATAATCGCCTCCATAAATTGGAATCCAGCTGCCTGTTACCATAGCGCTTTCAGCCTATCCGGACTGAAAGGCATTGGTATCCTGCTTTTAGTTGGCGGAGCGGTTACAGCCTATGTAAAGCTCCACGACCGGTTTGGAGGAAAGAATTTGGATCCCCGCGGATTCACGCTCAGCAAAGACGGCACCTATGGCACCGCCTCATGGATGGACGACAAAGAGATGAAAGAGGTGCTGGAGGTCAAATCTCTCTCTCAGGCCGACGGCATTATTCTAGGTGAACGAAAAGGCAGTGCCGTCTGTTTACCAATCGATACCAGACTGAACCGGCACATTGCCGTATTTGGAGCTTCGGGCACTATGAAATCCAGAGGCGTGATCCGTCCGGCATTGTTCAATATCATCAAACGCGGGGAATCGGCAATCATTACAGACAGCAAAGCCGAACTCTACGCGGACACAGCAGAACTGTTCCGGAAAAACGGGTATGAGGTTAAGGTGTTCAACCTGGTCAATCCTCAGCATGGTGATTCCTGGAACTGTATGTCTGACTTGGGTGGGGATACTCTCCTTGCTCAGGTGCTGACCAATGTTATCATTGGCAATACCAGTGAGGGCAAGGGTGACCACTTCTGGGATAATGGCGAGGGCAACTTGCTCAAGGCGCTGATTCTGTATGTGGATTTGGACCGCAGCCGCAGTCCGGAGAGCAAGAACCTGGCTTCTGTCTACCAGATGCTGGTTCAGAACAGTGAGCGTCAGCTCACGGCGCTCTTTGAAAAACTGCCATTGGACCATCCGGCCAGAGCTCCCTATAACCTGTTTGCCCAAGCCAGCGATACGGTTCGGGCGGGTATTGTACTGGGGCTGGGAACCCGGCTGCAAGTACTGCAAAACGAGGCGGTCCGGCGCATCATCAGCCGCAGCGAGATTGATCTCACTGCGCCCGGCCGTCGGAAATGTGCCTATTTCGTGATACTCAGCGATCAGGATACCACCATGGCTTTTCTCTCATCGCTGTTCTTTTCGTTCCTGTTTATCAAACTGGTTCGTTATGCGGACAGCACACCGGAAATGCGGTGCGCGGTGCCGGTAAACCTCATCCTGGATGAGTTCAACAATATCGGTAAGCTGGGTGGAGCGGCAGACGGTTCTGATTTTACACGCACACTCTCGGTTATCCGCAGCCGGCGGATCTATGTGATGCTGGCGGTTCAGAGCCTTGGACAGCTGCAAAACCGGTATCCGAACAATTTGTGGTCAGAGATCATCGGCAATACAGACATTCAGCTGATGCTGGGCTGTACAGATGATGTCAGCGCTGAATACTTTTCTGCCCGCAGCGGCGACATGAGCATTCAGATCAATTCAACTATGACGGTGCGGCAAACTATTGCCGTGGCACAGGTGATTCCCCAGTACCGGCAGACGCAGGGCCAGGGAAAGCGCCGACTGCTCACACCGGATGAAGTCCTCCGGCTTCCAAATGAGGAATTGCTGGTCATCATCCGCGGTCACAACCTGCTTAAACTCAACAAACTGGATTATACGCAGCTGCCTATGTCCAAAGAGATTGTTCGCACCAGTATCATGGATTATACCCCTGCGGGAGATTTCACTCCGGTACCACAACCGGAACCGGTGCAGCCCCCAGAGGAAAAACCGCCAGCCCAAAAGCGACGAAGCCTGTATAGCTCAGCTAAACCGCCTACCGATTTCTGATAACGATAAAAATATCGTTAAAAATATAGATATAAACATTGACACATTTGATTTCGCAGCGTATAATAAAGACAGAAGTAGATATCCTATACTGTAAAGACAGGAGGAATGTGATATGAATGAAATGTCTGTCATGGGCGTGATGAGATCAATTGTGCCAATTACACGTTTTAACAAAGGAGAAGCCAACCGAATCTTTGATGAAGTTGAATCCAGCGGTACTAAGATTGTCATGAAGAACAATCGCCCGGCTTGTGTTCTGATGTCTCCTGAGAAATACGAAGTGCTGATGGAAATGCTATCGGATTATATCATGCAGGAAGAAGCAGAAGAACGGATGGCTCATTATAACCCACAGGAAACCGTAAGTCATGAGGAACTGATGGCATCTCTCGGTGTGATGCAGGATGAACTGGATGATTTGGACGTAGAAATCGAATAAGGAGCTGTGCGAATGAAGTGGAAAATTGAGTATATCAAAGAAGCACAGCGGGATTTGAAACGACTAGACCCTTACAATCGCAAGTTGATTTTAAAAGCGATTGAAAAAACAGCAGAACGACCGCTGCCTCCACCCAACGGTATTGGAAAACCGTTGGGTAATCATGCCAGCTCCAAGTTGAGCGGATATTATAAAATTAAGCTGAAAGCTCTGGGATACCGAGTTGTTTATCAGCTGATTTGCCAGAATGATGTGATGCGGGTGATTGTGATCTCCGTTCGCGATGATGAAGCTGTTTATAAGGAGGCAGAACGTAGGATTTATGATTTAATCTTACCAAAAGAATAATAATTTGGCCCCAAAAGCATCTCTGTAACAGGAGATGCTTTTTTTGTTGCAATTTTTAAAGGAGGATTACAATATGCCTACTAAGAAAACGGAACTTCCAATGGAAGAAGGAATGGAGCTGGGTTCGCAGATGTCAGACACCCCCATTCCCCAGATTGAAACAGAAATTCGACAGGATGTGGGACCCCTTCCTGAAGAGACGCCCGTCTTGCCGGATGAGTCCCCAAACTCCCAGACTGATTCTGAAAGTGGCCCAGAGTCAGAGAATTCAGAAGAAGACGGCGCCGAAGAGAGCAATTTAACGCTCTCTCCCCAGACTGATTCTGAATCGGAGGAAAATGCTTTAGAAAAGGGCCCAAAAGCCCGCCGAACGAGAAGGGCCAGCACCAAAAAATCTGAGTCTGGTACAGAGAATGAAACTACAACAGTTCCGGAGGATGACGGCGTCGAGCCGGCTCCTTCTCCTCGCCGCCGACGTTCTTCTGTCAGACCGGTTTTCCCCGTGGTGGCAATTGATGAACGCCTGGGCGTAGAAACCGATGCGGATAAAGCCCGGGATGCCCTGCTGGACCTGGTAGAGTCCATGAAAACCAGACGAATTCTCACCGGTACCATCCAAGGCGTAGAACGGCCGTCGGACAACCCTTCCCGTTCTCTCGCAGTCCTTTACCATGGTGACTTCAAAATTATGATTCCCGCCGAGGAGGCGGTAGAACCGCCCGAAGATTTCCGTGGACGCATGCCGGAGGATGTGTTGCACTACATGCTGACCAAACGACTTGGCGCGGAGGTAGATTACATCATCAAGGGCATTGACGGGAAAGCGGGTATTGCTGCAGCCAGCCGTCTGGAGGCCATGGCAGCCAAACGTAAAGAGTATTATTTCGGTACAGACCGGGATGGCAACAATCTTCTCTATGAGGGGATCTGCGCGGAAGGGCGGGTTGTATCCGTTATCCGGGCAGGCATTTTTGTGGATTTGTTTGGTGTAGAAACGTATATCCCCCTGCGGGAACTGAGTTACCAGCGCATGATGGATGCCAGTTCCAGTTTCCAGCCAGGGCAGCGCATTTTAGTAAAGATCTTGGGCATTGACCGCAGTGACCGCAACCACATCCGTGTTAGCGCTTCTATCAAACAGGCAGGAGAAAATCCCTACGAAAAAGCTTTGCGTCGCTATTCCATTGGGAACCGGTATGTGGGAACCGTAAGTATGGTAGACACAACCGGTGTTTTTGTGGCTCTGGATGGCGGCATCGACTGCCTGTGCAGCTATCCAAAACGGGGGCGCCCGCCCAGAGGTGCCCGGGTTACGGTTCGTATTTTGGGCATCAATCATGACAGCAACCGAATTTGGGGCGCTATCACCCATATCGCAACGCCCCGTTGAGAAAGGAGAAAAAATTTTGGATCATTACGCACTTAGTACGGAAGAACAACAACGCCGCAGACAGATTGCTAACCATGCGCGCCAGATGATTCTGGAGCATCTTCCGGTTGAAGATGAGGATGAAACATCACTGACCACTTACTACCGGGAATACTACATGCAGATTTCATTTTCATCGCTGCATCCGCTGGTGGTTATCTGTTTGGCCAAGTCCATTCCAAACCCGGACAGCACCAAAAAACGGCAAATGGTCAATCAGCTGAATTTGAACAGCGTTCTGGGCAGCCATGCTATCAACCAGGAGGTGGGGTGCTATTCCTACCGTTCCACCCATTGGCTGGATACCGAACTGACAGCCGAAAGGTTTTTTGAAATGTTGGACCGCTGCGCGGATGAAGCAGATCGGGGCTATATCAGACTGAAAGCGGGCTGATGTCTCAGTTGTAAATCCCAGAGCCTCCTTGTGTAATTTGACAAGAATACAAAAGGAGGACGCAGTATGAAGAAAATTGTTATTGGTATATTGGTTTGTGTAGTTATGTTACTGAGCGCCTGTGGGACGCAGCAGCCGGAACCCATGGAATCCAAAACGCTCTCTATACCATCGGCTGAAGAACATAAGGAGGAAAGAACCGCATCTTCCATTTCAAGGCCGGAATCTTCAAAACGGGATACAGCTTCAGCTGAAGAATCACAGGACGATCTGGAAGGACCTTCATCATCTCCGGAAGCACAAGCTCAAAATACCACCGCGCCGGCTGTTTCGTCAAAGCCGTCCGAAACACCGGATTCCACCCATCAGACCCAAACAGCTCCATCGGCTGTTTCAGAAAGCCCAGAACCCCTTCCAGCTTCGCCTCCAGAAATGGAGACGCCGCCCGCAGTGGAATCCCAACCTACTCCAGAACCTGAGCCGGAACAAGATCCGGAACACCCTGCTGATCAAAATTTTGATATCAATTTTTGGATCAGTTATGCGCAGGATTATGGGCAAGGTCTGGGGTTAAACTACGACAGCACCGCTACAGACTGTTGGGATAACCCGATTATTGCCAGTGGCAGGTCCTTGTATCTGGAACGCGACATCCGATCCAGACTGGAGTTGTATGCAGCCGACGGCATGACATATTTTTGTGTGTGGGCGCAGCCGAGAAATGACGGGAGTTATGATCTTTATATTGCTACGCCTAAAAATTCAGTGCAGGAGAAAGCGCATCGGAAATGATGCGCTTTTTTTCTGCCCAAATTGAAGGAGGAAATATTTATGAAGTGCAAATGGTTTAAAAAAGGCCTTTCCGCACTGCTGTCGATGGCCATGTGCTTTACAACAATGCTGTCTGTCAGCGTGCCGGTTTTTGCGGCAACGCAGGTAGACGCTTACATGGTTGACTATCCTCGCTCTGGGGATGCCAACTACTCCACAACCAGTTGGGGCCACGGTGCTACCCAACTTATGAGCGGCTGGTCCCAAACTGCGTATCGTTATACGACGGTTCACTCCATTGGTTCATTCGAAGGGCAAGTAGCATATTGTATCGAACCAGGTGTGGGGCAGCACAGTGGGGATACCCTGACGGGTCAGGATGAGTCATACTGGGAAAACTATCCGGCCAGCAACAATGTTACGATTTCACCGGATACGGTAAAGCTTCTTCTGGGGCGGATTATGCAGTATGGGTATCAGGGGAATGTTTCTACTTCCTGGCGTTCTCAGAATCCAGAAGATGCGGATAAACTGAGCCATGCTGTAGCAACCCAGCTTCTGGTGTGGGAACTATCGTTGGTGAAAGGGATGCATCTTTTAATAAAGTAGACCCCGCTAATTATGGCGTCGGTGCGGTTCTCAGTTATGTAAGGGACGATCATCCCCTGCGCAGCCAGATTATGTCTCACTATGATTCCATGGTGGCCAGCGTACAGAATCATACCAAGGTTCCCAGCTTTTGTGCGAGAAGCTTGGGCAGCGCCAGTTCCTATGAGATGAAATATGATGGAAGCGGGTACAGTGTGACGCTGACAGATACGAATGGTGTTCTGTCCAACTATTCCTTCAGCTCTTCAGAACCCGGCGTCCGGTTCTCTCAGAATGGAAATCAGCTGACCATTACGGCAGACGAGCCGGTAATCGGCACCATCCAGGTTTCTGCCTCGAAAGCAGGCGGTACCAGGGCGGGCCTTGTCACATGGACAGACGGGAACAAAGGTCAGGGTGGCATTCAGGACGTGATTACCTACGGGGAAACCGTGTCCGATCCAATCAACGCCTATCTTTTGTTGGAGATGGAAGCGGTTGGAACCATGCACTTGGTAAAAACCAGTGAGGACGGCGTAGTTTCAGGTATTCCCTTTACTATCACAGGAAATGGGATTTCCAAAAATGTGGTGACTGGGTCTGACGGGACCATTGATGTCTCTGACTTGATTGCCGGCACCTATACCGTAACCGAACAGAGCATCGACCGGTATGAGCCGCAGGAGTCTCAGGAAGTTACCATTATCGGTGGTCAAACATCCACTGTCACATTCAACAACACTTTGAAACGCGGTTCCCTGGAGGTTGTGAAAAGCTCAGAGGACAATTTTGTGGAAGGCGTCACTTTCCGCCTTTACGGCACCTCGCTGGCTGGGCTTGCAGTAGATGAGTACGCTGTCACCGATGAAAATGGTGTGGCCCGTTTTGAGAATGTTCTGATCAGCGGAGAAAACCAGTATACCGTCGAAGAGGTGGATACTGCTATCCGTTATGTCATTCCCGATGCACAGACGGTTTCTATCCAATGGGATCAGGTTGCTGAGCGCAGTTTCCACAATATCCTCAAGAAATTCACCGTAACGGTTACAAAGACGGATTCTGAAACCGGCGAGCCGCAGGGCGATGCTTCTCTGGCTGGAGCCAAGTATGGTATTTACAAGGGCGGAGAGCTGAAAGATGTCTATTATACGGATGAAAACGGCCAGTTTACTACCAAAGAATACATCTGTGATACCGATTGGACTGTACAGGAAATCGAACCGTCGGAAGGCTATCTTCTTGATACAACGGTTCACCCTGTCGGGGCGGATCCTGGGCTTTATGTCGTTGAACACAATACGACTTCAAATGATGTTACGGAAGATGTTATCAAAGGCAATATCCGGTTGATTAAGCACATTGATGCGGAAGATGAGGACGTGGAAACCGTTCCGGAGGAGAGCATCGAAGAAACGGAAGCCAGCAGTGTTGAGGAAGAACAGCCAGAGACGGTTTCCACGTCATCTGAAGAAACAGTATCACAGGATTCGGAGAACACTCTTTCTTCTGATACCAGTACAGATGTAGGAACGGAAACACAGGGTGCACTTCAGACTGAAACAGAATCTGAGAGCGACCTGGCTCCTGAGCCGGTAGATCCAGGAGATATAGAGGCTTCCGGTGGTGAAGGCGTTATTGAACAGCCGGAGGAAGGTGCAGTCTTCGAGATTTACCTTGCCAGCGCGGGCAGCTATGACACAGCCAAAGAGAGTGAGCGCGATCTGCTGGTGACCGATGCAGATGGCATTGCCATTTCCAAGGACCTCCCTACGGCTCGTATCGGGTACATCAGGTGGAGGGCATGGACGGGCAGGCCTTTGTTCCGGATTTTACCGTATATATCAGCACTCATGGCCAGACTTACAGCTATATTCTCAATAACCAGACGATGAGCAGCTTTATCCGGGTGGAAAAACATGATGCCGAGACGGGAAAAATCATCCCGGCTGCTGGTGTTGGTTTCCAGATTCGAGATCTGTCCACGGGGGAACTGGTTTCCCAGACGGTTTACTATCCTTCTCCTGTGACCATTACCACGTTCTATACCGATGACAGCGGTACCCTGATGCTGCCGAACGAACTGCCATGGGGCTCCTATGAACTGATTGAAGTGGAAACCTGTTATGGTTATGTATTGGATTCTGAGCCGGTTCCCTTTACAGTAGATGGAAGCAGCGATGTGGTTACGGTGACCAAGAGCAATATGCCGCAAAAAGGCATCATCCACATCAAGAAGACTGGTGAAATCTTTTCCAGCGTAGCTCACGAGGATGACCTGTATCAGCCGGTTTATGAAGTTGCCGGCTTAGAAGGAGCTACCTATACCATCACGGCCAAGGAAGACATTGTGACGCCGGACGGTACAGTGCGCTATACTGCTGGAGAGGTCGTAGATACCATTACCACCGGGCCGGATGGTACCGCCTCCAGTAAAGAACTTTACCTTGGTTCGTATCTGGTAACAGAAGTCGAATCGCCCTACGGTATGACGCTCAATAAAGAGCCTCAGACGGTAGAACTGGTCTATGCAGGCCAGGAGGTTGAACTGACGGAAACCTCTGCCGGATTCTACAATGAACGGCAGCATGTGTCCATTTCTTTGGAAAAATTTATGGAGACAGACGAGCTGTTCGGTATCGGCAGCAATGGTGAGGTTGCCAATGTCACCTTTGGCCTGTATGCGGCGGAAACTCTGACCGCAGCTGACGGCAGTGAAATCCCGGCGGATGGCCTGATTGAAGTTGTGGCAGTCCATGCGGACGGTACGGCTTCCTGTCAAAGTGATTTGCCTCTGGGCAGTTACTATCTGCAGGAAATCGCCACAGATTCTCATTACCTGCTGACAGACGAGAAGTTCCCTGTGACCTTTGAATATGCCGGGCAGGATGTTCCCGTGGTGGAAATTGCCGCAAACAATGGAGAAGCCATCGTCAACGAGCTGAAGTATGGCTCTGTTTCAGGATTGAAAACAGGTGAAGACGGCGAAGCTCTGGAAGGCGCCTTGATTGGCCTGTTTGCGCCTGGTACGGAAGAATTCACAGAAGATACTGCCTGATGACCGCTGTTTCTGCGGAGGATGGTTCCTTCCGGTTTGATAATGTTCCTGTGGGCAACTGGATCCTTCGAGAAATCCAGCAGCCGGAAGGCTTTGTGCTCAGCGAAGAACAGTTCCCTGTGACAATTTCTGAGGATGAGCAAATCATAGAAATAACCATTCAGAACGAACAGATTCGCGGCAATATTACCTTGACCAAACATGATGCAGATTATCCTGACAATAAGCTTACCGGAGCCATTTTTGAGGTCTATCGAGATAGTAATGGCAACGGGGTATTGGATGATGAGGATGAACTGATCGGCGAGATGGAAGAAACCTCAGACGGCGTGTACTGGATGGAGGACCTGGTTTATGACGGGTACTTTGTCAAAGAGAAGGTTGCGCCGGAAGGCTTCGTCTTGGATGAAAATACCTATTACGTCTTCATTGACACCGATGGGGAGACCTATGAGGTGGAGAACGAGGCTGGCAAAGGCTTCCTCAACGAGGCTATGAAAGGCTCGCTCAAGATTGTAAAAACCACAGATGACGGAAAAGTTGAAGGTTTTGCTTTCCGCGTGCAGGGTGCCAACGGCTATGATATGACGTTCACGACGGACGAAAACGGAGAGATTTTTATTGAGAATCTCCGCATTGGTGAATACGTAGTGACCGAACTGGAAAACGAGGCCAGCAAGGGCTATAAAATTGCGGACCCTGTTACGGTGACACTGGTGGCTGATGAAACCCTGACAGTCAACGTCCACAACAATAAGATTACAGTGGATGTACCTAAGACTGGAGATGATTCTCCACTGGTGCTTTGGCTGGTACTCACAGCCATTGGCGCGGTGGGAGTAACCGGCTCCGCTATCTTCTACTTCAAGAAGGTTCGTGGTTCCAGAAAGAGCAAGACAAATATGTAAAGAAAGAGATGGGGCGCTGCTGCCAACAGCGCCCTTCCTCTTATTTAGGAGGTCCGTATGAAGAGAAACCATGGGAAAAACCTGCATACAAAACCGAGAAATCGAGAATGGAAGACACGCAAATCCGAGCTGGACACCGAGAAGGGAGGCCAGCTCGCAGGGACTGAAGAAGTTTGCCAAAAGTGCGGGCTTTCATTCGATGCCGTACGGGCAGCAAATCAAGTAAAAAAGGAGCCAAAGAAATGAAACAACATACCAGACGGAAAAGGAAAACGGCAGCTGTTGTTGCAGCCCTATGCACCATGCTGTTTTCCGCCGGCACTGTCTTCGCCGATACAGACGGAACAGAACTCCAGGTGGCGCAGCTTCGCAGCTGGAAATTCAGCTTGGGCCTGAATGGGCTGGCGTAGAATTCCAAATGCGGACAGATTCGGGAATCTATCCTGGCGTCATCACTGTTGATGAAACCGGTGTGCTTCGTACAGAAATTGGAGGCAGCACCTCATATATCCTTTCCAGCATGAATTCTTCTGTAGCAGTTCCAGATCCGGACGAAATTACGCAGGCCCCTGCCACAACAGAGCCAGGTTCAGAAGCGGCAGACGCTTCCTTGGACACATCGGAGACAGAAGAGCATTCGAAGGATGGCGAACAATCACAAGATGAAAAGGCCACGATTGCCGGAATTCCGATTCAACACATCATCTTCTTTGGAGGCGGCCTGGTACTGGCCGTTGGGAGCCTGATTGCATTGCGCATTGTCAAGAAACGCGGTGTAAACGGGTATGACGATCCTAAAGATGACGATGATGATTTCCCAGACTGATTCTGAAAATCAAAAACAAAAATATTGAGAATGTTTTTGAAATAATAAATAAAAACATTCCTAAAAGTATTGACATCAAATGCTCTGTGTGTTATGATAAGACCGTGGCAGGGGCTTGCGCTCAGGCTTTCAGTACTTCGGAAGAGCTCCCGGAGTCAGACCTTCCCCGCGGGAAGGGAACTGTTACGGATTTTGCGCACAGAGCGATCCATACGGCGCAAGCCACATCTGAAAGTTACGGCCGGAAGGCTGCTTGGACGATTCACAAGATGCTGGAGATGATTTGGAACATCTCCTTTGCCGTCTTGCGTTTCCTTGCAGTTTTCCGGCCTTTTTATATTTTACAGGCGGAGGTGAAACTGAATGAAACGAAAAAAGAAGAAAGGAATCAACCCATCCGGTATGCGCTGTCCTTATTGTGGTAAACCCCTGATTCTGCGCAGTGCGGATGGAATTTATCATGAAAATCCCAAAAACACCATGCTTTATGTCTGCAAGGATTATCCTCAGTGTGACACCTATGTGAGGACCCATCCCGGCACATCCGTACCGGTAGGAACGCCGGCCAATCGGGAACTGCGCGCTCTGCGCAATGAGGCACATCGGTATTTCGATCAGCTCTACCGTAGCGGGATGATGAGCAAACAGGACGCCTATCTTTGGCTGGCGGATTTCCTGCAGGTTCCCCTCTCTCAGGCACATATAGGATATCTGGGTGAATATTACTGTAAGCAGGTGATTGCAGCCAGTCAGAAGCTGCTGAAAAATCGGATTCGGCATAGCTGCTGCGTCACGCCGGCCTTTCAGGGAGGTGCAGCAGCTTCATGAAACTAACCCAGAAGCAGAGTCAGCTGGTCACAGACAATATGGGTCTGGTGGGAAAAGTCATCAAGGATAAGGTTCATAGCCCAAACCAGCTGGGGATCTATGCCTATGATGATATTTTTCAAATTGGCTGTATCGGCCTATGCAAGGCTGCGGCAACTGACAAGGGCGGCTGCTTTTCTACATACGCTTATCGGTTGATTTGGCATGAGATATGCAATGCCCTCATCTACGCATCCCGGCGTTCCGCAGAGGAACTGCCGACGGATCCGGAAGTCATGGAATTTCCAGCAAGGTATGGAGAAGATGCCTTTGAAGACAGTATAGAGCTGCAAAACCTGCTGGATACAGCGGAAAGCCAAACGGAAGGTGTCATTGCGAAAGGCATTCGGGCACTCCGGATGATGGCTGATGGGTATACCAGCCGTGAAATCGGTGAGCAAATGGAAACCAGTGCGAACAATGTTACCGCATGGATATCAAAAGCACGAAAATACTTAAAATCCAATCCAGAGCTCACGGAACTGAAGAATGCAACTTTATAAAGATAAATTTGGCGCCTTCCTTTTTGGAGGGCGCCGCTTTTTTTGTTTATGCCAAGGAGGTCGAAGATCATGCCGATTCCATTTTACCGTTGTGAACGGTGCAACAGGGAATATCCTACGGAAGAAAAAGCCTTAGCTTGTGAGAGAAGCCATCTGCAGGTGGTTTCTGTGCGCATCAAGCAGTATTCTATATGGAAGCACCCGTTTATGCTGGAAGTCACATTTGACGATGGTTCTGTTAAAGATTACATTGCTGATCACATGCACTAAGGAGGAGATACGAGATGAAGACGATTAAGAAGACGATGCAATTTTTAAGTGTTCCCCTTCTATGCGGCTTGGGTGTATTTATCCTTTTCCGATTTGTCCTGTTTCTTGGTTATGTGCCTTCCGCCTCTATGGAGCCTACCATATCCACAGATAGCTTGATTATCGGGAACCGCCTTTATGGAGAACTACAACGAGGTGATATTGTTATCTTTGAGAGAAACGGAACTTGCCTGGTGAAGCGCATTGCGGCGATTCCCGGTGATATAGTCTATCTGGAAGACCAAACGCACACAGTCTCTGTGAATGTGGAAACTGAGAATGCCACCCGGGTGCTGGATGTTCCGAAAGACAGCTATTTCATGCTGGGGGATAACACGGCGGTTTCGATTGACAGTCGGTATTGGGAAGATCCTTTTATATCAAAGGACTGTATCTATGCAGTTATGATTTCTGGATAACAAACTTTCCTTTTTAATCATAATATATATTTATGAGATATAATAAATTGATGATTATATAGTTTAATGTTATCATATCAATGAAAATATTATCGGAAGAGGTACAGGAAGATGGCCGTATGCTTTAATAAGCTCTGGAAATTACTAATTGATTGTCAGCTTCGGAAGAAAGACTTAATAGAAATGTCTGGCATCAGTTGGTCCTCTATTGCAAAACTTGGACGAAATGAAAATGTCAATTTTGATTTACTGGTTAAAATCTGCAATGCTTTGAACTGTGACTTTGGGGATATCCTGAAAAATAAAATGTGAGGGGGTGGTTCTATGGACTATATGATTTTTCAGACGGATATTCGTACAAGCTTTTTTAGCAAAGGTAAAAGATATCATATTCCGCTCTCACTTTCCCTCTTGACAAAATAGAAGAAAAACTACGTTATAATTATTTTTAGTTAGTTATAGCTAACTAATAATTAAGGAGGAATATCCATGTCTCTCATCAATAAAGAAATCGGAGAATTTACCGTACAAGCCTATCATGAAGGAGCCTTTAAAGCCGTCTCTAAAGCAGATGTGTTGGGGAAGTGGGCTGTGTTTTTCTTCTATCCAGCGGACTTTACCTTTGTTTGCCCCACAGAGCTGGAGGATTTGGCGAATAAGTATGCGGATTTCCAGGCGGCTGGCTGCGAGGTGTATTCCGTTTCCTGTGACACGCACTTTGTCCACAAGGCGTGGCATGACGCATCTGACCGGATCAAAAAGATCGGCTATCCCATGCTGGCGGATCCCACCCATGTACTGTCTAAGGATTTTGAAGTATATATCGAGGCAGACGGCGTAGCAGAACGCGGTACCTTTATCGTAAATCCCGAGGGGAAAATCGTGGCTTATGAAGTCAATTCCGGAAACGTAGGACGCAACGCCGATGAGTTGCTGCGCAAGCTGCAGGCATGCCAGTTCGTCCATGAGCATGGAGATGAGGTGTGCCCGGCCAAATGGCAGCCCGGTGCGGAGACTTTGAAGCCGAGCCTTGATCTTGTAGGCCAACTGTAAGATATGAAGGATATGAAAGAACTCTATGACGTCGTAGTGATCGGCGGCGGACCGGCTGGATTGACGGCTGCTCTATATCTGGCCCGTGCAAGATATCGTGTCGTTGTGGTTGAAAAAGAGCATTTCGGCGGGCAGATTACCATTACGGATGAAGTGGTGAACTTCCCGGGCGTAGAGCGTACTTCCGGAAAGGTTCTCACCGAAACCATGCGCAGGCAGGCCCAAAACTTTGGCGCAGAATTTCTGCTGGCTGAGGTTACCGGCCTTGCCATGGATGGCGATGTAAAGACGGTTCAGACCAGCCGGGGCGAGCTACACAGCTTTGGTGTGTTGCTTGCGACCGGCGCCCATCCCCGCAGCGTGGGCTTTGCCGGGGAGGCAGAGTTTAAGGGGAGGGGCGTCGCTTACTGCGCCACCTGCGATGGAGAATTTTTTACAGGAAAAGAGGTATTTGTGGTTGGAGGCGGTTTTGCGGCCGCAGAGGAAAGCGTATTTTTAACCAAATATGCCCGCCATGTGACCATCCTTATTCGCGAGGATGGGTTTACCTGTGCCCCGGCCGTCGCTGAACCGGCGCTTCATCACGAGAAGATCACCGTGGTCACCCATGCGCAGGTGGAAGAGGTATCCGGAAAGGACGGCCTCAGCTTCCTGCGGTATCGAAATACAGAAACAGGGGAAGTTACAGAATATAGAGCTGCAGATGGCGATCCCTTTGGCGTATTCGTGTTTGCAGGTTACGAGCCTGCAACCGACCTGGTGAAAGGCCTGGCGGACTGTGATGCTCAGGGGTATGTTGTAACCGACCGAAACCAGAAAACCACCTGCGAAGGCTTGTATGCCGCCGGGGATGTATGCATCAAACCCCTGCGCCAAGTCGTAACGGCGGTAGGAGACGGGGCGCTGGCGGCGACTGAACTGGAACGGTATGCTGCGGCTCTGCAGAAAAAGACCGGCCTATATCCCGTACAGCCTACGACCATATCCAAAGAAACGCCGGCAGCTCCGAAAAGCAGCCGGCAGACGGATGGGCTGTTCACTCCGGATATGCTGTCCCAACTGGAGGCGGTATTTCAAAAAATGGCTTCCCCACTGAAGCTGAAGCTTTACTTGGACGATACGCCCTTGTCTGCGGAACTGAAGGGATATATGGATGAGCTTTGCGCGCTGACGGATAAGCTCTCGATGGAAATGAGCAGTGAAGCGCTGGAAGACCGTCCCTGCGTGCGGGTATGCAAGGAGGATGGCTCATGGACGGGGCTTGCTTTCCACGGGGTACCCGGCGGGCACGAGTTTACCTCCTTTGTGCTGGGGCTTTATAACGCGGCTGGACCAGGACAAGCTTTGGATGCGGAAATCCTCCGCGGCATACAATCCCTGAAACCGGCGCATATGAAGATCCTGGTCTCTCTTTCCTGTACCATGTGCCCGGAGTTGGTGACGGCGGCCCAGCGGGTCGCCGCAGAAAATCCCGGTGTAACGGCCGAGGTATACGACCTGAACCATTTTGCAGATCTGAAAGAGCGGTATAAAGTAATGAGCGTACCTTGCCTGGTGATTGACGACGGGGAAACCGTTTCTTTCGGGAAGAAAAATGTCTCACAGCTTTTGGAACTGTTAGGCAAATAACGACCAGTATGAAGCCCCCATCCACACGTTAACGTGCGGATGGGGGTTTTTACAAATGAAATCTTTAACGCAACTGGAAGAACCAACAACAGAAGGTTTTGAATATATTTTTGTTCTTGTGGATTTACCTTTTCAAAGAAATAATGTATGCCTGTCATCTCGGAAAATGTATGGATATTCTGAAATATTTGTTATATTCGGACGCTGCCTCCAGCTTCAGACTAAGGTCATCCGCCATTTTTTTAGTCAAATATAGTCCCATGCCGGTGGCTTTATTTCTGCTGTCGGCAGAGGTACCGGTAAATCCTTTTTGGAAGATGTAGGGGAGATCATAATCTTGAACGCCAACGCCGTTGTCTGTGAAGGAAAGAATCGTTCCCTTCTCCGTGCGGTCCAACGAGATAATAAGCTTTGGAGTATCGGCGCTATATTTTATAACATTGCTAATGATTTGCCCTAACATAAACTGAAGCCCCCTGCGGTCTGTAAAAACAGTTTCGGTTCCTAACTCATTTTGAATGCTAAACTTTTTTTCTTCGAGAAGCGGGGCATAGTCTGCCAAAATTTTTTCTAGGGAATCCTGAAGCGATACTTCCTCAAACCGATAATCTTTGGTGCTGCTTTTTAATCTGGCATAGTAGAGTATCTGTTCAATATCTTCCTGAATTTGACTGCGTACATAATCTAATTTCGTGTGGAGATCCGATGGCAGCTCGTCTATTCGATTATCTAAAATCATTGTGAGCAGGGACAGGGGAGTTTTGGCCTCATGGGCCCAGTTTTCTACATATTCTTCGTAATTATGGAGCGCTTCTGTAAGGTTGCACAGGGCCAACTGGTGCTCCCGTAATACAAAAGCCAGAAGCCGAATCTGTTCCGCTTCCTGTTCGCTGATTTCCCGAAGCAGGCGTTTCTCATGGATTACATCCGGATTCGTTAGGAACGCCGAAAACAACTCCCGCCTTTTTCGTTCCTTTCGATGGGCGTACATCAGCACGGACGCGAAAAGAATCAGGCTCCATAATGAAAGCGTACCAACCAGAGCCCAAAATGCTCGGGTATCGGAAAGCCAAAGAAGCAGCGCGGCAAACAGGTTCGTGGCCAGCACTATAAATAGCCAGGGAGCATATCGTTTTACCGTCTGGACAAATCGATTCATCCCTTTTCCTGCCTTTCCAATCGGTACCCTACTCCACGGACAGCCACGATTTTTTGTTTCATATCTAACGCTGCCATGGTCTTTTTCAACCGGGAAAGATTTACTTGCAGGGCGTTTTCATCAATAAATTCATTTGTTCCCCAAAGAATCTCACACAGTTCTGCCGCAGACAGCAGTTCTCCTGCAAGAAGCGCTTCCAGCAGTTTTCCCTGGTTTTGGGGAAGGACTACCGAGGTATTGTGAATGTAAAGCGTATAGGTACCCCGGTCCAGCAGGAAATCCTGTCCTTCAAGAAGGTTGGGACGTCCCTCATATCGTTTGAGAATGTTATTTATCCGTACAAGGAGCCGCTCTTTGCGGCAAGGTTTTGTCAGGTATTCGTCCGCACCCAAACGGAGTGCCTGAATTTCATCCTGTACCTGATCCCTGGAAGTCAATACAAGTACAGGAAACGGGGTTTTCTGTTTTAACTCCTGGCAAATTTGAAACCCACTGATTTCGGGAAGATTCAAATCTAAAAGTACAAGATCAGGAAGGAGGGCTATCAGATCCTTCACAGCGGTTTCAAACGCGGTTATTTCCACGGTTTCATACCCCGCCTTTTTAAGCATACTGCAAAGTTCTTCCCGCATATAGGCTTCATCTTCCACAACTGCGATTTTTTTCATAACAGCCCCTCCCTTCTGTTTTATTCCTCTCTCTGCGGCTGCATCAACGTCAGCAGATAACGGTCGCTGGAACGCTTGATTACGCTCATATAAATATATTCTACCACACAGAGCAGCAAAATAACAATGACGGAAATCACGAGTATTTCTTTTTGGGCGGCCTGTGCTTCCACGGAGAGAACGCCGGCGAGCAGTGCTCTGACTCCGAACAGGCTGCTGACAGCGGCGACAAAAACGGGAAGCCCCATAAACCAATTGATCTGCTTTCGAGCTGAACGGCACAGCGTTTTATATGTGGCTCCGAGCCGTACCAGTGTTTGGTATCTGCGTCCGGTTCGCTGCTGGTTCATCAGGAACTGAACGCCTATGATTGTATTAGCCACCACTAGGAAGATAATGGCAAGATAGCTGGTGATATAACTGGCGGCCACCATATAAAAAAGCTGTCTGCCCATGTTTTGAAGATAGCTTTCATATTCCAGGCTGCCTCCCTTGACATTAAGGGCGTCTAATTGTTCATTGATTGCTGAATAGGCGTTCATCAGTCCGGCACCGTTGACCACGTCTGTATTTAAAATGCCGTTCACGTAGACATTATACTGTCCCTGCGTATAATAGAAAAACTGTTCATCAGGTAAAATCAGAGCAAAGCTAAGGGAAATAGAACGGTCCGTTACCACATCGGTAGTTTGAACTTCGCCGGTCAGATAAAGAGGGGAGCCGTTCAATTCTGTTTCGGGCCGTTCGGCAAGGACCGTATTCATCATGTCAACTCTTTCAGTGTTTGAACGCTCCATATCCTGATAGACAGCGGCTTCGTTAGAAGCAAGGGTTAAGGTGGGCTTGCCGGACAGCTCCAGCATTTTATTGTAATCGGACAGACAGATTATATAGGGATAATCCGCATAACCGAGGTTATTCAATAAAATGTCGCGGTCTTTCGAAGAGGGCATTCTGCGCAGCAAATCCATCACAGCGTCCATGATAAAAACATTTTCCGGTTCGTCTGCAGCGGCAATATGCCCCAGCCTCATCTGGAACAGTGAGGAAAACTTATCGTCCAGTCCGGCGTCGTTTAGCGCAGACTGCACATTTGTGAAAATTTGATCCGGATTCGTTTCGTCTTCCGTGCTATTCCACTCGAAAGTATAATCCAGCACATGCGTATTTAACTGGCTACCTGTGGTGGCGATGCCAATGCCCGCACCAAAGCAGCACAGAGCCGTTAAAATCAGCAGGGAGCCGACGGCCAAAGAGGTAGACTGCTGGATGACGTTCTCCTGAATTTGCCGGAAATTGAATACATAGAGTTTTCTTTTGGATTTTCCCGTCTTCACCAGCAGAGCGATGAATGCCCGCATGCCGTAAAAAAGAAGGATTGTTCCAAACAATCCGAGCGCCAATGTAAGCATCATCATCGGAGCCGTCTGCCATGCGATCCCTTGAATCGCCATGGCATAGGCGGCGCCCAGCATAACGATTCCCAAAAAGGCAAAGAGGCCATAAAATGCAGATGACTTCTGCTTTTTCTCTTGGTGCGACGAGTTGGCCAGAAGAGTACCAATCTCTTGACGGCTGATATTTCCGCTCAGGATCAGAAACGCAACCAGCTTGATTGCCAGAAAGCCGATAACAGTCAGGCCAATGGCCGACAGAGAAAGAGTAAAACGGTGTCCAATAATCCCCATACCAACCATTTTAGCTGTGACGAGACTGATTATTTCCGAGAGCAGAACCGATACCGGCAGTCCTATCAGCAGGGCCAAAACGCTGCTCACCAGATCTTCCGCCAAAAGCATAGAAAAGAGCTTGCTTCTGCGCATGCCCATCATCAGATAAACACCAAACTCATGCCTGCGCCGCTGTAGCTGATATTTGCAGGCAAAGTAGACCAGAAAAAACAGGATACCCAGAGTCATCACATAGAAGACCGGAATCAGGAGCAGCAATTTATTGACCGCGTCGCTTTCCATTTCCTGCAGGAAGCGCATAACATCCTGATTGGAAATAGAAAGGATGATATAAAAAGCTACAATGGAAATGACCAGCGAACTGAAAAACAACCCGTTTTCCTTTCGGCTGCGCTTACTGTTCCGTAAAATCAGATTAGAGAACATTGCAGCTGCCACCTCCTAATTGCGCCATGACTTTCAGAATGCGCTCATAAAAAGTATACTGCGTTTCGTTGCTGCGGCGGAGTTCATGAAAAATTACGCCATCCTGAATAAACAGTATCCGCTTGCAAAAGCTGGCGGCGTTAGAATCGTGTGTCACCATCAGGATCGTCGCCTGTTCGTCACGGTTAAGCCCGGAAAGCTTCTCCATTACATTTTTTGCATTTTTGGAATCCAAGGCTCCCGTAGGCTCATCGGCAAGAATCATTTTGGGATGAAGGATCATGGCTCTGGCAGCGGCCACGCGCTGCCGCTGGCCGCCGGACATCTGGGCAGGAAATTTGTCCAGCACGTCCATAATTTCTAGATATTCCGCAAGCTGCTTCAAACGCTCTCGGCTTTCCCTTTCAGAAACATTGTGGAGTGAAGTGGGCAGTAAAATGTTTTCCCGACCGGTAAGGTTATCCAGCAGTTCAAAACTTTGAAACAGATAACCGACGGTTTTCCCTCTGTACTCGGCCAATGCGCCCCCATTGAGAGAATGAAGGGGCCGCCCTTCTACCATAATACTGCCGCCGCTGGGCTGTACTACAGTCGCAATACAGTTGAGCAGCGTGGACTTTCCAGAGCCGCTGCTTCCCATAATACCAAGAAATTCCCCGGGCATGACCTGAAAGGTAACGCCGTTCAACGCTTTCGTTTGATTCGGCACATTTCCATAAGTCTTTGTTAAATTTTCAATATTTAGAATGGGTTCCATTTTGATACCTCCTGTATTTTCTATTAACAAGGATATCATAAGTTTGCCCAAAATAATACTTACAGTCAATGTAAGGTTTCATCAGCACAATCGATAGAGACATAAAATGAAAATAAAATAGGGCAAGTGTGTCTTAAAGCGGTTTTTTGACTTTGGAGACACCTTTTCTCATATCAGAAGAAGACCAAATTCACCCTGGAGTACAGCCGCCAGAGGGTACATCAGCAGAGGCTGTTGGATCAGGTGCTTTCGGCAAGGTATTCGCTGTTTTTCGCAAAAAATAGTTCCTCAAGCGGCATATGCCTGCTTAAAATCTTGTTGACAAATCACACTGTTTATGCTAATATACCAGTGGTATATACCGCTGGTATATGGAAGGAGAATAAGACGTGGAACTGACGGATACGCAAAAGCGCATTCTTGAAGTTGGAAAACAGGAATTTTTGGAGAAAGGCTTTAAAGACGCTTCTCTGCGGGCCATTGTAAGGGAAGCTGGCTTTACCAAAGGAGCCTTTTATGGGTACTACAACAGCAAGGAAGCACTGTTTGACGCGCTGGTTTCCTCGGCGGCCGACGAATTGATCGCTCAATTCAAACAAGCACAGCAAGCGCATTATGAATTGATTCCAGAGGATAAAGCGGAACAGAGCCGGGATTTATCTACCAGTTATCTCAATTATTTTATCAATTACATCTATGACAATTTCGACGCGTTCAAGCTGGTGATCTGCTGTTCCGAAGGAACCCGGTACGCTAACTATATTCATGAGCTTGTGGAGCTTGAAGTCAATCAGACAGAGGATTACTATCAGCAGCTTCGGCGGCTCGGGAAATTAGAAGGTACGGTCAACCGGGATCTTCACCATATGATCACAAGCGCCTACTTTACCGCTGTTTTTGAAACAGTTGCTCATGATATGACCCGGGAACAGGCGATTGGCTATGTCAATGAACTGGCAGTTTTTTTCAACTGCGGCTGGAACGGCCTTTTAAGGTTCAAATGAACCTTAAATTTTTGTATGAAGGTTAGCGATAACTAACTTTTGAAAGGGGTTTTATCATGAAGCAGCACAATAAGTTACAGACATCATGGAAGCGGAATACCGGCTGGCAAGAGAACTGTCGGCATGCGAGAAAATCTGCTCATCATCACGCACGATTATGAGTTTATCCAAACCGTCTGCAGCCGAGTTCTGGTTTTGCGGGACGGAAGCATTACAGAAACGAAGCCAGGCGTATCCCAGCTTTGCCGCCTGGAGAAAATGATGGGAGTTGACTATGGAACAGACGAAGAAAAATAATGCGTTCCGCTGGATTTTACGCTTTGCGGGACAATGCCGGGGACGGCTGACCGCTTCGGTGCTGCTGGCCGTACTGGGCTCTGCCTGCGGCGTTGTGCCTTATCTGGCAGTGACGCAAATTATTATTCGGCTTCTCAGCCGAAACTATGAACTGGTGCCGATTGGACTGCTGGCGCTCCTTGCGCTGTTGGGCTATCTCGGAGGAACCTGGCTGAACACAGCCTCCACCATGCTCAGCCACCGCTCGGCATTTATAATCCTGAAGAATATCCGTACAGAGCTGACTGCAAAGCTTTCCCGGGTACCTATGGGAACCATTTTGGACACGCCCTCTGGAAAGTTTAAGACGCTGTTAGTGGATACCGTAGAAAAACTGGAGCTTCCGCTGGCGCACATGATCCCGGAACTGACCGCCAACATCTTAATCCCGGTGCTGATGCTCCTGTATATGTTTGTACTGGACTGGAGGCTTGCCCTGATTTCTCTCATCACCATTCCCATCGGGCTGTTCTGCTATATGGGGATGATGAAGGACTATGAAAAGCGGTACAGCCGGGTTCTAACCGCAGGAAAGAACATGGATGCGGCCATTGTGGAGTATGTCGGCGGAATCGAAGTCATCAAGGCGTTCAACCAGAGCAGTTCCTCCTATGGAAAATACGCCGATGCTGTAAAAGAGAATGAAGCGGCCAAGGCGACATGGTTCAAACAGACAAACGGATTTTATGTGGCGGGTATTTCCATCATGCCCTCCTGCCTTTTGGGGGTGCTTCCCTTGGGAGCGTGGCTTTTTCAGAGCGGCAGCCTGACTGCGCCGGTTTTTATCGCCTGCATCATTCTTGCGCTGGGGCTTGTGAAGCCGCTCATTCAGGCGCTGCAATACACGGACAGCCTTGCGATGGTAGATTCCACCATTCAAGAGATTGCCTGCATGTTAGAGGAAAAAGAGATGAAACGCCCTCTGGAACCGGTGCCGTTGAAAAACAGCAATATCTCCTTCCGGGAAGTCTCCTTTGGCTATGGGGACGCCGAAGTGCTGCACCGGATCAGCTTTGACGCGGCCCCTTGCGGTATGACCGCGATTGTGGGACCCTCCGGCTCCGGCAAGTCTACGGTAGCGCGCCTGATCGCTTCCTTTTGGGAAGCGGACAGCGGCGAGGTACAGATCGGAGGCGTAGATGTGCGCAGTCTGCCTCTCAAGCAGGTAATGGATATGGTGTCCTATGTATCGCAGGACAATTTTCTCTTCCATCTTTCTGTAAAGGGGAACATTCGTATGGGCAGACCGGACGCATCGGACGAGGAGGTCATAGCCGCAGCGAAACAGGCAAGCTGTCACGATTTTATCTCCGCGTTGCCCCAGGGCTACGATACCCTGGCGGGGGAAGGCGGAAGCAGCCTGTCGGGAGGCGAGCGGCAGCGCATTGCGATTGCACGCGCCATTTTGAAGAACAGTCCTGTGGTAATCCTGGATGAGGCCACAGCCTTCACCGACCCGGAGAATGAAGCGGTCATCCAAGCTTCCATCAATGAATTGGTGCGGGGAAAAACATTGATTGTAATCGCGCACCGCCTGTCCACCATTACAGCGGCGGATAAGATCCTGGTGATGGACAATGGGCGTGTAGAAGCGGAAGGCACCCACGACGCGCTTTTGAAAGACTGCCCGCTCTATCGGGAACTGTGGGAGGCGCACATCAGCGCGAAGGATACAAAGGAGGCGGCGGTATGATTGAGATGATAAAACGGTTACTGAAGTTTTCCGGCAGCAAGAGAAACACTCTTCTGTCCTCCTTTGTGTTCAGCCTTCTGGATTCTGTTTTTGAGATGCTGCCGATTATGGCGATCCTGACCGTCCTTTCCGCTCTTCTCACCGCAGCGGAGGGCGGTGCCATGACGACAGCGACCATTTGGATTTCATTGGGTATTATGGTTGTCAGCATTGCGGGGCGCATTTTCTTTAACAACCTGTCCTGTGTCAAGCGGACCCTGGGCAGCTTTGCTATGTGCGCCCAGAAGCGGCTGGAGATTGGCGAGCATATGAAGCGCGTCCCCATGGGATATTTCAGCGAAAACCGGCTGGGCGAAATCGCCGCCGCCGCAACTACCACCCTTGGAGACATTGAGAACAATGCGGTCGCCGTATTGGAACGGGTGGCCGGCGGATTCATCCACGCCATTGTGATCGGGGTATGGCTGCTGTTTTATGAATGGCATATTGGTCTGCTGATGTTTACGGGCCTTGCCGTGTCCATGCTGGTTTATGCCGTCATCCAAAGAGCCGCCAAACGCCTTTCCCCCCGGAGGCAGGCGGCACAGGCAAATCTTGTGACCTGCTTTTTGGAATACATACAGGGCATGGGCGTTGTGAAAGCTTTCGGCTTGGGGGAGCGTTCCGGCAAGGCGGTCAATCAGGCGATTCATGAAAGCGCGGAGGCTAATATCGCTTTGGAGAGCACGTTTTCCTCGCTGACCGGCGTTTATCAAACCGTATTCAGGCTGAGCAGAGCCGCCATTCTCGTTGTCGCGCCTTACTTGCTTCTGGGCGGAGAGATTACGCCGGTCAAGTGCCTGCTCCTGCTGGTATCCAGCTTTATGATCTATTCCAGTGTGGAGTTGGTGGGCAGCATGGCGTCGGTCGCCAGGGTGATCGACGCTTCCCTTGACCGAATGGAAGCCGTGATGGATACCCCCGTGCTGGATGAGCATGGCTCGGATATTACCCCAAAACGCTTTGATATTGAGCTGCAGAACGTCTCGTTTGCTTATGGACAGGAGGATGTGCTGCATGACATCACAATGACAATCCCGGAGAAAACGACCTGCGCCGTAGTCGGACCCTCCGGCTCCGGCAAGACCACACTGGTAAGCCTTATCGCGCGCTTCTGGGATGTGCGTGAAGGGAAAATCAGCATAGGTAGGCATGATGTGCGGGATTACACCTGCGACAGCCTATTAAGGAATTTTTCCATTGTTTTTCAAAAGGTATACCTCTTTGAAGATACGGTGGAAAATAACATCAAGTTCGGTTGCCCGGAGGCGACGCATGAGCAAGTGGTGGAAGCGGCAAAAAAGGCCCAGTGCCATGATTTCATCTCCAAGCTGCCCAGTGGCTATGAAACGCTGGTGGGAGAAGGGGGCGCTTCTCTCTCCGGCGGTGAAAAACAGCGGATCTCCATCGCCCGTGCCATCCTGAGGACACCCCTATCATCATTTTAGATGAGGCCACCGCATCGGTAGATCCCGAAAACGAACGGGAACTGCAGTCTGCCATCTCTGAGCTGACAAGGGATAAGACCATTATCATGATTGCCCACCGGCTTTCCACTGTCCGTAATGCAGACCAAATCATTGTATTGGAGCAGGGGCGGATCGTACAGCGCGGAACACATCATGAACTTATGAAGCAGGACGGCCTGTACCGGCGGTTTGTCGGACTGCGTGAACAGGCATTAGGTTGGAAGCTTCAAGAATCTGGAAAAGTTTAAAGGAGAATCAAAATGGAAAACGCAAAGAAATGGTCTGTAAAGGACGTTATCACCCTGGCGCTGATGACTGTGCTGCTCATTGTCATTCAGCTGGGAATCAACATGATCTGCATGGTAAACGATTTTGTCAGCATGGTGCTTTCCGTAGGCATCACCATGGTTGTCTGCGGGCCTGTTTATTTTTTGATGGTAAACCGCATCCATAAACGGTTTGTTTCGCTGGTATACATGACGCTGCTGGGCCTTGTCTTTCTGATCATGGGCAACTGGTTTTTGCTCCCGTGGTTTATCGTGGTGGGAATCCTTGCGGAACTCATCCTGTGGAAAGAGATTACGCCAAACCACCTGACGGCCGCCTGGACGGTTTCCAGCCTGTTATACAACGGGGTAAATCTGCTTCCCGTATGGTTTTTCTGGGATACCTATTACAGCTTTGCGGTTGCCAGCGGGATGGAACAAAGCTATATCGACGCTTATGTTCAGTATTATACGGCGCCGGGCTGGGTAGTTTTTATCCTGATTTTTACCATGCTCTGTGGGTTCCTGGGCAGCCTTGTCGGACGGAAGCTGATTCAAAAGCATTTCAAAAAAGCGGGGGTTCTGTAAATGCGGGAAACAGCCTTATCCGTTCCGGTAAAAGCGTGGGCGGTGGCCTGCGCTATCCTTGGGGTATCGCTTACCGCAAACACGTTGCTCACCTGTCTTCTTGCGCTGCTTGCTTTCTGCCAGTTGGTTTTTGAAAGACGGTGGAGGCTTTGCCTGACCTTCGGCGCTTTTTATCTGGTACTGGCGCTGCTGCTGTATTTCATTCGCTTTCACGGTCTGCATATGGTGGTTTTCTCAGAGTTCTATGTACTGATGTTTTATAATCTCATGCCGGTATTCCTGGCGGCGTGGAATCTTATTACCACGCCGCCGGGACAGCTTTCGGCCGCCCTGTCGAAAGCCCATACCCCCACCCCGGTTATCTTAGGGCTGCTGGTGGTGTTTCGGTTTTTTCCAACCATGAAGGCGGAGCTGAAGGGGGTTCGGCAGTCCATGAAGAACCGAAGGCTGACTGGGCCCGTGCAGATACTCCGCCATCCTGTCGTTACCTGCGAGTATGTGCTGGTGCCTCTGCTGCTGCGCTGCCTGCAAATCGCAGATCAGCTTTCCGTATCGGCCATAGCGCGGGGCGCCCAGGCGCCGGGAGTGCGGGGAAGCTACTATGCCAGAAAGATGCAGCCGGCTGATTTCCTCTGGCTGGGGATATGGACGACCGGAACCATCCTGTTTTTCATAATAGGAGGGATAAAGTGATCCGGTTTGACCATGTGAATTTTCAATATGCTGATTCCGATGCGGGCGTCGCGGATATTTGTCTGCATGTTCGAAAAGGTGAGTGCGTGGTGCTGACCGGCCCTTCGGGGAATGGAAAAACCACCTTGATCCGTCTGATAAACGGTCTTGCTCCCGCCTTTTATACAGGCCGGTTTTCCGGTTGTATTCAGATTGATGGAAAGGACAGAAGCGGTGAACCTCTTTGGAAGCGTGGAAAAACAGTAGGCAGTGTGTTTCAGGATCCGGGAAGCCAGTTTTTCTCCTCTGAAATGCCGGGAGAAGTTGCTTTCAGCTGTGAAAATTATGGTTTCCCTCATGAACAAATTGTTCGGAGAACCGACGGGGCTATCCGGCGGTTTCATTTGGAGCGATTGCGCAGCCGTTCCCTTGATGTGCTTTCCAGCGGGGAAAAGCAGCGTACAGCCGTGGCCTCTGTTTATGCCATGAATCCTCCCGTTTATGTCTGCGACGAGCCTACTGCGAATCTGGATGGGAAAGGTATTGAAGAGCTGCGTGAGGTTCTGCAAAGCTTAAAGCAGGAGGGCTGCACGCTGTTGATTGCGGAACATCGGCTTTTCTGGCTGATGGATTTAGCGGATCGATTTGTGTATATCCGGGATGGAGCTGTTCAGTGGGAGCGCACACCCGAACAAATGCGAAAGCTTTCCTCTGAAAGTCTGGAACAGCTGGAGCTTCGCGCTGTGTGGCAGTATCGGTCTACAAGGCTTTCCCCACCCATCGGCATAGGTACACCTATTCTTTCCCTGCGGGGCCTTTCCTGCAAGCGAAGGAATCATACAATTTGGGAGAATTTAAACCTTGCGGCCTGGGCGGGGCAGATCATTGCCATCACCGGACACAACGGGGCGGGAAAAACAACACTGGCAAAAATCGTCGCCGGCTTGGAACGCCCGTCCAAGGGCGGCATTTTTCTTCACAGCCGGAAATCCGGCCCGGCGAAGCGGCGGAAAAGCTGCTGGTACAGTTCCAACAACACAGGCGCGCAATTCTTTACAAACAGTGTAACGGAAGAATTGCTTTTAGGAGTTTCCAGAACGGAGGAGCGTCTGGAGAAAGCCAGAAATCTGCTGAAGAAATTTGGTCTTTACCCATACAAAGACGCGCACCCGGCCATTCTGTCCGGCGGGCAGAAGCAGCGCCTTTCCATTGCCTGCGGGCTTTTGTCCGGCAGAGAAATTTTATTGTTCGACGAACCGACGTCAGGGCTGGATGGCGGGAACATGCGGAAAATTGCCTCTTCACTGGCGGAGGCCGCGGCTGAAGGGAAAACCATATTGGTAATCACCCATGATGAAGAGCTGATTCAAGCCTGCTGTGATTTCCGCTGGGAACTGAATGGATGAAAATTTTGAGAAAGGGAGGCTCCCTTATGTGTTTAACTGCTTCAATGGAGGACTATCTGAAGACAATCTTTATCCTTTATCGGAAACAGGGTTATGCCCGCTGCGTAGACATTTCGGAATATATGGGCGTCACTATGCCTTCCGTAAGCCGGGCAGTAAAGGAACTGATAAAATCGGATTGCCTGATGAAAGAAGCAGACGGCACGCTTTCTCTGACCATGGCAGGAAAAAAGATTGCTGAAAACGTCTACGAACGCCATTGCTTTTTTCGGGAAAAGCTGCTTGCGGCAGGCGTTGATCTTCAAACAGCGGAAAAGGATGCTTGTAGGATGGAACACGGCATCAGTGAGGAATCCTTTCGGAAGGTGAAAAAGGCACAGGAATCATGAAATGGAGAAAGGATAACGGAACGTGCAGCTTAACCAGTCAACAGATTATGCGATACGAATGATTTTATATTTGGCTCAGGCTGCACAAACCGTTCCCTCTTCCAAACTCTCTGCAGCCCTTGGAATTTCATCACGGTATCTGCTTCAGATCGGTGCCCGGTTGCGTGATGCAGGAATGGTCCGTGTTTCCTATGGGAACTCAGGAGGCTATGTGTTGGCAAAGGGTCCTGAACAAATTACTTTGTTTGACATTATCGTAATAATGGAGGGAATCGTACAGATTGGTGTTCAGTCTGTACGGAGAGAAACAACGGTAAAATTCGATTTGTTGGATGCTGCGTATGAACATGCCAATCAGGTTCTAACGACGTTCTTAGAAACAACGACGATTTCCCGGCTATTAGCATAAATTTGAGCCTCGTTTTCTTGAAAAGTTATAATCATACTATAAAATGTTTCGTATACGGTTTCAAGTCTTGGACTTTCCTGAGTACCGGGTGATTCTGTAACTTGGCAGTATTAGCATAGGCTCAGTTGAAATTCTAATAGCATACATGACACCTTGACTAAGAGAAAAGCATGAAGTATTATATGATTAGCGACAACTAACTTAGGAGGAGGTGAGATGCGTTATGACACACGGAAATCAGTATCTCGGTAAACTTTATAATGACTTAATAACAAATTCTCCTCAAACAATTTCAATGGATATTCCTTCTGATATGGGACAAGGGAGAATTGCTCAAACTAAAATTAAGCATGGAATTATCCTTTCCGATTGGCAAATGTGCTATCAATCGGACATGAATGTGCAAGGACCTGTCAGCAGAGAATATATACAAATCATTTTCTGCATGAACGACGGAATTTCCTGGAGTATGATGAATGAGCATCGTTCTATTACCATACAGAAAAACGAGTCCTGCATTTATGCAGGACATGATGGCACAGAATATATCTGCTACAAAAAAGACAGTAACTTTTCATTTAAAAGCATTAAAATCCCAATTTTATATTTTTCGCAGCTTCTTTCTGACTATTTTGATGGGCAAGAAGTTACTGTTTACGAAAAAAAACTTCTGAATGGAATTTCCAAAGTACCCGTAACACCAGTGATGGAACAGATTTTAGCAGAGACAAGCCAGTTTACTCAATACCGTGGTGGTTTGGGTTACTTATATTTGGATGGCAAACTCCTGGAGTTGTTATCCATTTATTTAGGTGAAGTACTTGAATTGGACATCCTGATGGGTAAAAATATTTCCATGTCCCGGACTGAAAGAACTGCCATTCTGGAGGCTAAACGGATTATAGATAGCCAGCTTGCCTTTGCCCCCTCGTGCGAAGAACTTTCTCGATTGGTTCACCTAAGTGTTACAAAATTGACACGATGTTTCTCATCGTTCTATGGTATGCCGATTCATCAATACATTATTGAACAGCGTTTGCTGCAAGCAGCACAGCTGCTTTTGGAAAGTGACTGGAATGTGAGTGAGATTGCTGCGATTGTAGGTTATGGAAAGCCGAGTAATTTTGCGGCAGCTTTCAAGAAAAAATATGGTGTTGCACCGAAGAATTACCCAAAAAGCCGGTTTAATAATTCCAAAAGTAAATCCTGACTGTTTTTGGGTTGAAATGGGCAGGTTTTGGGTTGGATTAGCCTGAAATAACTGTTATTCTATATGGCGTAGTTAGCAAAAACTAACCACGCCATATTTTATTTTCCATAAAGCGAGGAGGTAAAGCATGAAACAAAAGTTGAATGCGAAAGATTTTATTCTCATTGGCGTTCTGACCGCCCTCATGTGGATCATCTGTATGATTATCAGTACGGTTATGAGCATTGCAGGACCAGTAACCAATGTGTTCTATCCGGCACTCGTTGCCATTCCAAACGGCATCGTGATGATGCTCCTGCTGGCCAAGGTACCGAAAAAGGGTGTGTTTACAATCTGCTCTGCAATTCAGGCAATTCTGTTCCTGCTTGTGGGTGCTTTCTGGTTTATCCCTATTGGTCTGGTGGTCGGTGGTGTGATTTGTGATTTCCTTGTCATGGGCCGGAAAGAAATCACAATGAATCCATGATGACGGCTTACGCGTTGTTCAGCGCTATTTTCGCTTTCAGCGCCATTTGCCCCATCAAATTCCTTCAGAGTGCTTTTGTAGGCGCCATGGAGAAGAACAACATTGCTCCAGAATACATAGAAGGAATGTTAAATATCACTTCCGTTCCCATGCTGGTGGTCATTGTTGCGGCTGGTCTGGTCGGCGGTCTGATTGGTGGTCTGATTGGACAGAAAGCGTTAAAGAAACACTTTATTAAGGCTGGGCTTGTTTCGGTAAAATAACAGGATACGGCCCCTTGAAATTTATCAGACAAAACGCAGGCAAACGGGTTGCCTGATTTCAGAGCGCGGGGCCAAAAGTCCCGCGCTTTGATTTTGATAGGGAGGCATTGGAATGGAAGAAGCACAAATCAAACAAATAATCGAGCGGCAACCCCTTCGCAGGTCTGCGCTCTTGGATCCACGCTGTAAGATCCTTCTCCTAGTCTGCATCGGCTTTGTCAGCTATTTTTTAGCTGGAGAAGTTGTCAGTCTTGCGCTCATGCTGGTCTATGGGCTGTTCATTGCGTTAGGTAATGGCGGGAAATGGGCTTTGAAAATAATAGTCATCTATATCATTGTCGCCTATCTCAACGCCTTGCTCCGTTATGTGCAGGTGCCGGTACTGAGTGTGATCATGAGCGTGTTTGGTGTGACGCTTTTGAAACTGATTCCCATTGTAATGATGGGGCTTTGGATATTGCGGACCACCTACATGGACGATCTGCTGGTGGCACTCCAGCGGATGCGGCTGCCACAGGCAGTCACTATCCCTCTTGTGGTTATGTTCCGCTATATCCCCACCCTGCGCATTGAATATCATCAAATTCGCAGTACAATGGATATTCGGGGGATTAGCGATACTTTGTGGAAACGAGTATCCCATCCCCTTGCGACCATTGAGTATATTCTAATTCCGTTGCTGATGCGGTGTTTGAAGGTAACGGATGAACTGGCGGCATCCGGTACCACCCGTGGGTTGGAACTGGAGTGTAAGCGGTATGCGCTGTGCCCCATTCGTTTTTCCTGGCCGGAGATGCTTGTGTCCCTGTTGGGGCTCCTCTTTCTGGCGGCTCTGCTGTTTCTGGACCAGACCTGGATCGGGGAAATCATCTTGTGGAGGGTATGACATGATCTCATTTCAAAATTTCAGCTTTCGCTATGAAGAAAGCAAGGACTTTACTTCGGGGCATTGATATGACGGTACAAACTGGGGAATTTATTCTCCTGACCGGACGAAGCGGTTGTGGTAAGACTACACTGATCCGCTCTCTCAACGGCTTGATTCCACATTTTTATCCTGGTGAAATACAGGGCGACCTTGTGATGGATGGACATTCCCTGCTGGAAATGAGGCCCTCACAGCTGGCTGGGCAGGTAGGAACTGTATTTCAGGACCCGCGCTCCCAGTTTTTTATGACAGATACCACGCGGGAACTGGCTTTTGGATGTGAAAACATGGGGCTTTCCCGTGAAGAAACCATTGACCGTATTGCGAAAGCTGCAAAAGAGTTGGAGTTGGTGGATTATCTAAACCGAAGCATTTTTGCTCTATCCAGCGGGGAGAAGCAACAGATCGCCATTGGTTCGGTCTATGCGCTTTCACCTAAAGTCTATATCTTTGATGAACCCTCTGCGAATCTGGACTATGCGGCCACCAAACGGCTAGCGGAAATTATGGGAAAATTGAAGCGGGATGGATACACCATCTTTGTGGTGGAGCATCGTTTTTATTATCTGCGCGATTTAATTGACCGGGCATTTCTCATACAAAACGGAAAAATCGAACAGGAATTTACAAGGGAACAGTTTTGTTCCTTACCGGAGGAAACACGCATTTCCTATGGGTTGCGGACTGCATATCCAGAGCGGGACGCGGAGCATTACCAGGAAAAAGAACGCACTGCCAGCAGTTCCCATCTTCTGGCCGTTCGTGATCTTGCATTCGCTTATAAGAAAGGGCCAGCTGTATTCCAGAACGTCAGCTTTGAAGCCCATGCTGGAGATGTGATCGGTATCCTGGGCCACAATGGAGCGGGCAAGACCACCCTCTTGTCCATCCTGACTGGCCTTTTGAAGCAACAGGGAGGTGATATCACCTTTGATGGCCGGCAACTCTCCTCACGCCAGCGCCGGGCGCTGTCCTACCTGGTTATGCAGGACACGGATTACCAGCTCTTTGCCAGTAGTGTGGAGGAAGAACTCTCGCTGGGGATTCGGGGGGACTGCAAAGAGAAGGTGGACGCCGCGCTGGAAGCGCTGGAACTGTCCGAATACCGAGAACAGCACCCGGCGGCCCTATCCGGTGGGCAAAAGCAGCGGGTCACCATTGGCGCAGCCATCGTCAAGGACAGCCCGGTGATTTACTTTGACGAGCCCACCAGTGGCTTGGACTACGATTCCATGGTGCGGGTCAGCCGGCTGATTGAGCAGTTGTCCGCTTCCGGGGTAATTGTGTTTGTGGTTTCCCACGATTTCGAGTTTATTGTCCGGACCTGTACGGAGGTGGTTCAGCTGGACGACCAGGGGGCCATTCAAAATCACCGGCTCACGCCACAGATATTAAAAACTCTGTCGGAAAAGTATTTTAATTGATAGGAGGTTGTAATTATGTTTCAAAAGGTATTTGAATACGCAGGGCCGCATAAAAAGGGCCTCTATGCGGCCACAGCGGTGGTGCTGGTCAGTGTTTTGATGGGCGTCCTGCCCTTTATGCTGGCCTATCAGGTGATCGCTCCGCTGGTCATGGGAACAGAAATTGACGCTTCGTTTATCATCCTGCGGGTGGCTTTAGTGTTGGTTTGTCTGGTTTTGCAGGCGATTCTCTATGGCTGGGGGCTCAATCTTTCACACAAGGCCGCCTATGACACGCTGCTCCGGCTGCGGACTGCCCTGCAAAAACGCTTTGAGAAGCTGCCCTTGGGTGTGATCCAGGACAAGGGCACCGGCACAGTCAAAAAGCTGTTCGTGGATGATGTGGACAGTCTGGAGGTCCTGCTGGCTCACTCCATGCCGGAGGGAATCGCAAACCTGATGGTTCCCATCGCAGTCTATGTGGCCATGTTTTTCGTGGACTGGAAGCTGGCTCTGCTGTCCCTGGCTTCCATCCCCATCAGCCTGATCGCCATGATGACCATGTACTCGGTGGGCATGAAGAAAATGGGCCCCTACTACATGGCCGGCCAGAAGATGAACAACACCATCATCGAGTACATCAACGGTATGGAGGTCGTCAAGGTATTCAATAAAGATGCGGATTCCTATGAACGGTTTCGCAAAGATGTTTCAGATTACCGGGATTATACCTGGCTTGGTACAAGGCGGCGTGGCCCTGGATGGCGATTTACAGCAGCCTTCTGCCTTGCACTGTGATCCTGACCCTGCCGCTTGGGGCGTGGTTTGTTCTTTCCGGTTGGTCGGCTCTGCCGGATCTGATTTTAGTGTTGTGTCTCTCTCTGAGTATTGGGATACCGCTCCTCAAATCCTTGGGTTTCCTTCCCACCATGCCCCAGCTCAACTACAAGATTTCTGCGCTGGAGCAGGTTTTGGACGCGCCGGAGCTTCAGCAGGCACCGGACAGCTTCCATGGCAAAGACGATACAATCACTTACGATCATGTTTCCTTTGGCTATACCAAGACGCAGCAAGGCCCGGACGGGAAGCCTATGATGGTGGAGGATGAAGTACTCCACGACATCAGCTTTACGGCCAGGGCTGGACAGAAAACCGCATTGGTTGGTGAATCCGGTTCCGGTAAGAGTACCCTTGCTAAGCTGCTAATCCACTACTACGATTCTCAAAAGGGTAGTATCTCTATTGGCGGGCAGAAGCTGTGCGACATGAGTTTGGAGGCGCTGAACAGCCGTATTTCCTATGTGGCTCAGGATCAATATCTGTTCAACACCTCTCTGCTGGAGAATATCCGTATTGGGAGATTAAATGCTACCGACGAGGAAGTGTTGGAGGCGGCGCGCAAGGCTCAGTGCATGGAGTTTCTGGAAAAACTGCCCCAAGGGATTCATTCTATGGCGGGTGATGCGGGAAAGATGCTCTCCGGTGGTCAGCGTCAGCGCATATCTCTGGCCCGTGCTATCCTGAAAGATGCCCCCATTGTGGTTCTCGATGAGGCGACCGCCTACGCTGACCCCGAGAACGAGGAAAAGATGGAAGCGGCGATTGCGGAACTGGTGAAGGGAAAAACCCTGGTAGTTATTGCCCACAAACTGCCCGCCATTATGAACGCCGATCAGATCTGCGTTGTAGACCACGGCAATCTGGTTGCGACAGGAAAGCATCAGGAGCTGATTCAGTCCTGCCCGGAATATCAAAAATTGTGGAAAGCAGCGCAGGATAGCGCCGAATGGAAAGTACATACCGCAAAGGAGGGGAAATAAATGTTTGCACTATTTTCAAGAATTTTGAAACTTGCCGGTCAATATAAAGGACGGATTCAAGGAGCCTTTGTCTGCGCATTTGCGGAATCAATCCTTTCCAAAATGCCAATCTTTCTGGCTTTTGTGGTGTTGAGCGGATTTGCCGCCGGAACACTGACTGGGCAGACCTGCCTTTATGTTGGACTTGGCCTTGCCGCTGCCGTGCTGGTTCAAATGCTGGTCCACTATCTCAGCGACAGCCTCCAGAGCGCGGCGGGCTACCTGATGTTTGCCGAGAAGCGCATGGAGTTGGGTGGACATCTTCGAAAACTTCCCATGGGCTACTTCACCTCCGGCAATATCGGTAAAATCAGTTCTGTCCTCAGTACCGACATGGTGTTCATTGAAGAAGTCGCCATGAGCACGCTGGGAAATATGATGAGTTATTTGTTATCCTCTTTGGTTCTGTTGGCATTTATGTTCTACTTGAATTGGCAGCTGGGACTGATTGCGGCCCTTGTGACCATCCTGGCATGGCTGGTGTCCAAGGGGATGAATAAAGTTTCTCTTCGGGAAGCGGCAGGACGTCAGGAACAGAGCGAACGGCTGACGGATGCGGTATTGTCCTTTGTTGAAGGCATTGGGGTTATCAAGAGTTATAACCTTCTGGGCGAGAAATCGGAAGAACTGACCGGAAATTTCAAACGATCCAGAAATACCTCCCTTACTTTTGAACGGAAGATGACCCCGTGGACTATGGGGTTGAACGTTATCTATGGCATTGGCGTAGCGGCAATCTTCGGCCTATCGGTTGTTTTGGAACAGAGCGGTGCGCTCTCTCTGGCCTATGTGCTGGGCGTCCTCCTGTTCGTTTTTGACCTGTTCGGTCCGCTCAAGGCGCTCTATGGCGAGGCATCCCGCCTGACCGTGATGAATGCGGCTTTGGATCGTATTGAAGCTGTATTGGAGGAACCAGAACTTTCTGATACGGGCAAACAGCATATACCAGATCAAACGCAGTCGGGACAGCCGGAAGTACAGTTCAATGATGTGGCATTCGCCTATCAGGACAAAGAAGTGCTGCACCATATTAACTTTGCCATGAAGAAAAATTCTATGACGGCTCTTGTTGGTCCCTCTGGCGGCGGTAAATCTACCATTGCAAACCTGTTGGCCCGTTTATGGGATGTACGGTCCGGCAACATAAAAATCAGGGGTGTGGATATTCGTGATGTACCTTTGTCTGAACTGATGAACCAGATCAGCATGGTCTTCCAGAGAGTATATTTGTTCCAGGACACGATTTACAACAACATCAGTATGGGTAAACCGGATGCCACAGAGGAAGAAATTTATGCGGCAGCGAAGAAAGCCCGCTGCTATGATTTCATCATGGCTTTGCCCGATGGGTTCCAGACGGTGGTGGGAGAAGGCGGCGCTACGCTTTCTGGTGGTGAGAAACAGCGCATCTCCATCGCCCGCTGTATTCTGAAAGACGCCCCTATCGTGATTTTGGACGAAGCAACGGCCAGCGTGGACACCGATAATGAGAGCTACATTCAGGAGGCCATCTCCGAACTGGTAAAGGGTAAGACGCTGCTGGTCATCGCCCACCGTCTGAACACCATCCAGAATGCCGATCAGATTTTGGTCATTAACAACGGACAAATCTCGCAGCATGGCACCCATGAAGAATTGATGAAACAGCCCGGTATTTATCAGGATTTTGTCAATATCCGAAAGAATTCTGCTGGATGGAGTTTGGTATAAGTAGTAACATATGACACAAAATGAGACTACACTAAAAATTTTAGAGTGTGCAAAGAATGACTTTCTACAAAATGGATACCAAGGCATTTCAGTAAAAGAAATATGCCGTCATGCGGGTGTGACAACGGGAGCATTGTATCACCGCTTTTACGGAAAAGCTGAATTGTATAAATCTGTTGTGGAACCTATTTCGAAAAAATTACTGGAATTATTAAAAAGTCCGCCGGTAGATACTCCATTTTTGATTATGCCTGAACCATGTTTGGCGTTTGTTTATCTCCATCTGGATATATTTAAGATAATCATCCGCTGTAAATGTACTGCATATTACAGTAAATTTTATAGTGCCATAGAAGAAAACATTTATCATCGTATTTTGGAAGCAAGTAGCAATTATGAGAAAGGTATCTGCCGACTGTTATCGAAAGCGTATGTGGCAAGTTTATTCGAGATTATCTACTGCAACTATGATTTTGAAACGGCCAGAAAATGTATTAGCGCCATGGAAAGATTCTTTGTACCACAAGGCATTTCCTGTTAGGAGGTAACGATGAAACTTTATGCTTCGGGAGAGGATTATTTGGAAGCCATCCTTGTGCTTCAGCAGAAACAAGGCATGGTGCGTTCCGTAGACGTGGCCCGGCATATGGATGTATCAAAGCCCAGCGTATGCCATGCGGTAGCAACCTTACGGAATGGAGGTTTTCTCACGATGGACGAAGACCACTTTCTCCATCTGACCGACATAGGCTGGGAAGTTGCTACAACCATTTATGAACGCCACTGTTTCTTTACAGAACAACTTATCGCTGCTGGTGTTGATCCCAAGACAGCGGAGGCCGATGCCTGCCGGATGGAACACGTTATTAGTACCGAGAGCTTTTTGCGGTTGAAAGAGGCTACCGAACAAGAATTCAAATAGTATGAATTCCTCTGCCCTCCAGCCTATCGCTTGAAGAAAAACGGGCCAGTCTGCTTTAAGTGGATTGGCCCATTTATGTCTAAGCGAAAAGATAAGCTGTGTAGCTCTTAACTGGCACTCAGATATACTTACCCAATCAAAAGGCATTCCGGTTTGAGTGCTAAGATATGGTCAGACTGTACGAGGAGGTGATGTTATGCAGTTCAATTCATCAACAGATTATGCGATTCGGTTGATTCTTTGCTTAGCAAAAGAATCAAAAACCGTGTCCTCCTCGAAACTAGCAACAGTCATTGGCGTATCCTCCCGGTATTTACTCCAGATCGGAGCCAAACTCAGAGATGCCGGCCTTATTGAAGTTACATATGGAGGGAATGGCGGATTTCGTTTGCTTCATCCTGCAGATAAAATAAGCTTGTTTGACATTGTCATTATAATGGAAGGGAGCATTGTTGATAAACCATTTCCTGGGGATGTGGTAACGCAGGAGAAATTCAAAGCTCTCAATGAGGCTTATAAATATATAGCTGAGGTCCTGATTGATATTCTGAAAAGTATTACGATTGAGAGTCTGCTCTCTCAGTCTGTAGAAGAATGGTATTTGGGATCGTACCTAATAAAGAATAGCCCATAAGAAAGCGCCGGATGCAGGGCCAGTAGCCCGCCGTATCCGGCGTTTCCTTATGGGGATTTTTCTCGATTTAGAAACCAATTCTGGTAGGAATTTGCTAATTTTTCTGTTTTCCCTCTAACTATGGACGATTCCAAGAAGTAGCTCTTAAAGGATATTTTCTGGCAGATGAATGAGATCCCATCCGGCATCTCTGCCCAGAGGGAAAATATCATTGAAATTTCAGACGGAATATTGTGAAAAGGAAGTCATCGCCAGCCATAAAATGGCAGAGAAAATGGAGGTTCAGTTCGGTTTTAATGAAGATCAGCGGGAACAGATGACGGAGCTTCTGGCCAACGAGAGCATCCCCCTCTGGAGCCAGGTACTTTACGACATCATCAGAAACGATGGCACGATCTTACTATGGCATTCTCCTCGGTGGGGAACGCAGGTTGTGGTAGGACAACAGCTACGAACTGTGCCCTGGTGACCTTATCTTTGCTTAGCGAAGGTTACACTAACTGAAAGTGGATATATCGTAAAATACGGCATATCCGCTTTTTGCTTGTGTGCCATGGATGTACTTTAACGGGTAAAAGTTCCGAATATACTTCGGCAACAAGGAAATGTACATCTGAACAGCGAATGTATCCATCGTAAAGTGGAATTTAAAGAAAGCTGTAGAAAAAACTTCGATTAGGCGGACAGAAATCACATATCAGACTGGCAAATATGCTATCAATCCGACATAGATGTACAGAGACTTGCCCATGAGAAATATATACAAATCATTTTTTAGATGAATGACGGAATTTCTTGGGAGATCATGGATGGGCGGCGTTCTGCCACTATTCAAAAAACGAATCTTGCATTTGTGTCTAGGCATTGGGGACAGAACCTGAGAACTTCTAATAATTTTAACTAAATGGAACAAAGTCGTCTAAATGGAATAGACAGATAAAGAAGCATCCGGTAAAATTCACAATGTGAAACGGATGCCCAGCATCCTATTTTTCAAAAACAAAGTTAGCTATATCTAACCCAAAAAGGAGAGAACATTATGTCTGAACAAATCAAGCGCCGCGGAATGAGCGGCAAGGATGTCATTACAGTGGGGATTTTCTCCGCCATTTACTTCGTTATCAACTTTGCCTTTATGCTTCTGGGCGGGCTGCACCCGTTGCTGTGGATCTTGATGCCGGGCTTTATCGCCCTGTTTACCGGCATTCCGTATCTTATGATGTGCGCCAAGGTGCAGAAGGCAGGCTCTGTCCTGTTGATGGGACTTATCACGGGTCTTATCTACTATGTCACCGGGCAATTTACCGTTGTAATCCTGGTATCCTTCGTTCTGGCCTGCGGCTTGGCGGAAATTACCCGTGTCATCACCCACTACCGGAGCATGGCCGGCAACCTGGTTTCCTTTGTACTGTTCTCTGTAGGTATGGTGGGCTCTCCGCTGCCTATCTGGCTTATGAGGGAGGACTTCCTGCGGCAGATCACAGAACAAGGGATGCCGGCGGACTATGTGAACACTCTGGCGGCCCTCTCCTCTAATGGGATGCTGATTGTTCTGTTCCTGGCACCTATCGTTGGAGCGGTCATCGGAGGCCTCATTGCCCGCATCATGTTCCGCAAGCACTTGGAAAAGGCTGGCCTGGTGTAAGATGGGAAACAAGAAACAATCAATTTTTGACCCGAGAGCGGGGCTGTGGATATTGATCGCCGCCAATATCATCGCGTTCAGCGATCATACTCTGTGGGTAGAACTGGCGTTGATCGGCTTGCTGTTGGCGCTGATGATTGTCCATCGAAGGTTTACGATGGCGGCCAAATGGGCCGTAGGATATTGTGCTCTGTTGTTCTTTCAACAAGTGATCCTGCCGGCATCGCCTATGATTGTCGCCACCAGCTTTACCATCTTTGCCACCTATACCCGCCGGATGCTTCCTTGCCTGATGACCGGATCGCTGATGCTGAAATGCCTCCCTCTGCGGTACCTGATTGTGGGATTGAGGCAGATACATATTCCCCAGAAGCTGATTGTAGCCATCTCCGTGACGCTGCGGTACTTTCCCGCTATCCGGGAGGAAATCGGCCACATCCGGGACGCGATGAAGCTGCGGAACATCCGAGGTATCAGCCGTTTGGAGTGTACGGTGATGCCCCTCATGGTGTCCGCCACGGAGACAGCGGAGGAACTCTCTGCGGCTGCGGTAACCCGCGGAATTGAAAATCCGGCCCGCAAGACCAGCGCTGTGTCCCTGCATCTGCTGCCTGCAGACCTGCTCGGAATGCTGTTGGTTCTGGCCTTGCTGATATTCTCATTTGTGGTACAATAAGGGGGAGTGACGATGATAGGATTAGAACAAGTTTCCTTTGGCTATGGGGAAAACCAGGAAACGCTTTCCCAGGTCAGCGCCGCCATTGCCCGCGGAGAGTGCGTCCTGTTGTGTGGGGCCTCCGGCTGCGGCAAGACGACAGTGACGAAGCTGATCAACGGCCTGATCCCCGCATTCACCCCCGGATGCCGTCTGGAGGGACGGGTGATGGTAGATGGACTTGCACCGCAGGAAACACCCATGTATGAGCTGGCCCAGCGGGTAGGCTCTGTATTCCAAAACCCCAAGTCTCAGTTTTTTAATCTGGACACCGACAGCGAACTGGCCTTTGGGCTGGAAAATGAGGGCCGTCCGCCGGAAGAAATCCGCCGCCGCGTGGAGCAGGCTGCGGAAACGCTGCACCTCCAGGAATTGCGGGGAAAAAACATTTTTTCTCTGTCCGGCGGGCAAAAGCAGCTTCTGGCTTTTGGCTCCGTCTATGCTATGGGACCCGAAATCTATGTACTGGACGAGCCGACAGCCAATCTGGATCAGGAGGCCGTTGCCCGCCTCCACGATCAGGTTGCCGCTTTGAAGCGGCAGGGATGCACAATCGTGGTAGCGGAGCACCGGCTGTACTTTCTCACCGATCTCATCGACCGGGCTTTCTATCTGCGGAGTGGGGTGATGGAGCGCGTCTTCACCGGGGAGCAGTTTCGCAGCCTGTCCGACCGGGAACGGGAAGTCTTGGGGCTGCGCACCCTGACCCCGTCGGTATGCACACTCCCCTCTGCGGAACCAGCTGGCGCCAAAGAAGGTTTATCTGTGGAGGGGCTGACCTGCGCTTTCCGCAAGGAAGCGCCTGTGTTCCGGAATCTGTCCTTTTCCGTCCGCCCCGGCGAGATAGTAGCAATCACCGGACCCAACGGCGTGGGCAAGACTACTCTTTCCCGTTGCCTTTGTGGGTTGCTGAAAGAACAAACGGGACAAATTCTGTTGAATGGAAAGCCTCTGAACCGAAAAGGCCGCCAACGTTCGGCCTTCTGTGTCATGCAGGATGTGAATCATCAGTTGTTCTCCGACAGCGTGTGGGGAGAGTGCCAGATGTCCGCACCGGAAGCGACTGACGGTCAGATTTCAGAGGTGCTGGACAGCCTCCATCTGCTGTCCTTTCGGGAGAGACATCCGATGGCTCTCTCCGGAGGGCAGAAACAGAGGCTGGCAGTGGCCACGGCGCTGCTGTCGGAGAAGCCGGTGCTGATTTTTGATGAGCCCACCAGCGGTTTGGATTATGCCCGTATGGTGGAGGTGTCCGAGGTGATACGAAGTCTGGCCCAGCATGGGCGGATTGTCTTGGTAGTCACTCATGACCAGGAATTTATGCAGAAAGCCTGTGACCGGGTTCTGCGATTGTAAAAGGAGAAGTTCTCATGCTGGAGCAAGTAATGGCAGGCAATGGCTCCTCTGTTCCGTTGGTAGAGGGAGGAGATTGCCGGGTCTTTCAGTTTCACAGCGATACTGGAGAGGGAATCATGACACAATATGACCTGTTCCCCGGCGTATCCCTGATGTACAACGATTTCCATATGGAGAGTTATGATTCCGCATTTCACACGACGGAAGACTTGCTGTGCATCGATTACTGCCGCCAGGGGCGCATGGAGTATCCGGTTGGCCCAGACGCTTACTCCTATGTGGAGGCGAGCGACCTGAAGCTGGACCGGCGGCTGGAGCACCAGGGCCACTTTACCTTTCCTCTTTCCCATTACCACGGGATCACCGTTGGTTTTGCGCTCCCCCAGGCCGCTCAATCTCTGAAGGAGTGGGTGCGGGAATTTCCGGTGGATCTGTTCCGGCTTCAGAACAAATTCTGTTCCGGACGCCATCCCAAGGTGCTCCACGGGGCTCCCTCTGTAGATCACATTTTTCAGGAGCTTTACGCAGTACCGGAGCAGATCAAGATCCCCTATTTTCGTATCAAGGTGCTGGAATTGCTTCTGTACCTGGATGCGCTGGAACTGCCAAAGAATGCGGAAAAACCTTACTTCTATAAATCTCAGGTAGAAAAAGTGAAGGTTGCCCATCGGCTATTGACGGAGGAGTTGGAACGACACTATACCATTGCAGAGCTGTCATCGCGCTTTTCTATTCCGGCCACGGCATTAAAGGAATGTTTCAGTCGATCTATGGACAGCCCATCAACACCTATATGCGGCATCTCCGTATGGATCGGGCCGCGTTTCTGCTCCAGCAGGAACCTCAAATGGGAGTGGCAGAAATCGCCGGTCAGGTAGGCTATGACAGCCCAAGCAAATTCGCGGCCGCGTTTAAGGAAGCAAAAGGCAAAACGCCGCTGGAATACCGGCGGGAAAGTAAATAAATTCCCTCTAATTTTTTATATTCCGGAAACTAAAATTCAGAATATAGTGTGAATTTGTTCACCAGAGACATAAAAACTGGGCTACCTCAAAAGAGAGGTGCCCAGTTTTTGCGTCCGCTAAAGTTTTTCAGGTAAAATATCCCCGACAGATAATTGACGTCACCCAATGAAATGGCTGCATATTTTTGCTGAGAAAAGCTCTTCTCCTGATTGGAACAGTTACCAGCACAATGAGTAAAAATAGAAATTACTGGATTTTGATTTCTGAAACCGTGTTTTCTACTCCATTGATTTGTAGTCTAACATGGATTTTGCCATTTTCAAACTCGTCCAAAGGATACTCTAACGGTTCGGAAAGGTTGGTGACATCAATAGATTTTGCTACATCTCCCTGTACCAGCCACAAAACAAGAGTTGCTCCATCAGGCACCGTTTCACAAGAAATATCCGCGTGAAGCATTTGGTCGTCTGCGTCCTCTATCGTCATGTTTTGTTCTTTCACAAATCCATCGCTTGCACTTCTGAAATCCAACTTCCAAAGGCCATCCAGATAGCTGTTAGAATTCATACTGATTGTGCCTAAATTCCAAACCCGGTCGTTAGATGCAACATTCGTATTTATACCATTTCCGACAACGGCACTGACGATAAAACCCGTCAAGCAGGTCAGCATAAGCACCATACTGACAACACCCGCAATAATAAGCTTCAAGTGATGAGTTCCTGATTTTATCGTAACGTCATTATTCTTGCTTTCAATATGGGTTCCACATTCCTCACAATATTTTGCTTTCAGTGAAATTCGATGTCCACAGGCAGGACATGTTTCTTTGATTTCTGAGCGACGAAGGAAGTAAATCAGCAATCCAATAAAGGGGGTAGCTATAAAAACTACAATTGCCCACAATACAGGGTCATCACCGCGCCTTTTACAATCTTGGTACACCCACGCTGCAAATGAAGCAACCGTACACAATGCCAAAAAAACACAGCAGAGAAGCAGGATGGGGAACAACATAGAAACGCCGCTAAAGCTATCGGTTTTCAGAAAATAAAGGCCAAACCACAGGAAGATCATCAGTAAAATGGCAGGAATACCAATATAAAGTGGAAGTTTGCTCTTTTTTGTATTATTCATGCTAATGCACCTCTCTTTTCGATACGGATTGTTATATCTTCTTTCATATTTGTTCGTTTCACACCAACTATGGTAAGCACAATACCAGCCAGTCCAATGTAGAAACAGATACCTGCGGCAAAGTAAGATAAGTAGGTATTGTGAATTACTATTAAGGAAACAATAGCCAGCAGAATAAATGTGGCTAAATTCAAAATCATCGGCAAATACCAAAGAGAAAAACCGCGTGTGGCCGGTTGTTTTTGCATAACTGCTTCTTTTTGGTACAGCGCCGCTTTCAGTTTGTTGTTTAACTCCGGGCCTGGCTCGTCCGCCAGCTTCATAGAAGCCCGGATGATTTCATCTATTTCTGTATGGAAAAGGTCATTTTTCATATCCAGCTTCCTCCAATCTTTTTTTTTATCAGATTTCTTCCCTTAAATAATCGGCTTTTTACAGTTCCGGGCGGTTTTTTTATGATTGCGGATATTTGCTCTATGGAGCAATTAGAAAGATAAAACAATGTCAGCGGTATTCGGAACTTTTCTGGTAGAATTCCCATGATCCGATTAACTTCTGAAATCAACTCTTTCTGTAAATAGCTTTCTTCAATGCTTTCTTCAGAATGTAAGAAGGCTTCTGCTTCTTCATCCAGATTGCTGCATGGAGCAATCGCATTTCGACGGGCCTGCTTTCGTCTATCACTTTTCCAAAGATTATGCGCCAGTGAAAAGAACAGCCCCTTTGGGTTTTGCTTCCAGTCAAGAGTCCATTCCGTTTCCAACGCTTTTAGAAAAGTTTGTTGATATAAGTCCTCCGCTTCTGTTTTATCCATACAGAGCTTTAAGCAAAATCTATATATTTCTGTGCCGAACTCGTCAATACATTTTTCGATTTCCTTTGCTTCCAATGTTTCACCTCCTTTATCCGTTCACCTTATATTCGTCATCACTTTATAAGTGGTTCATTTCTTTTGAAAAATTTTTTCAAAAGAAATACCGGGATGAAATTCTGTGATTTCACGTCCAGCATTTCCTCGTCTTTTCACCAACCTATCATTTTTTCTACAACTTTAAGTCTCAGATTAATCTTAATTATAGTGCCGTTTCGGTACACATTCAATCTATCATTCACAGCCTACAGTTTGAAAGACAAAATTGGATTGGGATATAAATTTTTCCGTCCAAACGGGCTCAGACCGGCAAAACAGAGCGGACAGGGCAGGAAGAATCTCTTATAATCGTTGTAGTTAGCGCAAGCAAACTACAACGATTTTTCTTTGAGAGGAGCATTACATATGAAGGAACGAACTTGGCTCGGTATCCTGCTCTCCTTCGCCGCACCCTGCCGGGGGAAGATGGCCGGGTCTGTGGTACTGGCTATTCTCAGCGTAGCCGGGGGCTTCGTACCGTATCTCGGCGTTTATCAGATCATCCGGCTGTTTTTGGAGCGTCAGGCGGACTGGGAGGGCATTGTATTTTGGTGCGGCGTGTGTCTGGCCGGCTATGCCTTGAAGGTGGCGGGATATGCCCTGTCCACCATGCTGGCCCATGTATCCGCCTATACCATTTTGGAGGGCCTGCGTCTTCAGGTGGCGGACCGGCTGATGGGAGCGCCGCTGGGCGAGGTGGAGACCCGGCCCATCGGGTCCATGAAGAGCACCATTGTGGACCGTATTGAGGATGTGGAGCCGCCTCTGGCTCACATGATCCCGGAGCTGAGTTCCAATCTTTTGCTGCCCCTGGTCGTGGTCATCGCCATGTTCGCCATCGACTGGCGGATGGGCCTCGCCCTGCTGGTGACCATCCCGGTGGCGCTCATTCCCATGGCCTTCGGGATGCGGACCTACAACAAGAATTACGCCGCCTACATGGAGGCTAACGCCCATGTCAACAGCGTGATCGTGGAATATGTAGAGGGCATTCAGGTAGTAAAAGCGTTTAGTCAGGGGGAGCGGTCCTATCAGAAATTTGCCCAGGCAGTGGCCTCCTTCCGGGATTTTACCATGGGATGGTTCCGCTGCACCTGGGCCTCCATGAATCTATGCCTGTCCATTCTGCCCACCACCCTGCTGGGAACCCTGCCGGCGGGTGTCGCGCTCTATCAGGCGGGGATCCTGGACCCGGCCCAGGTGACGCTGTGCCTGATGCTGGCCTTGGGAATCGTGTCTCCGCTGATGAGTGCCACCGCCTTTATCAACTCTATGAAAAGTATGCAGTTTGCAGTGAAGGACACCCGTGAACTGCTGAATTTGCCCCAGCTCACGCAAGCGGAGCAGAATGTCCATCTGGAAGGCAGCAGCATCCAGATGCAGGATGTATCTTTTTCCTATGGCGGGACGGAGGGCAAGGAGGTACTTCGCCATCTGGACCTGACCATCCCACAGGGGAAGTTCACTGCCCTGGTGGGGCCATCGGGCGGCGGGAAGTCTACGATTGCCCGGCTGACCGCCCGGTTCTGGGATGTGACGGGAGGCTCCATCACCCTGGGCGGACAGGACATCCGCAAGATTCCGCTGAAACAGCTCTCCCAAGCCATCAGCTTCGTCACTCAGGACAACTTCTTGTTTGATTGTTCCCTGAAGGAGAACATTCGTCTGGGGCGGCCGGGGGCCTCGGACGAGGAAGTGCTGGCGGCGGCTCAGGCGGCCCAGTGCGAGGAGTTCATCGACCGGCTGGAACACGGCTGGGATACGACGGCGGGAGATGCGGGCAAACAACTCTCCGGCGGAGAGCGCCAGCGCATCGCCATCGCCCGTGCTATTTTGAAGGACGCCCCCATTGTAATTTTGGACGAGGCGACCGCTTTCACTGATCCCGAGAATGAAGATAAGATTCAACGCTCCATTATGGCGCTTTCCAAGGGGAAAACGTTGCTGGTCATCGCCCACCGGCTTTCCACTATCCAGAACGCGGATCAGATCGTGGTGCTGGAGAAAGGGAGCGTTGCAGACTGTGGCACGCAAGAAGAACTGTTAGGACGCTGCCCGCTGTATCAGGCTCTTTGGGCGGCCCATGTGGGGGCACGGAACTGGGCGGTCACATCCGGCAAAAAGGAGGGGAATTGAGATGTTTTACAGCGTAGGACGCATTATGGGATGGGCAAAGAACTATCGAAAGCGAATGATTCTGGGCTTTGTGTGCTCGTTCTTCGCCACCTGGTGTACCGCGGGACCGGTGATGCTGGCGGCCTGGGCCCTGGGGCGGATGATTGGGAACGCCTGGGGGGAGAATGAACTTTCCGGCTCTCTCCCATGGCTGTGCCTGGCTGGAATCGTCGTTCTGATCCTGCTGCGGTTCTTCTTCACCTATTGGAAAAACCGGCTTCAGGAGAGCATCGGAACGGAACGGGCGGCAGAGCAGAGGATGGGACTGGGAGATGTACTGAAACGGGTGTCTCTGGGCTACTTTGCCAAAAACAATCTGGGGGACATTCTGGCGGCGCTCACCACGGAACTGAGCACGCTGGAACTCCAGAGTATGAAGATGGTGGACGCGGTGGTAAACGGCTATATTCAGGTAGCCGTGATCCTGCTTTGCGTGGCGATTTTCTGCCCGCCCGCCGCGCTGGTGGCGCTGATCGGCGTGCTGGTGTCCGCCTTTGCCCTGCGGGGCATTGGCCGTCAGAGCGCCCGCACCGCTCCTGTGAGCCATCGGGCTCAGGAAGCATTGTCCGGCGCGGCCGTCGAATACATCCACGGCCTGCCGGTGGTGAAGTCCTTTGGGCAGGACGGGGTTTCCGTTCAGCGGTTCCGGGACGCCTGCCGGGACAACAAGGCCATCCGCATTAAAAATGAGTTTGGTTTCGTTCCCTGGAACTGCCTGCATCTGTTCGCCCTGCGGGCGGCGTCGGTGGGGCTGGTGCTCACCGCAGGCCAGCAGGCTTTGGTGGGTGCTTTACCGCTCCCGTATTTCCTGATGATTGCTCTGTTCTCCTTCACCATCTTTGGCAGTGTGGAGGCCATCAATGATGCGGCCCATATTCTGTCGGTGACGGATTCGGTGCTGGACCGGCTGGAGGAACTGGAGCGCACCGACTTCATCGATAAGGACGGCAGGGAGATAACCCCGGAGCGGTTTGATGTAACCCTCTCTCATGTGTCCTTCGGCTATGGGTGCCGCGAGGTGCTCCACGATGTGACCTTTACCGCACCCCAAGGAACCACCACCGCCATTGTGGGGCCGTCCGGCTCCGGCAAGAGCACGATATGCAATCTGGTAGCCCGCTTCTATGACGCAGACTGCGGCTCCGTATCGGTGGGCGGCCACGATGTGAAAGAATTTACCTGCGAAAGTCTGCTACGGAACATCTCCATGGTCTTTCAGAATGTATATCTCTTCCAGGACAGCGTAGAGAACAACATCAAATTCGGCTGCCCCGATGCCACCCACGAACAGGTGGTGGCTGCCGCAAAAGCGGCCTGCTGCCATGACTTCATCTCGGCCCTGCCGAACGGTTATGATACCGTGATTGGAGAAGGAGGCTCCACCCTCTCCGGAGGAGAGAAGCAGCGTATTTCCATTGCCCGGGCCATTTTGAAGGACGCCCCTATCGTCATCCTTGATGAAGCAACTGCCAGCGTAGACCCGGAGAATGAACACCTGATCCAGCAGGCCCTGTCCGCTTTGACAAAGGGGAAAACCATTCTTACCATAGCCCACCGGCTGGCTACCATTCAGCACGCCGATCAGATTCTGGTGGTGGAGGATGGCCGTATCGCACAACGGGGCACCCATGAAGAATTGATGGAGCAGGGCGGGCTGTACCGGCACTTCATCGAGATTCGGGAACAGGCCGAGGGCTGGAGGCTGGCGTGAAGAAAAAAGTGAAACAGCGAGACGGCACATCACTTCATGCCTCCGGCGAAGACTATTTGGAGGCCGTACTGGTACTCCAAAAGGAAAAGGGCATGGTACGCTCTGTGGATGTGGCCCGGCACATGGGAGTTTCAAAGCCCAGCGTGTGCCGTGCAGTAGCAACTTTGCGTGACGGAGGTTTTCTTACAATGGATGAAAACCACTTTCTTCACCTGACAGACATTGGGCGGGAGGTTGCTACAACCATTTACGAGCGCCACTGTTTTTTTACAGAACAGCTTATCGCCGTTGGGGTTGATCCCAGGACAGCGGAGGCTGATGCCTGTCAGATGGAACACGTTATCAGTACCGAGAGTTTTTTGCGGTTGAAAGAGGCTACCGAACAAGAATTCAAATAGCATGAATTCCTCTCCCCCTCCAATCTATCGCTTGAAGAAAAATGGGCCAGTCTGCATTACGTGGATTGGCCCATTTACATCTAAGCAAAAAAATGAGCTGGGTGACTTTTAACTGGTGTTCAGATAGACTTACCCATTCAAAAAATATTTCGGTTTGAGTACTAAGATATGGTCAGACTGTACGAGGAGGCGATACGATGCAGTTTAACACATCGACAGATTATGCGATCCGTCTGGTTCTTTGCTTAGCGAAAGAATCGAAAACTGTGTCCTCCTCTAAACTGTCCGCAGCCATCGGTGTATCATCCAGGTATTTACTCCAGATCAGTGCAAAGCTCCGAGATGCCGGCCTCATTGAAGTTACATACGGCGGAAATGGTGGATTTAGTCTGCTTCAGCCTGCAACTAAAATTACCCTATACGACATTGTCATTGTGATGGAAGGAAAGATTATCCATAAACCTCTCACTGAAGATACCGTAGTGCAGGAGAAATTCAAAGCTCTCAATATCGCGTATAAATACATGGGTGAGGTTTTGGTTGATATTCTGAAAAGCATTACGATTGAGAGTCTGCTCTCTCAGTCTGTAGAAGAATGGCATTTGGGATCGTACCTAATAAAGAATAGCCCATAAGAAAGCGCCGGATGCGGCGGGCTACTGGCCCTGCATCCGGCGACATCATCTTTTTCGATTGGGATGATGGAGGCCGGGACAGTTCTTCCGACTATGTGGGGATTATGGAGAAGGTGGCGAATGACCATGTCTACACCGTGGAGAGTAATTCTGATGATTCCGTGCGCCAGAACTGCTACCCCGTAGGATAACTATGAGATTTACGGGTACGACATCCTAGCCCATTAACAGCCCACCAAAAAAAGAAAAAGCCCAGCCGCTCAGGCGGCTGGGTACATAGATTTTAGAGTTCAGATAGTTTTTTTGATCGTCGGTATTCTAATGGCGATAACCCAAACTGCTTTTTGAAAACCGATGCAAATTTACTTTGGTTTATATAACCGATTTGCTCTGCTACTTCTGCTACGGACAGCCGTGTAGTAATGAGTAATTCTGCGGCTTTCTTCATTCTGATTTCTCGTAGATAAATGGATATATTTTGCCCGAAAACACCACGAAAATAATTTTTCAAACTGGTTTCACTGACAGAAAACTGTGCCGCTAATTCCCACGCAGGATGATGTTGACGTAGATCGGAAGTGATAATTTTTTCTACCCGTTTTGCAATGTCTACCTGCGTTTCTGTAAAGAATATGCAGGTTTGTGATGGCGGAACATCATTAAGATTTTGTAATAATGAAAGTAGTGCCAAGGTATAGATTTTCATTTGTGAGATTGAAAATGGAATTGGAGAATCAATAAGGCTCCAAAGCTTTATTAATATTTCTTCAACTTCGGGAACAACTGATGAAATATAAGTGTTGCCGTCAGGACAAAAACGGGTAATGATTTTATGAAAGTCAAGGTTAAGCTCTTTTTGTATCCATGTACTTTGTGCTGTCAGCATATCAACATCAATAAAAAACTCCAGTCCCTCATAAATACGTCGAGGATAGACATATTGCTTTTGAGCAAAACGCTCTGTCAGAGAAATTTCTCCGTCCTTTACATATACAAAGTTTTCGTTATTCAAGATAATTTCACAACGTCCAGTTACACAGTAGTTTAAAAGCAATGGTCCTTTTTTAATGGAGCCATCTCCACGGAAATCAGGTGCAGCCCAAACTGGAGAGTTTACAAAGATATACGCAATAGTAAGCCCTGGAAAGAGAGAAAAAAAGGTCATGGAGCCTTTCCCTTCTTTTGCTTTCATAAGTAGTTCCGCACTAAAATCGTTACGACGTATTGAAATTTCGGGAATTTCAATACATTTTCTTATAATATCATCAATTTTCATTTCTTACTCCTGTCATTTGATTCCCCATCTTTTTGCTTCGGATTTTAATTATATTATAGAATCGCAACAGTGATCGGTCAAGCAGAAAACTCATTGCTGTTTGGAGCTAAAAAGATGATTGGTTATAGATAGTCCTTGCTAACTATGGTATTTTATAAAGAGGTTAGAAAATGCTAACCTAAAAAATAAATGGAGGTACTCATTATGAGTAACAAGCTGCAAGCAAAAGATTTAATTAACCTCGGTCTATTCACAGTTCTCTATTTTGTTATAGGGTGCTGCGTTGCCATTCCTATTGGATTTGTGCCCATTTTCATGCCGATACTCGGCGCGTTGTGGGCATTGATTACCGGTATTCCCTTTATGCTGTTCCTGACAAGAGTAAAAAAATTCGGCATGGTTACGATCATGGGAATTTTAAGTGGTCTGCTGATGGGCTTAACCGGCATGGGATTCTGGGGTGTACTAACGGGCGCAATCTTTGGCTTGCTGGGGGATTTGATTTTGAAATCCGGTGACTATAAAAGTGTCAAAAAGAGCCTGATTGGTTATGCGATATTCAGCATTTGGATCATCGGTACATATATTCCCATGTATTTTATGGTAGAGGACTCCCGTGCCAGTTTTGCGGCCAGCTTCGGTGAGGAATACGCTGACAAAGTGATGGCAGTTATGCCCATGTGGAGCATTGTTCTGGTAATTGCCGGAATTTTTGTTTTCGCAATTTTGGGTGGCCTGTTAGGTAAGGCACTGTTGAAAAAGCACTTTGCTAAAGCGGGAATTGTGTAATGAACGAGGAATCATTCTTTGCAACAACTGAAAAAAGAAAAGGGATATTGTTTGATCCTCGCACAAAACTCATACTGCTGCTGACGATTACAACGCTGATGTTTAGCACCAGCAACGAAGGGATTATGAACGTAGTCAAGCCCTGTTTAAGCCTTATTCCTTTTGTGCTGATCTTGTCGGAGCGTCGTTTCAAAACAGCAGGAAAGTATTTGCTATTATATGCGATCTGTTTTGTATTGGAACGGATAGCCCTTACAGTTCTAAGTGGATTGCTTTCTTTCATTGTACTCGCGATTACATCCATCATGACGCGCTTTGCGCCCGGTATTATGACAGGCGCTTGGTTGATTTCATCGACTTCTGTAAGTGAGTTTATCGCCGCAATGGAACGTATGCACATTACAGAAAAAATTGTCATTCCCATGTCTGTAATTTTTCGTTTTTTTCCTACGATCAGTGAAGAATATCAGGCAATACGGGACGCAATGAAAATGCGGGGAATCCGTTTCGGCGGAAAAAATCCTTTTTTGATGGTAGAATACAGGCTTGTTCCCTTAATGGTATCTGTTGTGAAGATTGGAGACGAACTTTCTGCTGCTGCGTTAACACGGGGGCTTGGCGCCCCCGTCAAACGTACAAATGTATGCCAGATTGGTTTTCATTTTCAAGATGTGATAGCTATCCTGTTTTGTATCCTATGTTTTATTCTGTTTTTGTTTCAGCGGCAAATTGTGTTTTAAGGGGGGTGAGCCTGTGATACAGATTGACCATGTGACGTTCTCTTATGGAGGAGAAAATGAGATCGCTGGTGGGGTTCAGGATATAAACCTGAACATAGCGGACGGTCAGTTTGTCGTACTTTGCGGTGAAAGTGGCTGCGGAAAAACGACAATTACCCGACTAATCAACGGTTTAATTCCTCATTACTACGAAGGAAAAATGAACGGGGAAGTATGGGTAAACGGGGCAAAAGTTTCGGAGCAGCCCCTTTATGATACTGCAAAAACGGTTGGCAGTGTATTTCAAAATCCCCGTTCTCAATTTTTTAATGTGGATACAACCAGCGAAATTACATTCGGTTGTGAAAATCTCGGCCAGCCGGAACAAAGTATTCGGAACCGGTTAGAAAAAACCGTCCAAGATTTCCGCTTGGAGAAATTGATGGGGCGCAATATTTTTCATCTCTCCGGTGGCGAAAAACAAAAAATTGCCTGCGCTGGTGTGTCGATCATGGAACCGGATGTATTTGTTATGGACGAACCATCATCCAACCTTGACGTTTCCTCTATTCTTGATCTGCGAGCTACGCTTGCGTTTTGGAAGTCGCAGGGAAAAACAATTATCATATCGGAACACCGGCTTTACTATCTGCGTGGCCTTGCAGATCGTTTTATCTATATTACTGCCGGAGAGGTGAAAAAAGATTACTCCGCCGCAGAATTTGAGCTGCTGACAGAACAGCAGAGAGCCGATTTGGGGTTGCGCACCTTTGTTCTTGAAAATTTACTGCCGCCTAAAACATTGCCGCCGACCACAGAACAAATGGAACTTCACAACTTCCGCTTCTCCTACAAAAATGGGCCGGAAACACTTCACGTTCGTAAAAGCAAAATTCCGGCAAATCGTATTGTAGGAATTATCGGGAACAATGGAGCAGGAAAATCTACTTTTTCCCGGTGCTTTTGCGGTTTGGAAAAGCGTTGTGGTGAAGTTATCTGGAATGGCAAAACCTATCGACCTAAAGACAGGTTAAATACCTGTTATATGGTAATGCAGGAAGTTAATCATCAACTTTTTACAGAAACGGTATTAGATGAAGTCTTAATCAGTATGGAGGAAGAAAATCCAGAACAGGCGGAAAAAATCCTTGCTGACTTAGACTTAGCAAATTTCAAAGACAGACACCCTATGTCCCTCTCTGGTGGCCAAAAACAACGGGTAGCGATTGCCTCGGCAATCGCTTCTAATCGTTCTATTTTATTTTTGGACGAACCAACCAGCGGTCTTGATTATAAGCACATGAAAGAGGTTGCAAATGTCCTGCGGCAAGTCAAAGATACAGGTATTACTTTGTATGTCATTACTCATGATTCTTGAGTTGATTTTAGACTGTTGTACGGA
>ENA-OQDM01000008-OQDM01000008.1-human-gut-metagenome-genome-assembly--contig:-NODE-8-length-122998-cov-3.989867_pt1 | contig 122998 bp, 102 predicted proteins | sample MGYA00242772_ERZ504605 | MGnify/ENA primary metagenome ERZ504605 (study PRJEB26092, sample SAMD00036348) | human gut metagenome | host: Homo sapiens | study: EMG produced TPA metagenomics assembly of... | reverse complement strand
TTTTTCTTTTCTTTTACCAACTATCGGCAGTCCTCTTCAGCGGACTCCAACCGATTTCTGCATGCGTGACGCGACGTTACCTTCGTCGCTTCCTCATCTTTAGATTCTAGACCTCATGCACCCTAAACCTTGGGCTTTCAAACTGTCTTTTCCTCAACGCGGCTGTCATGCAAAAACGCCCGAACGCCAAGGAAGGCATTCGGGCGGAAGAATGTAACTATCGGCGCAGACCCAGACGCTCAATCAGGGAGCGGTAACGGTTGATGTCGACGCGCTTGAGGTAATCAAGCATACGACGACGATCGCCGACCATCAGCAGCAGACCACGACGGGAGTGGTGATCATGCTTGTGCTCCTTGAGGTGCTCGGTCAGATCAGCGATACGCTTGGTCAGCAGAGCAACCTGGACCTCCGGGGAGCCGGTGTCACCCTCGTGGGTAGCGTAAGTCTTGATGATTTCCTGCTTTTCCTCAGCCGTAAGTGCCACGGCATCCTCCTTATATTGCTGCGCGGTGCTGCCGGTCCAATACCGGCGCGCTCTCTATCCGCGGGCGAAACACGCCAAGGGGAAATCATACACGAAGGGCAGACCAAATCGAATCCACAACAAATGGCGGATCAGACCACGTTCAGCAGACCTCCGAACAACACCACGGCGAGCGCGATGATCTCAATCGCGAAGAACAGCAGGAACGATGCCCAACTGCGCGTCAGCACATTGAATTTCGATTCCTTTTTGATGCATACCAGCAATCCGACCCAGAGCACCGCATAGAAGGCGACACCGCATCCGGCTGCGATAATGCCAAGGTTCGCCGCGTTGGCCAGCCCTGAGGAATCGCCGTACATCACGTAGGTGGCGTTCCAAAAGTTGAAGCTCAGCAGACATACGCCGGCGACGAACTGTTCGGCGGCGAGTCCCACCACGAAAACCGTGCCCACAGCCATTTCTTCACATCCGCAACCATCAATCCCAAACCGGCCATCGCCATAATGGTGACCGTCCACGAAATCAGCGCCACGCCTTTGGGATCGAGGAAGCTGAGATTGGCCACCATCCAAGCCGCATCCTTGACTGCGATGACACGTCCCCACCAGTAAGGCGCGATCAAAGCCACCAGCACCAGCGCGATGAACAGCGCCCAATGCCCCGGATGCGATTTGCGCCGTTCGATATCGGCCAAGGAAAGATCGGACGCCTCAATGGATGCCGTTGGATGCTTGGAAACGTCGACCTGTTCGACCACGCCGTCGACGACTTCCGTCACCTTGTTGCCTTGCGTTTGTGCCATACCCGCTCCGTTGTATTGCGATTGTCGCACCGCTGTCACGACACGTCCAGCATACCCAGTCGTCGAAGCAATCGTACGGCAGGTATGCAAAAGGCGTGCCGTCAAGCACGCCTTTCTTCTTCTCTAACGATTGTGTGGAGCGGATGACGGGAATCGAACCCGCGTAATCAGTTTGGAAGACTGAGGCTCTACCATTGAGCTACATCCGCGCACCGTCTATGCCAGCCGAAGCCAACACGAAACGACTCGAGCCATTATACACACTCCCTCAACAATCGCAAGTCGAAATCGTAATAATTATTTTTCGACCACGCAAACCTGGTACGGCTCCAACGCAACTTCGGCAGGAAGCTCGATATCGCCGTCCGAATCAAGACGCGCGATCTGACGTGCGGACGAGAAATTGAACAATCCCAATACCGTACGTCCTTCAACGTGGCGCACCACCGCAAGAACCGCATCATTATGCGCATCCCAAGTAGTGACCCATGCTTCCGGAGCGAACGCGGGATCGTCCCGCATCTCACGAACGCTCTTCAAACCGTCCCACATCTGCTTCTGCAGCGTGCCCGCCTGCTTGCGCTTGGCCGCATTCTCCCAATTGAAGGGGCTGCGATGCAGATTGCGCGAATCCTCGACGCGATCGGGATCCTCCTTGTATTCCCAGCCGTTGAGCTGCACGATTTCGTCGCCGCAGCTCAGCATGGGGAAGCCACGCAGGAACGACATGGCGGAATGCATCATCAGATCGCGTTTCATCGAAATGTCGAGCAGCGGCTTGTCATGCGTGATCAGCGCACGTTCCACACCGCACAGGCTGGCCGTGGTGCCGCAGCTGCGCGCGTCCTTCGATGCCTCGTCGTAGTTGTACAGCTCTCCCATAGCCCAGCTGCCAGGCACCGATCCCTCGTAGAAGTGGTACAGGAATTCCTTATGCTTGAGCGGGTCGATGCCGAGGCTCTCCTCCACCGGCTCGTCCAAGCCCCAGCCGATGTCGTCATGGCAGCGCAGGTAGTTGACGAACCAGCAGTTCTCCGGCAGCGCGTTAAGCTTGTCGAGCTGGTCTTTGAGTAGGCGCACGTCCCCACTGGCAAGCGCACTCCACAGATTCACCATGATCGACACGTTGTAAAGCATGTGGCATTCCGGCTTTTCCGGCGTGCCGAAGTAGGCGGCAAGCTCCTTGGGGGCCATCACCACTTCGCCCTTCAGCACTACGGCCGGGCAGACGCATTCGAGCACGATGCGCAGCATACGCACGATGGCGTGCACTTGCGGCAGATTGCGGCAGTTGGTGCCGAGTTCCTTCCAGATGTAAGGCACCGCGTCGATGCGGAACACTTCGACGCCAAGATTGGCGAGGCCAAGCACACTGGAGAGCACCGACACGAGCACGCTCGGGTTGCGGTAGTTCAGATCCCACTGGAACGGATAGAACGAGGTGAGCACCCACTTGTGCATCTGCTCGTTCCAGGTGAAGTTGCCGGGCGCGGTGGCCGGAAAGACTTCCGGCACCACGGCGTCATACTGGTCGGGGATGGTGCGGTCGTCGTGGCAGTAGTAGTAGTCCTGATATTTCGGATCGCCCGCTTGAGCGGCTTTGGCCCAGCGATGGCTGGATGCGGTGTGGTTCATCACGAAGTCGAGGCACAGGCTGATGCCCGCCGCACGCAGTTTCTTGGTGAGCGCGGCGAGGTCTTCGTTGGTGCCGAGCGACGGGTCGACGGTGTCGAAATCCTCCACTGCGTAACCGCCGTCATTCTGCGGATGCGGCATTTTCAGCAGTGGCATCAGGTGCAGATAGGTGAGTTTCTGTTCCTTCAGGTACGGCACTTTGTCGGCGAGTTTCTTCAGATCCCCGGCGAACAGATCGGTGTACATGGTCATACCGAACATGTTGCCGCGCTTGTACCATTCCGGATCGGCGAGACGCTTGGTGTCGAGACGCTTCAGATCGGCGGGGCGCGCATCGTGGGCTTTGGCCATCAGCTCGGTGAGGTTGCGGAAGGCTTCGTCGGCCTGCTCCCCATACAGATCCGTCAATAGTTCGCGCAGTTCCTCACTATATTGTGCGACGCGCTCGTCAAATGCTTTGTCGGATTTGGACCGTGCCATTCCTTGACTCCTCTTCCCAGGGAACTTCGTTGTTATGAGTTGGATTCCGCAGCGTTCGTTGCCACGACGTTGGCACCAGTGTAGCGTGATTTTACGGTTTTATCAAACCGGTTCGAGGTGTTGTCGCGATTGACGTCAATCGATTGACGCAATCACTTGCGGTCACGCTTCTATCGTCACCACCGCGGATGCGACGGATCCGTCATGACTCATGGAAATATGGATTGCGCACGATTGATCATCCCCATCAACCGGCAATCCCAACGATTGCCGCAACTTGCGTCGCACCTCGGGCGAGAGCATGACACGGGGCACGCCGTGGGAATCGTCAAGTATTTCGATGCGCGCCCAAGGAAAATCGTCGAGCGTGTACGGATAGGCAATGTCTCCATCGGCATTTGCCCTGCGTGAAATCGCTTCGCACCACGCCTTGAGAAAAGCTTCCTTGCCCGCCCATCGGGCCGCAAGATGCACCGCCTCACCGTCCCTTTTGACCTGCACACGTTGAGCGGTCTGCCATAGCTCGCGCATGGAGAACAGGTTTCGCATGCGCGACCCCGGTTCGCCCAGTTGCTCGGCGAACGCAGGCACATTCACGACGTCATGCCCTAAACCCAGCATTTTCCAGCCTTTCGAAGTTTTCAGGAAGAAACGAACCATGTCGACTTCCGCGAAACAGGCGGGCGACACTTCGCTTTCATGCAAGGACACCATCCTACCTAAGCGCTTCATCCTCTGCCACCCGCATTGCGCGCCCCTCGTTTCGCGTCTGCACAAGTGAAAATACGACACCAAACGGAAATCGTGCAGACGGAAAGTAGAGTGATTCAAGAATATGAAAATCCCGTATCTGCCGCGAAATACTGAGATTGCGACAGATACGGGATTTTGATGATCGTGCGTCTGAGCGCCAGAAATTTCAGGCGCTCAGACGCGGGGATCAGGCTTCGAAGTAGCCGGAGGCGCCCAGGCGCGCGTTCGGATCGAGCAGCATGGCCTTCTCCACTTCGTGCGCGTTGTAGCCGCGGCCATCCTCATGGAAACGACGGTTGTCGATCGGCTCGTAGAGCGCGGCGCGACCCATCATGCCTTCCTCAAGGCGACGCTGGCCGGCCGCCAAGCGCTCGTTGGCGCGATCACGCCACGCATTCAGTGCCTCGACGCCCGCGGTGTTGGCCACGGCCGCTTCGAACGCGCCCGGATTGACGATCGCCGCAAAGCCGGACACGTGGCCGAAGCCGAGCGACGTGGCCAGGCCAGCCTTGACGGAGCCGACCTTCAGCGGTTCGCGCAGCCAGACCATGTGGTCGTCGCGCATGAGCTTCGGATCAACGCAGTCAAGGGCGGCATTGGCCGGAATCACGCCGGACTTGAACAGCTGGGTCAGACCGTTGACCTGGAAGATGCAGGCACCGCCCTTGGCATGACCGGTAAGCGTCTTCTGCGAGATCACGAACAGCGGGTTGCCGTCGGCGCGGCCAATGGCGTGGGCCAACGTGTTGTGCAGTTCGGACTCGTTCGGATCGTTGGCGTTGGTGGACGTGTCGTGCTTGGAAACCACGGCGATGTCGTCCGGGGTGACGCCAAGACGAGCCAGATCGCGCACCAGCTTGGAATCCTTGCCGCCCATGCCCGCTGCAAGCGCACCCAATCCCGGAGCCGGAATGGAAGTGTGCGCGCCGTCGGCGTAGGAGTGCACGAATCCGATTACGCCGGCAACCGGCAGGCCGAGCTTCAACGCGATATCGCCACGGGTCAGCAGGATGGTGCCGCCGCCCTGGGATTCCACGAATCCGCCACGACGACGATCGTTGGCACGGGAGAAGAAGCGCGCGTCGATGCCCTTGGCGTACATTTCCTCCGAATTGGCGGTGGCGTTCATGTTGCCGAAGCCGATCACGGATTCCACACCGATGTCGTCGATCGCACCGGTGACCACGAAGTCGGCCTTGCCGAGCGCGATCTTGTCGGCACCCTCTTCAAGGGAGACGGCAGCCGTGGCGCAGGCGGAAACCGGCTGAACCATATTGCCGTAGCCGCCGATGTAGGACTGCATCACGTGGGCTGCGACAACATTCGGCAGAGCCTCCTGCAGAATGTCGGTCGGAATCTCATGGTTGAGGAAGCGATCCAAGTACAGCTTGCGCATGGAGGCCATGCCGCCGAAACCGGTGCCCTGCGTGGAGGCCACCATCGACGGATGCACCGCCTCGAGGATTTCGGTCGGCGTGAAGCCTGCGGACAGGTAGGCGTCGACCGTAGTAACGATGTTCCACAAGGCGATCTTGTCGACATCGCCGACCATGGAAGCCGGAATACCCCACTTGACCGGATCGAAGCCCTTCGGGAACTGGCCGCCGACCGTGCGGGTCATGGCCGCGCGGCGAGGCACGCGAATCATGGAGCCGGCATGGCGGGTCACGTTCCATTCGCCGGATTCCACATCGGCCGCGAAGCTGGTGTGCGCTTCATCAAGCTTGACGTACTCTTCGGCAATCTCACGAGTCGGAACCGAGAAGGTCACATCGTGGTCAAGGAACACCTCGGCCTCTTCCTCGTCGGTGCCGTCCTTGTAGTCGTTGCCCATGCCTTCGTCGAACGGACGCACGCCGGAACGGGCCACGACCTCGTCATGGTAACGTTCCGCGATATCCTCCTCAGGCACGAGGTTGCCATCAACGTCGTACCAGCCCGGCTTGGGGCTGTCGTTCCACGTCAGCAGGCCCATATTCCATGCCAGTTCGAGCACCGCGCCGGCAGACAGATCCACCTGGCCGTCGGAATGGATGCCGAGTTCGGCTTCGAAACGGGTGCGGCCGGAGCCCCATGGGCCAAGTTCACCCACGGACACGATGACGATTTCGTCTTCCGGACGTGCGCTGACGTTCTGCCAATCGGCAAGATCGACCTTGGCCTGACGCGGAGCACGCGGGCTTGGCAGCGCTTGATGAGCGTCTTGGCCGCGGTATCGGATTCGTTGCTTGCGATTGCGTTCTTGGCATTCGCCGCTTCCGCTTGGGCCGCGTCTTCCATGGCTTCCGCACGCAGTGCCTTGATGTCGATCGGCTCGTTGCCGAGTCCGCCGGTCAGATCCACGTCGAGCGGGGCCTTGGCTGCTTCGATACGGGATTCGCGGGTGGAAAGGTTCAGCAGTTCTACCGCGATTTCGGCGGTGGAATAGGTCTTCAGACCGTGACGCTCCACCACTTCGACCAGCGGATCATTGCCGCCCATCAAGCCCGTGCCGCGCACCCAGCCGATCTTCGGATGGGCGAAGGTCACACGGCTCGACCACACCTTTTCGGCGCGAGCACGGTTCACAATCGCATCAAACGCGCTCTTCACTTCGCCGTAGGCACCGTCGCCGCCGAAAATACCGCGGTTCGGCGATCCCGGCAACACCACATGCAACTTATGCTGCACATCGGTGTCGGCACCGATCTTCGCAAGTCCGGCAATCGCACGCTCAACACCCCACAGCATGAGGCGAGCCTGGGATTCGAACAGTTCGCCGGAATCGGCGAGGCTGCCATGCACCGGCGGAGCCGCGAACGGGAAGAACAGGCTCGGCTCGTAAGCAGGTTTGAGAATCGTGGTGGTCGCACCGGAAGTCTTCTTCTGCACATTGCCGACCCAAGTGACCAACGCGTCCACGTCACGGTAGCTTGACAGGTTCGCAGGAACCAGCCACAACTTGGCGTCACCGGCCGCATGCTCACGGTAGGTCTGCTTGGCCCATGCCTTCACGCTTGGCTTGAAGCTGTGCGAGGTGGCCACCACGGTCGCACCGCCTGCAAGCAGGCCGTTGACCACCTGGGCTGCGATGGAGTTCGGAGCCACGCCCGTCACCACGGCGATATCTCCAGCGAAACGGCTGGTTTCCGCCGATTCGGAAGCGTTTTCTCCTGCTTCGGCAGCGACACGATTGAATGCGGCCTTCAGATCCGCGTTGTCGCTCTTGCCTGCATACCAGGCGGCTTCGTCGGCAATGGTCTTGCCGAGACCGATGAAGCTACCGTTCAATGCGGATTCATCGTTGTTGTAGTAGGCGCGTGCCAGATCCTCACGTGCGGATGCCCAACGATCGTCGAACAGAATGGCCTTGCGCTCGTCAAAACGAGGTTCGACCTGCTTCGGCCAGTCAGCACCGAGTTCGGCTTCGACCGCAGCCACAACAGCCGCGTTCTCATCAGCAGTTTCTTCGGCAACCGGAGCGGCAACGCCCAGCTGGTTCAGCACGAACTTCGCCGTGGAGGCGAGCACGCCATCGGCACCGGTCACCTTGGCCGCGAACGCGTCCAAAGCGGCGGAATCAACCACAGCCCCGCCAGCTGCGCCACCAGCGCTCGGCATGGCAACGGCGATGCCCTTGTCGGCGGCAACCTTCTGCACGGCCGCATCGATCAGCGCGTTGGCAGCGGCCGCATTGGAAGCGGCATCCGTGCTCAACGAGGCAAGATCACCGCCACGAGAGCTGGCCCCCTCACGGGTTTCGAGCACGAGCGCAGCCACCACATGGGAAGTCCACCCTTCACCAAGCTGCCATGTATCGGTCACACGCTTGGTGATCTGGCCGAGCTTCACACCGGCGGCACCGAACATGCCACGCACACGGTCGCGCACGATGTCAGACAGCACCGGACCGAACGCCTTGTAGTTCGGAGCGACCTTGTTGACCAAAGCGCTCAGCGCCTTGACCGTCGCTTCGGCGGCACCGTCCACGGAAGCCACGCCCAGTTCGGAGCTGATGTCCATAAGCAACTGGTTACGGCGGGAAGACACGCCATTAGTCAGCGTATCGGTGGTATCGCTTTCGCCGATCTGATCGGGGCGAACCTTGGCCGAGTAAGCCAGCAATGTGGCGATCGCATCGGATGCCTTGAATGGAATATCCGCAACGGCGGCACCAGACGGAGCGCCAGCGGAAGCTGCGGCAACCGGAACTTCCGCAACGGCTGCAGGAGCCGCCGCAGGAGCTGAGGCAACAGCCGGAGCAGCAGCCGCAGAAGAAGCCGCAGCCGCAACTGCAGAATCGTCGGCATCTTCTTCCGGAACCAACGAATCGGAATCGGTCATATATACGCGGCCCTCATCGCGACCAACGTTGTACACCGTCACATCGCGACCGGCAAACTGTGGCAGACGCAACGTCTTGGCACCAAGATTGGCGAGTGTCGGAGCATTGCCGAGACCAACCTCAACATACTCTTCCACACCAAGACCGCCCTGCTCGGCGGAACCGAACAGCAGAGCCTGCGTCTCAATCCAACGCACCGGGGAGGCGAACTGCCAAGACAGTAGTTCCGTAAGCAGCAATCGACCGAGCTTCTGATCATCAGCAGCATAGGAATCCCAAATCTGCGGATCATCCAAAGCGGCCTGAATGCGCTCGGACGGCACGACTTCGAGAATCTTGGCCGCGAATTCCTTCGTCATTTCGAACGGAGCCGCAACCAGGTTCGGAATGTAGCGTCCGACCAAGCGACCACGGTAATCGATGGTCTGCGGCAGGAGCGCGTCAAGCTTGTCGCGGAATTCCGGCACACCCTTGCGCAGCAGCGTGGAATGGAACGGCACATCGATGCCCGGCACCAGCATGAATGCCGGCTTGCCGCCATATTCGGCTACGCGGCGGTCGGAATCGGCCTTCAGCGCCTTCAGACCGGCGATGGTGCCTGCCACGGCATACTGCTGGCCAGCCAGGTTGTAGTTCACGATCTGCAGGAACTCGCCGGAAGCCTTCGACACGGATTCGACGTATTCGCGTACGCCGTCGTCGCCCACACCGAACTGGTTCGGACGCAGCGCACCCATGCGGTAGTTGGAGCGACCCTTCTCGTCACGCGGAATGAGGTGGTGCATGGTGGAACCGCGGTGGAACACGAGTTCGATCACGGTTTCCAGCGGAATCACGCCGGCGAAGGAGCTCAGGGCGTTGTATTCGCCCAGCGAGTGGCCCGCGAAATAGGCCGGCCAAATGTCGGCGCCGGCTTCGCGCAGACGTGCGGTCTGGGCGAATGCCACGGTGGCGAGCGCCACCTGCGTGAACTGGGTCAGGTTGAGCAGTCCTTCCGGATGGCGGTAGGTCACGCCGTTGGCGGTCAGTTCCTTCGGATTGTCACGCACGACGGCGAGGATCGAGAATCCAAGCTTCTCGCAGGTCACCTTGTCGGCACGCTCCCACACGTCTCGTGCGGCCGGGGACTTGGCACGCTCGTCGAGCACCATGCCCTGCTGCTGTATGCCCTGGCCCGGGTAGACGAAGGCGGACTTCGGCGCACGTACGATGGCGGTGCCACGAGACACGATATTGCCGTCGATGCGGCTGGTCACTTCGAGCACCATGCCGGAGTGTGCCACGCGTCCGACACGCTCGACGGAGATTTCCACTTCGTCGTCGAGCTGCACCATGCCGTACATGTTGTAGGTCCAGCCTGCGATTTCGTAGTGCGCACCCTTGCCGTCAAGCGCCTGCACCGCGTATTGCGCGGTTGCGGAGAGCCACATGCCGTGCACGAGCGGTGCCGCAAGACCGGAAACGGCAACGCCACGATGCGAGGTGTGGATCGGGTTGAAATCGCCGGAAGTACGGGCGAAGGCGGTCATCTCGTGCGGAGCGGTCACCTTGACGCGGCGCAGCAGTCGGCGCGGAGTGCTTTCGATTTCCGCTTCGATTCCGCCGTAGTCCGGCGCTTCCGGCGGCAGTGCGTCGGAATATGCGCGGCCACGGATGGCGAAACGCTCGGTTTCGTTGGCAAGCACGGTGCCGTCTTGTGCGCTGTGGGTGACGTGGATGGTCACCACACGGCCGGATGCCGATTCGAAGTAGTTTTCGGCCCAGCTGGTCAGTGCGATCTGTTCGCCAGTGTGCTTGAGCAGCTCGTCTTCGCTGACTTCCAGTTCGATGAGATGGTCGAGATGCACTGCGTTGAGCAGGCCTTCGATCACCGGGAAGCCGTTGACGTATACGGATCCGAGGGCCGCGTAGATGGCGGGCCATGCCGGTCCGACGAGTGCGTCCGGTGCGATGCGCGACGGCACCAGATTGCTCGGCAGCGCGCCGCCGGTGGCCGCTTCATGGTCGAAGCCGAGGTTGGCGGACAGCGTGTAGCTGGTATGCGCCTGTCCGAACGGATGGGCGGCTTTGTCTGCCACCTGCTCAATAACGGGCATGGCGGTGAGCTTGTCGCCGGTGATGGCGGTATTGCCGATGCCCGCGGTGTCGGCAAGCATGCGGTACACGTGTTCCGGCAGGCGGTCGCGGTCGACCACCGGGAAGAGCCCGGATTCGTTGCCGTCCACGTTCAGCGGAATGACGATGTCGCGTACGGCGTGCTTGGATGCGCCACCGTCAGGATCGTTGTCCCAGTAGGTATCGAGATGAATGTCGAGATCGTACTTTTCGATGCTTCCTTCGCTGGAAATCTTGCGGATTTCGTAGTTGGCGTCACCGTTGCTGGTACCGTACGCCGGGTTTGCCATGAGATGGCCCACCCACGAGATGTTCGGGGATTTGCGAATGAATTCTTCTGCGGAAGATGCCGCGCCGAGCTGGGCAAACGCGGTTTTGTCTGCGCTTGGCGATTCGGCGGAAACGCGCTTGACCATGGCCTCTTCGAAACGGCCAAGAATGTCGGCGACCGGTTCGTCAACGGTGGTGATGCCCGCAACGGAGATCGGACCAGGAATAATACGCACGGAATCGGCGGAGTAACGGGAGTCTTCGGACTGCCACAGCTGATCCTGACCCCACCAACGCAGCAGGTCGTTGTCGATGACGGGCACGAACGGCATTGGCTTCGGGTATTCACGCACGAGCACCGGGAACCAAGCTTCATCCATCGGGGTGACGGTCAGTTCATCAGCTTGCGGATAGGCTTCGGCAAGCTTGGCGATGGCCGCATGCGGATCGGATTCCACATCGGCACGGGATGCGAACAGCGATGCGAATTCGCCGCTTTCCTTCGTGGTGACGCGGGCTTCGATACGCTGTAGCAAGTGCAGGAAGCGATCGGCATAGGTTTCATCTACCCACGGGAAAGCGAGATCGGCGAAACGCTGTGCCCATGCGAGATAGGTCATGGCCTTCAGGTCACCGAAATACGGCTTCGCGGTGGCGTTCAACGCATCGATGATTTCCTCACGGCGGCTTTCCAGCTCTTCCGGATGCTTCATCACGCGCACCAGCAGGCGTCCGCAACGCGCGGAAGAGTTTTCCAGCTCGTACATATCGGCATGCAGGTGGCTCAGGCCGGAGGTGACTCCACCCTTGGCTTGGCCGCTCGGCACCCACTGTTCGCCCAGCGGAGCGAACGGATCGACGTCTGCTCCCTTGGCGGGAATGCCTGGAGTGTTGACGAGCATCTGCTTGACTTCAGGGCTGGTGTGCGCCTCTTTGGCGGTCATCACGGCGGTGCCGACAAGCACGCCGTCCACCGGCATGAGCGGGCGACCGTATTCGGCGGACCATTCGCCGGTGATGTAGTCGGCTCCGCGTTCCGGCGTGCCGATGCCGCCGCCGACCACGAGCACCAGATTGGCCTGTTCACGCACTTCGGCATAGGTGCTCAGCAGCAGATCGTCCAATGATTCCCACGAATGGTGTCCACCTGCGGAACCACCTCGACTTCGATGAGCACCTTGACCGGAGCGACGGCCTTGGCGATGCGCACCACCTGGCGAATCTGGTCGACGGTGCCCGGCTTGAAGCTCACGTACGGGAATCCGTCGGCGTTGAGAGTGTGGATGAGTTCCACGGCCTCGTCAAGTTCCGGAATGCCCGCGGACACGACCACGCCGTCGATCGGGGTGCCGCTGGCACGCTTCTTCGGCACGATACGCTGGGATCCGAACTGCAGGTTCCACAGGTAGCGGTCCATGAACATCGCGTTGAATTCAACGGTACGGCCTTCTTCAAGCTCTTCTTCCAGCTTGGCGACATGACGGTCGAACACGCTGGCGGTCACCTGACCGCCGCCTGCGAGTTCCGCCCAGTAGCCGGCGTTGGCGGCCGCCGCCACGATTTCCGGTTCCACGGTGGTCGGGGTCATGCCGGCGAGCAGCACCGGCGCTTTGCCGGTCAGTTCGGTGAATGCGGTGCGCACCTTGTCTCCGGCGGAGGTGTGGATGATGCTTGGTGCGAAGCGGGTCCAGTTCTGGGTGCGCTCCGGCAGGGTTTCCAGCGTGGAGAGTTCGCCACGATCGGCCACGGTGGAGGCTTCCACCACGCCGACACCGGTGCCTTGGGCAACGGTGGAGAACAGCTTGCCAACGGTGGTTCCCGGGCCAAAGTCCAACACCCACAGGGCGCTCGGATCGGTGGATTTCATGAGCGCACGCACGCGTGCGGCCCAATCCACATGGTTGAGCAGCACTTCGGCGGCGAGCTCGCGAGCGTGGTCGGCGTTGATTCCGCAGGATTCCGCCCATGAAACAGCCTGTGAAACAGCCTCGGCCATAAGCGGGCTGTGGAACGGCAGGGTCACGTCAAGGTATTCGAGCACCGGTTCGAACACGCGACCGCCACGCACCTTCTCTTCGCGCAGCTTGGCCTGGTGCTTGTGCTCCTTGGCCACTTCCACGCCGAACGCGGCCAGATCCTCCGGGTAGCCGGAGAGCACATAATGCGTGGCGGAATTGGTGACTGCCACGGCGATCGGGCCTCGGGCACCGGAAACACGCTTGATCAGCGCATCCACCTGGGCGCGGGTGATGTCCTTGACAGACAGCATCGGCGTGGCTTCGCCGTGACGTGCGGCAAGACCAAGCTGACGCGCCTGACGGGTGCCGGCAACGCCGATCAGCGTGGCAATCGCAAGAATTTCATCGATTTGCGCGGAAGCCGCCTCAATGGAACCCGCTTCGACGATCGCCTGCACCATGTGCACGGCGAGCACGCCTTGGGAGTGACCGAGCACGGCAACCGGCTTGGCAACGGCGGGATTGTAGCCGAGGGAAGCAGCGTCAAGCAGCGCACCCAACTGGGCGAGAGCAATGCCCGGAACGCTGGCGGAAGCCGCTGCGGCAGCGCCGAGTCGCGCCGGATTCGGTTCGAATCCAAACAGGTCGACCGGGCGCCCGGTGGTGGCGAGCAGGTCGGCTGACACCGGGTACAGCAGTGCCTGGGCTGCGTCGGCGTGGGTATGCAGGGCTTCGTCGAGCACCGGATTGGCGCTCTGGTCGGCGAGCGTCACCGGCCATGGAGTGGATTGGCCTGCGAAGGCGAGTGCGTGCGGCTCGCTGTTCAGTCGATCAAGAAAAAAGGTGTTCATGATGTTCCTTACTTGTTTCAAAAATCTTGCGATGTGTTCTTGCGTTTACGTTTGCTTACGATTCATCCGCGCACTTTGCGCCCGTCACAACGGCTGGTTGCCGTGGTGTTTGGTGGTTTTGCGCACGCGTTTCTTGCTGGAGAGCAGTTTGAGCGATTCGATGATGGTTTCGCGGGTTTGCTCGGGGTCGATCATGGCGTCGATTTCGCCCATTTCCAGCGATAGATTCGCGTTGACGGTGGTGCGTTCGTAGTCGGCCACGTATTTGGCTCGGAGCGCTTCGACGTCTTTGCCTGCGTCTTTGGCTTTCTGCAGGTCTTTGCGGTGGATGATGTTCACCGCTCCGGCCGCGCCGAGCACTGCGATTTGGCTGGATGGCCACGCGTAGTTGAGGTCGGCTCCGATGGCTTTGGATCCCATCACGATATAGGCTCCGCCGAAGGCTTTGCGTAGGATCACGGTGACCAGCGGCACTTGCGCGTTGGCGTAGGCGTAGATCACTTTCGCGCCGCGGCGGATGATGCCCGCATGTTCCTGTTCGGCGCCAGGCTTGTATCCGGGGGTGTCCACCAAGGTGACGACCGGCAGGTTGAACGCGTCGCACAGACGCACGAATCGTGCCACTTTTTCGGAGGAATCCACGTCAAGGATGCCCGCGTTGACGTTCGGCTGGTTTGCCACAATGCCGACCGGATGCCCGTTCACGCAGGCGAATCCCACCACTGCGGAGCTTGCGAACAGCTCGTGCACCTGCACGAATTCGCCGTAGTCCACGATGCAACGGATCACGTCGAGCACGTCGTACGGCTGGCGGTCGTTGTCCGGCACGATGGTGGCAAGTCGCTTGGCCACGTCACGGTCGGCGCGGGTTGCGGCGTACGCGTAGGTGGGCGGCTGCAGGTTGGAGTTGGACGGCAGGTAGGCGAGCACGGTTCGTGCGTAGTCGATCGCGTCGGCTTCGTCTTCGCCAGGTAGTGCGCCACACCGGAGGTGGCGTTGTGCACATATCCGCCGCCGAGGTCGTCCATGCTGATCACTTCGCCTGTGGCCGCTTTGACCACGTCAGGACCGGTGACGAACATGTTGGAGTTTTCACGGGTCATGATGATCAGATCGGTCAGTGCCGGGCAGTACACGGCTCCACCCGCGCATGGGCCGAGAATCAGCGAGAGCTGCGGCACGAAACCGCTGGCATCGCAGGTTTTACGGAACAGATGCCCGTATTGCGTCAGCGCGGCCACGCCCTCTTGAATGCGGGCGCCGCCCGAATCGATAAGCGCGATGATCGGCACTTTCAAGTCGAGCGCTTTGTCCATCAATCGGCAGATCTTGCGGCCTTCCGCGACTCCCAGCGTGCCGCCGCGCACGGAAAAGTCCTGTGCGTATACGGCCACTTTGCGTCCGAACACTTCGCCGAAACCGGTGATGACCGCCGCTCCCGCGCGTCCGCCGTTGATGTCGCCGCCGCAGAATCGTCCGATTTCCTCGAAGGAACCGGTGTCAAGCAGCAGGTCAAGACGTTCGCGCGCCGTCAGCTTGCCTTTGACATGCTGGCGATTGCGGGCATGATCTTCCGCTTCGTGCGCGAGTTGCGCCGCACGAAGCACGGATGCGCGGATTGGCTGGGATGCGCCCGGCAGGTCGGCCGCGGAGACGGCTTCGGCCGCGTTTTTGCCGAGTCGCTCCTGCTGCTCCATTACGATCTTCACGGCTTCTTTGACGGCCGGGCTTGCGATGATATCAGTCATCACTTACCCCCTTCCATAGTTCCGTCGGTTGCGGTTCCGTCAACAGCAGCGCCAGTTGCGCCGTTTTCGCCGGCTTTCGTACCGTTCGCTCCGGTCACGTCGATGGTCATCAACGTTTCGCCGGCTTCCACGCCCGCCGCGGGTCCCACGAAAATCTTGGTGACAGCGCCCTTGACCGGCGCATACACGTAGTTTTCCATCTTCATGGATTCGAGCACGACGAGCAGGTCGCCCTTGGCCACCTGCTGGCCTTCGGCCACATTGATACGCGTCACGACGGCCTGCATCGGGCTTGCGATCACACCGGATTGGCCGTCGTTGCTTTGCTGTTTTTTCTGCGCATGATGCAGTCCCTGCCCACGCAGCGGCTGGATGGCACGTTTCGCGTCACGAGCTTTGGCACCGCCCGTCAGGTTGGCGACGATGTCGTTCGGCACGGTCAGCGACACTCGGCGATTGTTGACTTCGATGACGAAGGTTTCGCTGGATTCCTTCTTGTCGACCTCGGAAGCGCCAGACATGGACGCCGGCTGCCCGCCTTGCGATGATGCGGCTTCCTTGTTGAGGTACTTGCGTTCCAGCCATTTGGTGCTGACATCGTATGCAACACCGTGTTCGGCGGTGAATTCGTCGTCGTTGAAAATCTGTTCGAACAAGCTTGCCGGAGTCGGCACGCCTTCCACCTTCAGCTCGCTCAAGGCGCGGCGCACGCGGGCCACTGCTGCCGCTCGGTCAGATGCGGTGACCACGAGTTTGCCCATCATCGAATCGAATTTCGGCGAAATGGTGTCGCCTTCGACCACGCCGGAATCCACACGGATGCCCGGGCCGGACGGCCAGCGCAACGAGGCCAGCGTGCCGGAGCTTGGCGCGAGGTTCTTCGCCGGATCCTCGCAGGTCAGGCGCAGTTCAAAACTGTGTCCACGAAGCGGATGGTTCACGGTCAGTTCCCCACCGTTGGCGATGGTCAGCTGCTCGCGCACCAGGTCAAGTCCGCAGACCTCCTCGCTGACGGTATGCTCCACCTGCAGACGCGGATTGACTTCCAGGAAGTACACTTTGCCCTGTTCGGTCACCATGAATTCGCAGGTGCCAAGCCCCTCGTAATCGACGGCTTCGAACAGTCGGCGAGAGTAGGTTTCCAGCTGGTCAGTCACCTCGGAGGAAAGGAACGGTGCCGGCGCCTCTTCGACAAGCTTCTGATTGCGGCGCTGCACGGAGCAGTCGCGCGTGGAATACACGGTGAAGTTGCCGTGCGAGTCGCGGCCGCACTGCGTTTCGACGTGACGTCCTTTGTCGATGAATCGTTCCACGAAATATTCGTTCAGATCACCGCCCTGCAGCGCATCATGATTCATGTAGAAACCGCGCAGCTCGTCATCGTTGTGCACGAGCGTGATGCCGCGACCGCCGCCGCCATCGGTACGCTTAAGCATGAGCGGATAACCGTGCGTGTGCGCGAAATCCAGCAGCAATCGCATGTCGGAAATCGACTGGGAAATGCCGGGAACCGGCGGAACTTTGGCGAACGTGGCCACACGACGTGCGGTGATCTTATCCCCCAAATCCACGAGGGCTTTCGGATTCGGACCAACCCAAGCCGCACCCGCATCGATCACTTTCTGCGCGAAAGTGGCCACTTCGGAAAGGAATCCGTAGCCTGGATGCACTGCGTCGGCACCGCTGCGCTGCAGAATGTCGATCAGCAGATCCTCGTTGAGATAGGTGTCTTTATACGTGTCTCCGGAAAGCAGATATGCGTCGTCAGCCATCTGCACGTATTGTGCATGGCGATCCTGCTCCGCGTACACCGCAACCGTGGGAATCCCCATCTCACGGGCGGTGCGCACTACGCGAAGCGCGATTTCGCCGCGATTCGCCACCAGAAGTTTGTTGACATTTTTAGGCATAACGTCAAGTTTGGTCGCGCGAACGAAAAATCGTGAACTCGTTTCCCACAAAAGACACGCAATCTTTTTGTAAGGCTCCACAAACGTTACCGAAACTTGGCAAGCCTACGATTGGGGGCATAAGTTGACAAACCTTGCATTTTCGTCACTTTCGCGCTTGCCATCATTTCGGCTGTCGACAATCGTCGATTCATCAACGTAATGCAATCACATCCAAGGAGAATTATCGTGCGTAACGCAATGCTGACACTCAAAACCACGCTGAAAACCGTCACCAGCGGCACTGTCGGATCCATCCTCAAGCCGGCGCTGTTCGCCGTGCTCATGTGGACCGCCTCCGCGGCCGGTGCCGTGCCGATTCCGGGCACGCCGGTGCCGATCACGCTACAGACGTTCGTGGTGATGCTGGCCGCGCTGATGCTGCCGTGGAAGCAGGCCGGCGCCGCGATGCTCATGTATCTGGCAGCCGGCGCGGTCGGTCTGCCGGTGTTCGCCGGCGGCGCTTCCACCATGGCATTGGTTGGCCCGAGCGCCGGCTTCCTGATCGGCTTCCTGCCGGCGGCCATCGTCACGTCGCTGCTGAAGGGTGAGGCGCGCACCGATTCGCTGAAGCATGGCGCGCTGACCGCCGCACGTTACCTGTTTGCCTGTGTCGCCGGCTGCATTGCGCTTGACTATCTGCTTGGTTTCATCGTGCAGTCCGCCATTACCGGCATCGCACTGCCGATTGTGGCCGTGGCTTCCATGGGATTCGTCGCAGGCGATGCGGTCAAGGCCGTTATCGCTTCCGCCGTGGTCGCAGGTCTTGCCAAGCTGAAGTGAGATTGCGGCAAATTTCAGCAATCAAGTAATTTTTTACTTACTGAGCACGCCTACGTCGGCCGTGCTCACCCGATGCAATACGCCTTCCTGATCCTCAATGGTCAGGGAGGCGTCGTCGTTTAACGCGACAGCCCTGCCCTGCAAAGTGGTTCCGTCCACAAAATGAGCCTCGCACTGCTTGCCGAGCGTCCAGCAGATCGGGGTCATCGCTTCCCGGGCGCGCACAGCCTCACGGTGAGGGTCCTCTTCGAAATCAGCCAACCGCGAGCGCAATCCTTGCACCCAACGTACGGCAATCGCATCGCGCAACACCATCGCATCAGGCAGATTGCGCGCAACCAACTGCAACGATGTGGACTTATCTATCGGCAATCGTTCCTGAGCGACGGCAAGATTCAAACCGACGCCGATCACAATGGCAACGCGATCCCCGCAATCCGGAATCGGCACCATTTCAGCGAGTACGCCACCAAGTTTCTTGCCGCCAGCAAAAATATCGTTCGGCCATTTCAGCAAAACATCTTCATCGAGCGTGCCGCCGAAATCGCATACCGCACCAACAATCGCCTCACGCATCTCGCAACCGGCAATCATCTGCAGCCAACCATTGACGGACGAATCGCGCACAATCGCAACCGGCACGCTCACCACCAGCGACACGATGAATGACTCCCCCGGCACACTGGCCCACGTATGGTCGAGCCGCCCGCGACCGGCCGTCTGCTCGTTCGCCGCGACAACCACGATCTCACGCCCGCTCCACACGAGGTTCCCTGCAATGCCGTCCATGCCATCCATGCCGAACAGCCGACCTGCACGCACCAAATCCGCGGCATACGTGTTGGTGGATCCCACCGTATCCAAAACAAGCACCTGATCCGCCGCAACGCATGTACGCGGCATGATCGCAGCCGAATCCAAAATCGCCATCATTACCTCCTACCTACTACAGCGCGGCGCGCCGACGCAATGTCGCCGCAACGCAACAGCTCATGTAGCAGCCAACGCAGCCGCTACTCGTCCTGCCGCACCTGGCTGGCCTCATGCGCACTGGCCACGTTCGCGCTGGCAGCCGATCGCGCATTACGCGACTCGCGCCAGAATTGCAGGCATACGAAACCGAATACGAACGCGACCGGTAGCATATGCCGTTCGAAATTGTTGGCCGGAGCGGTGATCATCACGCCCATGAGCAGCAGCAGGGGCAGATGCCATGACAGCGAGCGCCATCGCCGCAACACCACTTCGGCAGCGCCGACCAGCAGCATCAGCGTTACGTACAGATTGCCGTGCGTCACCCAGCCGATCACGGGAATATTGCCCCAACCTTTCGCGAAGCCGGCCACCGCATCGCGCCAATCGTGGTTATACAGGTGGATCCACGCATTGTCGTTCTGCACGTAATCGTTGTTCACGTAGTAGTCCATCGACACGTATGGCAGGTCGGTCACGTCGAAATAGCCGAAGCATTCGGCGAAAAACGCGTCGAGCGCGATAACAGGATTTGCGACAACGATTTCAAGCCAGGCCTCGTTGAAGTTTGTCATGTCGTCTTCGGTGACGGTGCGCCACTTGTAGCTGACTTTCTTCGATTGGATGCCGGAGGATTTCACCGGGTCGGCGTCCTGCCGGAAGTACGCTTCGGCCATCTGGTCGAGGTTGAAGACCGGTTCAAGCTTTTTCGCCGCGTCCGCCGGAATGCCTTTCGGATTGTATTTGGCGACGCGCGCGATCTGCTGCAGTTGGATGCCACGGCTTTCGATGGGGTCGCCGCCGATGATGGCGCCCGTGTTGGTGAGGAACACGATGCCGCCATGAATGAGGATGGTTGGCAGCAGAAGTGCCACAAGATAGGTTTTCCAACGTTTGCGATCGTTGATAAGTGCCAGGATCAGGGTGAAGAGAATGATGTACCACGCGTATTTCGCGCTGATCAGCATCACGCAGCTTGAGATGGTGAAGGCCATGATCGAGCGTTTGCGTAGGTACGTCGGCTTGCCGTTGATGGTGGGCAGCGCTTTGATATGCGTCATGTGCAGTTCGTACCACACGCCGAACCACCATACGAATGCGAAAGCGAACAGCGGCGATTTCGTCAGGGAAATCGTGGCGAATACCGCAAGCGGGCACACCATGAAGAACAGCAGTATCATGAATCGTGTTTTCGCACCGGCCCGCAGTCTGGAAGGGCGTGCCACAACGCCTGCTTCAGGATGCGCGTAATCGCGCATATTCCAGCAATCGTGGCGTTCCGGATGCGAGAAGTCGAACGTGCCGACGCCAAGCCTGCGCCACGGCAGGTTGAAGAACCGGTTGGCGGTGGCCGAACAGCAGAATGCGGCGAACAGCCATTGCAAGGCTGCGAGCACCACGATGCCCGCATCGTTGGAGTCGGTGAAGTAGCGCGAAACCGCCGCTGCGGCACCGTAGAACACGGTGAGCACGACATTGTGCTGGTCGGTCAGATATGTGGGATTGTCCGGCCACATGTAATGCGCGGTCGGGTAAATATCCATGGGCACGAACGAGAAGAAGCCGATATATGGCTGTTTCAAGCCCGTCCACTGGTTCAAGGCCCAGCTGAATTCACGGATCTGCGAGCGAATGTCGGCGCCGAACGCGGCCAATAGCGTGGTTGGAATCCACAGCCAGCCGATTACGAACACCAGCATGAGTTTCCACCAACAGTCGGTGCAGCGGATGAGTTTGCGCCCCGTCCATACGATCACTGCATGCAGGACGCGCCCTGGGCGGCTGTGCGCGGCATCATGCAAGTGTCGCAACATAATGCCAAGCACGGTGGTCGGCGTTCCTGCAATCTCGTTGCATAGTTTTTCATGCCGTCGTGCGAAATATTGCGGAAGTACGCGACGGCCGCGGCCGAATCTGACCAATGCGACAACTATCGAAAACCATATCGCGAAAGCGACCACCAAATACAGCACATTCAGCCAGCCGAAGTCGGAAAGCCCATCGCCGAACCAATACAACGGCCCGATCGCGCAACACCATGCCACCCAAAGGCATGCCAGCACGGCCAGCATCCAGCTGAGGAATGTGCCGATACGCTCGCCACGCTTTCCAGTTTGTTTGACTTCGCTCATAAGCGGCATAATAGCGGCACTCCCCGAATGAACTTCACCTCGTTGACGCTTTCCGTTCAGCGATTCGCCAGTTGGGCGGCTACACTTGACGCTTATGAACTCCGATCAGGCAGACATTCTCGACCTTCTGGCAGGGCACACCGACGATTCAACCATCGAACGGCTCGCTTTCGAATGCCTGATGACTTCTCTTACGGATGATCGCGTCGCCTCGTTGATGAATGTGCTTGGTTGGCGTGGGGATTTCGATTGTTTCGCGATTGGCGGCACACCGGAAACGAGTCCCGCTTCGGCTTCGCTCGTTGCGCGTAAGGCGGTGCGCGATCTGGGCGGAGAACATGTGATTGTTGGCACATACGGCAGTTTTCTGCTGGCGCTCGTCTGTCAGAGTGGCGCCGCCACTGCCGAAGTGACCTGCACGTCGATTATGCCCGCTTTCAAAGATGACGAATCGGTGTATTTGAGTCCGGTGCGTTCCGGTGTCGCCGGCGCTTCGCACGTGTTGCGTGAAACCCTGTTTTCCTTGCAGGCGGCTCCCGCTTTGGCGTCGCCGTCCCGCCCGTTGCGTGCCGATGAGTTGCTGCCGGAACGGGCGCTGTTGGGCGATGATTACGCTCGTGAAGAGTTGTATCAGAACGTGTATCAGGTGCTTCATGGCGAGAATCCCGACGATCCGACGTTTGTGACGGTTTCCACGTTTTTGCGCAACGGCAGTTCATTGGAAAACACGGCGAAGGAATTGAATGTGCATCCGAATACGGTGCGTTATCGTTTGAAGCGTGCCGCGGAAACGACCGGTTGGGATGCGACCGACCCGCGTGACGCATACGTGTTGACGACGGCGCTTGCGATTGGCCGTATGCGCGATCGTTGAACATCACTTCTCTGTTTTAATATCTATCTGATATCTGGTTTCATTGAGATTCTTTGATAGTCAGACGATTGCAGGATCATTATTTATTAAATGAGATAGATAATCGCAAGATATATATGAAAAGACCCGCATCTCGCGTTGGGGCAGGATGCGGGTCTTTTGCAAGCTATATAGAAGCTATCTGCAAGCTATATTGCTCAGGCGATGACCGCCGGATCAACCGGGACGCCCGGGTTCATCGTGGAGGTGATGGTCGCCTTGGTGACGTAGCGGCCCTTCACGGTGGACGGCTTCAGACGCTTGATTTCGTCGGCAACAGCCTTGAAGTTCTCGTCGAGAGCCTGCTCGGTGAAGGAGAGCTTGCCGATGAGGAAGCTCAGGTTGCCATTCTTGTCAACACGGAAGTCGACCTTGCCGCCCTTGATGTCCTTGATGGCCTTGGTGACATCCATGGTCACGGTGCCGGTCTTCGGGTTCGGCATGAGGCCACGCGGACCGAGCACGCGGCCGAGGCGGCCGACCTTGCCCATCATGTCCGGGGTAGCCACCACGGAATCGAAGTCCAGGAAGCCGTCGGCAACCTTCTGCACGAGATCGTCGTCACCGACGATGTCGGCGCCAGCCTCGAGAGCCTCGGTGGCCTTCGGGCCACGGGCGAACACGAGGACCTTGGCGGTCTTACCGGTGCCGTTCGGCAGGTTGACGGAACCGCGGACCAGCTGGTCGGCCTTACGCGGATCCACGTTCAGGCGCAGCACGGCCTCAACGGTCTGATCGAACTTGTACTCCGGCATGCTCTTGACGAGAGCGATGGCTTCGTTAGCGGTGTAAAGATTGTTGCGATCGATCTTCTCAGAAGCTTCGCGGTACTTCTTGGAACGCTTTACCATTTGTCCCTCTCCTCTCAGTCGGTAACCGTGATACCCATCGAGCGGGCGGTGCCCTCGATGATCTTCATGCCGGCTTCGACGTCGCGTGCGGACAGATCAGCCATCTTGATTTCGGCGATCTCACGGACCTGAGCCTTGGTGACGGAGCCGACCTTGTGGGTCAGCGGGTTTTCGGTACCCTTCTGGATGCCCGCGGCCTTCTTCAGCAGAGCTGCCGCCGGCGGGGTCTTCAGAATGAAGGTGAAGGAACGATCTTCGAAAACGGTGATCTCAACAGGGATGACCTGGCCCATCTTGTCCTGCGTGGCAGCGTTGTACTGCTTGCAGAAGTCCATGATGTTCACGCCATGGGAACCCAGTGCCGGGCCCAGCGGCGGGGCCGGGTTGGCCTTGCCAGCCTGAATCTGGAGCTTGAGAAGCGCCGAGACTTTCTTCTTAGGAGCCATTGTATGGTTCTTCTTTCTGTAGAAGCGGTGGTAGCGGCACCGGAGTAGGTTTCCCGCGTCCGGTTCCTTCCGCAACGTATATTGCTGTGCTGTGCTAGCGGATTCCGTACCCTCATTCAGGCACGCCAAACCCTCCAGACACAAGCTTTCCTATTGTGCCCACTCCCCCAGACAAAAAAAAGACCCCGCAATGCGCGGGGTCTTTCAAAGACTTATCAGGACAGTTTTTCTACTTGGTTGAAGCCCAACTCCACTGGCGTGTCGCGACCGAAGATGGACACGAGCACCGTGAGCTTCTGGGTGGTGGGCTCAACGTCGGAGACGACAGCTGCCATGGTGGTGAACGGACCGTCGGTGACGGTGACCTGATCGCCAACGGCGTAGGAGACTTCAAGGACGCGCTTCTTGTTGGCGGCCGGCTTGTCACCAGCCTTCTTGAGCGCTTCGGAAGCGATCATCGGAGCCATCATGGAGACGACTTCCTTGCGGCTCAGCGGCGCCGGTTCCTTGGTCGGACCGACGAAGCCGGTGACGCCTTCGGTTTCACGCACAATACGACGGGCGTTCTCATCCGGAAGCATGCGAATCAGCACATAGCCGGGAACACGCACGCGGGTGATGACCTTCTTGCCCTTTTCGGTGTGCTTTTCGACTTCTTCCATCGGAACTTCAATCTGGAAGATCTTATCTTCCATGCCGAAGCTTGCCACACGGGATTCAACGTTGGTCTTCACACGCTTCTCATAGCCGGAGTAGGTGTGCAGCACGTACCACTTGCCTTCGAGGGTGCGCAGGCTGTTGGAGAAGTCTTCGACGGCCTTGGCGCCAGCATCCAGCTCTTCGCCGCCCTCGTCCTCCGCGGACTCTTCGGAAGCAGCTTCAGCAGTCGGCTCGGCCTCAGCGACTTCCGGAACGCTTTCACCCTCGGCCTGCAGCTCCTCAACGGCAGCTACGGCCTCGAGATCAGCTTCTGGAGCTTCGTCGAGGTTGTCGGAAAACACTTCGTCAGTCATGCAGTTTCACCTTCAAGTCGTTGATCAGCCGAAGATCCACAGGGTCAGCTTGCCCAGACCGAAGTCCATGCCGGTGACCAGTGCCATCAGGAGCAGCACGAAGATGAACACGGCGAGTGCCCAGAAGAACAGCTCTTTGCTGGTCGGGGTCACGACCTTGCGGAGTTCGTCGATAATCTGTTTGATGAACAAGCCAAGACGCATGAAGATGTTCGGCTTAACGGCCTTTTCGCTATTTTTTGCCTTCGCCATAATAATCCTCCGCTGAGCTTGTTGTAAGAAGCTTGGCAGGGAAGGCGGGACTCGAACCCACAACCTACGGTTTTGGAGACCGTTGCGCTACCAATTGCGCCACTTCCCTAGGTGTACTCTGCCGTTTCTACTTGCTGGCGAGGATTTTGTGCGAAAAACCACGCAAGAAGTAAGCGGCAAAACCGCCAAGTCGAAATAATAGCGGGTATTTGCGACTTAGTCCAACCGGTTTTTCAAGAAATGTCCCAAAACCGCTATTTTTCAACGAAAAAAAGATTCGCACCCGGCATGTCACCGCGGTGCGAATCGTGTGAAAAGTCTCAGTCAGGCCAGTATCAGTCCTCGACCCACTGCTTCATACGCTTCATGCCCTCAACGAGGTCGTCGTCGGCAAGCGCGTACGAGAATCGCAAGTAGCCGGGAGCGCCGAACGCTTCGCCTGGAACGGCCGCCACATGACCTTCGTCAAGCAGTGCCGCAGCCAGTTCGGACGTGCTCGCATAAGCGGTTTTGCTGGTGCCGAGCGGCTTGTTCAGCAGTGCGCTCACGTCGGCGAACGCATAGAATGCGCCGGTCGGCGTCGGGCAGTTCACACCTTCGATATCGTTCAACGCGGCGACGATGGTCTGACGGCGCCTGTCGAACGCCTCACGCATCTCGTACACGGCGTCAAGAGATCCGGACACGGCTGCGATCGCGGCACGCTGGGAGATATTGTTCACGTTCGACGTCATATGCCCCTGCAGCTTGGATGCGGCCTTCGCCACGTCGAGCGGAGCGATCATCCAGCCGACACGCCAGCCGGGCATAGCGTAGGTTTTGGCCACGCCGTTGAGCACCAGCAGCTGATCACGCACTTCAGGCACTGCAGCGCCGATATACGTGGTTTTTGCACCATCGTAGTTCAGATGCTCGTAGATTTCGTCGGAGATCACCCACACATGGTGTTCCACAGCCCATTCGCCGATCGCCTTGACGGTTTCCGGATTCCACACGGCACCCGTCGGATTGTTCGGCGTATTCACGATGATGGCCTTCGTACGTTCGGTACGTGCCGCTTCCAGGTCTTCCAAGCTTGGCTCGAAATTGCGGTCAGCTCCCGCGAACACTTCGACAGGCACGCCTCCAGCCAGTTTCACGGCTTCCGGATAGCTCGTCCAATACGGCGTCGGATGATGACTTCGTCGCCGTCATTGAGCAGGATTTGAAAGGATTCGTATACGGCCTGCTTGCCGCCATTGGTCACGATCACCTGATTCGGATCGACTCCATACCCCGAGTCGCGCAACGTTTTGTCTGCGATCGCCTTGCGCAATTCCGGCAAACCTGCCGTCGGAGTGTAACGATAGTTCTTCGGATCCTGCACCGCTTCGGCCGCAGCCGCGACGATCGCAGCCGGAGTCGGAAAGTTCGGTTCGCCCGCACCAAATCCAATGACGTCGATTCCTTCAGCTTTCATCGCTTTCGCTTTGGAATCAACGGCCAGAGTAGCGCTCGGAGCCACGCGGTTAATACGTTCGGAAAGAGTCTGCCAGTCAGCCATAGTCATGTTTGCCATGCTATCCCTCCCGCCCGAAAAACAACAGCCTTTTAGCACATTTTGGAATCCCTTTTCCCTGTTGACCGGTAGGGGCGGCATATTGCTATTTACAGGGCACCGAACAAAAGAGGGAAAGGGATTAAACCAAGACGAGGTTGTCGCGGTGGACTAGGGGGTGGGCGTATTCTTCGCCGAGGAAACGCTTGAGCTGGGCGGTATTGCGGCCGAGCATTTGCGGGATTTCTTCGGAATCGAATCCTACGAGGCCTTTTGCGAGGTGATTGCCCGCTTCATCGTCGATCCACACCGCGTCTCCGGCGGCAAAATCGCCCCGCACTTCGAGTACGCCGGCGGCAAGCAGGCTGGCGGCCCCTCCGCGTACCGCATTGGAAGCGCCGGCATCGGCCACGAGCGTGCCTTGCGGGTGTGCTGCGAACCCGATCCATAGGCGGCGTGATGATCCACGGTCGTTGATGGGGGCGAATGCGGTGCCGACTGGGTCGCCCATCATGGCCGGGCCTGCGTTTGCCGCGCAGGTGAGCACTGCGGGAATGCCGGAGACCGCCGCAACACGCGCCGCTTCCATTTTGGTGACCATGCCGCCGGTACCCACGTTTGATCCGGTGCCGCCGACCTGCACTTTGGCGAGCGCGTCCTCCACGTTCGGCACGTAGCTGATGCGTCGCGATCCGGGTTCGCTTGGGGGTGCCGTGTAGAGCGCGTCCACGTCGGTGAGGAGCACCAAAGCGTCGGCGACTACGATGTTGGCGATCAATGCGGAGAGTCGGTCGTTGTCTCCGAAACGGATTTCGTTGGACGCGAGGGAATCGTTTTCGTTGATGATCGGCACCGCGCCGAGGTCGAGCAGCCGGTCGAGGGTGCGTCGCACGTTGCGGTATTGCTGTGGGGCGATGGTGTCGGACACGGTGATGAGGATTTGCCCGACGCGCAGTCCGTATTGTGAGAAAGCGTTCTCGTATTGGGCCATGAGCAGGCCTTGTCCGACGGCCGCGCACGCCTGCTGGTCAGCCACGTCGGTGGGGCGTGAGTCGAAGCCGAGGGAGCCGAATCCGGCTGCGATGGCGCCGGAGGAGACGAGCACCACGCGCCCGCCCATGAGTCGCACGCGTGCGAGGGCCGCCACGAGCGCGTTGAGTCGTTCCGGATCGAGGTGGCCACTTGGTTTGGTCAACGAGCTGGATCCCACTTTCACCACGATGGTTTGCGCTTCGGCGATGGCGCGGCGCACTTGGGCTTGCGATGGCGTGTTCATGGTTCCTCCAGGCGTTCGAATGGCCGAAAAGAAAACCCGCCGACATGCCAATCGGCACATCAGCGGGCGTTTTGCTGCTTCTATTGTTCCACGTTTTCGGAATCGGTGGTTTCACCGCGTCCGAAGAGGCTGGTTTCGTCATGGCGGTCGTCGTCCACGGAAGGATCGGCCCAGTGTCCGGCCTTGCGTTCGGCCATCATGGCTTCACGCACGGCTTGGCGCGCATCCATCATTTCGTGGTACTGGCGACGGCGTTCCGCGTTGGTGCGGCGCTGCGAACGGCCGTCCTGTTCCTGCAGTCGCAGGTCGACGCCTCGTGCGCCAAGCTGGGCGCCGTCGAGCATTTCCGCGCCCGCAGCAATGGTCGGATCCCAATCGAATTCCACGGCTCGCGCGCCCTTGCCGATGCGTACTTCGTCGCCAGGCTTGGCTCCCTTGTTGCGCAGCTCGTCTTCGACACCGAGTTTGGCGAGGCGGTCGGCCAGGTAGCCGACTGCTTCGTCGTTGTCGAAGTTGGTTTGCATGACCCAACGTTCCGGCTTGGTGCCGAGCACTTCGTACCAGACGTCGCCGTTGCCGGCTTCCTTGCGTTCCACGGTGAAGTCAAGCGCGGTGCCGCCTTCGTCGTTGCGGCGACGGCGGTTGCGCGGCTCTTCGAGCGGCTTGATGACCACGCGCGCTTCTTCTTCGGCCTGTTCGCGTTCGGCGACTTCCTTGCGCATGTCGGCGACCATGGCCGCCAACGCCCAGTTGAGTTCCTTCAAACCTTCGTGGGATGCGGTGGAGATGACATACACATTGAGACCGAGTTTTTCGAATTCCGGTTTGACGAATTCGGCCAATTCCTTGGCTTCCGGCATATCGACCTTGTTGAGGATGATGATTCGGGGGCGTTCGGGGATTGGGATTGCGCCCAACGGCAGTTCCAGCTTGTCGGCATATTCGGCAAGCTCATGTTCGAGCGCCTTGTAGTCGCTCATCGGATCACGGTCAGGTTCCAGCGTGGCACAGTCGATGACGTGGGCGATGATTTCGGTGCGTTCGATGTGGCGCAGGAATTCGAGGCCGAGGCCCTTGCCTTGGGATGCGCCCGGAATCAGGCCCGGCACGTCGGCGATGGTGTACCGCATGTCTCCGGCCATAACCACGCCGAGGTTCGGCACGAGCGTGGTGAACGGATAGTCGGCGATTTTCGGCTTGGCGGAGCTCATGGCTGCGATCAGGCTGGATTTGCCTGCGGAGGGGAAGCCCACCAAGGCCACGTCGGCGATGGATTTGAGTTCGAGAATGACGTCACGTTCCTCGCCTGGTTCACCAAGCAACGCGAATCCCGGAGCGCGACGGGTGCGGTTGGCCAATGCGGCGTTGCCAAGACCGCCGTTGCCGCCGGCCGCCGCCACGAACTTGTCTCCGGCATGGCGAAGATCGGCGAGCTGCTCGCCCGGATGCTTAGGCTTGCCTTGCGGCCCTTTGGCTTCGAAAATCACGGTGCCCACAGGAACGGGCAGGATCAGATCGGCACCTTTCGAACCGTCTTTGGTGTCTCCCAAGCCCATGGTGCCGCTTCCAGCCTCGCGGTGGGGCATGAAACGGTAATCCAACAGGCTGTTGGCGTTCTGGTCGGCCATGAAGATCACGGAACCGCCATCACCGCCGTTGCCACCGTTCGGTCCCGCCAACGGCTTGTATTTTTCCCTACGGATGCCGGCGGAACCGTTGCCGCCGTCGCCGCCCTTCACATGGACGGTCACGCGATCGACGAAATCACTCATGTATCTACCTTAATCGTTTGTTCGAAACGGTCCGATTATTGTCCGTTTGATATGTCTTATGCAACTGTATGCAACGTTACGTGACGTTTGGGACGGGCTGAAGGAAACCAATCCTCAGCAATCATCAAAATAAAGAAAAGCCGCGTCCATAACGGGCGCGGCTTTATCTTGTAAGCGTTAATTGCGTGTATTTCAGGCGGCAATCACGTCGACGACCTTGCGGTCACGACGCACGCCGAACTTCACGCTGCCGTCCTTGAGGGCGAACAGGGTGTGGTCCTTGCCCATGCCGACGTTCTCACCCGGGTGGAACTTGGTGCCACGCTGACGAACGATGATGTTGCCGGCCACGACGGCTTCGCCGCCGAACTTCTTCACACCGAGGTATTGCGCGTTTGAATCGCGACCGTTGCGCGAGCTGGACGCGCCCTTCTTATGTGCCATGTCTGTTCCTTTCGGTCCTTGACTCTAACCCTGCGCCAATCAGGCGATAGCCGTGATCTTGACAGCGGTCAGCTGCTGGCGATGGCCCTTGCGACGAGCAACGCCGGTCTTGTTCTTATACTTCATGATGCTGATCTTCGGACCCTTGGCCTCATCGTTGACAACCTCAGCCTTGACGCTGACGTTGGCGAGATCCTTGGCACCGAGGACAACCTTGGAGCCGTCCACAACGAGAGCAACCGGGAATTCCACGGTTTCGCCCTTCTTAGCCTCGAGACGGTTGACGTAGATGACGTCACCGACCTCAACCTTTTCCTGATGGCCGCCGGCCTTCACAATCGCGTACATATCCGTTCCTTTATTAACTTGGAAAGCTTACTGCCCGGCACGTTCGAGCCTCGCGGCCAGACACCAGCAATCTAATTTACACATACCCGCGTACAACCGCAAGTCTGTTTCCGGCGTGTCAGGTTGACAGACCGGAATAATCATTTATTCTTCTATGCTTCCTCGCCCAGTTCCGCATTGTTGGCGGCCACGGCAGCCGCCGCGATCTGCGCGAGTTTGGCCTTCACGTCCGGCGAGGAGCCTTTCGGCACCTGCACGTCCGTGCCGTGACCATGCTTGTTGGTCTTGACGAACGGGTCGCCGCCCTTCAGGGCGTACGGATCGTCATAATCCGCGGACACGGTCGGCTCGTCGTGAAGAATGAATCCGCGGCCCTTGCAGGTCGGGCATTCCTCGGAAAAGGCTTCCACCAGCCCCTGTCCGATGCGCTTGCGCGTCATCTGCACCAGGCCAAGCGAAGTGACTTCGGCCACCTGATGCTTGGTGCGGTCGCGGGCCAGGCATTCCACCAGTCTGCGCAGCACCAGATCACGGTTGGCTGGCATGACCATGTCGACGAAGTCGATCATCACCATGCCGCCGATGTCACGCAGGCGCAGCTGACGTGCGATCTCTTCGGAAGCTTCGAGGTTGCAGCGGGTCACCGTCTCCTCAAGACTCTTGCCGCGGCCGATGAAACGGCCGGTATTCACGTCGATGGTGGTCATGGCTTCGGTGCGGTCGATCACGATCGAGCCGCCCGACGGCAGGTAGACCTGACGTTCCATGCCCTTGCGCAGCTGGGAGTCGATCTGCCACTTGTCGAACACGTCTTTGCCTTCATGTTCGGCCGGATCCCACTTTTCGAGCTTGTCCTTCAAGTCGGGAGCCATGGTGTCGAGGTATTCCTCGATACGGCCGTACACGCGGTCACCTTCAACGATCATCTTGGAGAAGTCGTCGTTGAAGATGTCTCGCACCACGCGGATCGCCACGTCCGGCTCGCCTTGCAGCAGCTTCGGACGCTTGCCGTGCAGGAATTCGTCTCGCTTGGAGGTGATGCGTTCCCACTGGCGCACCAGGCTTTCAAGATCCTTGGTGATCGCCTCTTCGGAGGCGCCTTCCGCTGCGGTACGAATGATCACGCCCATGTCTTTCGGCGCGACCTTCGACACGATGTTCTTCAGGCGGGAACGTTCACGCTCGCTGAGCTTGCGGCTCACGCCCGTCATGCCACCGGATGGCACGAGCACCAGGAAACGGCCCGCAAGGGTGACCTGCGAGGTCAGTCGCGCACCCTTATGTCCGATCGGATCCTTGGTGACCTGCACGAGCACCGGGTCCCCCGACTTGAACGCGAGTTCGATGCGACGAGGCTGGCCTTCCAACCGTGCGGAATCCCAGTTCACCTCACCCGCATAGAGCACGCCGTTACGCGCCTGACCAATGTCGACGAACGCGGCTTCCATGCTCGGCAGCACGTTCTGCACGCGGCCCAGATAGATGTTGCCCACAGTGGCGACTTCCTGAATGTCGGACACGTAATGTTCGACGAGCACATTGTCTTCGATCACGGAAATCTGCGTGTGGCGTTCGCGTTCGCGCACCACCATCAGGCGGTCGACATGCTCGCGGCGAGCCAGGAAGTCCTGCTCCATGAGCTGGCTTTGACGGCTGCGCTCACGGCGATTGTCACGGCGACGCTGCTTCTTGGCCTCAAGTCGGGTGGAACCTTCGACGTCGGTGATCTCGTCGATGTACTGCTGCTTGCGGGAACGACGCACGAGCGGCTCTTCCGCCTCATCCGTCTTCGCACCGCCACGACGGCGACGACGGCGACGGGTCACCGTGCCTTCATCCTCGTCATCGTCCTCACGGCGACGACGGGACTCGCCTTCATCGCTATCCCGCTGCTGTTCGTCGGCTTCCTCACGATTGCCGCGGCTGCGACGGCGACGACGGGTGCGCGTCGGCTGCTCGTCGTCATCATCGTCATGACGATTGCGGGTTTCGTCATCAATCGGCGCATACGTAATATCGTCGAGGATCAAATCCTCTTCGATCTGTTCGACTTCAGCTGCGGCACGACGCTCCTGCGCGTTCAAACGACGGGAACGACGCGACTTGCGAGATCCGCCTTCCTCGTCATTGTCCGCATCATCATTGCGATTATCCCGATTATCGCGTTCATTGCGATTGTCTTCGGAACGCTCTTCGTCGGCAACGTCGCGATTGCGGCGGCGACGGCGACGTGACGGACGATCCTCATCCTGCTCATCGTCATGGTCCTGCGCATTGCGATCATTACGCTCGCCGCGGTCATTACGGGAATCGTCGCGATCGTCGTCTGCCCTGTCTCGGGAATCCGCAACGGACGGCAAAACCGGCTCCTGGAAAAGCAGAGACATCATCGGACGCGGATTGTGGCGGACCTCATGGCCTTCCGGCAACATATCGACGGCATCCAAGGCACGCTCCACAGACGACTCCTCATCATGGGAATCATCGACGGAAGCGCGACGACGCGGCATCTCATCGTACTCATCCGCATCATCGGCGAAACGGCTGCGACGACGCGACGGACGATCCTCGTCCTGCTCATCCTCAACCTGCACCGAACGACGGCGACGAGAACGCGTCGGCCGTTCGTCGGCAATCTCACGAACATCATCATCGGACTGGACCGGACGACGACGGCGACGGGTCGGACGGGTCATACCCTCGGAATCAGCGGAATCACCGGTATCATGCGCAGGTTGCGCAACCGGCAACTTCGGCTCCTCGAACAGCGGAGCCGAAGCATGCTCCTCGACCTTCAACTCCAAGGACGCACCGGCAGCTCCCACGCCACGCACCACGCGACGACCGCCACGACGGCGACGCGGGGCAGGATCGGACTGGACCGACTCGAATTTCACAACATTCACGGCATGCTCAGGCGATGCCGAAGCTTCGACCTGATCGAAGCCCTCACTGGTATTAGGCACAATGGCTCCTCGAGACACGCTGCAATCGCGCCGCCCACGCTTAGGCCTCATACGGTTCTCACACCACGCTCTCACCGTGGCCGCGCATCATGGCGCCCGTAGGAAGCAACTTCCGTCAAAAGTCCTCATCATGCGACGGCGGACACCAGCGCTCGCGGACACACATGAACTTCACGCGAGGGGATCAACGCCATCGGATGCATTGGTGATTTGCAGAACCACCGTCTATAAGTATGACACAAAAAACAACGGAACGTGACATGACGGGAAATTTTCCGGATCCTGCAACTCACCGCCTGCTTTCCCCGCCCGCAAATCCCAGGCCCCGTCTACACAAGTCGTTGCTCCGTCTACACAAGTCGAAAGAAATCACGATTCGCGAGAAATGCAGACACAGATTACGACTCGTGCAGACAGCCGATCCGACTTGTGCAGACAGAAGACGGAAAACAACAAACAGCCGATAGCAGGCAGAAACAGGAGGCAGAAAAAGGCAGCAGACAGCTACTTCAGCCAGTCTTCAAGCAAGTTGGCCATCAGCAGCAGATCCGATTCCGGCAGCTGCTCGTCATGCTTGTGCGCCAGCAACGGACTGCCCGCACCCAGATTCACCGCGGGAATGCCCAGCATCGAAAATCGCGCCACATCCGTCCAGCCAAGCTTGGCCAGAGGCTCACGCCCCGTGCGCTCGCGCACCAATTCCACCAGCGACTGCGCGAGCGGCGACGTCAACCCCGGACGTGCGGAAGGTGACTCGTCCTTCATTTCAATGCCGAAGCCTTCGAATACGCCACCTGTGGCAACATGCTCGCCATTGCCCAATTCCGCACCGGCATCCGCGCCAATCATCAGCGCCTTCGCCTCAGCCAACGACTTGTCGGGGGCAAAACGGTAGTTGACATGCACGCGGCATTCATCAGGAATCACATTCGTGCCCTTGCCGCCCGAAATCAGCGTGGCATTCAGGCCTTCCTGATACGTCAGGCATCCACTTCAATCGCACGATTTTCATAAGCGTTCAGCCGGCTCAGAATCTCAGCGGCCGCGTGGATGGCGTTCCTACCCATCCACGCACGCGCCGAATGCGCCGCAATGCCGTGCGTGATCACGTCGAAACGCATCGTGCCATTGCAGCCGCCTTCAATACCGCAATCGGTTGGCTCCCCGATAATCGCAAAATCGCCGGAAATCCAATCAGGATGCGCCTCGACCACCTTGCGTAGGCCGTTCTTTTCGGCGGCAACCTCTTCGTGGTCGTAGAACACGTATGTCAGATCGTATTTCGCATCCGTCAACGCGGCCGCCAAATACATCATCACCGCGTCGGAGCCCTTCATATCGGTGGCACCGCGCCCCCATATCACGCGCTCCCGCCCATGGCCGGCGGCAACATCCTCGCGAATCAGCGGATCGCCCGGTTCCAGCCAACGCGGCGGGAAATTGTCGATCACCGGCACCGTGTCGAGATGCCCGGCGAGGATCACGCGACGCTCACGCCCAAAATTCGTGGATGCGACCAGCGTATCGCCATGCCTGCGCACTGTCAGATGCTGCTGTTTATTCAAAAACGCTTCGACCGCGTCGGTCAACGGCCCTTCGTCGTCGCTCACGGAATAGGTTCCCATGATCTGTTCCATCAGCTCGTTCAGCTGCTCCTGCCTGGTGGCGGAAGCGGAAAATCCAATCTCAAGTTCGTTCATACCGCCCATTATCCAGCACCACCGGAACCGACATCGCCGTTCGACAACGCTTTTGAGACGGATCGGATGTTATCCATATGCATGGTGCAACACTGGATAGCGGCCAAACCAACGGCCGAGAGCGAAAGGAAGAGTGTCATGCCTGGTCTGTTAAGCGCATTGGAAGGCTTCTGCGTCATTGGCATCGTCATCGGCACCGGTTACGTGGCCGCGCGCATGCGCATAGGCGGACCTACCGCGCAGATGGTGCTCAACAGGTTCAGCTTTTTCGTATCGAGCCCGTGCCTGATGTTTGCCATCCTGTCCAAGGAGAGAATCTTCGAGATATTCCACTCCTCCATTGTTGTGGCGTTCTTCTCGGCCGTGCTGGTCGGATTGGTGTTTCTGATCCTCAATAGGCTGTTCTTCCATCTGAAGGCGGCGGATGCCACCATCGGCGCGTTGAATTCGCTGTATCTGAACTCCAACAACATCGGTCTGCCGATCGCCACGTACATTCTGGGCAATCCCGCTTTGGTCGCGCCGATTCTGGTCATGCAACAGGCGGTGTTCACACCGATCGGCCTGACCGTGCTCGATGTGACCACCAAAGGCAAGGTCTCCACGAGGGAGATTCTGAAGCAGCCGCTGCATCAGCCGCTGCTTATCGGTTCGCTGCTGGGCATCGCCGTATCCGCGATTTCCGCAAAAACCGGTCATTTCGTGGTGCCGGACTGTATTTACGATCCGATCGACATGATCGGCGATTCCGCAGTGCCAATGATTTTGATGGCATTCGGCATGTCGTTGCACGGCACGAAGCCGCTGCAGGACAAGTCGAATATTCCCGCGGTGTTCACGGTGGCGGTATTGAAGAACATCGTGATGCCAATTATCGCGTTCCTGCTGTCGTATTTCGTGATGGGCTTCCGCGGCGCCACATTGTACGCGTGCGTGGTGCTCGCCGCCCTGCCGACCGGGCAGAACGTCTACAACTACGCGGCGCGGTACAACGTGGGTCTCTCGTTCGCACGCGACGGCATTCTCTTCTCGACACTGACCTCACCGATCTTCATCGCAATCATCGCGGTGCTGCTCGGCTGACCTCGCCAGTCCTCGCCGCGGTATCCACGACCGCCGCGGCGAGACCATCAATCGTCCGTACGGTAGCCGGCATGACCGAGCCCGTGCGCCGCATGATTCGCGGCACACCCTCCGAGCACCATCAGCGCATAACACAAGCCGATTCCCGCGGCCAACGTAAGCAACGAAGCCGGATTGAGCAACGACGTTGCCAGAATCGGAAACAGCAACAACACCGAGCACCCTAATGAAACGGCCATCACCGTGTTGAGCGGGGTGATCACTTCCATCATGCGTGCCTTGTCGAGCGTCGCCTCATCCGTGCCTTCCAACGCAAGCATGCGGTACTCGTCGGCCTGGTCGTAGACGTTGCTCGTCTGCATCACGCCGGAACTGACGGCGGCGAGCACCGCGGCAAAGGCGAGCGTCAGGAAACCACCCATCGCTATATCGCGCATGTACAGCATAGATGGGTCGAACGGGTCGTGGTTGCCTCCGATTCCGGTGGCGAGCAATCCGCACACCGACGTCATCCCCGCGATGAACACAGCGAGCGCCACGCCGGACACGTTGCGCCAAGCACGCTTGGGATTGTCGAGGATACGGCGCATGGCAATCATAGTGGCCGCGTCCTTCGGGTGTTTCGCACGCGATCTGGCGCGCATCGCCACCACCCAGGTACCGACGACGTTCACCATGGCGAAGCGAGGAAGAAGACGCCGAAGATGATGGCGTAGACCACCATCTGACCCAAGTGCGCGAATGCGGAGATGCTGTTGAGCAGCAGGTAGCCTACGGCCAACACGGCAAGGAAAATCAGTGCGCGCCATGCGGACGGCATGGGTTGTCCGATACGTTGCGTCACGCCAAGCGGGGTGAAGGCCACGCGGCGTAGGGCGGCCAGCGCGGAGACCAAGGCAAGCAGCGTGACTCCGACGGTCACAGCCGCCAGGGCAGGCAGTCCCACCCACAACTGTTCGAAGGTGAAATGCTGGTTTTGGAAGTCGAGCAGCATGATCGCCGGTATCAGCGCGAAGTAGCCGGCCATGCCGACCAGCGCGCCAAGCAGAGCCTGGCCACCCGCATCGAGCGCGGTGAGTTTCGTGACCTGCGCGGTGGTGGCGCCCGCAAGTCGCAGTGCGGCGAGACGTGCGTCCCTGCGGGAGGCCGCGAGACGGGCCGCCGAGCCGGCGAGCGCCACGAACGGCACGATGAGTAGCAGACTGGCGAATGCGGCGAGCATCACATAGCCGTCGGAATAGGTGTTCATGACGGCTGTGGCCTGGTCGGCCGTCCAATGGCCGTCGCCGACCGTGGCGACGAGCTTGTCGGCGTGCGCCAGGGCTTTGGACCATGTTTCGTATGTACCGGGCGCGCACCTGTTGGAATCGATCATGCAACCGAACGTGTGGTCGGCGGAGGCCCGCCAGATGAAGCCATGCAGGCCTCCGAGCACGGTTAGGAAGACGGCGGTGGCGGATGCGAAGGCAACGATGGCCAACGCAGAGGTGCGGCCGGATGTGCCGCGGGTGCCGGAGCGGTGGAACAATCGCCATAATCGGAACATGTTCATCGTGCGCCTCCGGCGGTAGGTTGGGATTGCTGCGGCGAGCTCAACCTGCCATCACGCATGGTAACGGTGGCATCGCAAAATGCGGCCACGTTCGAATCGTGCGTCACCACGACCACGGCCGCGCCGGTCTGTCGTGCGGTCCGCATGAGAATGCTCATGATTTCGTGGCCGGTGGTCTGGTCGAGCGCGCCGGTCGGTTCATCGGCGAAGATGACTGCCGGCTGCGCGGCGAGCGCACGTGCGATGGCGATGCGCTGCATCTGGCCGCCGCTCATTTCGCCGGGACGTTGTTGCGCGAGCTGGCGCAATCCCAATCGTTCCAGCCATAGCATGGCCATGTCGGTGGCCTGCTGGTAGCTTGCGCCGCCCAGCATCATCGGCAACGCGATGTTTTCGATGGCCGGCAGTTCTGGCAGCAGTTGTCCGGATTGGAAGACGAAGCCGAAGGCGCTGCGGCGCAGTTTGGTGCGGTCAGCGTCGCTCAACCGCGCTAGGTTGGCACCGCGAAACATCACATTGCCGGCTGTCGGGGTGATGATGCCGGCGAGTGCGTGCAGTAACGTCGATTTGCCGGAACCGGACGGTCCCATGACCGCGATGCTTTCGCCTGCCTGGATGCCGAAATCCACGTGATTGAGCGCCAGCATGTGTGTGGCGTTTGGTGTCGCCTGTTGGGTCGAATAATCCATGACCAGATCGGTCGCCTGAAGTATGTGTTCCATGTTTCCTACGGTACGGAAACGGATTGGTCCCGGCCATCAGACGGCGGGATGAACTTACAGGTTTCCTTCCGGCATGCATCATCCGCAAGGATTAGCGTAATCGCGGACTGCGGATGAGATGCCGTATGTCAGACGAGGTGCCAGGACAGGCGGTGCAGGTCGCTGGGCCCGAATTCAGCGATGGCGTCACGGTGTGCGGCCGAACCGTAACCCTTGTTGTGGGCCCATTCATATGGTTCATATTGGGGTTGCGCTCCCAGTTCGACCATGAGCCGATCCCGGGTGACTTTGGCGATGACCGCGGCAGCGGCCACGGCGGCGCAATACCGGTCGCCTTTCACTTTGGTGGTAACGTTCGCCGGCACCGGCACTTCGGGCGCGTCGAAGGTGTTCAGCGTCTTGGTGATGTAATCGTTCGGTCCGTCGAGGATCGCGCCGACCTTCACCGGTTTGCCGGAGAGCATGCCGTTGCCGTCAATGCCGAGCTTCGCCTCCGCCTGTGCCAACGCACGTAACGCGGCTACGCCGAGTGCATGGGAAATGCCCCACTCGTCAATCTCCTTGTTGCTGGCGGCGCCAACCGCCCAAGATGCGCACCAGGATTTGAGTTCGTCGAAGATGGCTTCGCGCTTGTGTTCGGTCAGCATTTTGGAGTCGGCCACGCCTTTCGGCACTTCCAGATGCGAAGATTCTTGCGAGCCTCCTTGCGAAGCTCCAGCCGGCCCGTCTAAGTCACGCGCCCAAATCGCAGCCGCACCAACCATTACCGGCCCTGCGAGAGATCCACGCCCCACTTCGTCAAAGCCGACGATCACATCGTAGCCTTGTTCGGCAATAGCACGTTCCAAATCCAATGTGGGAATTACGGAAACCGCCATCAGGCCGCCGAGCCTCCTTCCGGAACGTCGGCAAACACTTCATGGTGCGCATCGAGCCCGCCGATGCGGTTCAACGGCCAATATTTCGCGAGTCCGACACCCACTACGTCGGAAATAGGCACAAGTCCATGTGAGGAATCACCCTGATGATAGCGTGAATCGGCGGAATTGGCGCGATTGTCACCCATAACGAACACGTGTCCTTCGGTCACGGTCACGTTGAACGCGAATGAGCTGGGATCCACGTCGGGGCGAATGTATGCGCTTTCGTCAATCGCCACACCATTGATGGTGATCGGCTTACCTGGCCCTTCGCATGCCACGGTGTCTCCTGGCAATCCGATGAGCCGTTTGATGAGGTAGTCACCGCCGAGTTTGCTACTGTCTTCCTGCCGCAGCCAGTGGTCGGGGTCCTTGAACACCACCACGTCGCCGCGTTTCAGATCGAAGACTTTCGGGGTGAGTTTCGAGGTGATCACGCGGTCACCTGGTTCGATGGTGTTCATCATGGATCCGGAGGGAATCACGTAGAATCCGAGCAGGAAAATGCGTATCAGCAGCACGATAATAATAGGAATTCCGCACCAGACCAAGGTGTCGCGCAAGCCAAAGCTGTCGCCGCTATTGTTTTCTTCTTTGGCATGCCTCATACATGATTCCTTTATCGTCCGGTTTGCACACTGACCCCTATCATAGCGGCCAAGAATAGAAAAAGGCCCTCCGGCCGTAAGGCTGAGGGCCAATTTCACGCTTTATTTGCGTTTGAAACTCACTTCTCGGAGTTGTCGCGGCGCTCAACGATACGAGCGGCCTTACCGCGCAGGTTGCGCAGGTAGTACAGCTTGGCGCGACGCACACGGCCCTTGCGGACCACCTTGATGGAGTCGATGACCGGGGAGTGCAGCGGGAAGCGACGCTCCACACCGGTGCCGAAGCTGATCTTACGAACAACGAAGGTCTCACGGACGCCGCCGCCCTGACGAGCGATCACAACGCCGGTGAAGGCCTGGATACGGGAGTTGTTGCCTTCCTGGATCTTCACGTTGACTTCAACGGTGTCACCCGGACGGAATGCCGGGATTTCCTCGGCCGGCTTCATGTGCTTGGCGTCAAATGCCTCAATAGCGTTAACCATTGTGTTTCCTCGAGTCGCCGCCGCATATCAGCGCACAGGTAAGGGCTTCACGATTTTTCAATTTCGTTCTGCCTCGTATGTTCTCCGCAGGTCTGCCTGCGAAGGATTGCCAATCCGCCGAAAATCACGGTAACTTGCGTTTGTGCAACATTCCGTTCAATCTTGCGATTGTTCTCGGCTGGACCCGAAGGGAATCAGGATTATGCGGCGTCCTGAATCCCGGCACAGCAATATTCAAAAATACCTCACCCGCCAGACCTTTTGAAGATGGCCAGGGGTAGCAAAAAGGGCTCTGCATCCCGTGCAGAGCCCTTTCGAAGGCTATTTAATCCTTAGAGAAATCAGAACTTGCGATTTGCGCGGTAGAACTGGATCAGGGACTGAGTGGAAGCGTCCTGAGCGGCCAGTGCTTCGTCATCCTGGGAGATGGCCGGGGTGATCTGCTTGGCGAGCTGCTTGCCCAGTTCGACGCCCCACTGATCGTAGGAGTCCAGACCCCACACGGTGCCCTCAACGAGGTGATGTGCTCGTACAGGGCGATAAGCTCGCCGAGTGCGAACGGGGTCAGTGCCACGCCGAAGATGGAGGTGGTCGGGCGGTTGCCGGTGAACACGCGGGCCGGAACGATCTCTTCCGGAGTGCCCTCTGCACGCACTTCGTCAGCGGTCTTGCCGAAGGCGAGAGCCTTGGTCTGTGCGAAGTAGTTGCCGAGGAACAGCTCGTGCACGTCCTGGTCGCCGTCCTTGGTCGGGTTCGGGGTGTTCACGAACGCGATGAAGTCGGCCGGGATCAGCTGGGTGCCCTGATGGATCAGCTGGTAGAAGGCGTGCTGGCCGTTGGTGCCCGGCTCACCCCAGAAGATTTCGCCGGTTTCGGAGGTGACCGGGGTGCCGTCCCAACGCACGGACTTGCCGTTGGATTCCATGGTCAGCTGCTGCAGGTAGGCCGGGAAGCGGTGCAGGTACTGGTCGTACGGCAGCACGGCGTGGGATGCGACCTTGAAGAAGTTGCGGTACCACACGTTCAGCATGCCGAGCAGCACGACCACGTTCTTCTCGAACGGGGTGTTGGCGAAGTATTCGTCGATCTCATGGAAGCCGTGCAGGAACTCTTCGAAACGTTCCGGTCCGAACACCACGGCGAGGGAGGTGCCGACGGCTGCGTCCACGGAGTAGCGGCCGCCAACCCAGTTCCAGAAGCCGAAGGCGTTGGCCGGGTCGATGCCGAACTCAGCGACCTTCTCCAGGTTGGTGGAGACGGCGACGAAGTGCTTCTTGATGGCTTCGGCGTTCTTCTCGTCGGAGCCGTCGACTGCGCCGGCGGCCTTGAGGGCGTCGAGCAGCCAGGTGCGGGCTTCGCGAGCGTTGGTCAGGGTTTCCAGGGTGGTGAAGGTCTTGGAAACGACGATGAACAGGGTGGTCTCCGGGTCGAGGCCCTTGGTCTTTTCGGCCAGATCGTTCGGGTCGATGTTGGAGATGTAGCGTGCGGAGATGCCTGCGTCAGCGTACGGCTTCAGCGCTTCGTACACCATGACGGGACCCAGGTCGGAACCGCCGATGCCGATGTTGACGACGGTTTCGATCTTCTTGCCGGAAACGCCGGTCCATTCGCCGGAGCGAACCTTGTCGGCGAATGCGTAGATGCGGCCGAGCACTTCGCGCACGTCCTTGACGGTGTCCTGTCCGTCAACGATGTACTTGCCTTCGTCTTCGGCCGGGCGGCGCAGTGCGGTGTGCAGCACGGCGCGGTCTTCGGTGTTGTTGATGTGCACGCCGGTGTACATGGCCTTGGTGCGCTCGTCGAGCTTGACGGCCTTGGCGAGGTCTGCGAACAGCTGCAGGGTTTCCGGCTTGATCAGGTTCTTGGACAGGTCGAAGTGCAGGTCGCCCGCGTCGAAGCTCAGCTTCTCGACGCGCTCGGCGTCATCGGCGAACCACTGCTTGAGGCTGATGCCTTCGGACTGCAGCTCATCGTAGTGCTTCTGCAGTGCGGCCCACTCCGGGGTCTTGGTGGCGTCAACAGGAGGATTGATGGCCATGGTGTATAGGTCCTTTCATCATCACTATGAAGCGGATGCGATTGCGGCTTCTCTGCGGATTTCCGCGTGTCGCATTCCGTATCTCTTCACCTCACAAGATACTCACAAAAGAAGACAGAACAACACAAAAATATTTCCTGAGTTAACACATTCGCCAAGATTCGCAATATAGCGCGGTTCCGACAACCTTCCGTCTTCGACATGCGCATTTTCGACGATTACTGAAATCGTATGCATGGTTCCGGCGCAAGTCTTCGTAACACTTCCAAACATGTAATAAACGAAACGATCGCATTATGCAGTGAACGACAAGAAAACGGCACTGCAACTACCAGCAAGCAAGCATTCAACGACTTCGTGCTCTGCGGGGTCACAAACAATCTCCCGCACCCGGTAAAGATCTCCTTGCCGCTCTTATGCGAGCGCGACGAACAAGAAGTGAGCGCCGGTCATCAGCAGCAAACTGATAATCGCAGTAATCGACAGCGTAAAACCAGCAAGCTTCGCATTACCAAGCACCTTGTCGGTAAACAGCGTGGAAAACACTGCAATCGGCGCCAAACAACACATTGCAGCCGCCTCACGAATCTCAGCGCCAAACGGCAGCAGCAGCCAAGCCGCAGTAGCAAACGCAATACCAAACGGCAGTCGCCAGCCAATCACCTTCAACAACTGAAGCACATCCTGCTTGCCAGATGGCAAATCCATAAGCATGCCCACCATCAGCATTGCGCAGAACGAATTCGCGTTCGAAAGCGGCTGCACGAGCGCGGCAATAATGTCAGGAATCTTCACGTTAGCGAGCGTGAGAATAATCATCACCAAGTACGTGTCGAACGGAACCGAACCGAAGAAGCCCTTGAACACGTTGCGGGCCAACGCCTTGCGGGCAAGACGTTTGGCATCCTTGTCTTTCGGCTTCACATACGGGAGCGTGGGCGCATTGCCTGATACTGTTCGGTAAGCGGCATGCCAGGCTTGATGTGCAGCAGCGTTTGCGTCATCACATTCGTACCGGCGGCAACCATTACGCAATTGCCAATGTCGAACATGGCGGCGGGCACGATCGCGCCCGTGCCAAGAAACGCCTGCACCACCGGGAAACAGAAGCAGCCAACGTTGAAGCCGGAACCATTCAACATCATGAACGCACGGTTCTGCACCGGTCGGTGGCGGGACGTCAAGAAAACCACGACCGGCGGAATGAACGCAACAATCAGGCCGAACAGCGAAATCAACAGCATGCTGGAATCATGCGGATTCGTAGCAAACGAATAGACGATCGCGCCTGGCAGCACCAGATTGAAAATAATGGTCTGCATAATGCGGTAATCGCGATCTTCGAACAGGCCGGCACGTTTGAACAAGTATCCGGCGAGAATAATCAGCAGTAGCGCAACAGGCTGAATCAGCGCAGACACGACACTCCCCTAATCCCTAATCATCTCTTTCTCTTCCTACCCGAAGCCATCTTAGGAGCATCCCCTGCCACCAAGCCACCCATCACCGTCCTGTTTCTTCCACCCACTGGAAGAAACACTCCGCTCACGCGCCCCTCAGCGTCCCAATTCCTCCACCCGCTGGAAGAATCCACCCGCAAACAAGCCTGCCACCGTCCCAAATTATCCAGTCAGTGGAAGAATCCACCCGCAAACGAGCTCCCCAACGTCCCAAATCCTCCAGTCAGTGGAAGAATTGGGACGCAAACGGGCAAAATGTTTTCAACATGTTCTCAAAAAGGCTTATTGAGTGGACTACAATGACCAAGAACTGGCGGAATTCCGCCGTTTTCTGAAAGTGCGCGAGATGGGACTTGAACCCACACGTCAAAGACACAGGAACCTAAATCCTGCGCGTCTACCAATTCCGCCACTCGCGCAAGTAGCCATATCGGGGCGAAACGCTCCTGATACGCGAAACCCTAGATGCTTTCACATCTAGGGCGCTGGAGCCACTTGACAGAATCGAACTGTCGACCTGCTCATTACGAGTGAGCCGCTCTACCGACTGAGCTAAAGTGGCAATGCCCGGAAGCACACGCCATCCGCGCACAAGACATAAAGCGTACCAGAAAGTCTCACCCCACGCAAATCCGCGTCGCGCCAAGCATGGCCGAAACCCCCTAAGCTAGTGGCGCAGGAGTTTGTGGGCCAAATCGCTCACGCCGTAGCGCAGCTTGCTCACCGGAAGCGTGAATTCGCCCGGCAGTTCCTCAACGTAGCCGTTGAAGCCCTGCTTGAACTCGAGCACGCCGCGTCCATCGTCTTCCGGATCGTCGAACACTCCCGAAATGCCATAGAAGTTGTACCGCGTCACTCCGCGTTCCAAGCAACGCGACATCATCTCATGCTGTAAGGCGGTGGGCGCGTAGAACTTGGCGTAACGATCGTCGGATCCGCTGGAGAAATACACCAGCTCGCGTTCATGCCACATGAACAGACCTACGGCGACCGGCACCACTTCGCCGTCACGAGCGATGCGCTCGTTCGCATCCTCAATGCGGCGACGTGCGGACTCCACGTTCTTCTGAGCCGTATCGAGTTTCTTGCGCACATCATCCGGGTACTTCGTATGCTCAAGCGAACGCTCCAAGCGTTCCACGTCTTTCGAGAACTTCGCCAGCTTTTCCTCCCAGGATTGCAAATAGCGGTCAAGATGCACTTCCGCCACCATGAACTCGGCCTTGTCTCCAAACGCATCATATACGCGTTCGAAGTAATCAAGGCTACGGTTGGCGAAATGCTGGCGTTCGCTACTCAGCTCGCAAATATCGTGGAACACGTTCAGCTCACTGCGATCCAGGCGTCGAACCTCCACGCCGCTGTTCCGCGCGATCTTGACGTTACGACGCGTGTTCTTCGCATACGAAGCGAGCAGCTCGCCGGCGTTCGAGAACTCTCTCAAGTCCTTGACGTAATTCCAACGGTTCATCAGGGCATCGTATCCACGGGTAAAGCCAGCATGCTTCCAACCCAGCCGCTCGTACTCCCGCACCATCTCATCATTGGGTTCGGCCATGGCCTTGCCTTGCGAATCACGAACGCAATACACCTGGTTGGGCCAGCACGTCAGGCTGATGGCGTGAACCCGTTCGGCAGCCTCGCGCAAACCTTCGGTCAACGCGGTCATCTGCTCTCCGTTATTCCCATTGCACAACGGGCCAAGCCATAACGAGCCTTCCACGCCGAAACGCCCTTGCGAAAAAGCCACCAACGCGCCAGCCACCGGAGCATCGTGCGAATCCACCAATCCAACGTATTGCGTTTGCATGCCGTCGGACTGAGCCAATGCCGCCATTTCGGAAGTCTGCTGGAATCCGCCGTATCTGCTCGCGGCGGAAAGCTCATCAAACTCACTACCGCTCAGCTCGCGCACATTCCATTCAGACGATTCTTGCTCTTGTTCCTCACTCGCATTCACTTCGCGCATCACGATCCGTAACTGCCTTTCACTATCCCAACTGGCTAAAATCCCTTTTCACCAAAAGCGATAACCTAGTCCGGCCTACAGTCGCTGTCAACAGCGTTCACATAACCCTCGCGCACCTATAAGCCCCCACCCAGAATCCTCCAAGCGGAAGGTGAGCTAATAGCTAGTGGCGCAGGAGTTTGCGGAGGGCGGTCTTGAGTTTGAAGGTCAGCGGGCGTACGGGAAGCACGAATGAGCCCATGAGTTCCTCGACGTACCCGTTGAAGCCTTGCTTGAATTCGAGTACGCCACGACCCTCATCTTCCGGATCGTCGAACACGCCGTTGATGCCGTAGAAGTTGTAGCGGGTCACACCACGCTCCACACACAGATGCAGCATGGCATCATGCTGAATGAGCGCGGAAGCGTAGAACGGCTTGTACTTTTCCACACTGCCTGAGAACAGATACACCGTTTCACGAGCGTGTTCCACGAATAGGGATGCTGCCGCCGGAAGCACGTCACCGTCTTTGGCGTACTCGGCCGCCTCGGTCAAACGTTTTTCCGCCGCCGCCAAGTTTCGGGACTCCTCCCCTAGCTGGCGTTCCGTTTTGGTGGTCGGATGCTCGTCGTACTTGGCCTGCAGCACATCGACCTTCTTCCGCAAGGCGTCGCGCTTGGATTCCATGTCGGCAATGTATTCGCCGATGTGAATCTGCGCCACCATGAAGTGCGCCTTACTGCCGTAAGCTTGCTTGAACTTGCGGAAGTAGGCTTCACCACGATATTCGAAATTACGGCGTTCGGCGGTGGCCTGCTCGATGTCGGCAAACACCTGCAGCTCGTCTTCGCCTAGCTCGCGCACATGCACGCCCATGGATGCGGCACGTTTCACGCTCCACTGCGTGCGCTTGTCATACGACTTGAGCAGTGACTTTTCGTCGGTAATGCCAGTCAGGTCTTTCAGGTAACGCCAGCGCGGCACCGCAGTGTAGCCGATGGTGAAGCCGTCATGCATGAAGCCGAGGTTTTTCAACGTTTCCACGACATCATCAGCAGGAGCACCACCTTGGTCGGCTGGCAGTTCGCCGCCACGCGAGTCATGCAGGCAGTATGGCATTTCCGGCACGATTTCCATCTGTGCGGAACCTTTCGCCTTCGCGTGCTGCTTGAGTTGGGTCATGAAATATTCGGTCAATTCGCGATCGCGATAGTCACACAAGGGGCCGTCGTGCACCACACTGAAGGTGGAAAGGCGGCTGCGATGCGTTTCGAATAATGCTCCCGCAACGATTGTGCCGTTTTCTTGAACGCCAAGGTATTCCACTTCGATCCCTTGGCCGGCACGCAGACGGCCTGCGGCAGAGGTCTGTTGAAAGTTGCCGTCCGCGTGATGTGCGGAAAAATCGTCAAACGCCTCCGGACTCAACGTAACCAGAGAAAATGCTCGCATGTAATCCTACCCCTTCATGCTGGTTGATTACGAGATTGATTGCCGTACGCAACCAGCATGATGGTAGCACGAGTCAAAGGACTGTGATTTCAGTGGGGATTACCGGGTCGCCCTTCATGAGGCTTTGCGCGCCGATCGGCAGTTCGGCCAGCGCCTGGGCACGGTAATTATGCGCGTTGACGATGGCTTCGTGGCCCTGATAATCGGAGCTGATTTCGCCGTTGCTCACGTAGCCGACCAGCAGATCCTTCCAGCCTTCTTCCGGCTGATAGGCGGCCAGCTGCTCTTCGGAGCCGGAAATCACATGTTCGCAGTCGGCCAGCGAATACTCGTACGAACGGAAGGCGAGCTTGCGGCCCGGAACCGTGGCCTTGTCCTTCGACTTCTTGGCCACCGGCTGCATGTCACCAGCGGAATTCTCGCGTTCAGTCAGCTTGTACACCATCGCACAGGTCGGAGCGCCCGATCCGGTGACGAGCATGGTGCCCACGCCATACGAATCGACCGGCGCGGTCTGCAGCGAAGCGAGCGCATACTCGTCCAAATCGTTGGTAACGGTGATCTTCGTGTTGGTAGCGCCCAACGCATCCAGCTGGTTGCGCACGCGCTGCGCCAACGACGCCAGATCGCCGGAATCGATGCGCACGCCGCCCAATTCGGGTCCGGCCACGTCAACAGCTGTCTTCACGGCCTCTTCAATGTTGTACGTGTCAACCAACAGTGTGGTGTTCTTGCCGAGCGCGGCAATCTGCGATTCAAACGCGCTGCGCTCATCATCATGCACCAGCGTGAAGCAGTGCGCGGCCGTGCCGATGGCATTCAAGCCATACATTTGCGCGGCCAGCAGATTGGCCGTGCCCTTGAATCCGCCCACTACCGCAGCACGGGCAGCGGCAACGGCGGCCCACTCGTTCGTACGGCGCCCGCCATATCCATGCACGGGCGATCCTTCGCGGCGCTGACCATGCGGGACGCGGCCGACGCGACCGCGGAATCGTAATTCAGAATGCTCAGCAACAGCGTTTCCAGCAGCGTGCACTCGCCGAACGTGCCTTCGACTTGCAGAATCGGCGAATTCGGGAAGAACATCTCACCTTCGCGATAGCCCTTGATCGAACCGGAAAAATGGAAATTCTCAAGCCATTTGATAGTTTCGGGGCCCACTACTTTGCGATCTGCAAGGAATTTCAGATCATTATCGTCAAGATGGAAATTTTCAAGCGCGTCAAGAATACGACCTTGGCCGGCGGCCACCCCATAGTGGCGGCCAAGCGGCAGATGACGGGTGAAAATCTCGAATACGCACTTGCGATTGGCGGTGCCGTCCCTCAGGCACGCGTCAAGCATGGTGTATTCGTACATGTCGGTCATGAGTGCAGGTGAATAATCCAGCATTTCCAAAGCCTTTCTGACTTTTGGTGAAACTGACCATAAGTGTAGGCCTCGCCGTGGCCAAGCACAGGTTTTCGTTCCATCATACGTGCTTGCATGCCTGTATTACGTGAGACAAACGTGAGATGCGCGCAAATTCGGGCACGACGCAAATTGGGATAGGCAAATTGAGGTGCAGCAAGAGGCGAGTTCAAGACGGAAAGACGGGTTTTCGGCTGGTGATACTGTTTTTTCGGAAAATACAAACGATTGTTGATCGTGTGATCAATCGAAAGCAGAGAAGTCAGCGATGGTAGCGATTAAAGACTTGTTGGGCGAAACGATGATTCGTACGGACGGACGCAAGGTGGATGAGCTGCGTCCGGTGCGCATCACCCGTCATTTCACGGATGTTCCGGAAGGATCCGTGCTTGTGGAATGCGGCAATACGCGAGTGATGTGCACGGCCACGTTCACCGCAGGCGTGCCACGTTGGCGCAAGGACTCCGGCTTGGGCTGGGTCACCGCGGAATATGCGATGCTGCCGCGAGCCACTGCAGACCGCACCGATCGTGAATCCGTGCGCGGCAAGATCGGCGGACGCACGCATGAGATCAGCCGACTGATCGGACGTTGTCTGCGCGGTGTGGTCGACATGAAGGCACTCGGCGAAAACCAGGTGCAGATCGACTGCGACGTGCTGCAGGCCGACGGCGGCACCCGAACAGCGTCGATCACCGGCGCATATGTGGCGCTCGTGGACGCCATGCGCTGGGCCGAGAAGCACAAGCACATCAGGTCCGCCGAGCGCGTGATCAAAGACAGCGTTTCCGCCGTGTCCGTAGGCGTGATCGATGGCACACCGATGCTTGACCTGCCGTACATCGAAGACAGCAAGGCCATGACCGATATGAACGTGGCCATGACCGGTTCCGGCGAATTCATTGAAATTCAGGGCACTGCCGAACACCGCCCGTTCAACCGCGCCGAGTTGAACGCGCTGCTCGACCTGGCGGAAAAGGGCAACAAGGAACTGCAGGCCGCACAGCAGTCCGCGCTCGCACAGGACTGAAGGCTGCAAGTCGGACGTAAGCCGACCGCAGGCTGGCCTCGCAAACCAATCGTAGGTTAGGCAAGTCAGGGCACGTCAAACGCACGTCAGGCAAGCCGACATCAACGAAGCAACGAACAGCAACGAAAGGAATCGGAACGTGAGAATTATCGTCGCAACGCATAACGAGGGCAAACTCGTTGAAATCAACCGCATTCTGGAAGATTGCCTGGGTGCGGACGCGGATCAGGTGGAGCTGGTGTCGGCCGGTTCGCTGAATCTGCCGGATCCGGTGGAAGATGGCGTGACCTTCCAAGAGAACGCGCTGCTCAAGGCCCGTGATGTGGCCGCACGTACGGGCTGCCCGGCAATCGCCGACGATTCCGGTCTGATTGTGGACGTGATGGGCAATGCCCCCGGCATTCTTTCCGCACGTTGGGCGGGCAAGCATGGCGATGACAAAGCCAACAACGCGCTGCTGCTCGCGCAGATCGCCGACATTCCGGATGCCAAGCGTACCGCGCGTTTCCGTTGCGCGGCCGCGTTGGTGGTGCCGCAAACCGAAGCAGGCGCAGGCGCCGATGGTCGTTATGCGATCGCTCAGGAAATCGTGGAAACCGGCGAAATGCCGGGCGTGCTGCTGCATGAGCTCATGGCGAGCATGGCTTCGGCTACGACCCGCTGTTCGTGCCCGACGATCAGCCGGCGCGTGCCGTCGAAGCCGGCGAGAAGCTCACGTCCGCGCAGATGGAACCGGCCGAAAAGAACGCCATCTCCCATCGCGGCAAGGCGTTGCGCGCCCTGCTGCCATCCGTGGCCACTCTGCTGAAGTAGGGCTGAAACGAGTCGCAGCAGTCTCTATTAGACGTTCTGCTAGGTGTTCTAAAGGTGTGGAACTGTAGTTTGCGGTTCCACACCTTTTATTTTCCGCTTTTTCGCCAACTGGGCGTCACCGCCCTTCGCCAACCAGTCTTCACTGATCTTCGTCAGTCCACCGAACTTCACCGATCGTCGGCGCGAAAATCCTTGCCATCATAATTCGCCCAATCCGGGTATGGCGCCCCCGTTTCGATGCTGTGCTGAATATCGCGATACAAGTGCAGTTTGCGCAACACATGCATGTACGCCTCTTCCAGCGCGGCCCGCTGTTTCAAAATCGCTTGATGCCGCGATTCCAACAATTCCAGCATGTCCGCAATGTGCGCACGCTCGTCTTTTTCGTATGCGAAGAAGCGTTTGAGTTCATCGATGCTCATGACCGCATGTTTGAAGCAGGCGATCGCCTCGAGCCGCCCGATATGCGAGTCGGTGTACACGCGTCGCCCCGCATCGTCGCGCTCCACGTCGCACAGCAGCCCCTGATCCTCGTAATAGCGCAAGGTCGACGTCTGCACATGGAATCGTTGCGCGACTTCACGAATCGTATATGTTGCCATTCCCCTTCTCATTTCTACGATTTTCTAGGTTTTTCTAGCGATTTTGCGATTCCTTGCGATTGTCAATCATCGGAAAACACACTATCGACGATACTTGCATTCAAGTTTACTTGAAGTGCGACGATAGTATCGTCGACAAACTTACGACATGCGCCAACTCAAGCAACACAGCGCACAGCGGAATACGCAGAGTTTTCAAGGAGGAACCATGCTTGAACCGACCACCGTCTACACGCCGTCACCCGCTCGATACGATTCCATGACCTACAATCATGTGGGCGAGAGCGGCCTGAAACTTCCAGCGGTTTCGCTCGGCTTTTGGCATAATTTCGGCGATATCACGCCGTACGCCACTATGCGTGACATCGTGTTCACCGCATTCGACAACGGCATCACACATTTCGATCTCGCCAACAATTACGGTCCCGAGCCGGGCAGTGCGGAAAAGAACTGCGGCCGTCTGCTGCGCGAATATTTCCATCATCATCGCGACGAACTGATCATCAGCACCAAAGCCGGCTACGAAATGTGGCTCGGCCCCTACGGTGATCTCGGCAGCCGCAAATATCTACTCGCCTCGCTCGACCAAAGCCTCGAACGCCTCGGTCTCGACTATGTCGACATTTTCTACCATCACCACATGGATTCCTCCACGCCGCTCGAAGAAACCATGGGCGCGTTGGCAACCGCCGTGCAAAGCGGCAAGGCACTCTACGTGGGCCTGAGCAATTACGATGGTCCGACGCTGGAAAAGGCCACCGCGATCCTCGATGAGCTGCATGTGCCGTTCATCATCAACCAGAACCGTTACAGCATTTTCGACCGCACCGTGGAACGCAACGGATTGAAGAAAACCGCCAAAAAGCTTGGCAAAGGTCTTATCACGTTCTCGCCGCTCGAACAGGGTCTGCTCACGAACCGCTATCTCAACGGCGTGCCCGCAGACAGCCGCATCGCGCACGACGGTCGATTCCTGCAGGAAAGCGCGTTGACGCCGGAACGCCTGCAGCAGATCCGCGACCTGAACGATCTTGCCGCCGAACGCGGGCAGACGCTTGCCGAAATGGCGCTCGCCTGGCTGCTGCACGACGGTTACGTGACCTCCGTGCTTGTCGGCGCTTCCCGCCCGCAGCAGCTGCTCGACAATATCGGCGCGTTGAAGAACACCACGTTCAGCGATGAGGAATTGCGTCGCATCGACGAAATTTCGTTGCGCTAAACGCGGATATTTCAAAACGGCAAGCTGACAATAAAACGCGACAGCAATAAAAATCTGCCGAGACAATCTCAATCATCGAAAAATAATTTCGATGTAGAGACCATCTCGGCAGATTTTTATATGTAATCGCTTTCGGCAATCTTCAGAAATTTCAACGAAATTCCAAGATCACCATACGATGAAAGAGATAAAAAAACGATTAGAAATTGGAATTCATCATTTCATCGTAGATACGCTTGCAATCCGGACATACCGGGAACTGCGAAGGATCACGCTTCGGCACCCACACCTTGCCGCACAACGCCACCACCGGGCGTCCGGTACGACGGGACTCGGCAATGCGATCGCGCGACACATAATGCGCGAAACGATCCGCATCGCCGTTGCCGCCATCATCCAGCTTCGTCTCCTCTTCGGGGCGTTCCAGCACCGCAGTGCCGGTACCCGCGTCGGGATTGGAAAGCGGCGAGACCGGATCAGCCTCGTCAATGAAGCCGTCGCGATCATCGAATATCGAACATGCCATAATCAACTCCTCAAATACGCCGCAACCGCGGCACCACTGCCTCCATCATAGCCATGAAAACCCACATATTCGCCGACACTTCGCGTAATTTCACGCAATCGCGGTACGCTTGAAGCTATGACAATTGCAGTTTGCCCCGGGTCGTACGACCCAGTGACCGCCGGACATTTGGACGTCATCGAACGTTGCGCGCGTTTTTTCGATGAAGTGCATGTCGTAGTGGCGGTGAACGCGGCGAAAACACCGATGTTTTCCGAAGAGACCCGCGTTGAGATTATCCGTAAGGCGCTTGAAGAGCGGAATTGCCGCAATATCAAGGTTGCTTCAACAACCGGACTGATTACCGACTATTGCAAGAAGGTCGGTGCGACGGTTATCGTGAAGGGGCTTCGGCAGAATGGCGATTATGAAGCCGAGTTGGGTATGGCGCTGGTCAATCGCAAGCTTGCCGACGTGGAAACGCTGTTTTTGCCGGCGGCGCCCGATTTGGAACATATCTCCAGTTCGATTGTGAAAGATGTGGCACGTCACGGCGGCGATGTGACCGGCATGGTGCCCGATTGCGTGATTCCGCTGCTCGGAGAAGCGCTCAATAATGAAAAGAGGGCATGATGGGTGAAGAAACGAATGCGTACGATCCGGCCGGCAGCCAGTTTGACGACGACGTGACCGCCGAACGCCCGACCGATCGGGCGGCCCAATCCGGTCAGAAGGCGCAAGCCACGGCACGCGCCGCCGAGCCGGTCAAACCGTTGATTTCCATGTCTGATCTGCCGGATTTACGCAACACGTTCAATCCCAACGCGCCGCTGGACGATTCCAACGATTTGAGCCGCGACGAATTCACCACCGTGTACGACATTATCGACAAACTCGAATCGGCATTGGACGAAGCGAAACCGATACTGTTCTTCCCCGGCAGCGTGCGCGTCGACCGCGACGAATTCACCGAACAGCTCGACCAGTTGAAGAAAATGATGCCGGTGCAGCTGGAACGCGCCTCGGCGTTGATGCGTGAGTCGGAACGACGTTTGGAAAGCGCGCAAACGCAAGCCAACGCCATCGTCGCTTCGGCGCAATCGCGTGCGGCAGACACGATACGTGAGGCCAACGAGCAGGCGCAATTCCTCGCCGGGCAGGAAAACGTGACCGAACTGGCTCGGCAGAAGGCGCGTGCTATTCTCGACCAAGCGCAAGCCAGGGCCGACCATCTCACGCAGGGAGCTGACAAATACTGCACCACGGTGATGGAAACGCTGCAACAGCAGCTCGGCAAGCTTGGCAACGACGTGCAGGCGGGATTGAACGTACTGTATGATCGCCAGCGCGAAGCGAGCACGCATGTGCCGCATCTTGACGCAAACGACTATCCGGAAAGCTGAATGGAAGGCTGAACATGGCACGTATCGAAGATTCCCCGTGGGCGATTTCCGTGGCGCAAGTCGCCTCACGAGCCGGGCAAAGCAAGGAGATCGACGCAACGTTCCCCGCACCGAGCGGCATCGGCGATGAGATCGTCGGCGTTGAGGAGGGTGCGGATGTGACCGTTGTCGGCTCGTTCGACTCCATTGTCGACGGCCTGATTTTCAACGCCCGCATCAGTGCCCCCGTGCACGCCGAATGCACCCGCTGTCTGAAACCGATCAAGCGCGATTGGACGGTGAACGTCACTTCGTTCTTCCCATATGAAGACAAGTCCGCAAGCGTTGCGTCCGGCAAGGGCGGCAAAAACGGCAAGGGCGGCGTCAAGGAAGAGGAAGTCGACATTATCGCCGGCGAAGACGAGTCGGAGGATTCGTATCCGTTGCTTGAAGGCGGATCCTGGGCCGATATTGAGACGCTTCTGCGCGACACGTTGGTCGAGGAACTGCCGTTGCAGCCGCTGTGCAAGCCTGATTGCTTGGGATTGTGCTCTCAGTGCGGCGCCGATCTGAACGAGGATCCGGACCATCATCACGATGTGACCGATATTCGTTTCGCCGCTTTGGAAGGCTTGAAGGCCCGGCTGGAAGGCAACGAGTAAGGTCCATCCGGGTGCTGGCAGGGCTGATTTTGCTCGGTTTTTGCAATTTGTACGGAGCACAAGTTAAGATACTGAACGCTTAAGCTCAATCGTTCGAACGAAACAGAGGAAACACAATGGCACTGCCTAAGTACAAGACCTCGCGCGCGAATACTCATTCTCGCCGCGCAAACTGGAAGGCCAAGGCGCCCAGACCGTTACCTGCCCGAACTGTGGCGCTCCGGCGCTGCCGCACATGGCCTGCCCGAGCTGCGGCGCCTACCGCGGCCGCGTGTACCGCGAGGCTGTCCGCTCCATCCACACCAAGTGAGTGGCTGCCGAGTAACGGCATGAAGCATTGAAACCCTGCCATCGACGGGTGGCAGGGTTTTGTATATTTCAGGCTGCGCACTTGGCCATATGCATTCGCATGCACCCGACCATCTCACCTCGCATCCGCCAAGTATCGCATCCACCTAGTATCCGCGCATTTCCCTGCATTTCCGCCTCGACATGGGTGGAGAGTAGACTGAACGGGATTGTTGTTTGCATAGCAATCGGCCAGATTCGCTGGCTTGTTGCCACGTACGCAACGTCCCGAACAGCGCGGCGAGCTTCGCCGTCGCATACCCACTACGAAACCGAGGACGATTATGACCCAGAACAACGCCGACGCATCCGCCGTTCCCGAAGGCGAGATGACCGCCAACGCACTGCTTGAAGCGCTCGGCACCACGCTCGAACCCGACCTGCTGGTCGAAGCGCTCACCCACGCTCCTTCTCGCACGAGAATCCGGGCGCAAAAAACTACGAACGTTTGGAATTCCTTGGCGACGCCGTGCTTGAGCTCGTCTCCACGGAAACCCTGTACAAGGCACACCCCGACATGAACGAGGGGCAGCTTGCGAAAATGCGCGCGAAAGCCGTTTCCGAGGAATCCTTGAGCAAAATCGCTCGCGAAAAGCTCAATGCAGGCCCGTACATTCTGCTCGGTCATGGCGAAAGCGATCAGGGCGGCGCTGATAAAAGCTCGATTCTGTGCGATATCGTCGAATCGTTGATCGGTGCGACGTTCATTCAGCATGGCATTGACGAGGCACGTCGCGTTGTGCATCATCTTGTTGACGAAACGCTTGCGGAAGTCGCGACGGAAGGCCCAGCCCTCGATTGGAAAACCTCGCTTACCGTCAAAGCGCATGGCATGGGCTTCGGCGAACCGCGCTACCAGATGTCGGTTTCCGGTCCGGAATATGCGCAAGTGTTCACTGCGAACGTCATGCTGGGCGAAAGCGACGAAATCATCAGCACCGGCACAGGCACCAGCAAGCGCAAGGCGCAACTCGCCGCAGCCGAAGAAGGTTGGAAGGCACTGGACAATCGCAAGCCTGAAGCACAAAACGTCCGTAAGCATCGCAAACATCATCACAAGCACAACGGCAACGAAAGTAACGGCAGCAACGGCGAAAACACCAGTAAGTAGTCGCAGGTAGATAACAAGCAGCTACGAATCCGCCCTCTCATACCGCCGCGGAACGCAATACGCCAGAATATGGCACGAATCCGGCATATTCTCCTGTCAGCCGATAGCATAGACTGATTACTAGCGAAGGATTGCGATTCGCAAGTCGCCACAAGCGATTGCGCCGCTTTCCGATGATGGGGTTCGGCTGATTGCGTGCACCGAAACGCGGCAGCATACCCCTGTAAGAAAGTTCCACGAGCGAATATGAGAGGGAACATGGTGTTACCTACGCCCCTGCAGGCATTCAGCGGCATGCCCAAGGCAGCCGCAACCACTGAAAAGCAGACCATTGTTGACGGCGAGAAGATGACCGGCGCCGAAGCGCTGGTACGTTCGCTGGAAGATCTGGGCGTCAAGGATGTTTTCGGCGTTCCAGGCGGCGCGATTCTGCCGGTATACGATGCAATCAATGATGAAACCAGCTTCCGTTTTGTGCTGATGCGCCACGAACAGGCCGCAGGTCATGCGGCTGAAGGCTATGCCGTATCGACCGGTCAGGTCGGCGTGTGCATCGTCACGTCCGGCCCGGGCGCCACGAACATGATCACCCCGATCGCCGACGCGAACATGGATTCCGTGCCGATGGTGGTCATCACCGGCCAGGTCGGCGTGAACGCCATTGGCACCGACGCCTTCCAGGAAGCCGATATCGTCGGCGCAACCTACCCGGTGGTCAAGCACTCCTATCTGGTCACGCGTGCGCAGGACATTCCGCGTGTGCTGGCTGAAGCGCACTATGTGGCACGTTCCGGCCGCCCTGGTCCGGTGGTGGTCGACGTCACCAAAACCGCACAGACCGGCGATATGTACTATTCGTGGCCGCAGCGCATGATTCTGCCCGGCTACAACCCCACCACGAAGGCGCACGGCCGTGTGCTTTCCGACGCTGCGAAGCTGTTCGAGCAGTCGTACCGTCCGGTGCTGTATGTGGGCGGCGGCGCGGCACGTTCCGATGCCGGCAAGCTCGTGCAGGAGCTGGCGGAAGTCACGAACGCTCCGATCGTCACCACGCTGCCCGCACGCGGTGTTGTGCCTGATTCCGATCCGAAGGTGCTTGGCATGCTTGGCATGCATGGCACGATTGCCGCTACCGGTGCCGTGCAGCGTTGCGATCTGCTTGTTGCGATCGGCGCTCGTTTCGACGATCGTGTAACCGGCAAGCTTGACGCTTTCGCTCCGGGTGCACGTGTGATTCACATTGATATCGATCCGGCGGAAATCGGCAAGAACCGTCAGCCGGATGTGCCGATCGTTGGCGATGTGGCAACCGTGCTGAAGGATCTCATTCCGGAAATCAAGCGCGAGCAGGCCGTGCATGGCAAGCCTGACACTTCGCATTGGTGGGAGATCATCAACGATTGGCGTGAAAAGTACCCGATCAAGTGGGATGAGCCGACCGATGGTTCGCTCGCTCCGCAGTGGGTCATCAAGCAGCTTTCCGACCTGGCTGATTCTGACACGATTTGGGTTACCGGTGTGGGCCAGCATCAGATGTGGGCCACGCAGCTCATCGATTTCGAGAAGCCGCATTCTTGGCTGAGCTCCGGCGGCCTCGGCACCATGGGTTACGGACTGCCGGCCGCCATCGGCGCTCGTGTCGGTTCCGAACGTTTCCATGAGGGCGAGAAGCCGGTGTGGCTGATTGACGGTGACGGTTCCTTCCAGATGACTTCTGAAGAGCTGGCGACCGCGTTCCACGATCACACGCCGATTAAGATCGCACTGCTGAACAATTCCGTGTATGGCATGGTTCGTCAGTGGCAGACCCTGTTCTACGGCGAGCATTATTCCGCCACCAATCTGATGGATGGAGAGAATACGCCGGAAATCGTGGATGTTCCTGATTTCGTGAAGCTTGCCGAAGCGTACGGTTGCGTCGGCATGCGCGCGTTCACGGAAGAAGAAGCCATTGAGGCGATCAAGAAGGCCAACGAAATCAACGATCGCCCGGTGCTTATCGATTTCCGCGTGTGGAAGGACGCTATGGTATGGCCGATGGTCGCAGCTGGCGATGCCAACGACAATGTCACCTATATGCCCGGAATCAAGCCGCTGCAGCGCCCGAAGGCCGCTGCCGACAACGAGTAAACGAGCAAACGAGTAAGTAGTAAGGAAGGGTCTACCAATGTATCCTGCATCTCAGCCGGGTTCCAAGCGCCATACGCTTTCCGTGCTCGTGGAGAACCGTCCGGGCGTGCTGGCGCGTATTGCCGGCCTGTTCGCCCGTCGTGCGTTCAACATCAACTCACTGTCCGTCTCCCCCACCGAGCGCCCTGACATTTCTCGCGTCACGGTGACCGCCGACGTGGAGGAAGTGCCACTCGAGCAGATCATCAAGCAGCTCAACAAGCTGCTGCATGTGTTGAAAATCGTGGATTTGGATCCGAACACCACTGTGGAGCGCGAACTGGTGCTTATCAAGGTGGCTGCCGACGAATCCAACCGTTCCGACGTGCTTGAGATCGTGCGTCTGTTCCGCGTGCGCGTGGTCGATGTGAATCCGGAGTCGCTGACCATCGAAGCCACCGGTGCCGAAGGCAAGATTGATGCGCTGCTGGGGCTTTTGGAGCATTACGGCATTATCGAGCTGGTTCGTTCCGGCGCGGTGGCCGTGACCCGCGGTCCGAAGGCGCTGAGCGAAAAGGTGCTCGGCTCCGAGATCACCGGTCGCTGATCCAATCAGCCTAATCCCAAACCTACAGGGCTTTCCCGTTTCAACGCGGGACAGCCCTTTTTGTTGTCAGATCTGCGATTACGCAACAGCCATCTCACCTATCGCAATCATTCCTCGGCCAACTTTCTCCTCCCAAAAGTTGGAAAACGTAAGAATTAGTACCCCCAACCGGTTGGAAAAGTGTAAAAACTATACCCTCTTTTGGTTGAAAAAGTGTAAAATCATCACCCCCTACCGGTTGTAAAAATGTAATCGGGGGTATCGTTTCTGTTTGGAAAAGTGTATAATAGAAATCCTAAGACACTCGCAAATCATTGAAATTTAAACGATTGAAGGAGTTCATCATGCTACAGAGAAAAGCGCTGAAGCAATTCCAAGCTTGGCATGATGCCCCATCACATACCGCACTTCTCGTAACAGGCGCAAGGCAGGTTGGCAAAACCTATCTCATCCGAGAATTCGCCAATCAACATTATGAGAGTTTCGCGGAATTTAATTTCATTCAGAATCCAAATGCGGCGCGAATCTTCAACCCTCCCAGCGATGCGGCAACCATGCTCATGCGTATGGAACTGGCATCCGGCCAACGTTTCATTCCGGGAAAAACGCTGATTTTTCTTGATGAAATCCAAGCATGCAAGGAAGCCGCAACAGCCATCAAATTTCTTGTGGATGACGGCAGATATGATTTCGCCATGTCAGGATCTTTACTCGGAGTCGAACTTGAAGATGTTCGCTCCGTCCCAGTTGGATATCAAAGCGAAGTAATGATGTTCCCTCTGGATTTTGAGGAATTCTGCTGGTCACAGAATGTCGATGCAAAAATTTTCGATATGCTGAAGGAATGCTACGAGAAAAAGCAGCCAGTAGATGAATTTATTCACGAACATCTTATGTCGTTATTCCGAAAATATCTGATTATTGGAGGCATGCCAGCTGCAGTATCGTCTTTTGCGCAAAACAAGAGTCTCATAGACGTTCGCCAGGTGCAAGAAGATATCAAACAAGGTTATCGTCGCGACATCAGCCAATACGCGCGCAAAGAAGATCGTCTGCATATTCGCTCTATTTACGATCTCGTTCCAAGCGAACTCAACAATCCCAACAAGCGTTTCACGTTCGCAAAAATCGAGAAGAACGCACGCTTCCAAGCCGTCGCTAATGATTTCGACTGGCTTGCCGCAGCAAACGTTGCCATTCCCGCCTACAATGTGGACGAACCCCGCAAACCGTTGGAAATGTCGAAAGAACGCAATCTGTTCAAACTGTTTTACTCCGACGTTGGACTGCTCACAGGCGCATATCTCAACTCGACCGCTCTTGATATTCTTGCCGGCGATGACGAAGTTAATTATGGAGCAATCTACGAGAATGTGGTAGCCCAGGAACTTACCGCCCACGGTTTTTCTCGTCTGTATTATTACAACAGCAAGCGCTTGGGAGAGCTTGATTTTCTTGTTCAAGATCGCAATGACAATATCATTCCCATTGAAGTGAAATCAGGAAAGAATTACAAGGTTCATCGAGCGCTTAATAATGTGTTGGCAGAGGAAAGTTATCACCTTCGCCAAGGATTAGTTTTCGGCCCCGGCAACATCGAAACCGATCACAACATCACCTACTACCCCATCTACCTAATCAGCAAGTTTTACAACAACTAGCCCAGTAGCATTCATCGTGATGCCACGAACCATGATGATGGCAGCACGACAGGGAGCATTATGACTGAAATTATTCATGATGGGGTTCCTTTACTTCATATACGGAAACAACAAGATCCGTATTGCCGATATTGATAATGGACAATGAGGTGGCATCTGGGAAATTCTTCGCCGGGAGAGAGATCGTTTCTATTCCGTTAGATGTACAGGCCTCCCTAGTGGTTAGGGTGTGTGGCTGTCCATCTTTGTAGAGAACAAACGAATAAGGAGCCTGCTCCTTCTGCTTACACATGGAGATGACATAATACATATTGCTGTCATCAACTGTTTTTGTAAATGAAATAGCATCATCGCCATGTACGGATTTCGCACCCAACTTGTTTACTAGAACCAGTTTGCCCGAGCTATTGAGATCATCGACGGCGACACGATCCAGAGCGTCCACAGTAAATGCTTTATATGCCTGTTTTGCGGCATCATCATTCTCGCTGCCGCTCTGTACGGAGCCATCACCGAAACTTTCATGTGCAGCTTTCGTGCAGCCAACGCATGACCACAACAACAAGCTGGACAACAAGCAACAGGCGCTTCTTCGCATCACTTGATTCATAAGGCACCTCCATTGGTCTCTCCGACAAGAACAGCTAAGGTTTCCTGCAATAACAAGAATATGACATTGGCACATGGAATGCCACGCATCGCTGTCGCACGAATGGCCAACATTCACCGGAAACGATGGAGGAGCTGCGCCGCCGCCACAACATGCACACCCTGTCCGGTAATTGACGCGGACGATACGAATGCTACTCGAGCTGTTCGGAGAGCTCCATCCATTCGAGTTCGAGTTCTTCGGACTCGTCGGTGACGGCTTGAAGCTGGTCGTTGAGCTTGCCTAGGCCCTCGTAGTCGCTGGGGTCGTGCGCGGCCATTTGCTGCTCAAGATCGGCTTTCTGCTCTTCGAGTTTGGCGAGTTTGCGCTCGATTGCCGATACGCGCTTGGAGGCTTCGTGAAAGGCCTTGCCGGAAAGTTTCGGCGTAGAAGGCGCGGAAGATGCGGTTTCAGCAGTCGCAGACCCACTTGCGGAGTTGCCTGCGGTGCCTCGGTCGTGGAACCGGCAGTCCCAGCGGAACCGCCCCTCTTGCCTTTGCCGGCACCTGCCTTTTCGTCCGCAAACGGATTCTTGCCGTTCTTGATGGCCTCAGTCATGTCCAGATAATCCTGCACGCCACCGGGCAGGTGGCGCACCTTGCCGCCGATCAGCGCGAACTGCTGATCGGTGACACGTTCGAGTAGATACCGGTCATGGGAGACGACGATCAGAGTTCCCGGCCAAGTGTCGAGCAGATCCTCCATCACGGCGAGCATGTCGGTGTCGAGATCATTGCCGGGCTCATCCATGATGAGCACGTTCGGCTCGTCCAGTAGGATCAGCAGCAACTGCATACGACGCTTCTGACCACCCGATAGGTCCTTGATCGGCGTCATCAGCTGCGCCGACTCGAATCCGAGACGCTCCATCATCTGCCCCGGCGTGGTTTCCTTGCCGTCCACGATATAGCTCGGCTTGTAACGGCTCAGCACTTCCTTGATCTTGTATTTACCGAGCTTCTCCAATTCGTCGAGACGCTGTGAAAGCACCGCGAATTTCACGGTTTTGCCGATATTCACATGACCTACAGTGGGGGTGATCGTGCCGTCAAGAATCTTCAATAACGTCGATTTTCCGGCACCGTTCGCGCCGACGATGCCGAAACGATCGCCCGGCCCGATCAGCCATGTCACGTCGTCCAGAATCTTACGACCGGTAACAGTAATTTTTTGCGCTGCAGAAGTAATTTCTTCTGCAGAATCATCAGTATTATTTTCTTGCGATTCCTGAATTTCTTGCGATTCTTTCGCAGCTGCAGCAACTTGCGCCGCTGCAACACCGGCATCCACCAATCGCGGATCAGTCAGATCGTCGACGGCAACTTCCACGGAACCATGCACTTGCGGCTCGGCATACATGGCCGGCACCACATCGACGCGCGATGCCGACGCTTCCATGTCGGCAACGTCAGGATCGATATCGGCCTCGCCTTGCACGTGTTCGAAAATCTGCGTCACGTCGATCAGGTCAACCACCTGCTTGCCCAAGCGGGATGTGGCCATTTGCTTCAATTCCAGCGTATTGCGCACCGGAGGCACGTCGGCGATGAGCTCACGCGCGGCCTTCACATGGAATTTCTGCTTGGTGGAACGGGCGCGGGCACCGCGGGTAAGCCAGGCAAGTTCCTTACGAGCCAGATTGCGACGTTTCGTTTCACGCACGTCGGCTTGGCGATCGCGTTCCACGCGCTGCAGCATGTATGCGGAATAGCCGCCTTCAAACGGCTCGATTTCGCCGTCATGCACCTCCCACATGGATTCGCACACTTCGTCGAGGAACCAACGGTCATGGGTGACGAGCAGCAGCGCGCCGGATCCGGCCGGCCAACGGTTCTTCAAATGTTCCGCCAGCCAGTGAATGGTCACCACATCCAAATGGTTTGTAGGCTCGTCGAGTGCGAGAATATCCCAATCCTTGAGCAACAGGCGTGCCAAATCGGCGCGGCGACGCTGACCGCCGGAAAGCGAACCGATTTTCGCTTCCAAGCTGATGCCGCCAAGCAATGCTTCGACGATTTCGCGCGACTTGGTTTCCGCAGCCCATTCGTAGTCTTCACGGCCTTCGAGCGCAGCTTCGCGCACGGTGGCGTTGTCGTCGAGCGGATCACGCTGGTCGAGCATGCCGAGCGTGAGCCCGCCGCGAATGGTCACGCGACCGGAGTCCGGCTCCTGCGTGCCTTTGAACAAATGCAGCAACGTGGACTTGCCGTCGCCGTTCTTACCGACGATGCCGATGCGGTCGCCTTCAAAAACACCCTGCGTTACATCGTTGAAAATATTCTTGGTCGCAAAAGCAAGCGAAACGTGTTCAAGTCCCAAATCATAAGTCGGCATAAGTCACCAATGTAGCGGGAACATCTCCCAAACCTGCAGGCAATGCCGCAACTTGCGAATCGCCACCAGCGCTACGCAGCAATCGGAACCGCACACAACTCGGCGATCAGCCTGCTGCGCCTGAGCCAAATTCTGCCCATACGAATTACAACGAGCGGCAAAACTCGAAAACACCTGATCCGCAAGCGGCTGCAACTGCGGATTATATTCGGCGAACGCCTCGCGCAACTGCGATTTCGACCCGCCGGCAGCCTTGAGATCCTTGACCATGCTTGACTCGTCAAGCCACTCCTCCAACAGAGTAGGGGTAACCTCCAAGTGGAACTGCATGCCCAGAGCGGAACCAAAACGGAACGCCTGCACCTTGGTCTTCGCGGATCGTGCCAATGGCTGCGCGCCCTCCGGCAACGACACCACGTCGTTATGCCAGTGCAGCACATCCACGGTTTTGTTCCACATCGAGAAATAATCATGCTTGTCGATGCATTTAATCGGCGCAAAACCGATTTCCGGAGCATCTCCCGACTTCAGCTTCGCCCCCAGCGCGGTGGCGATGATCTGATGTCCCAGGCACACGCCCAACACCGGCTTGCCAACGCTGACCGCAGCCCGCGCAAGCTTGGCCTCGGCCTTTAATCCCGGATACTTGTCGTAGTCGAGCGCACCCATCGGGCCGCCCATGATCACCACGCCGGAAACCTCGCCAAAATCAGGCAAATCCGGTTTCTTCTGCTTGGCGACATTGATGATTTGATACTGCAGTCCCAAATCATCCAGACTGTCTAAAATGCGTCCCGGTCTCTCCCACGGAACGTGTTGCAAAATCAGCACCTGCGATTGCGTCATACGTTCTATTGTTGCATCACCTACGTAAACGATGTTCACAAATCCAACAAAAACCGTTTTGCCGTTCATTTTCATCTCGCATGCATGTCCGATTCTGGCAATACTCTCGTGGTTATGACGAACACGCAAGAACCGCAGAATATCAACATTTCTAGCGTCGCAACCGCAGTTGACGCAGTGGCGAGCGCCGCTGCCGATCTGAAGCTGTACGACACCGCATCGCACGCCGTGTCGAATTTCACGCCGATCAAGCCTGGTCAGGTCGGCATGTACGTGTGTGGCGCCACCGTGCAAAGCTCGCCGCATATCGGCCATATTCGTGCGGCTGTCGCGTTTGACGTGGTACGCCGCTGGTTCGAGCGTTTGGGCTACAAGGTCACGTTCGTGCGCAATGTCACCGATATCGACGACAAGATTCTCGATAAGGCTGCGGCCGCCGGTCAGCAGTGGTGGGAGCGCGCGTACATTTACGAGCGCGAATTCACTGAGGCTTACAACACGTTGGGTGTTGAGCCGCCTACGTATGAGCCGCGTGCGACCGGCCACATGATCGACATGATCGATCTGATCAAGCAGATCATCGACAATGGCCACGGCTACGTGGTGACTGATGAGAACGGCAATCCGACCGGCAACGTGTATTTCGACGTTGCCAGCTGGCCTCATTATGGCGAGTTGACGCATCAGAAGCAGACCGCTGTGGCCGATGCTGCTTCCGAGGTGGCCGATGCCATGGGTCCGTCTGTCGACAATACGGGCAACGACAAGTACAATCCGGTTGATCCTGCGGACATGTCGGAAGACAAGCATGATCCGCGTGATTTCGCATTGTGGAAGGCTCCGAAGGATTCCGATCCGCTTGACGCGCGTTGGAATACTCCGTTCGGCACGGGTCGCCCGGGTTGGCATATTGAATGCTCGGCGATGAGCCACCGCTATTTGAAGGATATGTTCGACATTCATGGCGGCGGGCTGGACTTGCGTTTCCCGCACCATGAGAACGAAATGGCGCAGACTCGTGCCGCCGGTTACGATTCGGCGGCTCGTTGGATGCATTCCGCATGGGTTACCGCCAAGGGTGAGAAGATGTCGAAGTCGCTGGGCAACGGCTTGTCCGTGCCGGCGGTTTTGGCGGAAAATTCCGCTTGGGTGGTGCGTTACGCGCTTGGTTCCGTGCAGTATCGTTCCATGTTGGAATGGTCGGATCAGACGTTGACCGAGGCTCAGTCCGCGTACGACCGTGTGTCGAATTTCATCGAACGTGCCGGTGCCGCCGTTGGCGGGCAGCCGTCCCGTGAGGAGATCGTTTCGGTTTCCGCCGATGAGCTGCCGGCTGATTTCGTTGCCGCAATGAATGACGATATTAATGTTTCCGGCGCCTCCGCTGCGATTTTCACGGCGATTCGTTCTGGCAACACGTTGCTTTCGAAGCTTGCCGATCGTGTTGATTCGGATGTTGCGAAGGATGAAGTTCGCGCTGTTTTGGTGAATGTGCGTGCGATGCTCGATACGCTTGGTTTGGATCCGTTGGCGGAACCGTGGGTAAGCGAGGGTGCGGCCGGCGGCGCCGCCGGAGCCGGTGCCGATTCCGCTGAGCATACTGCGCTTGACCGTTTGGTTTCCGAACAGTTGGAGGAGCGTGCCGAAGCCCGCAAGGCCAAGGATTTCGCCCGCGCCGACGCCATTCGTGATGCCTTGGGCGCAGCCGGAATCGCCATCGAAGACACTCCCCAGGGTCCCACCTGGACCCTCAAATAATCCGCAGCGCTCTTAATAAGCAATAATCCCGTCTTCTCCTATTGGAAGAGACGGGATTTTCATTTCCCCGCCGAATGGTGGCGAGCATCCCAATCGAATCCCATCAACCACACCAAAAGCGGGATGCGAAATTTCCCGCGGGACGGCTAGACTGAGGAACATTATGGCAGCATTTAGTTCTTTGACAGATAGGCTCTCGAATGCGTTCAAGCATCTGAAGAGCAAAGGCAAGCTTTCCGAGGCTGATATCGATGGTACGATCCGCGAAATCCGCCGCGCGCTGCTCGACGCCGATGTGGCGCTCGACGTGGTGCGTTCCTTCACCGGCCGAATCCGCGAGCGTGCGCTCGGCACCGAGGTTTCCCAGGCGCTGAATCCGGCCCAGCAGGTCGTGAAGATCGTCAACGAAGAGTTGACGGCCGTGCTCGGCGCTGGCGTTGACCGCCCGCTGAATTTTGCGAAGAATCCGCCGACCGTCATCATGCTCGCCGGTCTTCAGGGTGCTGGTAAAACCACCCTCGCAGGCAAACTCGGCTACTGGCTGAAGGATTCCGGCCACACTCCGCTGTTGGTCGCGGCCGATTTGCAGCGTCCGAACGCGGTGACGCAGCTGCAAGTGGTTGGCGAACGTGCAGGCGTGCCCGTGTACGCTCCGGAAAAGGGCGTGCAGTCCGACGGTGGCGAAGCCGTTGCTTCCCCGGGTCTGACCACCGGCGATCCGGTGAAGGTGGCGCGTGACGCTGTTGCGCTGGCCAAGCAGAAGCTGTACGACACGGTCATCATCGATACCGCAGGCCGTCTCGGCGTTGACGAAGAGCTCATGAAGCAGGCTCGCGATATTCGCGACGCCGTGCAGCCGAACGAAATCCTGTTCGTAATCGACGCGATGATCGGTCAGGATGCCGTGCAGACGGCGAAGGCGTTCGATGAGGGCGTGGACTTCACCGGCGTGGTGCTTTCGAAGCTTGATGGCGACGCCCGTGGTGGTGCCGCGCTTTCGGTCGCCTCCGTTACCGGCAAGCCGATTCTGTTCGCTTCCACTGGCGAAGGTCTGAAGGATTTCGAGGTTTTCCACCCGGATCGTATGGCTTCCCGCATTCTCGATATGGGCGATATTCTTACCCTGATCGAGCAGGCGCAGAAGCAGTTCGATGAGGAAGAAGCTCGTAAGGCCGCCATCAAGATTTCCGATGGTTCCTTTGGTTTGGATGATTTCCTCGATCAGCTGCAGCAGGTACGCAAGCTTGGTCCGATGAAGAATCTGCTTGGCATGATTCCGGGTATGGCCGCGCATCGTAAAGAACTTGAGCAGTTCGACGAGAGGGAAATCGATCGTACTGAAGCCATTATTCGTTCGATGACTCCTGCGGAACGTCGTGATCCTTCGATTATTGACGGTTCTCGTCGAGCTCGTATCGCTTACGGTTCCGGCGTGACCGTTTCGCAGGTAAACGCGCTGTTGCAGCGTTTCGAGCAGGCCGCGAAGATGATGAAGCGTATGAGCAACAAGGCCGGCGCTGGCATGCCTGGCTTTGGCGGCCCTGCCATGGGCGGGGGCAGAGGCAAGGGTAAAGGCAAGAAGGGCAAGAAGAAGGGCGGTAAGTCCGGCAATCCGATGAAGCGCGAGGCTGAAGAGAAGGCATTGCGCGACAAGCTTGCCGGCAAGAACTCCGACGGTAAGTCTTCCGGCGGTTCCGCTTTTGCCAAGAAGCCGCAGAATCCTGCACTTCCCGCCGGATTGCAAGACTTGATGGGCGATGCCGGTGAGCTGCCGCCGAACTTTGGCGGCGGACTGTCCGGCTTGCTGCACTAAAGCAAGCGACGCGAAAACGGTAACGTATAAAAAGGGGATGTGATTCAAGACGAATCGCATCCCCTTTTTGCGTACTCCAATCAGCTGTTTTCAGCTGAATCGACTACCTTATAATCGCCATCAACTACTTCAACGTCAACGTGGCAGCAAGCGCAAGATGATCGCTACCTTCAACGCAGAACGAACTCACGTCGGAAGCGTCCAATCCCTTGGTGAAAAGCACATGGTCGAGAATGATGCGCGGCCACGGCAGCCATGATGGGAACGTGGCATGACGGCCCTTCGCCTCGCACAAGGCCGCATCCTTGAAGCCCGCATTCAGCAGCTTGCGGAAGCTGGATGATCGGTACCGGAATTCAAATCACCCAACACAACGGTGATGTCGCCCTGCTTCTGAGTGGTCGCCAACTCCCCCAAACCGATGATGCCGGCGGACCATTCCCTGCATCCGCGCATCGGAGACTTCGGATGTGCCGAAACAAACGTGATGCCGCGCATCGAATCGATCGGGAAGCACACACCCGGCACGTCGGCCGCGGGAATCACCGCAGTGACCGGAGACATGTCGCTTGGTTCAATACGAATCCACACACCGTTGAATCCGCCATTGTCCGTCCCCTTGTTCTCCCCCAACTGACGGTACGGAAGCAAATCAGACAATCCCGAAGCGTCCAATTGCGCAACCAGATCGTCCGTCAATTCCTGCAATGCAAGTACTGCAATATCATGTTTTTTGACCGCACTGACGATTGCCGCAGCGTTGGCGCGACCGAATCGGCAGTTCAGCGTCATCACACGGAAACGGCCATGTTTCGCAGATTCCGTAACAGCTTCATTGCCTGTTTCACGAGATGTTTCACGCTTTTCCGCAAGTTTTTCGGCAACCCTCTGCGCAGTATTGGGAGAATTAAGATTTTCCATCCAATATGCGATTTTGCGCAGCAGCGACGCAAGACAGACCACCGCAGCGACTCCCCCGAGAGCCGGCTCATGCAACGCGAAACCGGCGACGGCGATCACAAGCGTCGGAATCCACAGCAACGGAATCAACGCAATCAAGTACGGCAGCGGCAAATGGCCATCCCAACCAGCCGGCATCTCGCCAAGCGCAATCCATACAACGCAAATAATCAACGCAATCCAAAGCGCGATAATCATTCAGGCAACTCCCCCTATGCAAACCGTTCACTCCGAACGGACATACGCAAACTCGGAACCTCCAAGTGTAGCCAGCCTGCCTGATTCCGACGATTCCGCCATGTAGACCCACGCAAACATCTCACGAATGCCAGCAAATGTCCGATTCTGCCGATTCGGTCATTCAAGGCATCACATTCGCCGCATAATTGACCGTTTCCGCAGAATCAGACAAACGACTTCCCGGTTTTGCACGGATTCGGAAAGTCACATAGAGCGGGAAACATCCTAAGACCCATCCGTCCGTACCCCACGGTTATACTTGGTAAGTTATTCGCGCGCGCGAGGCCCTCTAACTATCGCGTGACGTGAGGAACATGTGGGTTTCGGATTCCGTGCCCCACACAGAAAACGAAACGCACACCCCTAGTTATACAAGGAGAGCCATTTTGGCAACCAAGATTCGTCTGAAGCGCATGGGTAAGAAGTTCTACGCGTTCTACCGCGTGGTGATCATGGATTCCCGTACCAAGCGTGATGGCCGCGCCATCGAAGAGATCGGTACCTACAATCCGAACACCCAGCCTTCGACCATCGTTATCGATTCCGAGCGCGCTCAGTACTGGCTCGGCGTTGGCGCTCAGCCGACCGAGCAGGTGCTGAACCTGCTGAAGATCACCGGTGACTGGCAGAAGTTCAAGGGCCTTGACGGTGCTGAGGCACCCTGAAGACCGTTGAAGCTGGCCCGGATGCCGCCGCTCGCGTTGAGGCCGTTGAGGCTCAGGCTCAGAAGCTGAAGGCTGCAAAGTCCGAAGCTGACGCCAAGGCCAAGGCTGAAGCCGAAGCCGCCGCTACCGAGGAAGCTCCGGCTGAAGAGCCGGCTGCGGAAGCTGAGTGATCATGCTCGCCCAGGCTGTGGAACATCTGATTAAGAACATCGTCGATTTTCCCGACGACGTATCGGTGAAGTCCCATGAGAACGCGCGTGGCGAACTCATTCGCGTGCGCGTCAACCCGGAAGACATCGGTCGCGTCATCGGACGCAGCGGACGCACGGCAAATGCGATTCGCGCCGTGGTGCAGGCACTGTCCGACCACAAGGTGCGCGTCGACATCATGGACGTGCGCAGGTGAGATCCTAGCGTGGTGCGTGATATGCATTCTGACGACCCTCAACAGCCCGAGCTGCTGAGGGTCTGTCGTATCGGGCGTGCGCAGGGGCTCAAAGGCGAAGTCACCGTGCAGATCTTTACGGACGAACCGGAATACCGGTTCGCTCCCGGTGCTGTGTTGTACACGAAAGACGGCGAAGAAGAGTATGTGGTGGAGAACTCCCGTACCTTCAAAAACCGTTGGATCATCAAGTTCGAAGGCATTGACAACCGCGACCAGTCCGAAGCGGCCAACGGCATTGTGCTGTATGGCGAGGCGGACGATCCGGAAGACATGCTTGAAGCCGACGAATGGTATCCGAAAGACCTTATTGGCCTTAAGGCGCGACTGGCTGAAAACAATACGCTTGGTCTCGAACCGGGCGTGGTGGTCGGCAAAGTCGTTGACGTGATAGAAGTGGCCCAATGGCTGCTGAAGATTCGTCTCGCCAATCCGGTGAAGGATGCCGACGGCGCTGTGGTTGAGAACAGCGCGCTCGTGCCATTCGTGGACGAGCTCGTGCCAGACATCGACCTCGAAGAGGGCTATCTGACCCTCGATCCGCCTGGAGGTCTTATTCCGGGTCTGTGATCGCAATTACTTATTAGGTGGGCATTGGATTTCCATGCCCACCTTTTGTTTTCCGCTATTTGGCAGGCATCCCGGTATTCTGAACATTATGAAGATCGATATCGTGTCTGTTTTCCCGGAATATTTTGAAGTGCTGAACCTCAGTCTGCTCGGCAAAGCGCAGTCGAAAGGGCTTGTGGAGGTTACCGCGCACAATCTGCGCGACTGGACGCACGACGTACATCATTCCGTCGATGACACTCCTGTCGGCGGTGGCGCAGGCATGGTGATGAAGCCGGAAGTGTGGAGCGAATGCCTCGACGAGCTGCTTCAGCTTGAGCCTGCGGTAATCGAAAATACGGAAAATATTGAGGATTCTGCGGATTCCTTCGATACTGGCAATTCTTGCGATACTGCAGATTCCGACACTGCACAATCTTCCGAAGGTCCTGAGAATTCCGAAAAAACTGATATTGCACAATCTTCCGCAGGTCCTGTGCTGATTTTTCCGAATCCTTCCGCCCCGCTGTTCACACAACAGGATGCGACGGAACTGAGCCATGCCGATCATCTGCTGTTCGGCTGCGGCCGTTACGAAGGGTATGACGCGCGCATTCCGCAGTATTACCGCGCGCAAGGCATTGACGTGCGCGAATATTCGATCGGCGATTACGTGTTGAACGGCGGCGAGGTTGCGGTTTCGGTCATGCTGGAGGCAATCACGCGGCTGCTGCCCGGTTTTATGGGCAATGCCGCTTCGATTGTTGAGGAATCGTATACGGGCGATAATGCGCTGTTGGAGCACCGCCAGTACACGAAGCCTGCCGAATGGCGTGGCATCAAGGTTCCGGACGTGCTGCTTTCCGGCAATCATGCGAAAGTGGATCGTTTCCGCCGCGATGAGGCGCTCGAGAAAACCAATGAGTTGCGTCCCGACCTGATCGAAGCGTTGGATTGCACCAAGCTCGACAAGGCCGATCGCAAGACCTTGATGGCGCTCGGTTGGGAGGTTTCCGCCGCCCATCCGCGCAAACGCTAGCTTTTAAACGCTTGTTTTTACGCGGAATAATCGCAAGTTTTTTCTTGCGATTATTGCTGACCGTTATCTGAGATTGGCTCGCTGGGTTCAATGTAGTAGACGGCGGTTTCGCCATAATCGCGCCGATCGGTGATTTCCCAGTTTTCTGGAGCCGTGGGCTCTTCGGAACGGGTGGATCGTTCCAGCATGATCACCGTGTTGCTGGAAGTCAGTTCACGGCTGGCAAGATCGGCGAGCAGCTGGTTGCAATCATTCGTTTCGAAGGCGTACGGCGGGTCGATGAACACCATGTCGAACGGTTCAACGGCCGAAGCTGAAGCCGCGTATTTTTCCGCGCGCGCCTTCACCACGCGGGCACTCATGCCATGTTCCCACGAACGGTTATGTTTCAACGCGGTCAGCGTCTGCGCGATCAATGCGGCCGCCGGAGCGGATGATTCCACCGCCACCAGCTCTCGTGCGCCACGGCTCAATGCTTCGATGCCCAAAGCGCCGGTTCCTGCAAACAAATCGAGCACGCGGGCATCGTCCAACACTCCCCATGAATCGAGATGCGAGAAAATCGCCTCTTTGGTGCGATCGGTGGTCGGTCGAGTGCCCGCTTTCGGCGTGGTCAATGCAACGCCTTTGAATCGTCCTGAAATTACGCGCATACGCACCACTCTAGCGTGCCAGGCGATTAATTAATCGCACCAAACTAATTACTGGTCAGGAACGTTTCATTGCCGCGCGTGAAATCAAGCACCGCCCCGGCCAACTGCACATGTTCGAGTAAATCAGGATCCTGAGCGACAAGCCTCGTAGCCTCAACCCGCGCATGCTCAATAATCTTCACATCCTTAACCACACGAAGCAGCTTCAAACCTGACTTTCCGCCAGATTGCGCGTCGCCGAGCACGTCGCCGGCGCCGCGGAATTCCAAATCGGCCTGCGCTATTTCGGCACCATCCAACGTGCCCTGAATCACGTCAAGACGGCGGGCGGCATCACTGTCCGCGGGCGCACGCGAAATCAGGAAAGCCCCCGAATCGGTGCCGCCTCGGCCGACGCGCCCACGCAACTGGTGCAATTGCGAAAGCCCATACCGGTCCGCATCGAAAATCACGATGCAGCTGGCTTTCGCCACGTCCACGCCGACCTCGATCACCGTGGTCGCCACCAGAATCGGTGTTATGCCGGATTCAAAATCGGCCATGACCTGCGATTTTGTGGTGTCATCGTCACGCCCGGTCAACGTGGCGAATCGAATGCCTTTGAACTGCGGCAGCGATTGCAGACGCTCCACGATTTCCGCCACGGAATGCAACGGGGGGCGTTGTGCGCGCCGGTCGTCGTCTTCGCCAAGATCGTAGGCGTCGTCAAAAGCCGCGGCCGACGAACCTGCGGTTTTCGAGCCTGAAGCCGCTGACGCCGCCAGCGCGCCGTCCGCATCTTCGGCATCGGCGTCAATGCGCGGGCAGACCACGTAGGCACGTTCCCCCGCGTCGATGCGCTTGCGAATCAGGGCAAACATTTCGCCCATCAACGACGCATTGTCTTCCGACACCACGAATGTGCGAATCGGCTTGCGGCCGCCGGGAAGTTCGGTCAGCGAGGAAATGTCGAGATCGCCGAACCAGGTCATGGCTGCGGTGCGCGGAATCGGCGTGGCCGTCATGACCAACAGATGAGGCGCCGTAGAACCCTTGGAATTCAACGATTCGCGCTGTTCCACACCGAAGCGGTGCTGTTCGTCGATCACCGCCAAGGTAAGGTTCGGCGCCTGGAAACTCTTGGAAAATGCGGCGTGCGTCGCCACGACGATACAGGGCATGCCCGATGCGGCTGCTGCGAGCACGCGACGACGTTCGGCAAGTCGCATACTTCCCGTGAGAAGAAATACAGGAATCTCCCCATCTTTTGTGCCAAATATATCGTTTCCTTTGCCGGAAAATCCGGTTTCCACATCATCAGATGCGGCCAAATCAAGAAGGTCTGCAAGTTGTACACCTTTATCCACAGCATTATTGTGAATTGTTTTTGCGTCGAATTCCCCATCTTTCGAACTTTGCGCGGACCGTTTATTGCTTCGCCGCGCATTGGCATCATCTAGATTTTTTTGATTATCACTCGAATTTGCGTCGCTTTTTCCCAGTTTGGATACCATTGTGGAAATGCTCGCATAATGCTGTTCGGCAAGAACCTGCGTTGGCGCTACAAGCACGGCCTGGCCGCCTGATCCGACGGCCTGCATCATGGCAGCAACCGCGACCACGGTCTTACCGGAACCGACCTCGCCTTGCAGCAATCGTTGCATGGGGTAATCGTGCGCCATATCGGCGGAAATATCGGCGATGACCTGCTGTTGGCCGTTCGTAAGGGCGAATGGCAGCGACGCGATGAAATCGTCTTTCAACCGCGTTTCAGGGCATGCGGTAGCCTTGGATTTGCGCGATGCATCGCGTGATTTGACGAGCGCGGTCTGGCAGATCAGCGCTTCCTCATATCGCAACGTTTGCAAGGCGTTATCGAAATTCTTGCGATCAACCGGATCATGAATCGCCATGAATGCCTCAGCACGATGCATAAGCCCATATTCCTCACGAAAATCTTCCGGAATAATATCGGGAATAGCATTACCGAGTACTTTAATCTGTATTTCTCGATCAATTTGGGGAATATCAAAATCCCCTTCTTGCGTAGGATTATCTAAGAAATTCCCTGCATTTTGCGTTGCCAAATATTCGGCTCCGCGCAACGCATCCATATATTTCAATACCGATTCATGAATATGTTCGCTGGAAATTCGCGAAGTTGCATGATATACCGGTCGTGGACGGCAAACTCGTTTCAGCGCTTCGTCGATCGTTTGCGCATCGTATTTCAGATTGCCGAGAGGCGGATTCGCAGGATCGCTGAAACCGTCGTTCCATTCCCCGTTTTCCGACTGCGATTGCACGGGATTGATGGTGAGCAGGTCGGGATGCGTGAATTGCAGACGATTGTCGTACACGCTTGGCTCGCCTGCGACGACGAGCAGCGCTCCCGCGTGCAGTTTGCGCTGCACCCAGTCAACATACGATTTGCGATACGAAAAGAAGACCAGCGACGCCAACGATTTTGGGGTGTTGCGACGCGCTGCGAAATCGTCGTCCGTGACTGTTGCGATCAGGCGGAAGCCTCGACGTGCCATGGGGAAAACGCGCGTTTCGAGCACATGCGCGGCGAACGCCATTTTCTCCCCGATTTTCGCTTCATGCAGTGAGCGCGCGGGAACCGGATCGGTTACGCGGAACGGATAATAGGTCAGGGCGTCGCCAACTGACACCACACCAAGCGATTTCAGCGCGCCGACTCTGCGGCGGTTGCTCTCGATTGATGAAATCGGTGTTTCCAGTGTGGTGCTCATAACGCACCATTCTCCCCAGTTATGCCGACAGATGCGGCTTCTACCACTGGGTACGACTCAAACCGCCCAAATTCCCCACTCGCTGGAGGAATACGGACGCAAACCAGCCCCTCAGCGGGCAAAAACCTCCACCCACTGGAGAAATCACCCCGTCCACAAGCCCCTTAGCGGGCAAAAAGCTCCAGTCGCTGGAGAAATCAGGACGCAAACCAGCCAACCAATGGGAGTATTCCTCCACCTACTGGAGGAATACGGACGCAAACGCCACTGTACGCGGGAAGATTTCTCCATCGAGTGGAGAAATCCGAACGCTTAAAGCCCTGGCGGGATCAAGATAAAGCAAAACCCCGGTGACCATTGGTCTACCGGGGTTTCAAGCTGTTATTTCGCGATTCACGCTTCAACGCGCTGAACCTTGCCAGCCTTGATGCACTTGACGCAAACGCGAACGCGAACGTTCTCGCCGTCGATGGTGGTGCGAACCGGCTGCAGGTTCGGGCGGAAGGTGCGCTTATTGCGAATATGTGAGTGCGAAACGGTGAAACCGGTCTGCGGTCCCTTGCCGCACACTGCGCAACGAGCTGCCATAATGGACTCCCTATAATTACTATTGACTTGCAAGTCTGCGCGTTCGATGCCCCGCAACTGAATGCAAGGCAGAACACACAACTTCTCAACTATACAACCAGCCCCAGCCAATCGCAAATTTGTGGATAGCAATCGCCTTAAATTCCCCGGAATGCCGCTGTCTGGTCAACATGCGTCAGGTCGGCAGACAGCGCATCCAAACCACCATTTGCCCGCGCATAGACGCCGCCAGCCAGTCATAGCCCGAGCCGCCAGCCAGTCAAACCGCCCAGCACACCCCACCCGGCGTCGTCGCGCTAGTTCTTCGAACGCCCTTCGGCTCCAAAACGCAGGCTCATCGCAACCGCGCCGATCACATCACCGCCATCGCGCATTCCAAGCATCCAAGCCGCATCCTGAGCCAGTAGCGGGAAACCAGCATCCGTCAGGCAAATCGCGGCGCGGGCAATCGTATCTAACACCTTGTCTTCCGGCGCAACCGGCACGCCGCCGGATCGCAGCGCATCGCACGCATCCCCATATTTCATATCCGGCGAAGGCAATCCCATCTGCCTACTCACTTCTTCGGCCTCATCGCGCGCGGCCGTACGGAATGGCGTGCCGCCGTTGACCATCATCGCATAGCAGGCGAGCGCTTCCGGCAGACGTCCCAACTGCCACAATGCGTAGCCAAGTCGATAGTAGAGTACTTCGCAATCGATAGGCAGCACTGCGATTTTCAACGCGCCGATGAGCACGTCGGCCGCTTTGCCGTATTCGTCGGTTCTTGCGTATACCTGCGATAGTTCCTCGTAGAAACGTACGCTGGTTGGGGCAAGTTTGATGCAGGCGCGCAGCTCACGTTCCGCGCGCTCATAGTCGCCATTGTTTTTGGCGAGTTCCCCAAGATTCTGGTGTACGTCGACTACAGCATCCGGCAGTTTCCAGTAGCGCGTGTGTTCGTCGCCGTCTAGCAGGGAGATGATGAGTCGCACGCCTGGACGGCTGCAGTAGAGCGGAATTTCGCCATTTTCGCCAATTTTCGCTACGCCTGTCTCGTCAGTTCCGCCCGCTTCGCACACCCCACCTGCTTCACCGCTTTCGCCAAGTTGCGCCAACGCGGCTTCCAATTGGAGTTCGGCGACCATGGGGGATCCTTCGTTTTCTTCCATAATCGCGTTCACATCATCGGTGGAAACCGGCGATTCGTCATGCATCACGTCAAGTTCGCAGGCACGGTCGGCACGTAGGAATCCCCGCAATCCTTCAGGCAGCGCACGTTGATCCTGCCATTCGGAAACACGTTTCTCCAAGAATACGGCTGGCGTTGCCAGCGGTGTGATTGGCGTCAGGGCACGGTTCCCATCAAAGAAACCCACATAACGCACCGGGCGCAGCAAATTGAGCAGCGCCAGCGGATCGACATCCAACGGAACCACGTCGCATTGTCCGTTTTTCATGGCAGGCAGCGCACCCATCATGAATGGCACGCGATCGAATCCCATGGAAATCACGGGAATGCCGTCAGCATCCCCCACGCAACCGGTCAGATCGACTTGCGTCAGTCGTACGCTTGACGAGAACGCCGCCCACGCAAGCATGCCCGCCAATCGCACGGCATACGCGGAGGCGAATCCGTCGCGATATTGCGACGCAACCGGCATGATCGCCGTGTTCGGTATGCTGAAACGCACTACCATCACGCCGCTGGACGCATCGACGTCAAATCGGTAATGCAAGCGGAAAGGCAATTCGAGATTTTCGCAAACATTGGCGAATCTGGTGCTGATATCCCAATTTCCGCCGCGCGCCCCTTCCGTACCCCTCATTCTACGGAAGTTGTTTTCACCTTCCTGCAGACCGTCGATTGCCACGATCGCACCCGACACGTTTCGCAGATACTGTTGCGATTTCGCAATATAGAAGTTTTCGTCGATGCACGCTTCCGGCATACCTCCGTGCACCGCCCTGCGCGCTTCGTCGTCGGCATAGTCGATGCGGTTAAGCGCCGATTCGACCGCCTGCACAACATTGAATTGTTCATTGGAAAGATCGTTGCCGTTGCAGCGCAGCCAGAATCGTTTCGTCGTGCTCAGTCGGATCACATCAAAATCGTTTTCGGCAGCAATGTCTCGGATGCCCGCAGCACCGGCTTCCACCAAAAGTCGTGCCGCGAATCGTTCGAATGGCGACGCTTGCGCGGAGTTCGTGACGCCACGCCAGATGATCATGTCAAGCGTGTCAGGCAATGGCTGGCTCAATATCGAGCGCAATATTTCAGCGTTCGCACCAAGCATGTCCGGAACTTCCCCACTCATACAGACTCCTCGACTCTTCGCAGAAATATGCCGACGCAACAGCGCGGCGGCAGTCACACACAGCAAACTTAGTTCGTGTTTTCCCAGTATTTTGACACGTTCCAATATACCGTTCTGCGAACGTTTTTCACGACATCAACATACGACATCAACATACAGATGATGCAATCTACAATCTGCACATGTTCATCTCCGTCATTTCAGTATTCCCAGTATTATTTGCAGCATTTCGATATTTCAGATTTTTTATGTCGATCACACATCAGTCGCAATGTTCATGCAATGTTCATGCGTAACGGCAGAGCGCTCCCCTTACAGCCGCTTAAGATGAACTGTAGTATATACAATAGTGAATTGACGGTTTATTCGAAAGAGTCAACAATCATGTCCGAACGCGCAACAGCGCCCGCATCCGCACCTACGTCCGACATGGCCTCAGAGACTGCCCCAGAGCATATGCCGGACCCCAACGCAAAACTTACCACCCGCGAAAAGAAGTGGATCGTCTACGATGTCGGCAATTCCGCATTCGTGATGCTGTCGACCGCAGTCGTGCCAATCTACGCGAACTCGCTGCTGCAGTCCGCCGGCCAATCGAATATCGTGTCGACATGGGGGTACGCGCAGACCATCGCGTCGCTGATCATCGCGGTGATGATGCCTGTGCTTGGATCCATGGCCGACGTGCAGGGCATGAAGGTGAAATTCTTTACCGGATTCTTCCTGACGGGCGTGGTCGCCTGCTGTGCGATGGCGTTGCCGCTCAGCTGGCTCGTTTTCTTGGTGGTGTGCATTCTCGCCACGGTCGGCCTGAACGGTTCGCTCACGTTCTACGATTCCATGCTGGTCGATATCACGTCGAATGAACGTATGGACCGCGTGTCCTCGCATGGTTTCGCATGGGGCTATATTGGCTCCACGATTCCGTTTATCGCCTGTATCGCGCTGATTTTCGGCGGTCCGTCGTTGCTTGGATGGTCCACGGTGGCATGCACGCGCGCTTCGTTCGTAATCACCGCATTGTGGTGGGTGGCGTTCACCATTCCGCTGCTCACCAGCTATAAGCAGGTGCACTACCGCGCTACCGCGGGTCAGACCGGTGAGGCCATCCGCGGCACATTCGCAGAGCTCGGCTCCACTTTTCGTGCAATCCGCAAGAACAAGCCGTTGTGGATGTTCATGATTGCGTTCTTCTTCTATATAGACGCGGTGAACACGGTGATTTCCATGAGCACCTCATACGGCACGCAGCTGGGCATCGACTCCACGCATCTGGTAATGGCGCTGCTGGTCACGCAGTTCGTGGCATTCCCGAGCGCGATCGCTTATGGCAAGCTTGCCGGTCGTTTCGGCGCGAAAACCATGATCACCACGGCTGTGGTCGCCTATATCTGCATTGTGCTGTTCGCCGCGTTCTTCTTGCGTTCCGCAACGGAATTCTGGATTCTTGCGATTCTCGTAGGCCTGTTCCAAGGCGGCATTCAGGCGTTGTCGCGCTCGTATTATGGCAAGATCATTCCAAAGAATCGTGCCAACGAATATTACGGTTTCTATGATATTTTCGGCAAGACCGCTTCGATTATCGGCACTTTCCTCGTTGCGACCACCACGTCGCTGACCGGCAACGCTTCGGTGGGCGTGCTTTCGATCGCAATCCTGCTGATCGTCGCCCTCATCTTCCTCCTCCTGCAAAAAGACCCCACCCGCAAGTAGTACTTGTCTACTAAATGCGCATGTAGATTCAATCACCGCAACCGATTGATTCTGCATGCGCATTTTGTCATCATGGCGAAGCTTTCTCCCGGTAACAAGGAAGGCTCCAAGCCGTCAAAGGGAACCCTCTGGCGTCTTCATATTTGCCTAAAGAAACGTTGGCAGAGCTGCCTTCATGCCGTATTTCCGATGTCAACTTACGTCTGAAAAGTCACGCATGGCAAGAGTCGGCCGCATAGTAATCGCAATTGCACTCTTCTTCAGAGTCTACGAAAGAAGCAATGCTGATTCGAAAATCAGAAGAAATTGAGGCACGTGCCACTTCGTCGACGATGTCGAGCATGGCGCTGCGCGCACGTTCAGGCTCCCCCTTGGCGATCGCGTCGGCTACGGCATCATGCGCGTCAAGTGCGTCGGACTTCGGCTTCATCGGGTATTTGCCGAGTTCCACACGCCCGCGCAGCACGGTGGCGATGGTGTCGGAAAGCGCGGCGAACAGCTCATTGCCGCTTTCATGCAGAATCAGCGTATGGAATTCCACGTCAAGATCATGGAATTGCGCAAGCCCGGCTTCGCCTTCCTCGTTGGCTTCGGCGATCTGCCGCATTCGCGCCGCATACACGGGGAATTTCGCCTTGACGTCGAGGGGGGCAAGACGTGCGGCGGAGGCGGCCGCAGCCGGTTCGACCGCCAGTCGCAGTTCAGTGAGGGATGACAGCTGCCGTTCGCGTTGCGTGGAGTGGAGACGCCATTCGATCACCTGATGGTTGAGCGCCTGCCATTCGCCGAATGGACGTGCAACAAGTCCGATGCGACGTTTGACGAGTACCGCATTCATGGATTCCAGTGTTTTCGCGACTTCTCGCGCCACGGTTCTGGAAATACCGAAACGACTTTGCAAGGCTTCCAACGTAAGGCTTTCGCCAGCCTTCCACACGCCGTCGAGCATTTCGATGGCGAGCGTTCGACTCACCGAATCCTGCATCAGCTCACCGACGGTATTTTCTGCGATTACCGTGCCTTCAGCCATCGATCGCTCCTCCCTTGTCCACTTCACACCATGCCTGCTTTGTTTCACGGTATGTTTCACGTATTCTGCGACACGCACGGCAATCACCAATCGCAGATGATTGCGTATCTGCGATTGCGTGATTTACCGCCATTTTGCACTATCTTCAGCATAGCAAGTCACACGTTTTTTCCAATTCGTAGTACTTTTTATTTGACTGATACTACTTTTACGGTTTATAGTAGTCTTATTCCTGGTGCGGAGCGGCACAGGATCGTCAATAGCAAGGAGAGCAACATGAGCATTCACGTAGTGGTGATGGGCGTTGCAGGATGCGGCAAATCCACCGTCGCAGAAGCCATCCATGAACGACTCGGATACGTGTACGCGGAAGGCGACGACTTCCACCCGCAGGCAAATATCGACAAAATGTCAGCCGGCATTCCACTCACCGATGAGGACCGCTGGCCATGGCTGAACGTCATCAACTCCTGGATGGTGGCACGCGAGGCGCTCGGCGAAAACACCGTGGTGTCCAGCTCCGCGTTAAAGCGCAGCTACCGCGAGGTACTCGCCAAAGACGTGCCCACATTCTTCATTCACCTCAACGGCAGCCACGAGCTCATTCAGCAGAGGCTCAGCGAACGCAAGGGCCATTTCATGCCGCCCGCGCTACTACCAAGCCAGTTCGCCATTCTTGAGCCGCTTGTCCCCGAAGAGAACGGCGTGGAAATCTCCATCGAAGGCAGCGTCGACGAAATGGTCGACCGTGCCATCGAAGCGCTGAACGCCTACGCCGCAACTGTGGCCGCCCAAACCGCAACCCAGGCCGCCTAACCCACCATTCCCCAGTCCGCATGTGTCCGATTCGGCAGAAACGGACAGACAAAACCCAAAACCGGTGCATGTTTGTCCGATTCCACAGAAACGGACAAACAGAACCCAAAAACAGCAGCCCAACTGTCCGATTCACCAGAAACGGACATGTACGCACCCAAAATGGGCTTCCATATGTCCGAATCTCCAGAATCGGACAAATCTAGCAAGCCAACCCCATGAATCGAGGAGGATTCATGAACCTTATTGCTGCGGCGATCATCGGCATCGCCATCATCGTTCTCCTTATCGCGGTATGCAAAGTGCATCCGTTCCTTTCCCTGCTTGCCGGCTCATTCGCGATGGCCGTGTGCGCGGGCGTGGAATACGACAAGGCATTCGACAGTTTCACGTCCGGCGTCGGTTCCACCATCGCTAACGTCGGCCTGCTTATCGCATTCGGCTCAATCATCGGCACGATCCTGTTCAAGTCGGGCGGCGCCGACACCATCGTCGACACCATCATGTCCAAGACGCCGTTGCAGCGTCTGCCGTGGGCCATGGCACTGATCGCGTTCATCGTCGGCATTCCGATGTTCTTCGAAGTCGGCGTGGTCATTCTCATTCCGGTGGTGCTCTTCGCCGCCCGCCGCGCCAAAGCTCCGGTCGTACTGCTGGGCATTCCAGCCCTCGCAGGCCTGTCCACCCTGCACGCATTCGTGCCGCCGCACCCCGGCCCGCTGACCGCCATCGGCGCACTGAACGCAAACCTTGGCATCACCCTGGCGCTCGGCCTGATCGTCGCCATTCCGACCGTGATCATCTCCGGCCCGCTGTTCGGCAAGCTCGCCGCCAAGTGGGTGCCGATCGCGGCCCCAGAAAACACTGCTGAGGCAGAAGCCCCGAAATCCGCGGAAAACCGCCCGTCTTTCACTTCCGCAATCGCCGTCATCCTGCTGCCGGTCGTGCTTATGCTCGCATCTTCCATCGTGGATCTGACCGGCCAGAGCGAAACCGTGTGGGGACGCGCGCTCGCCTTCATCGGCACTCCGCTGGTGGCTCTGCTCATCACCACGATTTTCGCGATGGTTGTGCTCGGCTACATGCAGAAGTTCACTCGCGACGCGGTCAATGGCATGGTCGGGCAGTCGTTCAGCTCCGTCGCCGGCATTATTCTGATCGTCGCCGCCGGCGGTGGTTTCAAGCAGACGCTTGTCGATTCCGGCATTGGCGACGTGATCGCCAATTCGATCACCGAATCCGCCATGAATCCGCTGATCGCAGGCTGGCTGGTCGCCGTGCTCATCCGCCTGGCAACCGGCTCCGCAACCGTCGCCACCGTCACCGCATCCGGCATTATGGTGCCGCTCGCCACCGGCATGAGCCCGACGCATCTGGCGATGCTGGTGCTCGCCATCGGCGCAGGTTCCGTATTCTTCTCGCACCTGAATGATGCAGGATTCTGGCTGGTCAAGGAATACTTCGGTATGACCGTCGGTCAGACATTGAAGACCTGGTCGCTGATGGAAACGATTCTGTCGGTCACCGGCTTGGGTTGCGTCATGCTGCTTTCGCTGGTGCTTTGACGCAACACTTCGCACACGAATTGCGATTGCGATTCGCGCGCATCATATCTGAAAAAACATATCTGAAATACAAAAAACTTGCCGTCCATTCGTTTTCCGCATCTTCTTTTCTGCGTTGCGGAAGATGCTGAAAGCGGGTGGACGGCACCAATCCCAATCAAATTCCATATCAAACAAAACCGTAGAAAGAAGAACATCATGCAGCTGGCAATGATCGGTCTGGGCCGAATGGGCGGCAATATGGCGAAGCGCATCGCGGCGGCCGGGCACGAGGTGGTCGGATACGACCGCTCCCCCGAATCGGATCGCACCGTGGCAAGCCTCGAAGAGATGGTGGCAGCGCTCACCGCGCCGCGCATCGTGTGGGTGATGGTGCCCGCAGGCGAGGCGACCGACAGCACCATCAACGAATTGGCGGAGCTGCTGGAGCCCGGCGACATGATCATCGATGGCGGCAATTCCCGTTACACCGATGACGCGCGCCACGCGGCCGAACTTGAGCCGAGGGGCATCCATTTCATGGATTGCGGTGTTTCCGGCGGCGTATGGGGCATTGACCGCGGATACGCGCTTATGGTGGGCGGCAGCGAAGAGGATTTCGAACGCGCTCGCCCGATTTTCGAAGCACTCAAGCCTGAAGGCGATTCCGGACTGGTGCTCGCAGGCCCGGTCGGCGGCGGCCATTTCGCCAAAATGGTGCACAACGGCATCGAATACGGCATGATGCAGGCGTTCGGCGAGGGTTTCGCCACTATGGTGAAGTCCGATCTCATCAAGGATCCGGCGGCCGTGATGACTTCATGGCGAGACGGTTCCGTGGTACAGTCCTGGCTGTTGGATTTGCTGGCGATCGCGTTCAAGTCCGATCCGACGCTGGAATCCATGCCGCCGGTGGCCAACGAATCCGGCGAGGCGAAGTGGATGATCGAGGCTGCGCTCGAACTGGGCGTGCCGACACCCTCCACCGCGGCCGCGCTGTATGCCCGCCAGACTTCCCGCGGCGGCGCGGACGACATTCTGCGCGTCGTCTCCACCATGCGCGCCCAGTTCGGCGGCCACGTCACCAAGATCGACGAAATCGCCACCCACTGAGAGTGCTTTGAATGTCCGATTCTGCAGAAACGGACAAACAGGACCCAAAAACATCAGCCCAACTGTCCGATTCACCGGAAACGGACATCCAAACACCAAAAACCAGCCTATGAACGTCCGATTCTGCAGAAACGGACACTCCACACAGCTTAAGAACGCCTATCTCGCTTATATATGGCAGACGTCCTCAGCAAAACGCCACTTCGGGGGTACGTTTTTGGCTGTTTTAACCAACCGACCTGCCATATATAAGCGAGATAGCTCCGGACAGGGGTGTGTTCTGCCATATATAAGGCAGAAACACACCCCTTTGGCTTATTTGCGTCCGAATTCCTCCAGCGAGCGCACACAGGGCTCAGCGGCCGTAGACTTCGTGCACGAACTTTTCGAATGCGGCGATGGAACGCTCCACCTTTTCCGTATCGATGCAGTACGCCATACGGAAGTAGCCGGGCACGCCGAAACTGTCGGATGGCACGAGAATCAGGTCGTAATCCTTGGCCTTCATGCAGAACGCATTCGCATCATCCTCAAGCGCCTTCGGGAAGATGTAGAACGTGCCTCCCGGGCGCACCACGTCGAATCCGAGGCGCACCAGCGCGTCATACAAGAGGTTCATGTTCTTCTCGTACACGGAAAGATCGCTGGTTTCGTCCACCACCTTGGCCACGGCCAGCTGCACGCTGGATCCTGGGCAGTTGTGGCCGGTTCCGCGGCTGATCTGCCCGCACATCGGCACGATCAGTTCGGCATCGGTAGCGCGCGGGTTCACCGCCACGTAGCCGATGCGCTCGCCCGGCAGCGACAGCGACTTGGAGTACGAGTAGCACGAGAGCGTGTTGTCGTAGAACTTGCTCGGGTACGGCTGCACACCCCCATCGAACACGATTTCACGGTATGGTTCGTCGGAAATCAGGAAGATGTCGTGCCCGTATTCGACCTGCTTGGCGCGCAGGATTTCAGCCAGTCGGGTCAGCGTTTCGGCGGAATAGACGGCTCCGGAAGGATTGTTCGGCGTGTTGATGAGCACCGCCGCGGTTCCCGGGTTCAGCGCCTGTTCGAACGCTTCGAAGTTGATTTGGAAGTTTTCGGTGTCGGCCGGCACCACGGTCAGGTGCGCGCCGGTTCCGTTGACATACGGCTGGTACTCAGGGAAGTAGGGGGCAAAGGTGATGACTTCGTCTCCAGGCTTGGTCACCACGCGCAGTGCGTGGGCCAGCGCGCCGGCCGCACCCGTGGTCGGGAAGATGTAGTCGGTCGTATAGTCCATGTCGAAGCGGCGGTTGAGGCTTTCCGCAATGGCCGTGCGCACCGAGGTAATGCCCAGCGACGGCGAGTATCCGTGCAACGCGACCGGTTCCGCCTCTTGGTACAGGGCGATCATTTCGTCGGTGAAGCTTTGCGGGCAGGGCACGCTCGGATTGCCCAACGAATAGTCGAACACGTTCTCGTAGCCGATTTCGGCACCGCGCGCGGTCGCGTATTCGCTCAGCTCGCGGATCACGGATTTTCCGCCGAGCATGGCCTTGTAAGCTTCGTTGATCATGGACAACCTCCCCGTCGTTCGTTCATTTCGCACGTTCGCGTTTTTCCGCAGGACAATCCGCGGAAAAACGCCGCTATATCGTTTCTACCACCGGATTGTCACAGCCGGCTTTCGATGGTCACTTGGCAGACGGCGGCTGCTGTTGCGAAATCGCCATGCCGGGTACGAATCCTTCGCTGAAGATCCTGCGCCAGTATTCGAGCATGTCCGCTTTCGACATTGACATGAACATGCCTGCCGCGAGTACGGCGACGTCCTCGTTGAATACGGTGTCGAGCGGCAGTTTTTCATGCAGTTTCGGCCAGCGCTGCAGTACGGCCAGCATGCCTCCGACGGTGAAATCGAGCATGAGATCGGTTTTCAGGTCGAGACTGTCGGCATCCAATCCGAGCACGGAGATCATGGTCAAACGCCCGAATTCCTTCAACGACGAAACGAGTTCCGGCGAGCTGTGCGGGCCGGCCAGCAATGCCAGTCGGTCGAGACGCTGACGCTGTTCGGGATCGCGCAGCAACGCGGTGACGTGCTTGCGCCATTCGGTGTCAGGATTGAAATCCCGTCCCGGTACGCCTGGCATTGGCGTGTCTTCGACGGCGTGCAGAATGGCGGAGTCGGCCAATTCCGGCAGTCCGGAGAAATGATAGTAGAAGGAATTGCGATTCACGTCGGCCGTGCGCACGATGTCGGTGACGGTGATTTTGTTGTACTCGCGTTCCGAAAGCAGCTCCCAGAAGGCGTTTTCGAGACGATCTTTTGCTGGCAGGATTTCCGAATCCCTACGTGGTCGTGGCATCAGTACCCCCTAATAATTAGTCACGTTGCCTCATAACCACGTTTTATTGTACAAGTTGTCTAGACCGAATTTCGGCAAATGTCGTATACGAATTCACGCTTACAACACAAGTACGCTACGCGAACAGTGCCCGCCCACGTTCGCACAGTACTCACGCCTCATTCGCGCTTCACTTTCGCTGAACTTTCGGATTGCGAGCGAGCGCCGCCTGCAACAGAATCACCAACGCCTGATTGATGTTGCGCCGATCCGCACTGCTCAAGCCAACATATGTGCCGAGCATTTCAGGAATCACTTTCGGACCGGCCGCCACGATCGCAGAAATACTGCCCGCACCGGAAGCCTCAAGCACGGAGAACAGCGCGTCGACCGCATGCTCACGCTGTTCTTTGGAAAGTCCCGCAAGCCAGCCGTTCAGCGACTTGTTGAACACCACCGAGCTGTCGGCCACATCTTCGGCCTTGGCGAATTCACCCCCGTGCATCTGCCACGAGAAGGCGAAATGCTGCATGATGCCGTCCACGTCGGATTTCACCACCACGCAACGTTCGGGGGTTTCAAACACCATGCCCACCACCGAGGAGTCCGGCACGATTTTCACAATGCGGTCGCTCACGCTCGCATATTCGAAACTTTTCACCACTTCTTCGGGGAAACCCGGCCCGTCGAGCGAGTAAATGCGTTCAACGCGGTCCTTGATCTCGTCTGCGGCGTTCATGGCCGCATATACGGCCAGATTACCACCTTTGGAGTGACCGGTCAGCAGTATCGGTCCATCCCACAGCGAGGCGACTTTTTTCAGGTATTCAGCTGCGGAAACCTGTGCTGGAACCGGGTATTGGAAGGCCATGTTGAAGTCTTCCTTCCATCCGACCAGCGAATCATCAGTACCCCGAAACGCCACAACCAGCGTTCCCGACGGCAGCCGGAAAGTCACTGCCGCGAACTGCGTTTGCGCACCACCATCGAACTGCTCGCAATACGCGCTCATCTCAACGTCGGAAAACCGCGGATTCGCCGCCACAGCATGGTAGAAGTCGTGCGTCACCTGCGGATCGACCAATCCCACGTTCTCCACATCATGGTCGGCCACGGGCTTGTCGTGGTTCAGCTCGTCATCGGCACGCGCAATCGTCACGCCGCCAAACGGGGGCTTGCGCAGCATACGCAACGATGCGATCGGACGCCGAATATCGAATTGCTTCGCACGCGCCTGCAACGTACCGTATTTCGCTACCAAATCGTCCAATCGCAGCACGCATTCCGGTACTTCGTCGTACGAAAGCTGCGCCAACACCAATGCGTCGGCCTCGCGGAACGGCAATGCCTCGAAACTGCGCGTTTCCGTGCGCGCATAGTCAATAATATTGCCCATCACGCATCCCCCTCCTTGTCGTTGCGCAGTTCCCCGACAGCGACTTTCGCTGCGCTGGCTGGAATCGCCTTGAACACGTCTTTGATGAGTTCGCGCGTTTGCACGTCGGTACCTCTGGCGGCTGCCACGATTTTCGGCAGCGAATCCGTCCAATGCGCCACCAGATCAGCGATATTACCGTACCCCGCGGCTGCGAAGATGTCGTATATCTGGTTGATGGCCCGTTCGCGTTGTTCCTGGCTTACGCGGTCGAACCATCCGTCAATGGTTTTGCCGATGAGTTGCGCACCGCCTGTCAGCTCGCTTGCCTGCTCGAATTCGCCGGATTGCGTCACTTGCCAGCTTGATCCCATATGCTGCAGAATGCTTATGGCGTCGGCTTTGACGAAGGTTGGTTTGATTTGCGATTGCAACAGCATGCCGATAATGGAGGATTCCGGCACGGTTTTGTCGATTCGTGCCGCGATTGCCTGATATGCGCGGCTATGCACCATGACTTGAGACATTCCAGGACCGTCATGCGAGAAGATGCGGGAGATTCTGCAGTTGCGTCCCGGCACGCTTCCTCCGAGCGCCGGCAGCAGTCCGAGCCGTTGCGCGCGTTCGTTGGTCGCTTCAATATCGCTTTGCGTGATCTGCATGGCCGCATATACCGCCATATTGCCGCCTTTGGAATGCCCGCCGATCATAATGTCGGGTGATTTTTTCGCCGAGAGGAAACGTTCCGTCCTGTCCAGAATCGAGTCCGCATATCGATATGCCGATTCTTGCGACGGCACTGGGCAGCGCACCGCCATATTAAAATCCTCTTTCCAACCGACGAGCGTGCCGTCAGTGCCACGGAACGCAACATATAAGCCGAAATCGGCACCCAAATCGAGGTCATCGCAGCGAATTGCTGCTGCTCGCCCTCATCCAAACGTTCGGCATACTCCCCCACCCGCAACCCGCGGAATCGCGGCGATTCGCAAACCGCACGCAGCAACGAAAGCCGATAATCATTCATTTCAGAGGAATTCGAAACAAACATCTCATCGTAGCTTTCGGCGCGCAGCAAGTCACGGATCGGCACGGTCGCCACCGACTTGGCCTCGCCGAATGCTGGAACCAAGCCCGGCAATCGCATGTAGGAAAGCTCGGAAAGCACCAAGGAATCGACATTGCTGAACGCCAATTCGCCAAACCCGCGGAACTCGCGGCGCACATAATCCACAACATTGCCCATGCCTCAACTTTAGTCCGTTCACGGCTCCGGACACATGTCACCACGCGCATTCCCACATGTTCTCGCGCACGCCCCCCGCACACCCACGCTCAAACCGACTCAGCCACGCACTGTAGGATATGTGCGAACACAAGTTGCGAACACGCATCTCGAACACGCATCGCAGACGCAGCGAACGCAAGTCGCGCGCACCAGTAATGCATGCGAATCAAACTTATGAAGGGACGCTTCAGAACACTATGGAACCGATTGGAATCGTTGTGGATTGGCTGAAAACCAATTCCGGAAAAATCATTCTGCTCATTGTCGTTGCACTGCTTGCGGCCGTTATCGACAAGGCGCTTACCCGAATCGTGAGCAAAGTGCTGGACCGTTCGCAAGTGCCGAACGCTTCGATTTTCATCAATATTCTGCGCGCGGTGGTGTGGACGTTGGCTGTGGGCACTGTGCTGCAGCCGGTGTTCGGCATTAATCCGACCACGATTTTCACCGCGCTCGGCATTGGTGGTCTTGCGGTGTCGCTCGGTATGAAAGATACGATCGCGAACATCATCGGCGGTTTCGGTCTGATGCTTGGCCGTGTAATCCAGCCGGGCGATCTGGTGAATGTGGCGGGCACCGATGGCGTGGTCGAAGACATCAACTGGCGTCAGACCGTGGTGCGCGAGCGCAATGGCAACGTCAAGATCATTCCGAATTCGATTCTGAACACCGCGTCACTGGAAAAACTCAATCCGTCCAATGAGATGCTGGTTCGTGTGCCGTTTACCGCCAAGGCCGGTACCGACATCGACGAGATGACCCGTCAGGTGGTTCAGGCCGTGCAGCGCGATACCGCCGATTTGGCCGATCCGCGCTTCCCTCCGAAAGTAAGACTGACCGGCTACTCCCCTTACGGCATCAATGTCGAAGTGTGCGCGTACGCCAAGCCGGAATCGTTGCTTCCCGACATCATCAACGCCGTGGCACGTTCCATCGCCAATGCTGATTTTCTTGAGAATCGCGCCATTAACAAGGAATCGTAATATCCTCGCGAACATAAGAAATCGCGGTTGACCCATATATATAAAGTGCCGCATGCAGTAGTCCACATGCGGCACTTTTTTATACTGAAATTATTACATCATTAGATTGATTGACGTAATAATAACCGTCGCTACAATGTAAGTAACTACACCGACGTTCAGTATTGCCGTGCTCGTGCGCATGCCGCGAGGCAGTTCTTCCGGTGCGGTATAGAATTCAAAGTTCTTGCGATTGCGGATAAGCAACACTATGCCCGCGATGATCAGACCGTAATATAGCAGCATATAGATGCCGAATATCATCATTCCCGTCGCATTCTGGCCCATCCACTGCATCATGGCCGTTCCGTCGCCGTTTTCCGCACTGGTCAGCACGTTCATCAGACTGTCGATGTCAATGTTCGTCACCACCCACGGCGCAACCACGCCACCCATGAAGTTGACGATCATGTGCATGGCCACCGAATAACGCAGTTTGCTGGTGCGCACGTACACGTAGCCGAACATAAGACCCAATGCGAATGCGTAGAAGAACTGGAACAGGTTCATGTGCACCAGAGCAAAGAACAGCGCGGAGAACACGATCGCGGTTTTTTCGCCGTATTTGCGCGTGCGGCTGATGAGTTCCTTGCGGAAGATCCATTCTTCGAACAACGGTCCGAGAATCACGAGGAACACCACGTTCCACACGTCGAATTGCATGGCCAGATCGCTCACCGAATTGCTGGCTTTGCCTCCGGACAGCAGAGCCGCCAGCATATTGCCGATGAGACTGCCCACATACATGAGCGGGAAGCACATGACCAGCAGTTTGAAGAATTGGCCCGGCTTCATGTCGAACTTGCGTGTTTCAATGACCGACGATTTGCCCATGATCAGTACTGCGAGCGGCATGGCCACGAGATACAAAGGGGTATCCGATGCCACATACACCGCCCAATTCGGCAGATTCGTGGTGTGCAGTACCTGATAGAGCATGCCGGAAAGCACCGTTGCAAGCGCATACCAGATCACCACCATCAGGCACATGCCTGCGCCGATGCGGGAGAACACGCTTTTCACGCGCCTGAGCCACAGTTCGTAGGGATTGGCTTGTGGCTGCGGATACTGCGGTTGTTGCTGATATTGGGATGGCTGTTGTGGATTCTGCTGCGGATGCGGTTGTTGCGGCCGCTGCGGATATTGGGGGTACTGCGGAAACGTCATATTTGCCTTTGCGACGACGTGCACGGGGTGCATATACGAAAATGCTGATATTCAGCACCTTAGTACAGGAATGCTGAATATCAGCTTACAATCTCATGACCGTCGTCATGGGCGTCCGCAACGAGACAGCTCACACGGCGAGCGCGGCGATCGGACGCGGAGCCACCACCACTTCGGATCCAACCGTCAGGCCGGCAGGAAGCTCATTGGCCGGCAGCTGCACGGTGACGGGCAGGTGGCCCACACCTGCGGCAACCGTCAAGTCAACGCGGGCGAGCGCACCGAGGAAGTGCACCATGTCGACGCGACCATGCTCGCCTACCATGTTGCCATCGTTTGCGGCTAGAGTGATCACAAGGTTTTCCGGTCGCACGAGCACGGTGGAGGCGTCGCGCTTGGAGGCTTCGAGCAACGGCACGCGCTGGCCAAACACCACGGCTTCCTCACCATTCGTGATGCCTGGGAGTCGGTTGGTCAGGCCAATAAAGGTGGCCACGTATTCGCTGCCCGGACGGCGGTACAGTGTCTGCGGGTCGGCGATCTGTTCGATACATCCGTGGTTCATCACGCCGATGCGGTCGGCAACGGTGAGCGCTTCTTCCTGATCGTGGGTCACGAACACGGTGGTGATGCCGGCTTCGAGCTGGATGCGGCGGATTTCGTCGCGCAGCTGCACACGAACTTTGGCGTCAAGTGCGGAAAGCGGCTCGTCGAGCAGGAGCACTCGGGGGTTCACGGCCAGTGCGCGGGCGAGCGCCACACGCTGCTGCTGACCGCCAGACATCTGCTGCGTGTATTTGCCAGCCTGATCGGCAAGACCTACGAGTTCCAGCTTCTCCATGGCCTGCTTACGGCGTTCCGTCTTGCCCATGCCGCGGATTTCCAACCCGAATTCCACGTTCTGCAGAGCGGTCATGTGTGGGAACAGCGAGTACGCCTGGAACACCATGGCCATGTTTCGCTTGTTGACGGGCACGCCAGTCACATCTTGGCCGCCGACGAGAATACGGCCGGCCTGGATGTCTTCCAAGCCTGCGAGGGAACGCAGCGCGGTGGATTTGCCGCAGCCGGAGCCGCCGAGCAGCACGACCATTTCACCAGGATTGATTTCTAGGTTGAAGTTGTCGAGCGCCTTGTTGGTGGCTCCTGGGTAGATTTTGTCTACATTAAGCATTTGCACGCCGCCGCCGCGTTCCGCGGAGTCGTTGAGGACTTCGCGTGCGGCTCGGGTTACGGTTTCGGCGCTCGGATTGGCGTTTACGAACGCTTCCGAAGTGCGTGCGATGGTTGCTTTCTGATCAGCGAGAGTCATGATTCGTTGCTTTCTTTGGATTTACGCAGTGCGTCGGAAATAAGATCGAGGGCTACCAGCAGGATCACGCCGAACAGTAGTGCCAGCAGCGACATGGCGGTGGAGATTTGGGAGTTGGATTGGCCAAGCTGGTAGAGCGCCACCTGCAGGTTCATGCGTCCAAGCAGCGATGCGACGGTGTATTCGCCCAGCACCACGGCGATGGAGATGAACGATGCAGAGAGGATCGACTGCCACAGGTTGGGGATGAGCACACGGAAGAACACTCGCGGCCAGGAGGCTCCGAGCGAGCGGGATGCTTCGCACAGCGTTTTCACGTCAATGGAGTTGAGGCCCACAGCGAGCGCGCGGAATGCAAATGGCATCACCAGAATAACGTACGCGAAGCACAGCCAGATCGGGTTGGTGCTGAGCACGTCGGCGCTGAGCCAACGGTAAATCGGCCCCAGGCCGACTACGAGCACGATGGCGGGGATGGTCAGCGGCAGGGTGGCCACCCATTCGATGGCGCGTTCCAACTGCTTGGAGCGAATGTGCACGATCACCATGGTGGGTACCATGAGCAGCAGCATGATGACCACAGTCACCACACACAATCCCATGGACGATCCAAGACCGCTCCACAATGTGGACAAGTCAGCACCAAGCGCGCTGCCATCGCCGGTGAAAATCGCAATCCACGGATCCAAACTCCACTTGCCGGAAAGCGGGTGTCGAATGGTGAACACAAACATAGACACCAGTGGCACGAACAGGAACAGCAGCGTGAACGTGAGAATAATCGCCTTGATCACGCGCTGCTTGCGCACGCGGGCGGCACGCAGCTGCGGGGGCATTGCTTCAGTATGATTCACTGCCATTGTCCGGCCTTCTTTTCCACAGCGTGGCTCAGCATCATCACCAGAGCAACCACGATGATCATCGCGAAGGCGAGCACTTGCGCGAATCCCTGCTGATTCGGATCCATTTCGTTGCGCATGGCACCCTGAATCATAAGCGGCACCAGAATCGAACGCTGTGAGAACAATGCGGCGGCCGTCGCATATGCGGAGAACGCGCTGGCGAACAGCAACAGCAATGCGGAAATGAAACGCGGAACCAGTATCGGCCCCGCAACGCGCGTCCAATACTGGAAGGTGTTACCGCCGAGCGATTCGCAAGCCTCACGCCACTGCGGACGAATCGAATCGACCGCAGGCAGGAAGATGATAATCATCAACGGAATCTGGAAGTAGCAGTAGACCGTGATTAGGCCAGGCAGGGAGCTCAACCAGTTCGGATTGACGGTCAGTCCGGTCAGCTGACGGATCAGCATGGTGCCGACGCCGTTGATACCGATGGTGGCGATGAAGGCGAAAGCGAGCATCACGCCGCCGAACTGTGCGAGCACCGACGAAATGGCACTGACCATGCGGCGCAGCAGTCCGTTCGGTTTGCTGCCAATCACCAGCGCATACGAGGCAACCGCACCCACGACCGCGCCAATGAGTGCGGAGATCACGGAAACGAGAATGGAGGCGGCGAACGCGGCGATGGTGTTCGCTTCGAAGAGTTTGCTGAAGTTGTTGAGGGTAAATCCGCCGTCGACGTTCTGGAATGCGCCGACAATCACGATAACGGTAGGCGCAAGCAGGAAGCAGGCGGTGTAGGCGAAGAACGGGATGGTCACGACGAATGTACCGATTTCGCGGCGATGCGTGGCGAAATCGGAGGTTGCGGAGGGGCCGTTTCCTCGAGTTCCGCGGGCTTCGCGTGCGTTACGCCCGCCGATGACTCCCGCTTTGGGGGTGATTGCTGCAGTCATGGTTGCATGCGTGCTTTCATACGATTGATATGCGGTGAGATTGCATAGGATTGTGGGATTCCGCTATTGCGCTGGAGACATGCTTCAAGGCCGGTTGTTGCGGCAGAAGACGTCGGGGAACTTGCTTCAGCCCGTCGTGTCCGCCGGTCTACCGGCCTTAGATTGCATTATTTTCGATTGCGATCCAGCTCGTTTGCGTTGCTTGCGAGCGGTTGCCAATCAGTTGCCGATGGTCTTGTCCCAGTTGTTCTGGAGCCATTCGGTGATGCGAGTGGAATCATCGTTGGTATAGGTCACCGGATCGCCCTCGATGGTGATGGCGGTCTTCAGGGTGTCCTGGTCAACCGTGCCGTCTTCCTTCATGGAGTCGAGGAGCACCGGATTGGCGCCGCCCTTGAACCATTCGTTCTGAGCATCGGCGGTGTACAAGTATTCCTCCCACAGGCGTGCTGCGGCCGGGTGCGGAGCGTCCACGTTGATGGCCTGGTTGTAGTAGCTGACCACCTGGGCGTTCTTGAAGGTCTTGAACTTCCAGTTCACGCCCTTCTCCTTGAGGCTCTTCTGATAGGAGGCCTGGTTGTAGCTCCAGTCCATCACCACGCCAGTCTGGCCGGAATCGATGGTTCCGTCGGTCACGTCAACGGTGGTGAGGTTGCCAGCATCCTTGAGCTTCTTGAAGTAGTCGAGGCCCGGCTGCAAGTCGTTGATGTCACCACCTGCGAGCTGGTTGATCATGAGGTAACCGTTGAATGCGGCGCCGGCTTCGGCAGGCTTGCCGTTCAGCGCCACGGTGCCGGCGAACTTCGGATCCATCAGATCGTCAAGGCTGTTGATGTCGCCGTACTTGTCGGCGTTCCAACCGATCGACATGATGCCGGTGTAGTCGGCGTAATACTTGCCGTCAGCATTCTTCACAGAATCCGGAATCTTATCCCAGGCCTGCACCTTGTAGGAGGCGAAGTTGTCGGTGCTGGTGGAAGCCACGGCCAAGCCGAGGTCGAACACGTCGGGGGCAGCGTCGATGCCCTTGTTAGTCTTGGCTGCGTCCACTTCTTCCTTGGAGGAGGCGTTCGGGTTCAGCTCGTTGATCTTAATGTTCGGATACTTCTTCTTGAAGCCGTTGATGACCTCACCATAGTTGGACCAGTTGTGAGGAAGTGCGATGACGTTAAGCTGGCCTTCCTTTTCGGCGGCGGCAACCAAATCGTCCATCGTACCGAAATCAGCCAAGGAAGTGGCCTTTGCGGACTTTTCATCAATCTTCACGGCCTTGCCGGAAGTGGAATCAGCGGAGGAATCCGTGCTGCCCGATCCGCAGGCGGCCATGGAGAAAGCCAGAACGGCAGCAAGAGAGCCGGCAGCCAGTTTGCGCAGAGAAATCATGGAAATCAATATCTTTCTTATGCCTTGTTCATAACAACAAGAAAGAAGATAAGCCCTCAAATCAACGCGATACTGACCTTACAGTAAATATGCAGTTTATTTTGAATCGAAAAAACTAAATTTTCCCAAACTGCAGGTAAATTGGCGGAATATGTCAACTGGCACCAACGCAGTGTCAGCATTGATGCCAGTCTCATGCAAATCGAATCAGACTAAAGCGAGCAACCACCCAATCGAAATCAGCGCAGCACGCCCTCGATCAGCGTGGTGATCAGATCGGTGTAGCTCACGCCGGTTGCCTCCCATGCCTTGGGATACATGGAAATCGGGGTGAAGCCCGGCATGGTGTTGATTTCGTTGACCATCACTTCGCCGTCGGCCGTCACGAAGGTGTCGACACGACTCAGACCGGCGCCGTCGACTGCGATGAACGCTTTTTTGGCGGTTTCGCGCACGCGGTTCAGAGTTTCTTCCGGCAGGCTTGCGGGCACTTCCACATGGCTTGCGTCGGAGTTCACGTACTTGCTGTCGAAATCATAGAACTGGTCGTCGCCCTCGGCACGCTTGTCAAGCACGATTTCGCCCGGCCAGCTGGCCTGCGGAGCCTCGCCGGCCTTCGGGCAGAGCACGGCGCATTCGATTTCGCGCGCGTCGATGCCCTGTTCCACGAGCACACGCCAATCATGGTGGGACGCTTCGAACACTGCGGCGGCAAGCTCGGCCGCATCGCCCTCATGTTCGACCTTGGTCACGCCGAAGCTGGAACCGGCGCGGGACGGCTTCACGAACAGCGGGTACTGCAATCCGGCCTGCTGCACCGCGGCAAGCATCTCGTCCGCTTCGGCGGCGAATTCGGAAGCGGCATCATAATCGCGCACATCCAACGTGATGCCTGGAGCCACGGGAATACCGGCCGCAGCCAGCAATACCTTCGTATAATGCTTGTCCATGCAAGCGGCGGAAGCGAGCACACCGCAGCCAACGTATGGCACGTTCATCATTTCGAACAGGCCCTGAATCGTGCCATCCTCACCGTACGGACCATGCAATACCGGAAGCACGGCGTCCACGTGGCCAAGCGAAGTCAGCGTGCCGTCATCTTCACGAGCGAAGAAACCATCCTGGCCGAGTGCCACATCCAGCACCACATCTTTGGAGGAATCCGTCTTCTCCACCATCGGCAGGCCTTCGCTCATGTTCCACTTGCGTGGATCCTCGCCGCCTACGATCCACTCGCCGTTCTTGGTGATTCCCACCTCAATGGCTTCGAACTTGTCAGTATCCAACGCGCGCAGCACGCCCGCCGCAGAGATGCAGGAAATCGAATGCTCGTCGCTTTGCCGCCATACATCACCACAATGCGCTGTTTTGCCATCTTTGTCTTATGCTCCATAAGTTGGTCCGTTGAACGCACGCGCGCCCAATACCGTCTGCCAATACTGTCTGTACTGTCTGTCTTCGCAATATCGCGCCGGTTCGCACTTCTGTTCGCCCGCGATACCACGCATTCGCAATATCGCAGTTCAGTATACAAACCGCACCCCACAGCCCACACACGACGAACCATAATTGCACACGCCCGTCACTCATGTCCTATTTTCATGAATCATAGAATACGGAATCAAACGTTGGAATGATGCGATTGCAACCTGAAAAACCGAGCTTAATCGCTTTGTCTAATCACGATTAGACTAATCACGATTAGACTATTTTTATACAGATTTACTATTATTGCCGAAATATATGGCGATTGACGATTGACACATTCCGATTGACGTTTTACGCAATCGCATGCCTCGAAAATAAAAAGACCGCACCTGAAAGTGCGGTCTTATCTGCAATCGCGATGTTGCGGAAAGCTTATTCTTCGCTGATGCCTTCGCCGAAAAGTTCGGACAGCATCTGCGCGCAGGAGATGCCATCGGAAAGCACGTGGCTCATGGCCGTGGCGAGCGGCGTGGGCACGCCATACTGCTTGCCGAGCGCCACCACCGCATCGGTGGTCGGCACGCCTTCGGCCACGCCGTTGCTCACCTTGGTGGCTTCCTCAACGCTCAATCCCTTGCCCAAGTTGGATCCGAACGTGTAGTTGCGGCTCAACGGGGATCCGCAGGTGGCGATCAGGTCGCCCACGCCAGCCAAACCGGCGAACGTCTTCGGATCGGCGCCTGCCGCCTCGCCCAGGGCGGTCAGTTCGGCCAGGCCACGGGTTTCGATCATGGCGGCGGTATTTTCGCCGTAGCCGGCGCCGCGGGCCATGCCCACGGCCAGCGCGACCACATTCTTCAGCGATCCACACATTTCCAAGCCGATCACGTCGCGGGTTACGAACGCACGGAAATAGTCGGTGGTGCAAGCGGCTGCGATCTTGCGCGCATTGTCGAGATTTTCGCAGGCGACCACGGTTGCGGCCGGCTCGCGGTCGGCGATCTGCTTGCTCAGGTTCGGTCCGGAAATCGCGGCGAAGCGGTCGGCCGGCAGGTCGAGCGTTTCCATAACGACTTCATCCATGCGCTTGCCGGTGGTGCGTTCGATGCCTTTCATCAGCGAGGCGACGAGTGCGGTTTCGGGAATCAGGTCCTTGAATTCGACGAGCGCGACGCGGGCGAACTGTGCGGCGATGGCCACGATCACAATGTCGGCGTTGGCTACGGCTTCGGCACGGTCGCCGGTGGCGGTCATGTTGCTTGGCAGCACTTTCACGCTGGGCAGGCGAACACCGTTGTGATGGTGGTCGCGAATGCCTTCCACAATCTCCGGTTCGATGGCCCACATAGTCACATTGTTGCCTGCATCGGCAAGCACCTGACCGAAAGCGGTTCCCCAAGCTCCTGCGCCCAGTACCGTCACGTTCGTCATATTTGCTCCTTGCATTACTCCGGGCATCATTCATAACCCGGAGTCTTGGCTCAAAAATTGCTTTTCCTATGCTACCGCCGGCTACGCACACCGCGATATATGCCGCAATACGCGCCATACGTATGCGCAATCGGCTGGCAGTATTTCGATTACCGCATTTCAGCAATCGCGTGTGCGGTCTTTTTCGATTCGGCCTTCTTCGATTCAGTCCTTCACTCGGCTCATCGTACGATAATCCCAATATCCATCGGGGGCTTGTTCGCCGCGGATTTCGGCCATGACTTCGGTCATACGCACGCGGATGCGTCGGGTAAGTTCGTTGGCGAGATCCTCCGGCACTTCCTCACCCCAGGAATCGCAATCGGCGAGCAGATCCGCATAATCAAGCGCCTCGTCGTAGCACATGACCACGTTTTTACGCGGCCACGGCCACCAATGGTTGATGCTTGCCGCGCCCCACGTTACCGCGCAATACAGCGGAATCTGGTAGCCGAGTCGGCGCGAAGCCTCAAGCGCGATCATGCCCACGCCGTTTTTCATGCTCATCGGCCATTTCTGCGGATCGCGCGTTACCGTGCCTTCCGGCCATACGGTTAGGGGTCGGCCGGAGGTAAGGATTTCCACGGAGGTTTCCTCGATGGCTTTCGCCTTGCCCGAACGGCGTTGCACGGGCTGCATGCCTACCAGTTGGAACCATTTGCCGATCAGCGGCCACGAGGCCATTTCGGCTTTGGCCATGTAGCGCGGACGGCGGCCTTGATGGAACATGGAGATCATGGGCACGAACACGTCAAACATGGTGACGTGCGTGGCCGCGGTGATGAACGGACCGGTTTCCGGCACGTGTTCGATGCCCCACGCCTTGAGTTTGGTGCGGTTGCGGAATACGATGTCGCATCCGGTGAGCAGACGATGGGTCGCTTTCGGATTCTGCGTCGCGATTTCGGCTTCATTGGCTTTGCGCGGCCCGCATGGAAAGTCGTGGGTTGGGTCAACGAGATGGTGACGCTGTGCGAGCTTTGCGACTTGTTCGTCGCTTAACGGTTTGACCGCGGAACGCGGCGAGGGTTTTCCTTTGGATGCCATGCGTTCCATTCTGCCACCACCCATTCCGCTTGGTTGGAACGATTGCGCTCATGCACGACGCACACACGAAATACAAAAACACGGAATATACGAAAAGGCGGAACTGGTGGATAGGCTGGAGGACGATTGACGACGAAGATGTTGCGACTATCCCTAGAATCCGTCTGGACATGCAGTAAACACAATAACGATGAGGGAAACCCTTATATCTTCGGCTGTTCACCTCGTTGCAAACGCCATTCGATATCGACAATCATAATGCTATTCCGAAAGAATCTCTGCCGAAAATCGACATTATTTTCAAAAACAATAAAACTTTTGCATCACTATTATGCGCCATAACCCCCTAAATTAAGTTCAATAATTTATACACTGAATTACTAAGCTTTTGAGAACGAGCAACGGCAATATGTAAGCAAAAAGCCGGTGCCCACTGTTGTGAACACCGGCCTTACCAAGCCAATCAAGCTATATCAGCGATAAATCAAGCAACAAATCAGTCGAAATCTGCGCCGAGAGCTTCGAGCTTGCCACGGAAATCGGCATAACCGCGGTCAATCAGCGAAATGCCCTGCACATTGGACGGGCCCTTTGCCGCCAACGCGGCAATCAGATGGCTGAAGCCGCCACGCAGATCCGGCACGTCAATATCGCGGCCGGTCAGCGGGGTCGGTCCGAAAATAACCGCGGAATGCTTGTAATTGCGCTGCTGGAAACGGCATGGCAGCGATCCGAGGCATTCGCGATACAGCTGAATCGTGGCACCCATCTGCACCAGTGGCTTCGTGAAACCGAAACGATTCTCATACACCGTTTCGTGCACGATCGACAGGCCCTTCGCCTGCGTCAACGCCACCACCAGCGGCTGCTGCCAGTCGGTCATGAAGCCCGGATGCACGTCGGTTTCGATCGCGACCGGCTTCAAATCGCCGCCCGGATGCCAGAAACGAATGCCGTTATCGGTGATGTCGAACTCACCACCAATCTTGCGGAATACGTTCAGGAACGTCATCATTTCAGGCTGTGTAGCGCCCTTGACGAAAATGTCGCCATGCGTGGCCAATGCCGCGGAAGCCCAAGAAGCGGCCTCGATGCGGTCGGTCAGCGAAGTGTGCGTGTAACCCTTCAGTTCCTTCACGCCTTCGATGCGGAACGTACGATCCACATCCACGGAAATGATCGCGCCCATCTTCTGCAGCACGCACACCAAATCCATGATTTCAGGTTCGGTGGCAGCGCCGGAAAGCTCCGTCTTGCCCTCAGCAAGCACGGCGGCAAGCAACGTCTGCTCGGTAGCGCCCACCGACGGGTACGGCAGGTGAATCTTCGCGCCATGCAAACCGTTCGGAGCGGTGATATGAATGCCGTCCTTATGTTCCTTATCGACGTTGGCACCCAACTTGCGCAACGTTTCCAGGTGGAAATCAATCGGACGACCGCCAATATTGCATCCGCCGAGAGCCGGAATGAACGCCTCACCCAAACGGTGCAGCAGCGGGCCGGAGAACAGAATCGGAATACGCGACGAACCAGACAGCGTATCCACGTCGGCCACATCGGCAAGCTGCACATTCGTGGCGTCGATCGTGACCACGCCGTGATCGCCATCCACCGTAACGTCCACGCCATGCAGACGCAGCAAGTCGGAGACCACATGCACGTCGCGAATCTCCGGAACATTCTTCAACACGGACGTACCCGGGGCGAGCAGCGCCGCCACCATGGCCTTGCTCACGAAGTTCTTCGCGCCACGCACCTTGATGGTGCCGTTCAGCGGCTTGCCACCTTCGACGTGCAGAATGTCGTTGTTGTTGTCAGACACGCTCAACCTCTTTCGCTTCCCTTATACGGTTCAAGCTTGAAACACACTAACCCTCAGTTTGCCATAAGGCATGTAGTGGGCTCGTGAAATGCCGCGTTCAGCGCAGTGTCTCCCAATTTCGTTCGACTTTCGACCAAAATTCCCAGCCACTGGAACAATCCACCCGCCAAACCGCATCCCAGCGGGCAAAAACTTCCAGTCGGTGGAAGAATCCTCCCGATACAAGCCCCTCCACCGTTCAAAACCCTCCAGTCACTGGAAGAATCAGGACGGACAGCTACCCCCGTGCTGCACTAATCCTTCCAGCGAATGGGAAAAAAGGACGGTGAAACGCAACAGAGCGCAAATCAGGCGCAATTGAACCTGTGACTACAGTGCGGCTTTAATGTCTTGCGCCAAACGGGCGTTCCACATGGCACCCGTAGCGCTCATCACCGCGTTTGCACCAGCCTCGCGGTACGCCTTGTAATCTTCCGGACGAATCACACCGCCCACGCCAACGATCGCAAAATCAAGACCCAGCTTCTCGCGAATCGCATTCAGGCGGCCAACCATATCGAGACCTGCACCACGAATCGCATTGCCACATACGCCCGAACGGTCACGCCCCGCGCCCGGCAATGCCTGATTGCCGTTCGCATCCACCAGCTTCGCGGAGATTGTGTTAATGGTGGAGAAACCCTGCACCGCGCCATGGCCGGCGGTTTCCTTCACCATGATTTCCAGATCGGCATCATTCGGAATGTATGCGAGCTTCACGATCAGCGGACGATCGCCGATTTCGTTCTTCACCGCTTCCGTAATCTCGCCGACCAAATGCGGATCGTGGCACAACAGACGATTATGTCCCTCATTCGGGCAGCTGGTGTTCATTTCCATCAGGCCAGCGCCAGTTTCGGCAACCAAATGCGCGGTGGTGACATGATCGGCGATATACGCTTCACGATCCATGCCCTCCACGCGGGAGCCTTGGAAGCTCGGCACCAGCAGCTGGCCGTCACCGGCTGCGGCGATTGCCTTCTGCATGTCCGGCTGCCATTCGTCGGGATCACGGGAGGGAACGCCGAAACTGTTGGAAATCGAAATCGGAAGCTCATAACGGGTATCGGCAAGCACACCCTCGTCAAGTTCGGCACTGCCCGGAACCAGCGAACCATCGGCATTCCGCGGATGCACGGCCAGCACGTTCGGGAACGCATTGCAGCCCCATGCGCGGGAACGAACCGTCTTGTATACCGCCAGATCGAAGCCCATACGGAAAGCGGCCGTGGTGAAACGCTCATTCAGCAGCGGACCAGCTGGAATACCGAACGGCAGATTCACACGAAAACCAAGGAATTCCTGCGCTTGAGCGGCCTGAATGGTCTGAACGCCCTGAACCTCACTGGAGGAATCGGACGCAACCTCAGCAACAACAGACGTGACCGATCCCGCAGAATCGGACGCATCAGCCCGCAACACTTCGGCAAACGCGCCGAACGGCCCTTGCAAATAGTTGTCTTCATACGTGCGATTGACATCATAAAACGGCGCAAAACCCTGGCTCATTTTTCTCTCCGAAAGCTACGAAAGCACGAAACAATAAGCCCACCATAGCGCGTCTCATATGCAAAACCCGCGCAAATCTCACATAATCAGCAATCCCAACGTCCCAATCCTTCCAGTCACTGGAGGAATCCGGACAATATGAGTCCCCTAATCGTCCCAAAACCTCCACCCAGTGGAGGAATCACCCCGCTACGGACCGTCTCAAAGTCCAAAAACATCCACCTACTGGAAGAATCCTCCCGCTCACGCATCACATAACATCCCAATCCTTCCAGTCACTGGAAGAATCCTCCCGCGAACAATCATCCCGACGTCCCAATTCTTCCACCCACTGGAAAAATCCTCCCGCAAACAGCCCGCGCACCTAGCCAGCCGCCAACTCAGATGATGCCGCGATCGGCAAGCGGGCCCTGCCAATCCGGGTATTCGCCTTCGCGCGCGGACGCGATCAACTGCTCCGGCTCACGCTTCGCCGGCAGCGTCTTCGGCTTGAACGGGAACTTTTCGGCACGCATCTTCTCGTATGTCACAATATCGTCTTCATACTGCAACGTCAGATCGATATCGTCATAGCCGTTCATCAGGCGCCAACGGGTATAGTCGTTCACTTCGAACGGCAGCGTCACGTCGCCGCACGTCACCGTGCGATCCTCCAGGCTCACCGTCATATCACGGCCCGGCTCCTCGTCAAGCAGCTTCCACAGCAGCTCAACGGATTCCTGCGGCATAATCGCAGCCAGCACGCCGTTCTTCGCGGTGTTGCCGTAGAAAATGTCGGCGAAACGAGACGAAATCACCACGCGGAAGCCGTAATCATGCAATGCCCACACGGCATGTTCACGAGAAGATCCGATACCGAAATCCGGTCCGGCAACGAGAATCTTGCCCCGCTTGTATTCCGGCTGGTTGAGCACGAATTCCGGATCGCGACGCCACGCATAGAACAGCGCGTCGTCGAAACCGGACTTCTGCACGCGCTTCAAGAACACGGCTGGAATAATCTGGTCAGTATCGACATTGGAACGGCGAAGCGGCACGGCCACGCCGGTAAGAGTAGTCAGTTTTTCCATTTCACTATTTCTTTCGATGTAACGATTCACAGAATGCCGGAAATCCAAGATTTCTCAGGTTTTCAAGCATTCTCAACGATTCACAGATCAGCCGGAGACGAGATGGTACCGCGGATGGCCGTTGCGGCGGCGACCGCCGGCGACGCCAGATGCGTACGCGACCCCTTGCCCTGTCGACCTTCGAAATTGCGGTTCGAAGTGGAGATGGAACGTTCGCGGGCCACCATCTTGTCGGGGTTCATGCCCAGGCACATGGAGCAGCCTGCGTTACGCCATTCGGCACCGAAGTCCTTGAAGATCTTGTCAAGTCCTTCCTTTTCCGCCTGCAAACGCACGCGAGAGGAGGCCGGCACCACGAGCACGCGGTGAATGTTTTCGGCCTTGTGATGCCCCTTCATAATGGAAGCGGCCACACGCAGATCCTCGAGACGTCCGTTGGTGCAGGAGCCGATGAACACGGTATCCACGGCAATGTCTTTGATGCGCATGCCCGGCGTCAAGCCCATGTAGGCAATGGCACGCTCGGCCGCGGTGCGCTCGGTTTCATCGTTGAACGAAGCCGGATCCGGCACCACGCCGGAAATCTTGATGCCCTGACCCGGGTTGGTGCCCCACGTCACATACGGCTCGAGATCTTCGGCCTTGATGGTCACTTCCTTGTCGAATACGGCGTCGTCATCGGTTTTCAGCGTCTTCCAGTATTCGATGGCCTTGTCCCACATTTCACCTTCCGGCGCATGCGGGCGTCCCTTCAGATATTCGAACGTCACTTCGTCCGGCGCGATCATGCCGGCGCGAGCGCCCGCTTCGATCGACATGTTGCAGATGGTCATGCGTGCGTCCATCGACAGTTTCTTGATGGCCTCACCACGATATTCAATGACGTGCCCTTGGCCGCCACCGGTGCCGATCTTCGCGATAATCGCAAGAATAATGTCTTTTGCGGTGACGCCCTTCGGCAGTTCACCTTCGATATTCACGGCCATGGTCTTGAACGGCTTCAGGCTCAGGGTCTGCGTTGCCATAACATGTTCGACTTCGGAGGTGCCGATGCCGATGGCCATGGCACCGAACGCGCCGTGCGTGGAGGTGTGCGAGTCACCGCACACGATCGTCATGCCCGGCTGCGTCAGGCCCAGCACCGGCGCGAACGCGTGCACCACGCCCTGATCGGCGTCTCCCAGCGGGCACAGACGTACGCCGAAATCCTTGCAGTTCTTTTCGAGCGTGCTTAGCTGCAGCGCGGAGATCTTATCCGGATTCGGGCGGTCGATGTCGGCAGTCGGCGTGTTGTGATCTTCCGTTGCGATCAGCTGGTCAAGGTGACGTGGCTTGCGTCCGGCCAGTCGCAAGCCTTCGAACGCCTGCGGACTGGTGACTTCGTGCATGAGCATCAGATCAATGTACAGCAAGTCGGGAGCCCCATCGCTACCCTTGCGTACCAAATGATCGGCCCAGACCTTCTCGGCCAATGTCGTTCCCATTGTGGGACCTCCTCGAATTTTTCCTCGCTTTTTCCTCGCGGTATTGCCAACCCGCGTTGTTCGTGCTATAAGCCTATGGTGTTCGAGCCTGGTTCGAACGCGTTTATGCCGGTATATGAGATACTTGCATGCAACGCACACATCACATATGCGCCAAGTTCACTCCAGATCATGTCAAAATCGCCGCGATTGTGGCATATCTCCCCGTATGTACCTACAAAATCGTTGAAAATTCAGATTTTTTCCAGCTTTTTCCATAACTGAGTAAAGATTAAAATACCTGCTCTACCGCAGTCCGACATTGCGTACATTTTGCATTTCAATATGTGAGATGGCATAATCCCTCTTATGACTTCTTCGAATACAAGCACCACCATGCCTGAATCGCAGTCGGATGAGACTGAGCTTCCAGCTGAGACCCACCACACGACGTCTTCTCAAAGCAATGAGATTCATTCCGGTGTGGGTGTGCTTGACAAGACCGTCAAAATCCTTGACGCGCTTGAATCCGGTCCGGCAACGCTCGGACAGCTGGTTTCCTCGACGGGCTTGGCCCGACCGACCGCGCATCGACTGGCGATTGCGTTGGAGCGTCACCGTTTTGTGTTGCGTGATCAGCATGGTCGTTTCGTGCTTGGCTCGCGTTTTGCGGAATTGGCCGCTGCTGCCGGCGAGGATCGTTTGCTGACCGCAGCCGCGCCGATTTTGCAGACGTTGCTGGATCGCACTGGCGAATCCGCGCAGATTTACCGCCGTCAGGGCGATATGCGCGTGTGCATCGCCGCCGTGGAGCGCGCTTCCGGTTTGCGTGATTCCATTCCGGTTGGTGCGATGCTGTCGATGGAGGCCGGTTCCGCGGCCCAGATTTTGCTGGCTTGGGAGGATTCCGAACGCCTGCATCAGGGGTTGCGTCACGCCAAGTTCACCGCGGCCAAGCTTACCGCCGTGCGCAAGCGCGGTTGGGCCGAGTCGGTCAACGAGCGCGATGAGGGCGTATGCTCGATTTCCGCGCCGATTCGCAATGCTTCCGGTCAGGTGATTGCCGCGATTTCGATTTCCGGCCCGGACGGTCGTATGGGGTCCAATCCCGGACGCCGTTACGCCCCGCTGGTTATGGCTGCCGGCAAGTATTTGACCGACGCCTTGATTAAGGCTTCTTCCGGTCGCTGACGGGCAATATACAGCTTCTCAACCGTGTTCCGCGATGCATGCAGGACACGGTTTTGCTATTTCCTGCCTTCCGCAAGTTTTGCCATTTCCTTGCAGGATTTGTCATTTCGCTCTTTTCAGCTACTTCTTACGCAGCCAAGTCAACAGTTTGCTCCACCATGTCGGCCGATGCAGCAGATCCACGCCTTCGGATTCGGGCTTCGATTCACTGGTCATGCCGTACGCGTACGCCTTGCCCGCGCTCGGTTTGCCCACCAATTCGCCGTATTCAAGCAGCTGCGTACGCGGCTCGTACGGATGGCGGATGTCGAACTCGATCAGCCGCGCGGCCCGCTTCTGCGGCACCGGACCATACGATCCGAAACCGCTGGTGGGCGACGCGATCATCATCAGACCGCCAACCTTGCCTGGCGAAGCCGCCGTCTGCACATCAGCCGAGGCCATTTCTCGCGAAACCGGCACTGTTCCAACGAATGCGTTGCGGTGATCATGCCCCGCGGAAATCGCAAAATAGTCATGCTGTTCCAATATCGCGAATTCACCGCTGTCGGCATCCGGGCAGCTGACACCCTCCCCCAGATAACTGCCGGGAAGCGTTTTTTCCTCATCCAAAACGTAATGTTTTCCAGCGAAATTGCGGTAGCCTTCAATCGCACGCGCCGCATTCGCCGCGGCCGGCTTAAGCAGTTGGTAATACTGTTGCACCGGAAAATGCTGGAATACCATGCACGGGACCGCCGGTTCCTGCGATCGCCCAATTTCCTGCGATTGCGCACGCATCGCTTTCGGCACTTCGGCAAGAAACTGCAATGCGGCTGCCGACGGACTTCCGTACCCGCCGGAACGCGCGTAATCGCCCGAATCCAGCAATACCAAGCCCAGCACGGACATCGTATGGTCCACATCGGCAACCGGCAATGCGAAGGTGCCCGGCTCGCAAGCGAATACGCGCTGATTCGGCAAATACGATTCCGCCCGGAGTTGCACGAAACCTGCATCTTCCGCAGAATCCATGCTTCCCACAGAATTTGCAGAATTTGCGCCCCCGAGGCCGCTCTCGCCTCCCGTAGGCTCAGGGTTCACGCATCCGGGAAATTCCCTGCAAATGCTTTCGATTTCCGCATTGCTGAGCCCGCATTGAAAATCGTGGTTGCCGAATGTCACCGCCCACGGAATGCCGCGATCGGCAAGCGGACGCACGAGCTGTTCGACAGTGGCGCGCACGGATGCGCAGGTGCGTTCCAGCGCAGCTTCAAACCGTTCTGACGCTTCGGAAGACTTGGATGAAGCGGTTTTGGAGGAAATCCCCGCGGCAGCGCTCCAACGACGTTTGCGCGTGGTTTGCGCGTATGCGGGATCATATCCTGCGATCTGATTGCCGGTGAAGATGACGATATCCGGCCTTGTGGCATCCAGTGACGCTTCGATGAGTTTGACGGTGTCTTTGCTGACTTTCGGCCCGTCTTGAATGTCGGCAAGCTGCAGAACGCGGAATTTGCCGGATTGGTGGAATTGCAATCGTCCCAGTCGCGCGGATACGGAAAGCGGGCGATCGTCGCCTTCTTCCGCCGGTTGGATGCGCGGTCGCGTGGCGGCGGCTTTTGCTGCGTTCTGCAATTCAGTCATGCTTCCTAGGGTAGTGCAATTTTCTTGGACTATGTTGTACTGGCAGACATGCTTGCGAAAAACAAAAAACCCTCGCATCTGCGAGGGTCATTGGCTGGGATGCCTGGACTCGAACCAAGAATGGCTGAACCAGAATCAGCTGTGTTGCCAATTACACCACATCCCAATTTGGCAGGCGTGGCAACTTCGAAAAGTTGTCCGTCGTACCCCCGACCGGATTTGAACCGGTGTTGGCGCCGTGAGAGGGCGTAGTCCTAGACCGCTAGACGACGGGGGCTTGAGTTATTGCTGTGATTCTCAGCTGAGCCGTGAACCGCAACGAGTGATAAATATACGCGAATCCGTAGGAGTGCGCAAGTCACGGCGTGTCGCGCCATTTTCCGCCATTCTTAAACAGCATCCCAGAACAACAAACCCGCTGGAACGGAACATTCCAGCGGGTCGACAGTCATGCGATCGGCAAAATCACACCATCAGCGCATCACAGGTGCTCGCGCAAGCCCTGCAAGCGTGCGACGGTGATCTCCTTGCCAACGATCTCCATGGATTCGAACAGCGGCGGAGACACGCGACGGCCGCTCATGGCCACACGCACCGGACCGAACGCCAGACGCGGCTTGTAACCGCCATCTTCGATCAGCGACTTGTTCAGTGTCTCATGCAGGAAGTCGGTCTTCCAATCATCTTCAGCAACGTCGGAAAGCGCCGCAATGGCGGCGTCGAGCACTGCCGGAGCGGAATCCTTCAACTGCTTCTTGGCGTCATCATCAGGCTCGATGTAGCCCTCGGTGGAGAGCAGCGAGCCCACCATGCCGGCGACCTCGCCCAGCAGGCGCACGCGCGGCTGCACGAGCTCCACTGAAGCGGACAGCACCTCACGCTCGCGATCGGTCAGCGCATCCCAGGAATCGGCGGAGACCACGCCATCGCGGTTCAGGTACGGCACGGCACGGTTCAGGAAGTCCTGCGGCTCAAGCATACGGATGTGCTCGGCGTTGATGGAAATGGCCTTGTCGAGGTCGAAACGGGCCGGATTGGCCTTGACGTCACGCACGTCGAACTTTTCGATCATTTCTTCCATGGAGAACACGTCGCGGTCGGCGGCGATGGACCAACCCAGCAGCGCCAGGTAGTTCAGCAGGCCTTCGCGAATGAAACCGTTGTCGCGATGCAGGAACAGATTGGATTCCGGGTCACGCTTGGAAAGCTTCTTGTTGCCCTGGCCCATCACGTACGGCATGTGGCCGAACAGCGGCATTTCCTTGGCCACGCCCAGCTCGATCAGGTAACGGTAGAGCACGATCTGACGCGGGGTGGAGCTCAGCAGGTCCTCGCCGCGCAGCACCACGTTGATGTTCATCATGGCGTCGTCGACCGGGTTGGTCAACGTGTACAGCGGATCGCCGTTCGGGCGCACGATCACGTAATCCGGCACGGAACCAGCCTTGAACTCGATGCGGCCACGGATCAGATCGTCGAACGCGACATCCTCATCGGGCATGCGGATACGCAGGGCGGGCTTGCGGCCTTCGGCACGGAAGGCGGCCTTCTGCTCTTCGGTGAGATCACGGTCGTAGCCGTCGTAACCGAAAGCCTTCGGGCGGCCGGCGGCCACGTTGCGGGCTTCGATTTCTTCCGGAGTGGAGAAGGATTCGTATGCATAGCCGGCTTCAAGCAGCTTGGCTGCGACATCCTTGTAGATGTCGCCACGCTCGGACTGGCGGTACGGGCCGTCGGGGCCACCCACGTTGATGCCCTCGTCCCAGTCGATGCCCAGCCAATTCAGGGCTTCGATGATCTGGTTGTAGCTTTCCTCGGAGTCGCGCTGGGCGTCCGTATCTTCAATACGGAACACGAACGTGCCCTTGGTGTGGCGGGCCTCAGCCCAGTTGAACAGTGCGGTGCGGACCATGCCGACGTGCGGAATGCCGGTCGGGGACGGGCAGAAACGCACGCGAACATGCTCAGGAAGTTCTGGTTTGGTGTTTTCAGCTTCAGTCATAAGTTCCATTGTGCCCCGCAAACCGGACGTGCCATCCAGTCCCACGCACCAACTCGCTTTTCGCGGTCATGAACATCCTGCAGCTAATTGACCCGATGATCGCAGCCACCAATCCTTACAACACCATGCTGGGCATGAGCCGCGCCATCGACGGACTTCCCCAACGCGTCAGAAGATGCCCAAGTCAAAGGGGATTTTTGCGGGGTCCGTCGGGATTGTCCCACACTGCAATATTTTTCAGTATTTTTGGCGATGCAAGAGTATTGTGTTAATCGACTTCACTTTTTTGATGTCGATTCACTTTCCGAAAGGGTAATCTAATGACGGACCCCAACCAATATAATCCGCAGAACCCACAGCAGGCCCAGCAATATGGCGGTTACGGCTCCTACGGTCAGAATGATTACGGCCAGCAGGCACCGCAATACGGCGCACCCGACTACGGCCAGCAGGCACCCCAGTATGGCGCGCCTCAATACAGCGCACCGCAATACGGCAATGCGGCCGGATACAACCAGCAGCAGCCGCAATACGGCGCACCGCAACCTCAGCCACAGGGGTCCGGCAGCTTCTTCGCACTGACCGCTCCGCTCGACCAGCCGGCCTACAACTGCACCATCGGCGAGGCGTTCATCCGCTTCTGGAAAAAGTACGCCACGTTCAAGGGCCGCGCCTCCCGCGGCGAATTCTGGTGGTGGGTTCTGTGCACATTCATCATCCAGATCGCGTTTGCCGTCATCTTCGCGGTGTTGGGCGCCATCATCGACAGCAATACAGCCAATGGAATGCGAAGCTTCGTCAACACCATTTGGGCACTGGCAACGATTGTTCCATCCCTTGCGCTTTCCGTTCGCCGCCTGCACGACACCAACAAGGCCGGCACCACGCTGGTCATCCTCTACGCGATTGACTTCATCGGTGGCGTTCTGCTGAGCGTCGGCCTCGTCATGACGGGACTTGGCGCCATTTCCGTAATCGGTGGCGGATCGAGCTCGACTGGCACAGCCGGCATACTCCTGTTGATCATCGGTTTCATCGCATGCCTGGCCACGTCGATCGTGCTCATTGTGCTCATGGCCAAGAAGACCGATCCAGCCGGCGCACGCTTCGACGATCCGGCAGCCGGCAACGGCTACGCCCCAGCCCCGGGCATGCCACCGACCGCAACCGCACAATACGCCCCGAACGGCACTCCGGCACCGGTCGCCGACCCGTACGCAGCGGCTGTTCCGACGCCAACCGCTGATCCGTATACGGCAGCCGCTCCGGCACCTGCAATGCCTGCGCCGACTCCGGCAATGCCCACCGCAGACCCGTATCGGCGCTCCGACCCCAGCCCCGGCAGCCACCAACACTCCGTACGGCAACCCGTATGGCGCTCCTTACGGAACTCCGACCGATCAGTACGCAGCACCTGCGATGCCAGCCGCTCCAGCCGCCCAGTACACTCCGGCCGCCCCGGCAACTCCGCATGCAGCCCCGGCACCCGAAGCCCCTTCCATGCCGAGCATGCCTCCGCTGCCTACGGTTCCGGAACAGTCCACCCAGCTTGACCAGACGCAGTTCGATCGCCCCACGTTCGGCAACGATTCGCAGGGCCAGACCCCGTACGGATCCGACAATTCCGACGATTCCGACGATCCTACCGTGTACGGCAACATACAGCATTGACGAAATATGCAGGTTCAGCACTGAACTTAAGAACCGAACTTGCAATAATCAGTACTACATAAAGAAAATCCCGGCACCGCAATCGCAAGTGCCGGGATTTTCTTATTCCTATATCGATAATTCCCACTAATTCGGATTATCTCGGATTGCCCACGTCACGCAGCATCCGCACCTTCGCCTGAATCACCCGAATCATCGGAATCATCCATGTAGCTCATACTTTTCATAGCGTCCGTCATCAAATTGAACTTTTCAGCGAGCGCTTCCTTGCTCTTACGTTCATCTTCATCTTTGGCTTCCTGCTCGGCCCTCTTCGGATCCCAACGCAGGCACTCCGCATGATGATCCCACTCCATGCCCGCGCACGGAATGACATTGTCCGCGGTTATGGTGAATGTGTTGTCGCAGAAGGAATTCTCCTCGAGTGGCGTTGCCCTGCCCGCCTCACGCACAGCATTACGCAGCGCAACCATTCGAGACAAGGTCACGTCGCCGACATAGATCGGCGGAACAGCCATCTGCTCGCACAACTCGTTGATGTACAGCATCACCGGCAGCACGCGCACGGTCTGTTCGTCCACATCGTCAATGCCTTCGCACATGAGATTCATCAGACCGTCACCCACCGCGAGCGCCGCGAGGAATCGCCCGGTGAGCGTCCTTGGGGTCGTGGTGAAAGCGTAGCAGTAGTTGACATCTTCCAGCGCTCCGCCGTCGAAGCCCAGGCTGACGCTCTGCCGAATGTACTCCACGATCTTTTGCAGTATATTGCGGACTTCCGTCTCGACATGGGCGTCGATGAAGATGCCCAGAATGTCGGCCGCTTCGAAGAACAGGTCGGCATTGTTGGTTTCGGAATAATTGCGCATCACATCGTATGCCTGATTGGCCCGCGTGAGCGCTTGCACAATTTCCGGATCGCAACCCGGAATCTCGTCCATTCCCTCGTACACGGCTTCCGCCACGGACGGGTTAATCCCGTGGGACAATCGCAGCATTGCCCTTGCCATGGTGCAGGAGAATCTTACTTGCAGATCTTCCGTGTACTTTGCGTCATTCTCCATCTCCTGAACGGTTTGCAGCGGCCATAATTCCACCACTCCAACACAGCTTTCGATGGCAATTTTCATATGAGGCCTATCGAATAATTGATAAAGCGCTCCGTTGTTGATAGTGAAAGCCATGCGTGCCCCTTTGCAGCTTCGACATTTTGTTTTCCTCACTGGACCCAACAGCATCCAGCCCTTCCATGATTGCATGGAATCCCCGTTCTTTCAACAACCGCCGCACTCATTGTCGCGTGTCTCGGTCAAAAGTTTCCAATCCGGCGATTCCATGCCGCATTATGCGCTATTTCACGTCGGCCGCGGGATCGACGTAAGCGATCGACAATACTTTGCGTGTATCGCAATCGTACGTAATGGAAGTGATGGAGGCGAGTGCCGTATGGCGTAGCAGCATATTATGTTCCGGGTGCCCGGTTTCCAGCATGTGCCTGTAGCTCCAGATGGGCGATTCATGGCTGACTACGATGATTTGCTCGCCGGGATGCTCCCCCACTTTTTCGAGGGCGAACGCTTGCACACGATGCGCGATCGACTGGTAGCTTTCACCCCAGCTTGGCTTCCACAGGTTGCGTACCAGCTTCCAGTTGCCGTTTTTCCAGAGTGCGCCTTCGCCGTAGCCGATGCGCGTGCCGCGGAATTCGTTGCGCGCTTCGATGATGCGCTCGTCGGTGGTGAGTTCCAGCGGCTCCTCGCCACGGGTTTCACGCACTTCGTTGAGTGCGGTGAGGATTTCGCCGGCCGTTTCGCGCGTGCGTTCCAGCGGCGACGAGTAGATGGCGGAAACTGTGTTGAGTCGTGGATTGACGGCAATGTAGTGCGCGGTCGCCTGCGCCATGCGCACACCCACTTCCGACAGGTGGAATCCGGGCAGTCGTTCGTAGAGCAAATGCCCTGGATTTTCGACTTTGCCGTGACGTACGAAATGGATGGTTGTTGCGGGCATCCCTACCGCCTTTCCGCAAGATGCTGCCGGACTGCTGACGTTGACCGATGGAACGAAAATCCTGCAATCGCAAGCTTTGGAAGCGTTGCGCAACCATTTTGCAACAACCGTCTTTCGCCCGCCGGACATCTTTTCGTCCACCAAGTGAACGTGTGGTGAGTACTTACAAAATAGCCAATCGAATTATGTCTGCCAACCTCAATGCACCGCGTGTTGCGACAGTACCTCCGCATAAAGTTGTCTAGTTCAAGAAAATGGCACACAACCAATCTCCACCCCCTATGCAACACGCTTGAACGTCAATCGATTGACGTTCAAGCAAGGTTGAAGTGAGAGACTGGGGCTGGAGAGCAAACAATCAAGACAGAACAAGGGTATGTCAAGCGGTCCGCGACAACGCAACGCAGCGGACGCAAGCACCAACCGTGAGCAGAAAGGAGCGGCAAAACATGACCAATTCAGTCCTCGCCGGCGCCAAAAGCATCGGCCAACATCTTTTCGGAGGGTACGCGGAGCTTCTTCGCATACCGCACACCGCCCGATTTTCGGTCGGTTCAGTGATCGCATGCATGCCGTTCCCGATGGTCGGCATGACGATTACGATTTCCGTGCAGCATTATTACGGCAATTATTCGCTGGCAGGCGCGCTGACGGCCGTGCAGGCGATCGCGCTGGCCGTTGCGAGCCCGGTGCTCGGCAAGCTGGTTGACAAGTTCGGCCAGCGTCAGGTGTCGATTCCGACAATCATCGTGTGGATGATTGCGGCGACCGCACTGGTTTCCTGCATCACCGCCCGAGTGCCGTCGTGGATTCTGTTCTGTATCGTACCGTTCATGGCGGCGATTCCGCCGTGGGGCGCGATGAGCCGTCAGCGTTGGACCACGCTGCTTAAAGGTGACACGGAGAAAACCAACCGCGCGCTTTCGCTTTCCGGCGTGTTCGACGAATGCATGTGGGTGATCGGCAATCCGCTCGCCTCCACACTGGCCGTGATTTCCGGGCTGTTGGCATTCTCATTCACTGGCGTGTGCGTGGTGGTCGGTGCGCTCATGTTCCTCACCGAACTTTCCACCGAGCCGAAATCGCAGACGCAGCTGGCTCGCGAAGCGGGCATGACCCGCAAGGAATACCGTGAGCGCGAAGCCGCCCGTTCCAAGGCGTTGCAGGCGGAAGCGGCCATTGAGTACGCTCGCGACCGCGCACGTTCCGAGGCAAAACGGCTGCGGAAGTGCAGGCCGCCATGGATCAGGCCGCCGCCGATGTGAATGCCGGGCGCAAGGAGTCGATTTGGGGGCCGGGCCTAATCGCCGTATGCGTGACGTGGTTCGGTTTGGGCGCGTTCCAGTCGGCCGCCAGCATTTCGATCGTCGCGTTCGCCACGGAAGCGAATATGAAGCAGTACACCGGTTTCGTGTTCGCCTGCTTCTCGTTCAGCTCGCTGATCGGCGCACTCGTGTATGGTGCGAAGAATTGGACGATTCCGCTGTGGAAGCGTTTCTACTTCTGCCTTGCCGTGGTCGATCTGGGCATCGGCTCGTTCATGTTCGCCAAACATCTGTGGGTGATCATGATCATCTACCTGTTCATCGGCGTATGCCAGGCACCGACGTGGGTGAACGGCAACCAGCTGATGCTGCACTTGGTGCCGCCCACACGCTTCACCGAAGGCATGGCCTGGATGGGTGCGATGAACTCAATCGGCGGTTCCGTCGGCTCGGCGATTGCCGGCCAGTTCATCGACCGTATGGGATCACACGGTGGTTTCATTGTAGTGACGGCTCTGGCGCTCACCTCGCTGGCGATCGCCCTGTTCGGCTTCAAGCAGATCAAGGACTCCACCGAGCAGCCCATGCTTACCACCGTAAGCGTGTGACCTTTCGCACGTAAAGCATGCAGAGCATATGAAAAGGCGGTGCTTATACCTTTATAGGTGTAAGGCACCGCCTTTTCATATTCAGGACTGTCCGGCCGTCTGCGCGAGTCGGGAATCAGGGCAGATGTGATCAGGGCAGATTTCCGGGTTGTGCAGGCAGATTTTCCGAATTCAGGACTACTTGGGCCAACCGTTGGGGGTGTGCTCCAGCGACCATACACCGAGCCTGTGCGAGAAGCTGTTCTGCCACTTGGCTTCCAGCTCTTCCGGCGTGAGGCGGTTGTCGGCTTTGCGCAAACGGTTCATGGCGTTGGTGTGCGTATCGTCGAGCAACCATTTGCGTGTCAGGAAATTCCACACCATCACCACGGCGGTGGCGATGAGCTTGCCGACATTGGTGCGAATCAGATATTCCGTGCTCTGCGACACGTAGGCATCATGGTTCATGCCATACGTGGAGATCCAAATAATGGCGTCGTTCATGAACAGGCCGATGACCGCGCCGACCACGAAAATGAGGATTTCCATCCAACGGGCCATGTCATCACGGTGCTTGAACACCAGTTTCATGCTGGCAATGTAGTTGAAAATCAGGGAAATAATGAACGAGATGGTTGCGGCGAGCACGTTGTGCATGCGGAATACGCCGACGAGAAGATTCAGAATGCCCCAGTCGATAATGAGGCGATCACGCCCACGAGGCCAAATTTCATAAGCTGTTCAATCAGTTTTCTCACAACGAATATTTAACACGCGCACGCAGACCACCTTGGCGGATATCCAGACAAAGCCCAAAATTTCTCACACAGCCACCCCGACTGCGCCGTTCGACGCCTAGACTGGAGATGAACACGCAAAGGCTGATTCCAACAATCCAAGGAGAGCATCATGCCAGTCATCCACACTCATGTTTCCGTTTCCACCACTCCCGAGCAGCGCGAGGCGCTGAAGTCCGCATACGGCAAGGCGATCACCGCCGTTCCCGGCAAGTCCGAAGGCTGGCTGATGTGCCCGTTTGAAGACAATATGCCGATTTATTTCGGCGGCGACGATTCCAAGCCGGCCGCATACGTCGAGGTGAACGTGTTCGGTCGTTCCGTACCCGGTTCCGCCTGGGAGAAGCTGACCGAGCAGATCATGGCCGCGTTAGAGAAGGAACTGGGCATCCCGGCCGACCGCACGTACATCCGCTACACCGCCACCACCGACTGGGGCTGGAACGGCGGCAACTTCTGACGAAGTTTCCACCGTTCCTTCGAGGTTCGCCCATATTGCGAACCTCTCACCTCACCTACGGGGAAACACACCGTGTTCCCCGCCTCACGGTTCGGGGCGTCAACTTCTGACGAAGTTTCCACCGTTCCTTCGAGGTCATGGCGTTGCGACGTTCGCTAGAAACCGCCGGAATTAAGGTGCAAAAAGGCGGTCACCTACGCATATACGCAAGTGACCGCCCTAAAATGTTGCGATCAGAACGCTACGACTCGTTTATCACACGATCTTCGGCATCGGCGTGGTCAGCGAAACGGTGAGATTCACATGCACCAAACCGGCACCGGAATGCACTTCAACCTTCTTCAACGTCACCGTACGCTCTTCAGCCGGAGCGGAATCGTTGTCAGTCATCGTGGCCGGAGACTTCACCGCAACCAGTGCAAGCGAACCGAAATCAATACCGGCGCTGGCGCACAGGTCCACCGCCTTATTAAGCGATTCAGCAAAACCGTCCTTCAGGATCACGCGATCTGCCGGAACACCATACGCATTTTCGGCAACCCAACGCACGTTCTCCACCAGAGCCATACCCTTGTGGCTGTGCGGCGTGGCCGGCATGGAACCATTCACCACCGCGTCAACGAACGCGTCAAGCTGCGGGGCGAGCGCATCGCCGCCATCGCGATACAGGTTGCCGATAATCGGCTCGCGGAACTCCAGATCCTTGGCGGTCTGCTGCAACGCCGGAATTTGATCGTCTTCGCCATCCCACAGGTTAATCAGCGGGAACGTAGGAATATCAAGACCTTCCAAACGCTGCACGTGGAACGGGTAACGCCAGGCAAGCGCCGGATCGTCACGCCAAGTGGAAGCGCGGGTCACCACAATCGCGGCGGACGGCCACTGTGCGCCATACTCGCGGCAAGCAATGTCAAGCCACTTCTGAGCGCCCGCGTCAGCACCGTAACCGGCCTCGACGATCACCACATCATGCAGGGCGCACGCCATTTCCACGGAAACCAGCGTCGGAATGCCGATCGACACGTTCGCGAACGGACCGCCGTGCACATACACGGGAGAACCATTCACCGTTTCCGTCTTCGCCGGCTTCACCGCATCGGAAAGAATGCCGGTAATACGCCACAAATCAACGAATTCACCGAACGTAACGGCCTTGCCGTCCTTCGTGCCGGCAATCATCTTGGCAACGCGCTCGGCGATCTCATCCATGGAACGGGAGAGCACCACGATCTGCATGAGCTCGCAGGTCGGAGTGAGCACCACACGCTCGGCCACATTGCCCTTGCCGCGGTCCACCGCGATCTGACGCAGCGAACGGGACGGCACTTCGGAAACGCGCGGCACGGCGATATCGTCGAGCTTGCCGTCGTCGATGGCCTTCTCAGCGAAGGAAACCAGCAGGTTCTGGGCCGCTTCGATAGCGCCCATTTCGCCGCACAGACCCCAGTCGATCAGCTCAGGGTGGGTCAGGGAAGCCTTGCCGCCGCCCGAAGCGCCGCCCTTGGAACCGGCAGCGGTAATGCCCATGCTCGGCTGACGGAGCACTGCGGCCGCATCAATGCCACGCTCACGCAACGCGTCGATCAGCGCGATCGTGGTGGTGGTCTTGCCCTCGCCGCGAGACGCCTTCAGCGGAGTATCGGCGGTGACGAGCACGACCTTGCCATGCTTGCGTGGAGCATCCGGATCATTCTTCAAATAATCGAGATAGCCGAACGCATCAATCTTCTGCACCAAGCCGTACTGGCTGGTGAAATCCTCAATGCTGGTCACTGGGGTTCCTTTCTTCAAATTGGAATGCACGCCATTCTAACGATGTTGTATTGCGGAAAATAATTGGCTCCCGCAACGTGGTCACGAGAGCCGAATAGTGAGATTTTAGAAGTCCGACATGTGGAAGCCGTTCTTCATGTTCATGCTGGCGGTGTACAGCACGGAATCAAGAAGCTTGTCGGTTTCCTCCTTGAGCTGCGCGGCCATGGTCTCGTTGGCTGCGGCAAGGATTTCACGGGCTTCGCCGTTGCGCACGGCTTCGATGATTTCATCCGGTTCCATAGGCTGAACATCGCCGATTTCGTCTTCCGCATCGAATTCGTCGGTCACGTCACCCACCAAACGTTCGATCTGCTCGTCGGTAGAGGCAACCATGCGGTGGCCCATCGCGCCGGTCTTCTCCTGATAGCGTTCCACGGCGTTGGCGGTGTCGGCGAAGCTGGAATCGCACAGGGCCGCGATGATGCGGTTCTCCCAATAGAAGTTTTCGGACGTGACGCGCGTGGTGGTGTCTTCCAAATACTTCGGCGTGGAGTTGACGTTCGGGAAGAACGGCACGAGCGTGTTGAACGGATTGGAACCATAGGCGATCCACTGGATCGCACGGCTCACCTGCGGGCGGTACGGGCGGATCTGCATCACCGCAAGCTGGCTCTGACGGTTGATGCCGATCGGGCGGAACATGTGGCGGGTGCGCTGGTCGCCAAGCTTTCCATACGGATCGTACGGAGTGCCCTGATAGTGGGAGCTCAGCACATACTTCACATCTTCGATGGTGATTTTGCGTTCCGGCTGGCGAGCCCACGGAATATCGTCGGAAACCGGCTTATGATCGGCATCCTGACCATCCCACTGCTCGTCGTACGGGTTAAGGAAACGCTGCATGTACCAGGCACGCGGAGTGTTGTACACGTGGTCGGAATCGGAGTGGGAGCCGAACGCGTCACGCGGGTTGAACGGAGTGGAATTCTCCACCGACAGGTCAAGATGGTTGCGTTCGATGAACTCGGCCAGATCGGCGGAGCACATGTGGTCCTCCTGCTCGCCAAACGCATCTTCAAGATCAAATTCGTCAATGCCCAGCTGGTTCGGCATGGTCACATACGCTTCGTCCGGCACACGCTTGGCGATCCAATGATGGCCGCCAACGGTTTCCAGCCACCAGATCTCGTCGACGTCGGAGAAAGCAACGCCGTTCATCTCATACGTGCCATACTCCTCAAGCAGAGCGCCCAAACGTTCCACACCCTCACGGGCGGTGGTGACGTACGGCAGCACGAGAGTAAGGAAATCCTCTTCGCCAATGCCACCGGCGACTTCCGGCTCATAGCCCTCTTCGCCTTCCTGGCCTTTGGCCGGCGTGAGTTCCACGAACGGATCGGCACCGAGCACACGCTCATTGGTGGTGAGCGTTTCGGTGGCGCTCATGGCAACGTTCGCTTCGTTCACGCCAGCTTCGCCCCAAATGCCTTCCTTCAGATCGGCATTCGGCACAGCCGTATACTGCAGCGGATTGTCAGGAAGATCGATTTCAACATGCGAAAGCACGCTCTTGTACTTGCGCGGCTGATCTTCAGGCTTGACTACGATGAAGCGCTTCGGGCAAAACTCACCATTTGCACTATCTTCATTACGGGCGATGATGGTCGATCCGTCATAACTTGCGTCTTTGCCAACCAAAATCGTGGTGCACGCCATAATTATTCAGTAATCCTTTCGATTATTGTCAATACGTTTTCGTCGGATATATTTCTGATTTCCGCATCTTTATATCGTTATATTGCTGCGGAAATCAAATTTCTGGCCTTACTTGAGATCCTCTTTCACAAATCAGGCTTTTCCAGTGAGGAAAATAGCGCCCTGATCAACGATTGTACCGGAAGTACGCAGCGCACGTTCCATTTCGTTGAGCCAGAATCCCTGATTGAGGCCAGCGAGCGGAGCCGTGGTACCCCACACATGCAGATAGTAGTCGTGATCCTGATCTGGCGGATATGGACCGTTGTAACGCATCGTCACTGCGGGATCACTGCTGCGGCCCTGCAGCAACGGCGAGGCGGCGGACGTGCGTCCCTGAATCGTTTCAGGAATCATCGCGGAAACCGTGCGCGAGAAATCAGCCGGAATCGCGAGCGCGTGAGAATCGTTGAAATCGTACATCAGCGCATCCACGGGCAGGTTCGCGAGGGACCAATGATTCCACTGGAAACCGCATACCGGAATTGAATCCGGATCAACGAATTCCCAATGCAGGAACTGCACTGCAGGATCAAGCGCATCAATGTAGAAGGGGAAGGAAACAATCGGCGTACCGTCGATGCAGTTCTCAGGCGGCGCCGCCTTGGCAAACGCGTCGGGAATGACGGTGAAATCTGCGGAAATCTTCATGCACCCAGTATCCCTCAAGCGTCTGACTCATACAAGGTTTCAATTGACGGCATAACGAAACATAACGAAACGACCCCTGCGGCGAGCCTGTGGGGCACGCGGGCAGGGGTCGGTCCGGGAAACAGGGCCTATCAGACCTCACATCGCTTGAAAAACAAGGCATTACAGGCGATAGGCACAGCTAGTACGGCTCAGTTGGCCGGGTGGTAGAAGTCGCCGTTGAGGGCGGCTTCGGCACGGGCCTGAGCCTCTTCGAAGGTGACTTCGGCAAGGGAGGCACGCACGTCGTCGAGTGCCACCGGAGTCATGGACAGGGAGTTCACGCCAAGACCGGCCAGCACTACGGCCAAGTCCGGATCGGCAGCGGCCTCGCCGCACACGCCCACCGGCATGCCCTTGGCGTTGCCCGCGTCGCAGATCATCTTGATGGCACGCAGCACCGCCGGATGCCAGGCGGTCTGATAGTTGGCAACGGAACCGAGCGTACGGTCGGCGGCCAGCGTGTACTGGGTCAGATCGTTGGTGCCGATCGACACGAAGTCGGCCACGTCGGCCACCTTATCAGCCATAAGCGCGATCGACGGCACCTCAGCCATCGCACCCACGAACTTCAGACCGAAGCTCTTGCCAAGCTTCACGAAATAGTCAGCCTCATGCTGGTCGGCAACCATCGGGGCCATGACCCACAGGTTCGCGTCGGTGGCGGCATCGGCTGCGGCGAGCGCCTTGAGCTGGCCTTCGAGCACGTCCATGTGGGCGCGCAGGGTGCGCAGACCGCGCAGGCCGAGAGCCGGATTCGGCTCGTCTTCCGGAGTGAGGAACGGCAGCGGCTTGTCAGCGCCGGCATCGAGCATACGAATCACGACCTTCTTGCCCGGGAACTGGCTCAACAGCTCGGTGTAAGCGCGGGTCTGCTCTTCGACGGTCGGCGGCTCGGAGTTGCCGATGAACAGGAATTCAGTACGGAACAGACCAACGCCTTCAGCGCCATATTCCAGCGCCTTAGCTGCGTCGGCCGGCTTGCCCACGTTGGCGAGCAGCGGAATGAGGTGGCCGTCCTTGGTGGAGCCCGGATTGCCGCGCAGTTCCTTGGCTGCGGCCGCGCGGGACTTGGCAGCTTCGGCTGCGGCGATCTCCTCTTCGGTCGGGTCGACGACCAGTTCGCCCTTGGCCGCATTGACGACCACGGTGGTGCCGTCGGTCAGATTCTCGGCTTCGGCTGCGGAAACAACCGCCACGATGCCGCGGGCACGGGCCAGGATGGCGGTGTGCGAGGTCGGGCCGCCCTGCGAGGTGACGATGGCGAGGGTCTTGCTCATGTCGAGCGCCGCGGTGTCGGCGGGGGAAAGATCTTCGGCAACGAGCACGAACGGGGGTTTCGCTCTGCGGCAGGCCCGGTGCGGGAGCGCCCAT